>Ga0114922_10002897_pt1 | contig 16037 bp, 11 predicted proteins | sample AartaG_FD_100975 | JGI IMG/M metagenome (GOLD analysis project Ga0114922, IMG submission 100975) | Deep subsurface microbial communities from Aarhus Bay to uncover new lineages of life (NeLLi) - Aarhus_00045 metaG | ecosystem: Environmental > Aquatic > Marine > Oceanic > Sediment | place...
CGACGGGGCCTATCCGCCACCCGCCTTCGCTGCTGCTTCGGCGGGCAAGTGCGGCGGGCAGCCGGCCCGTACAACGGCGCGGACGCCTTAATTTCACGCCATTCGGCTCACGCCCGTGGCTACAGACTATCGCCCTCCTGCCCGCCGGAGGCTTCCGGCGGCGGGTCGGGCTCAAGGGCGGCTCGCGACCTGTCCGCCGCAAGTCGCCGACGCGCCAAAGCCGCTATGGCGACGGAGCGGCTTCTGCAGGCGGGGCCGCCCCTACATGTCCCGCCGTGCAGTCTCATCGTTCATTCGCCATCTCTGGAATCTGCGGAATCTGCGGATATATCCTCTTCTGGTATTCGGTTGAGACGACCGATCTGGCCGCAAGCCGCCGACTTGGCCGCCAGAGGGTGCCGCATCTCTTCCTTGTAAGACCACAACCTTCCCCGTTGCTAGCCCAACTTCCGCAGTTAGGGCCTATTCATCGTCGTAAGTCCTTATGTATCAATAAAACGATCGGAAAAGTTTTCACTACATGTCGGTCATTTGTAATTGCTGCGGCAATTTCAATCCGAGCCTCTGAAGCTTGTCATTACCCACATGTTTTGTGGCGGCTTCCGCCACTCCTGCGGCCCTGAAAGGTGCGCGCTCCACTATTTCTTGATATAAGAGTCGGCGTAGATCGCCTTGTTCATGACGAGCTCGGCGGTCAGGGCGGCGTTGACGAGGCCGGTGTCCATCACGTCGCATATCGCCGCGTCCATGCCGTTGGAGATCGCCATGACGAGGAAGATGCGATTGATGAGCTTTTTGTGCACTGTGCCGTTCGAGATGTTGGATAGGCCGCACACGATATGGGGAGGCGGATCGCTGAACAGCGTGAACTGGCTGGTGGCCTGGAGGATGTGTGTTGCCTGTTCCTGCATGAACTTGAGCGGCATCACGATCGGGTCGAGGAAAACATCTTCGGGAGGTATCCCCAGTTCCATGGCTTTGGCCAGGATCTTGCCGGCGTTCTCCAGGCGTTTGTCTGCGTCTTTGGGGGCGCCGGTCTCGTCCATGACCACTCCGATCACGCAGGCGTTGTGTTCGGCGGCAAGGGGTAGTATCTGGTCGAGTTTTTCATCGACTGCGGTCGTGGAGTTTATCAGCGGCCTGTTTTTACAGACCTTGATTGCTTCGGCCAGTATTTTGGGTCTGTTCGAGTCGATACAGATCGGGGTCTCCACGGCTTGCTGGACGGTTTCGATCATCCAGCACATGTCTTCGGGCTTGCCGGAGACGGCCCCGAGGTTTACGTCGAGATAGTTGGCCCCTGCGTCTGTTTGCTTCCTGGCCCACTGTTGCAAGGGGCGGGGGTTTTTGTCGAGCACAGCTTGCTTTATGTCTGCAAAGCCGGTATTGATTCGTTCTCCTATGAATATCACCGGGGGTTTCTCCTTTCACTCCGCGATCAGTTCGTCGATGGTATCTGCGATGATTGATACAGCTTCGGGATGAGCAAGTACGAGGATGTCTGAGCCCGCCTGGAGGTAGCCGGCGCCCGTTGCGGCTTCCCACCGCGGGCCGCGCGCTTCCAGCTTGCCCCACCCGGGAAGGATGTCTTCGTCGGCGACGGCTTCCTTTACCTTCCAGACTTCCCAGCCGATGTTTGCGATCTGGGGCAGGGCCATCAGTTGATCACCTTTGAGACCGGCGATCCTCACGCGCTCGAAGATCGTATAAACGTAATCGAATCCGTAGCCGAGGGCGGCGGTCGCCTGGCACATGACAACGTTGTTGAGGTCGAAGCCGGCGTCCTGGAGAAGTATGTTGACCTGCTTTGCAATGTTGATGTCGACGGGTGCTTCGCCGATCAGCTTGTGGCCGTCGGCTTTGCCCAGGGCGGCGAGGGTCCTGTAATTGGTCTCGGTGGCCGATCCGATGAGGCAGTTCTCTCCTCGTGCGGCCTGGGAGCATTCCAAGAGGACGTCGTTGTCTTTTTCCTCGTCCCCGCAGCCCCATATAATGAGGGGCACGTCTACGGCTTCCAGTACCGCCTTCACGGTGTTCGCCGCGTCGTCGGCGGAGAGATTCTTGGCCGAGGGGTCAGGGCCCAGCAGTTTGAGGTTGATGAGGTCGACCTTGAAGTCCTCAACGCATTTCTGCGCCCATTCGGCCGGGGAATTGATGACGTCGCCGATGGCGTTCTTGAGAACGTCGGGCCAGTCTTCGGGCACTACATCGACGACGAGCCCGGCAATGACGGGTCGGTGGGGAATCTCGCCTTCGCCGGTGAGGAAGGGAAGGGTTGTCTCCCCGCCCACGGTCACCTTGCTCGCCCGTGTTCCGCCCTCGTCTTTTGTGGCGCCTATGGTCACCGTGTTGATTTTATTGGTCCATTTTTCTTTCACGTCGACAATTTCCATCACTGAGCTCCTATCGATTTCATCATTTCATCTATCTTCAAAGTCGCCGGGCTGCCATTGAGCTTGTAGATCGATTCTCCCGCGAATACGAGGTCCTCGAGCGCGCTGTCGTATGGAATGCATCCGAGGTACTGCATGTCGAGGCCGGCAGCCTTCTGTTTGACCGCTTCAATTCTGTTTTCCCGGACGCAATTCATCACCAGGTATTTCCTGCCGATAGGGTTCTTGAGCGTCGGCACGAGCTCGTCAATTCTCCTGGCGCAATCGATGGAGAGTGGCGTCTCGTTGACGACAACGATGAGGTTGTCTATTCGCGATGCCGTTCTCCTGCTCAGGTGCTCAAGGCCGGCTTCGGCGTCCATCACCATCCAGTCGTAAGATGCCATCAGGTGCTCGGCGAACTTCCGGAGAAGATTGTTTACGTAACAGTAGCACCCCGGGCCTTCGCCGCGCCCCATTGTGACGAGGTCGACCTTTTTCGTTTCGACGACTATTTGATGGAGCCCCGCCTCGATGTAGTTTGCCTTGGACATCCCGGGGGGGAAATCCTTCATCTCCTTAAGGGTCTCCTCGCGCAGGTCGCCGATTGTCCTTTCCACGGGTATTCCCAGCACGGTGGCGAGATTGGCGTCGGGGTCGGCATCGAGAGCGAGTATCGTTCCGGGCGTATTCTCCTTGAGGTGCTTTATGATGAGCGCGGCCACGGTGGTCTTTCCGGTCCCGCCTTTGCCCGCGACTATGATCGTTTTTGCCATGACACGCTTCCGTCTTCGGCCTCGTCCGCTTCCGCAAAGAGCGAAGGGAAAAGCTCTATGTTTGTGTGAGGCAGGAACATCGCCTGTTTGAACTGCTCCACGTAATCGGCGTTTCCGAGCAGGTCGTAGTAAGTGGTTTTCTTTCGTATTTCGTGAAGGAGCTTATAGGCTTCCTCCGAGAAGGCAGCCAGCTCCGCTCCGAATATTGAAGTATTCCCGATGAATTGGATCCTTGAGAAAGGCAAGTCGGGTAGCAGGCCGATCTTCACAGCGTTCCTTAGATCGATGTAGCTGCCGAAGCCACCCGCGACGAACAGCTTCTTTATAGCGGAAAAATCCAGTTGCAGGCGGTCGAGCAGTATCTTCATTGCAGCAAAAATGGCGGCCTTTGCAGTTATCACATTGTCGATGTCGTCCTGCTTTATGTGAACACATCCTCTGTTCGCGGCGTTTTCCTCCCGGGTAAGTGTGAACTTGCCTATGCCGCCATCGAACTCCAGCGCCGGATCGCTGCCTTCTATGAACTTGCCCGCGCGATTGATGATCTTCTTGTCGAGCAGAACCGCCATCAGGTCAATGACACCCGACCCGCACAAGCCTTGCGGCGGGACGTCTCCGATCACCTTGTAGGCAATCTTTCCGTTGTCGAGGTATACCCTTTCTATGGCGCCTTGCTCGGCCATCATTCCGCACGCAACGCTCGCCCCTTCGAGGGCGGGGCCGGTGGAGGCGGAGCACGCGATCAGCCAGTCCTTGTTCCCGATGATTATCTCGCCGTTGGTTCCGATGTCCACCAGCATGCCTATCTCATCCATCTCATGAAGCCCGGTGGCGAGAATGCCCGCGGTCAGGTCGCCGCCGACCCACCCGCCGATACCGGGCACGGAGAATAGGAGTCCGCGGGGGTTGATCTTTATCCCTACCTCGACGGCGCGAAACGGGGGAGGAGCAACCGTGGCGGCGACGAAAGGTTCGCGCCGTATACTTGCGGTCGGCAGTCCCAAGAGGAAATGCATCATCGCGGTATTTCCCGAACACACCACCGCGTTAATGTCTTTCAGACTTACGTTGTTTCTCACGGCGAGTGCCGATATGAGGCGATTCATGTCCGCGACCAGGAATTCTTGAAGGGATCGCTGTCCCTTTTTCTCGGAGGCCATGATGCGCGCCGTTACCTCTCGGCCATACACCGACTGAGAATTGAAGCAGGCCTCGGCATCGACAGTGCTCAAATCGATTGCGTTCAACAGATGTGCCACGATAGTCGATGTGCCCGCGTCGATGGCAATCATGTAGTTTTTGTCGGCGGTGTTCCCCGCTTCAATGTCCATGATCTCGGAAACGCATCCCCGCCTTCCGATTGTGGCCGTTATGGCAAAATCGTTCTCTCTGAGGACTTGTGTCATGCGTTTGGCTATTTTCAGACCGGCCTGCATAAACGAGATACCCGTAAGTTTTTCGATCACCCTTTGGACCCGCTGACAATCGGCGAGGTTATCGTCCAGGGTCGGCCGATCCAGCCTGAGAAAGACCTTTGTGACCAACGGCTGGGCGAGAAACTCCCGCTTGCTTATCCCGGGGTGAATGGCCCGAAACCGCTGGGCGTCTTTGTCTATCGATATTCTTTCACGGGCGCGAGTCTCCTCGGGTATTTCAACCACGAGATCGCTTTTCGGGTAAGTTTGGCAGGCAAGAACGACCCCCTCCTTTATCTCGTCGCGAGTGAGAAGCATCGATACTTCCCCCCGGACCTCGCCCTCTTTGACGACCATTTTGCACCGGCCGCAGATCCCGTCGCCGCCACAAATACTGTTTATCGTGATCCCAGCTTTTCCGGCGGCTTCGAGGAGAGAGGTTCCGGCATCTACTGCAATGGTCTTATCTAAGGGGCGAAAACTGACCTCATAGACTGGCATTATTCTTCTAACTCCACTTCTCGGCCAGGAAGGCGGGTATGCCGCTGGCGTTCTCGGGGCCGATGAGCACCTCTTTCCACTCGGAGGTGTCCTCGATCTCTGCTCTAAAAGACGGCAAAAGGCCCGGTATTATCAGCTTGCGGTGTTTTACTTTCTCCGCTACGCCTTGCTCTGCCAGCGCCTTGACCACGTCCTCTGCAGAAATCTTGTCTCCGGCGTAAGCGTTCAGCACGCCCAGCCCTTCGGTCTCGACTACGCAGATGTAGCTGGGCACCTTGCTCCGCTCAACTTCTCCTTCTACGCTGAAGTAGGTCAGCGAGAAATTCGTGGTGAACATGACCGGCGAGTTTTCGTTTACGTTGCCGATCTCGTAGAGTTTCGCTTCTACCGTGTTGGGCACCTGCGGGTCGGTGTAGATGTTCTGGACGGTTGTCAGGACCGGCAGCAGTTCGGCGGGGTCGGGATTGCTTATGATGATGACCCCGGCATACTTGGCCGCGAACGTGCTCGCCAGCACTGTTTCCTTTGTGGGATCGTCGCACGAGACGTCGACCATTGCGGGATACCCCAGCAGTCTGAAGGATTTCTTGAGGGCGGCGCGTCTTGCCGCCGTAATAGTGCGGATGGTCCGGGCGGTCTTTCTGCCGTCGAAGGCGAGGATGAGGTCGTCGACCCCCTTGTCTTTCGCAGCCTTTGTTATGTCGGCGAGTTTCTCGAGGGATTCGGCACCGACCGCCAGGGGACACTTGGTGTCGGCAGCGAGCGTGATGAACGCATCGGCGGTTTCCTCGGTGGCCTTGTAGATCAGGGGCTTCCTGTCGGCCATCGATTTGACTGCTGCGCCCACCGCCTCGGGGTCCTCGCCCATTATCACGAAGGGCACGCGGGTTTTTTCTTCCAGGGCCTTCACCCTCGCCGCCGCATCCGCCGGCGAGAGGCCGTTCACGTCTACCGCCGCCAGCCTCACGCCGATCTCCTCCCCCACGCGGGTGAAGACGGCGCCGTTAATTTGTTCGAGCTTCGCAAGGGCGTCGCCGTCGGGCAGGTCAGCGGGGATTTTCACCGCGAGGCCGGGCGCCCGGTGAAATCTCTCCTCGTGGCGAAACATCACCGTCTCCTGGCCGATTTCGAGCCCGGCATCGCCACTGGGCCCGATATGAACGAGCTTCATCGGCGGGGCGGAAGCGTCGGAAGCTTCCGTCTTTGCCTCTTCGGAGAGAAAAGGACAGTCGGTGATGGCCTTTTGTTTCGCTGCGACCTGCATCGCAAAAGCCATGCACGTGGGGAATCCGCAGTCGCCGCAGTTGGTCTTCGGCAACATCTTGTAAACCGCCATACCAGTCAGAGCCATCTTTGCCTCCGTGTTTAGTCTATCAGTCGGTCAGTCGTTCAGTCGGTCAGTCTAATGTTTCGATCATTCGCGCTCAAAGCGCGTAGGCGACAGAGGTGCTGGTCCCCCGGCGTTAGTGGTGCGCCCACGGCGCCTGGCGCCTCAATTCGTCGTCGCCCCGCCTCTTGGCGCGCCGCCTTCTTAGGCAGCCATCGTCGTCGAATGAATCTGTCGCCCCCTGCGGGGGCTCTACGGCTGGGGGCAATCGTTTTCCACGGGCTCACGCCCGTGGCTACAGACTACCGCCCTTCAGGCTAAGAGGCCGGGGAAAACTAGAAAACTAGAAAAACTAGGGACAGTCACCTATTTTCGCATCCCGCTCACGGATCACAGGAAAACTAGGGAAAACTAGGGACGGTTACCTATTTTCCATTCCGCTCACGGATCACAGGGCGGACAACTCGGTCACGTTCGCCCGACCTGAACGGTCTGCCGAACGTGCTGCGAGGCCTGCCCCTGCATCGCCCATGCAAACAGCCTGCAAGGACCACCTCGCGTCCGGAGACCTGCGGAAGCGCCATACCACAGTCATTGAGCATTCATCAGAACAGCGATTCCATGGTAAGGGCCGGATGCCCGACTTTCTCGAGGTATTCTACAAGCGCGTCCGGGGTTTCCGCATCTTCTTCGGTTGCGATCTTGTCGAACAAGTCTTCTTTGCCTATTTCTTTGAGCCGTTCCTTGAGCCTGTCGGCGACTTCTTCCTTGAGGGCTTTGGGCATCCAGACGACCCTTTCGATGCTGCCCTCGGCGGAGATAAACTTGGCGCTGGAAATGTACAGCTTGCCGATGCCTATGAATCCGGGCGTCTGGATTCCTCCGCCGATCTGCCCCGCCAGCGTCGAGAATGTCATGCCTACCGGTGTCATACCCAGGAACTCGCGGTCGACGATCAGCACGCCGTTGGCCTCCGGCACTATCGCCACGATGCACTCGAAGCACCCGCAGGAGGTCATCGGGTCCTCCAGCATCGAATAGGCGTTGAACCTGAGGAGATTGCCGTTGGACTTCACCGCCACGTAGTCGTTTATGTTCTGCCACTGCCCTTTGACGGGGTCCAGGCATTTCCCCTTCGGAACAGGTTCGTTGGGGCCGTGCTCGTCTATCCGGTAAGATGCCTTGCAATCAAAATAGGTGTAAGCCCCGCACAGACCCAGACGTTCCGGCGTCACAATGCAAACGTGGTCCGGCGCGTACGACTGGCACAGGGTGCACGAGTAGAATTCGTCTACGTCTTCGTCGGTCATGCCGCGAATGCGGTCGTCTCTGTGGCCGTAAACGGTCTTTGCTTCCTTGAGCGGTTCTTTGATCTTCTCGGCATCGGTGTAAATCTTCACCTGCACGCGGTCGATGATACTCGAAAAATCGTTGTGGATTTTGGCGACGAGAATCTCGCCGAAATCCCTGATCCTAAAACCTTTGCCGTGGGCTTCCTTGCTGATCCTCACCCACGTGATGGCACGCTGGCCCATGTGGAATATGCCGTTTGCACACGAAATGTACTCGTGAATTCGACGCTCCACCACCGGCTCGAAATCTTCCTGGAACTCGCGCCCCGCCACCTCCACCACGATTCCGAGCGGATAGGCTGCGCCTTCTTCCATCTCTTCGACCTCGGGGCCGATCACCTCGATCTTGCCGTCTTCGATCTCCTCCGTCGGCTTCATCCAGAGTACTTCGAAGGCGTCGGTGTACTTGCCGCCGAACTGCACGTGCATGTCTTCCTTTCGCACGCGCTCACCTTCGAAGCCCGCACCGTACGGAACCGGGATCGGGATCTTTTCTATCTTTATCTGCAGTCCCCGCACCTCAATCGCCCTGTTTATGATCTCCGAAACGGGAATGTTGGCAACGACGTGCTCATAGGTGCAAATGCCGGTGGGGAGGATCTCGGGCAGGTTGACGTCCGAGATCACCGGGAACCCGAAATTGATGGCTCCCGCGGCCGTGGCGTACTTCTCGTCAGTGATCACCTGGTCTTCGGGCACATCGGCGTCGGCTCCGAGGGCAAGCACAAACGCATAGACCCTGTCCTTGTTGTACAACAGGATCTCGCGTGCTCCTTTGATTCCTCCCGGCTCGATTCCGCCGAAGGTCATCGCCGACCGCGCGGCGAAATTGAGAGCGTGAACCGCGGCGGTTATCTCCTTGCCGTAGGGGACGAGAAATGTGTCCCAGTTCATTTCAATCCCTTCCTCGGCAAGTTGCTCGGCCACGGCTTTGCCCCCGGAGTTTCCGGCCATGAAAACGAGGATGCTGCGCTCCTGGAGGCCGCGGACAAGTTCAACGCTTTCCTCGTTCGTTTTTGTGGCGCCGACTATCGCGGCAAAGCCGGGCATGCGGCCGTCCACCAGCTTGATCCCCTGCTTGCGGAGGATGGCATCGTCTGTGTATCCAAGCCATATCCCGTTGACGGGGCTTCGCCCGTTAACGTACTTCAGCGCCTCGATTGCTTCTTCCGCGATCAGCGTCGCGGCGCCGGCGTCGAGCGTATCGCCCAGGTACGGCAGCCATAGCTCTTCGGTGGGAACTTCCGGAAGCAGCTTGCGCGCCTCCTGCAACGATTCTTCGAGATCGCCCAGCTTCTGGACCTTCTGCCCCAGGAACAGATACATTATCGGAAGATAATAGGCCGTGTTGGGATATTGCACGGCAGAATCCTTGCCCTTGGCTTCAATCGCCGCCGCAAGGGCTTTTTCGGCCCTTTCCACCATTTGATGAGCCCCTCGGATTGCCGCGCTCGCGATGATTCGTGACATAATCAGATACTCCTGTTACCATCCTCGGCGTTGTCTGACGAGAGCCTTCTCTACGACGGTCCTGAACTCGGTACCCCGGCAGTTGGGGCAGGTTTGCGCAATCTCGTCGGGTAAGTTCAGCCGCTCGCGAAGTTTCACAATTTGCTTTTCCGTGGCGAAAAACTCCCCGCAGACCCGGCACTTGACCAGCGGAATCTCGGTGTTCAGCTCCTTCATGATCCGCCGGCCGTCTATGTCCTCGTAATGAAGCGCCCCGGTGGGGCACACAAAAACGCATGCTCCACAGCCAATGCATTCTTGGGCCTCGCCGTGGAAGGGCGTGGCGACGACCCGCTGAAAGCCGCGGCTTTCGTAGCCTATGGCGGATTGGCCGATAACTTCGTCGCACACCCGAACGCATAGTCCACACAGTATGCACCGCTGTGACAGCGCCGCGCCCGCGCGCGCGCGGAATCTGGTCTCGGTTACCCCGTATTCGGCGGCCAGCTCACGAATCACCTCGGCCTCCGGGCAACGCGCCAGCAGGAGCTCCAGGATGATGCTTCTTGCCCGGCGGACGCGCTCATTGTTGGTTTCCACCACGTCGTTTTCTTCCGCCACGTAAACGCACGAGGTGACCAGTTTCGACCGGCTTCCCCAGAAGACCTCTACGAGGCACAGACGGCACACCCCGTAGGGCGCCACCGCCTCGTGGTGACACAGCGCGGGAATGTTAATGCCGTACCGCCCGGCCACGCTCAGTACCGTTTCGCCGGGCCTGGCGTGAACGGGCCGGCCGTCCATCGTGAATTGGATCTCATTCGATTGGGCCATGGGGATCTCTCACGTCACCTCGACCGCGTCGAAGCGGCACGTGTCGATGCAAATGCCGCACTTCACGCATTTGGATTGGTCGATCTCGTGGGGCTTTTTCTTCTCGCCCGAGATCGCGTTTTCGGGGCATGCCCGTGCGCAAGCGGTGCAGCCGGTGCACTTTTCCGGAAGAACGCGGTACGTGATAAGCGCCTTGCAAACCTTTGCCGGGCAGCGACGCTCCTCGATGTGAGCCCGATATTCCTCGCCGAAGTACTTCAACGTGGTCAACACCGGATTCGGCGCAGACCCGCCGAGGGCACACAGGGAAGCGTCGGCCGTCACCGTCGCCAGATCCTCGAGGAGCTCGAGGTCGTCCGGTTTTCCTTCTCCATTGGTGATTCGTTCGAGGATCTCGTGCATCTGGTACAACCCTTCGCGGCAGGGAACGCACTTGCCGCACGATTCGTCAGCGAGGAAGTTGACGAAGTACTTGGCAACGTCCACCATGCAGGAGCTCTCGTCCATCACGACCATCCCTCCTGAGCCCATCATGGAACCCGCTTTGGCGAGCTCGTCGAAATCGACCGGCAGGTCGAGCAAAGACTCAGGCAGGCAGCCACCGGAAGGCCCGCCGGTCTGCACAGCCTTGAAACGTTTGCCGTTGGGAATGCCGCCTCCGATGTCGAAGATGATTCTTCGCAGGGTGATCCCCATTGGTACCTCGACGAGGCCGGTGTTTGCTATCTTGCCCACCAGCGAAAAAATCTTCGTGCCTTTTGAGCCTTCCGTGCCGATCGAGGCAAACCACTCGGCGCCACGGTTGATGATCAGCGGGACGTTGGCCCAGGTCTCAACATTGTTCAGGTCCGATGGTTTCCCCCACAGTCCGCTTTCAACGGTGTGCACGTACTTTGAACGCGGCTCGCCGGCTTTGCCCTCGAGGGAGGCCATCAGGGCCGTCGACTCGCCGCACACGAAAGCCCCGCCGCCGCGGGATACCTGCACGTCGAAGTCGAACCCGGAGCCGAGAAGATTCACGCCCAGAAAGCCCTTGGCGCGCGCTTGCTCGGCGGCCAACGTGATGTGCTCTACCGCCAAGGGATATTCGTCGCGGACGTAAACGTACCCCTCGTGCGAGCCGATAGCGTAAGCTCCGATGACCATCCCCTCGAGCACACGGTGGGGGTTGCCCTCCAGTAGGCTGCGGTCCATGTAGGCGCCCGGGTCGCCCTCGTCGGCATTGCAAATAACGTACTTCGGCTCGCCGGGGGCATTCCGGCACGAACGCCATTTCCGGCCGGTGAGAAATCCGCCCCCGCCGCGTCCTCGCAGGCCCGAGCGGCTGACCTCTTCGATAATCGTTTCGGGGCTCATCGCCAAGGCTTTACGGAGGCCCTGGTAGCCTCCCCGCTCGAGATAGTCCTCAATCCGCCTCGGGGAGATGTGGCCGTTGTCGCCAAAGACAATCCGCTGTTGTTCCGCGTAGAAAGGAATATCGTCCTCACTGCTGATCGATCCCCCTGTGGCATCACGATAAAGGAGGCGTTCAATGACCTCCCCGCGCAGAACGGTCCGCCGGACGATCTCGGCGGCGTCGCCCTCGGCGACCTTTTGGTAAAACGTGTTTTCGGGCCGGACGACGACGATCGGGCCGCGCTCGCAGAACCCGTGACAGCCGGTCTTAAAAAAGCCGACGGTCTCGCGGATTCCGAGCCTCTCTATCTCTTGTTCAATAGCCGCCGCTACCGCCTCGCATCCGTGTGCCTGGCATCCCGTGCCGCCGCACACGGCAACGCTCACGTTTCCAGACTCAACCCGCGAAAGATCCAGATGTTCGGCAAGCACCTCCTGGGGAACAGCAACGGGGGCCGAAGCCTTGCCCTCCGTCGCTTCCCGGAGAAGCGTGGCGATGTCCTTCGGTGAGGCGTGGTGGTAATGGTCATCGATAACGACGACGGGCCCGAGGGCGCAAGCGCCGAGACAGTTTACCGTCTCAAGGCTGAATTCGCCGTTTGCGGAAGTTTCGCCGGGGCCGATTTCGAGCTGCCGGGTGAGCTCATCGAGAATTCGCGGAGCTCCCCGCACGTGGCACGCGGTCCCCGTGCACACCTTGATCGTGTGGCGGCCTCGCGCCTGGAGGCTGAAAGCGTTGTAAAAGGTGGCGACGTGGTAGACCTTGCTCAGGGGCACGTTCAACTGGCTCGATACCCGCCGCAGCGCCTCCTCGGGCAAGTAGCGGAACTCCTTGTTCAGCTCCTGCATCACGGAAATGAGAGACACAGGTTCCGGGGCGTAGTGCTCGAGCACTTTCTCTACTACGGCGTGGATAGCAGGCTCACCCACCGCGCTCACGTTTCACCTCCGCTGAGGCCCCGCTGGATCAGCACCAAGGAGGCTTCGCGTTTTTCTTCGAGGATCTCATCCATAGTCTTGAATGCCAGCGCTCCTGTAGGGCACGCCGACACGCAGGCGGGCGATTCGCCACGCTCAACCCGCTGAGCACATTGATCGCACTTGATGACGGCACCCTGCGCAGAGTCGATCCTGATCACCCCGAACGGGCAGGCAAGAACACACCAGTTGCACCCGATACACAGATCGTGATCGACGACAACCGGGCTTTCCAAGTCATCACGATGCAGGGCATTTGTAGGGCAGATTTCAACGCACGGGGCGTTCTCGCATTGCCGGCATTGCAAGGGCACCGAATAGCCCGTCCCCTGGCGGACGCTCACCCGGGCTCGGGGAGCAGGGCTTTCTCGTATGGCCTGAAGCAAGCTTTGGGAGCTGGAATGCTCCACTGCGCAGGCCATCTCGCACGATTTGCACCCCAAGCACTTATCCACATTGATAACGATCATAAGTTTCATGGTTCTGCTCTCGGTTGCTATTCCTCAGGCTCGAAAGCCTGCTTATACATCATTGGTTTCAGCTTGAGGGCCTTCCGTTTTTTGTCTATGTGCCGCAGCATCTTGTGCGCCGCTTCGATCGGGTCGAGCTCGAACGCCCACTTGCCGCCGATCTCGGCCTCAATCTCCTCGGTGAGGTACCGGTGGAGGTTTTCGCTTCCCATTATCGGCAATGGATGCCCGATGATCGTGTACACTCCGGACGCAACAAAGTAGGAGCCGATGGCCACAGCTTTTTCAGACATCCATTCGGGCGCGGCGCCGGCAACGGGGAGATCGGAAATGTCGTCGCCGAGCCCGCCTTCCGCGACAACATTTGCCAGTGTTCTCAAGATGCGGCTGTTGTCTACACACGATCCAAGGTGAAGTACCGGAGGTATGCCTACGGCCCGGCATATCTCCTGGAGCCCTTCGCCGGCGTACTCGAAGGCTGCCTCCGGCTTCATCAGGCCATGTTTGGCGCACGTGATCGCATCGCAGCCGGTCGACACGACCAGTGTGTCGTTTCGCAGGAGTTCCGTGACCAATTTGATGTGGCCTTCTTCGTATTCGACATTGGGGTTCGAACAGCCCACTACTCCGGCCGCCCCACGAAGCCTTCCCGCAATGATGGCGTCGTTGAGGGGTCTGTAGGTGCCGCGGTACCTGCCACCAAGGAATCTGAAAACCGATTCACTCGTAAATCCTGCTACCAAGCGTTCGGTGGACTCGGGAATCTGCACCCGGGCGGGCTCCCTGTTGGTATAGTTTTCCACGGCGGTTTCGATTATTCTTCTAGCGATTGTCACGGCCTGGTCTTCATGGAACTCGATGTGAGTGACTCCGGCGATCTTTGCGGTGGGCGAGGTGGTCACAAGCTTGGTGTGGAAGCGATCTGCCACCTTGCGAAGCGCCGGCATGATGCACTGGATATCCACCACCATCAGGTCGACGCCCCCAGTCATGATGGCCAACTCCTGCTGGAGGAAGCTTCCCACCACGGGAATCCCGCGGCGCATGAGCATTTCGTTCGCGGTGCAGCACATGCCCGCTATGTTTATGCCGTTGGCGCCCTTTTCTTGCGCCTTTTCAATCAGCTTCGTATCCTGGGAAACATCCGCAATGATGTCCGAGAGGATCGGCTCGTGACCGTGGACGACTATATTAACGTGGTCTTCTCTCAGCACGCCGAAGTTGGCAGTGCTTCGGATCGGCTCAGGCGAGCCGAAGAGAATATCCTGCAGTTCGGTGGCTATCATGGAACCGCCCCAGCCGTCGCCGAGGGCAACCCGCAGGCCCTGCTTCATGATGTTCTTGTAGTCGGCGTCTACCCCAATATGGGTGCGGCCCATTATGTCAACAATTTCTCTATCGATTGACCGGGGCGTTATACCCTGTTGGTCCCAGAGGTCTTGCCTGGCCTGCGGCGCAGTTGTGGCCATTCGAACGGTGCCCTGCCGGCGGCCGAAGTCTTCCAAGGCCGCTTCGCCCAGTTGCTTGGCTATTTCGTTTGTTTGGCGGCCTTCGGTTTCAATGCCATAGATCCGGGCAACGGCTTTAAGTTTTTCAGGGGACTTTATTTCATAGGCGCTGTGAGGGTCGGAGACCGCCATGAGAAAAGCGTGGGCCACCATGCGGCCGTGCTCGGAGTGTGCACTTGCCCCGCCCGCTATCATTCTGGCGAGGTTCCTGGCTGCTATAGTGTCGGCAGTTGCTCCACAAACGCCGGCTTGCGGCCCCTCGCCGAAAGGGTCTATCCGACATGGGCCCATCGAGCAGTTCCTGCAGCATATTCCTAGAGAGCCAAAGCCGCATTGGGGCTGCATCGTTTCGTAGCGGTCCCAGACCGTCTCGATGTTTTCCGCCGCCGCTCGCTTCAGCATTTCGCACGATGCGGGGTCGGCATACTCAAGTTCCTTAACCATCTGCTGTCTCCGATATGTGGGCTATCAGCTTGTCTGCATTGTGCCTGAACTCGGGGATCGTGAATACGTCTTTCCCCGCTCTCTCATAATCCGTTACGAGATCACTGTCGGGGAAGAACCCGGAGAACTCCAACTCTTTCACCTGATCCTGCACGTATTCCTTGTCGCGTTCGCTCCGGATACCGTTTCCGATCCCGAGGATCTTGTTGATGTTTATGTCCCTTGCCAGCTTGCAGATGCGCGACGCCGTGATGCCGCTCACCTTGCTTGGCCGGACTACGATAAAAAGCATATCGACCTTTTCAGTTACACCTCTGCCGAGGTGTTCCAACCCCGCCTCCATATCGATTACCATATCCTGATCTCCGTTGAGGAGAAGATAGCTTATCAAGCTTCTGATGAGGACGTATTCCGGGCAGACGCACCCCGAGTTTCCTCTCGTGACGGATCCCATCACCAGAAGCTGTATTCTTCCCGCGCAGTGTCTGAATCTTTCCGGAATGTCGGACACGTCGGGGTTCATTTTGAAATAAGCCCCAACGCTTCCCTTCTGGGCGCCGGTCTTTTCGCGGATGAGGTCCCCCATCTCGGCGAGCGGGATGATCTTCTCGAAGTCCGGCACCCCGAGTGCACACGCAAGGTTGGGGTTCGAGTCGGCGTCGACTGCGATCACCTCCCGCCCCTTTGCCTCGAGGGCCCGGCACAGCAGCGCGCTTATGGTCGTTTTTCCCGCGCCGCCCTTTCCTGAAACTGCTATTTTCATACCGGCACCGCCACTCGAAGATCAAGACGGTATCTCGACCGAATCAGCCGAACTCTTCACTGAGGAATTGGAATTACTCACGAAAACACAGCGTGGAAACAGCAAAGCGCGCCTTCCCCGGACTTCTGCTTTTCATACACGACGCGATGGCCAAGATACGCACCCGCGGGGACCGGAATCAGGCGGCAAAGTTCTTCGAAATTCGCGCGGTTCCACGTCGGCAGACCGTTTATCCAGTAAAGATATTGCACGAAATCCGATTGTATCACAAAACGCCAAACTTTCAAGGAGTATTTACATGAAAAGGACTCGGGCACTCGGGGCGGGTGTGATAAGGAATCTTGGTTCAAGCCCTGGTCTCGTCGTGTATGCCGGGGGAAAGCTCTTTTCGTATCTGTTTGGGGTCGTCTGGCCAATCATTCTGAGTGTCCCCTAGGGACAACCGAACATAAC
>Ga0114922_10002898_pt1 | contig 16036 bp, 9 predicted proteins | sample AartaG_FD_100975 | JGI IMG/M metagenome (GOLD analysis project Ga0114922, IMG submission 100975) | Deep subsurface microbial communities from Aarhus Bay to uncover new lineages of life (NeLLi) - Aarhus_00045 metaG | ecosystem: Environmental > Aquatic > Marine > Oceanic > Sediment | place: Aarhus...
GCACCTGGGCTCCCGCAACCATCCGCAAGTGCGCGATGTGCCACTGCGTCTGATAAAGTTGCGCGTCTCTCGGTCGCGACCCCGCAGCCAAACCAAAGGCCGCCGCCGCCGCGCCCGCCCCGACAGCGACGAGTTCTACGAGGACATCCACCTCGCAACCGACCTGCTGGATCTGGACGTAGAACTCATCGCCACAATGTATAGGTATCGGTGGGAGGTCGAGCTGTTCTTCAGGTCGTTCAAAAAGATACTGCAAGCAGGCAAGCTCCTTTGCCTGGACAAAAACGGTCTGACGATCGTCATGTACTGTGCGCTCATCGCATCGTTGCTGGTGGTATTGTGGACAGGCTGCAAGCCCACCAAGCGCACCTATGAGATGATCTGTTTCTTCTTCCTGGGCTTGGCCACCGCCGACGAGCTGGCCAGGCACATAAGCAAGCTCAAAAAAATCGAGCAATAGCGCCCGGGCTCTCATGCACGCCCAGGTTGCCTGGAGAACAGTCTGTACCTGTCGTCGGCGACCACTTCTTCTCATTTTCCACACCATTGAGAACAGATCGAATTCACCATACACTCGTCTGCCCCAGCCCGCGCTGCAAATATCGCGCCGAACAGTATTGGAGCAGGTCCAGTGGTGGCCGACAGAGCCGCCGAAGCCCACAAAGGATTATCGCAGCCAAGCATCGGGCAAGCGGAACGATCAAAAGTGGGGGGCCAAGTTTGGAGTTTGAACTCCGAAGAGAAAGGGCGAGGGCCCGAGAGCCGGGGCCCTCCACGGACCACGACGAGCGAAACGACATTCACCTTCCACCCGGCGCGGCTATTGGCACTTGTCGTTGAGATGCTCGCGCACCATGAGCATGTCGAGGATGTTTATCTGGTCGTCGTTGTTGAGGTCACATTTCCAGTTATCGCCGCTGTCGACGTTTTCGCCCAGCTGATCACGGATGAAGAGCATGTCGAGGATATTGACGGTGCAATCTTCGGTGGCGTCGCCCTGGATGTTCCACCCGCTCACGTTTGTAGCCACAAAGCCTGTGTTATTGTTCTCGGCGAGTTCGGGGATGTCATCCGCCTCGTCGGCGACGGCGTAGAACATGATCTGGCCCGGCGTGGGCGTCTGGCCAATAAGGAACCAGTTGAAGGTGGCATAATGGGTTGCATCGACCGGCAACTCACCCTCGATCTGGAATTCATGCACCAGTTCGCCGTCTACGCCGCCACGGCGCAGCGAAACACGGGCCCCGCTGCACGCCGCTGAGCCTCGGTTCTCGGTGGAGACAATGATGTCGCATTGGTCGGCCCAGGGCCACTGGCAGTATATCTCGGAGATGACGAGGTCCGGCGCCGTCGCCGGGACCGAGCACGTGTTGTTCGTCCTGTCGCCGTCGTCCTGCTCGAAATTGGGGTCGGCCACGACATAGATTGTTTTCGGGTCCGTCGTGGGCGGCACGGTCCACGTGATCGCGGCGGTCGCCGATCCCCCGCCGGGAATGGGATCGCCGAGCGTCTGGAGGTCGCCGATCGGGGTGCCGCCGTTGTCGGGGTCGCCGTCGTAAAACGCCACCTCCACGCTTTCTGCGGGCAAGCCGCCGTGATTGCGGATTTCAGCCGTGATCTCAACGTCATCGTCCGGGTGCGGGTTAGTGTTGGATAGCGTCACGCCCGATGCATCGACGGCAAGATCAATGGTCCCCGGTTCGTACTTCAGGAAGCAGAGATCGCTTTGCCCGAACTGTGGCACACCTTCCACTGTCACCATCTCGCCGTCGACCTCCACGTCAACCGAACTTTCGGTTATCTCCACCTTGTTGTAGACGGCAAGAAGACTGCCGGCTGCGTCGAGGCCCGCCGTTATCGAGCGTTCCAGAGCCGTGTCGTGCGTCAACTGTATGGGCCGGCTCCAGATGCCGGAGTCCGGGTCGAGGATCGCCGTGAAAATGTCCATCCCTTCGTCGGATACTCCGCCCCACGTGAGAGCGATCTCGCCGGTCGCCCCGGCCGCGAGGGAGAAGTTGCCGACCGAGGATGAAGCGGCCTCATCGATAACAGGTTCCGCGTCGCCGATGGCGAAGTCTTTCGCGAACACAAGCTCGTCTTCCCGCTGCCACGCGAGCAGCCACTCGCCCGAGGTGCTCCGAGCGGCGCGCGGATTCATGTCCGCAACGTTGTTGTTCGTGAGCTTCGTGACGGCCGACCAGCCCGAAGGACCCCAGGCGACGTGAGACAGTTCCCTGTCCTCGATGGTTGTGAGGTCGTCGTCCGAATCCTGCTCAAAGACAAGGTGCCCCTCGGCGCCGTTATACGACAGCGTCGTCTGCACGACGGCGCCCGGCACTGTGGCGACCTCTTCGGGCGGCGTCCAGCTCGCACCGTCCCACTCGGACGACATTATCACGTTGGGATGTTCGAGGCTCCCGATCACATCATTGTCGGGGTTGCTCACCCACGCCAGGAGCGCCGTGCCGTCGGTAGCCGACGCGATTCGCGGTGTGCCATCCAGATAGCCGTTGGAGGTAATCCGGGCGGCCCCCGACCACGTGCCCCCCGTGCCGTCGTATCGGGCCGCATAGATTTCGAGAATCGGAAGCATCGCTTCCAGGCCGGCGTCGTCGGGCAATACCTCAGACGCGTGCTGCCAGGCAAGGATCGCGTCGCCGGTGGGGAAGTTCGCGAGGGCCGGCGCGAAATCGGCCTTGCCGTCGTCGGCCACGGAACCCGGCGGCGCCCACGCCGAGCCGTCGTACGTAGAGAACACGAGCTTCGTGCGGTTGTTGAGGCTTCGGCCGGGGTCGTCGTATATCCACGCGAGGACCGGCGTGGGCCCGGCCATGCACAGCGACGGTTCGGACATGGGATAAACGTTGGTCTGGATAGGCGCCTCATCGACCGGGCCGCCGCTCAGGGCCATCGTGAGCAGTGTTCGCCCACCCAGGAAAACGGCGTAGCTTCCTTTCAAGTAGTCGCGGCTCATCGGGTGGAACCCGGGCAGGCTGGCGAGGGTCGGCCCCGGGGCCCCCGTTTGTTGCGGACCATAGATATTCCACGTGTAATGAAGTATCTCGAAATCACGCTGGAAGCACAAAATCGTGCCGCGAAAGCCGGCCACAAATACGAGGGCCAGGTCTTGCAGGTGGGGCTCGGCGGGATATTGAAGGCCGATCTGCCCTCCTCCGCCAACGTAGACTTCGCCGCTGAGCATGTGGGCGACGCCCACGCCCACAAAGCCCTTCACCATGAAGTCCGCGCTCGCCCCGCCGTCGAAGGCCACTCCGTCATCGTGCGCGATCAGCCCTAGACCGACTTCGGCGCCGGCGTCGAACGTAGCGCGCCAGTAGACCGGCACGGGCACCGGGCCTATCACCACGACCGCATAGGCCGGTCCGGCATGGATTGTGGGCAGGCCTCCCGCGAAAAAGACGTGCCCGCCCGGCAGCCATTTCTCCTGAGCCGGGCTGTATGTCCACACAAGGTCGAGCCCGATCTGCGGGACGGGCATCCGGCGCCCGGCGATGTGCAGCTTCATCCCCGTGTCGATCGGGTCGAGCCTGAGTTGCGCGGTGCCGCTGCCGTTGACCTCGGCGGTCACGTTGATGATCGATGCCCACTTGAGCGCCTTCCCGCCGACGAGGGGGATGGAAGCGGGTATCAGGCCCGTCTCGGCGCCTTCGTTGATCTGCGGGAGGCCGAACCCGACGTCCGTCTTGTAAAGCAGCCCCGGGGCACCCGGAACCCGATGGAGAAGCTCTGCAGGAATCCCCGGCGGCGGCCCTATGACGTCGAAGTTCACCGTGTACCAAGCGGACTGAGTGCCGTCCGCCGCGACAGCTTTCACTTCCAGTTTCTCCCCCACGCCGAAGTCTTCCCCCACGTCGTACGTTCGGCTCGGGGACTCTCCTTCGTCGGTTTCCCACGGCGTTTTGAAGACAATTGTCCCAGGCGTCTTGCCATACCATTCGACCTGTGCGTCGAAGGCCGCCTCGCAAGAAAAGCCGTCGAGGAAATAGGCATGCAGCGCATCATCACAGAAAGATGAGGATACATCGAGAACGGCCGGGGCTGCTGTTGTCTTGGTATACATGGTGCGAGGGTCGTCGTCGTCGTCGAAGTTAGCACGAGTATATGCAACATGGACCGCCCCGGCCGGGTCGATCGCTATGCTTGGGGAAGAGACACTGGCTCCGGTGTGGGCTCCGGCGGGCATCCTGAATGATTCCAGCGCCTCAGCGACGGTGGAAGGCGCGCCGCTGGTCTGGCTTTTGTATTTGATAAAGGTGCGGTAATAGTTCACGCCACCCTCAGTCCGGAACTCCAGCTCATGATAGACTATATGCCAACGGCCTTGATTATCAACGTCCATCGAGTACGAACGCGCTGGATCAAGTATCACAACAGGAGCCGACCAACCCGCGGCTTGCACCTGCCCGGCAGCGACCCCTGCCTTGCGTTCCGGCCGGGCCGGATTGGCCTTCAGGTGAACGTTCTCGGCGGGACCACCAACAATGACGTGCTCCTCCCCGCTTGCGATTTCACTAATCGCCCACAGCAACAGAATTGCCAAAAACAAAACATAGATCGTTTTCATGGCTTTTTCTCCTTAAGCCGTTACGTGGTGAGAATTGTCCCAAATGATAGGCAGGGCAGGCACGGTTTCCGGTTAGGGCCGCATTTCTGCCCCTGCACAGGAATTATACACCGGAAACGACCGAATATCAAGCAAACGTCATGTTCTTTTCACGGACCACAACGAGATAGCGCGGACAAACGGGCAGAACATTCACCACACCTGTCCGCCGCAAGGCTTCGGCAGGCGGGAAGACACGAAGGACACAAAGTAAGAGAAGAAAGTATGAGTTATGAATTATGGCTCTCCTCCCAAAAAGGAGCCCCAACGGGGCGGCCTGGCTGGCGCTGATGAGAGTCATGACGCAGGAGGCCTTAAGTCGCCAGTTTTGCTTTTCGACAGTAGGGCAGTGTCAACTGCAATGTTTCGGGAAAATGGGACAGCTACCTATTTCAATTGCACTGTGCAGATGGCCATGTTTGGACAGTGCAAGTGCCCGTGCCGACTTACCCATCAATGAGACTGAAATAGGATAGCAGTCCCGATTTTTCCGCAGTTTCTACATTAGTGCGAGCTTGGAAAAAGGGCGCACCATCGCTGATAGCCAAAGCCCAGGGCACCGCCCTGGGTAGGCAGAGCGAAAAAGATGGAGCCCCAACGGGGCGGCCTGGCTGGAGCTGATGAGAGTCATAACGTAGGAGGCCTTAACTTGCCAGTTTTGCTTTTCGACAGTAGGGCAGTGTCAACTGCGATGTTTCGGAAAAATGGGACAGCTACCTATTTCAATTGCACTGTACAGATGGCCATGTGTGGAGAGCGCAAGTGCCCGTGCCGACTTGCCCATCAATGAGACTGAAATAGGATAGCAGTCCCGATTTTTCCGCAGTTTTTACATTAGTGCGAGCTTGGAAAAAGGGCGCACCATCGCTGATAGCTCTTGGGGGCATTCAACACTGAAGGAACTGGATCTTCTTGGCAAGAACAGCGGAAATTACCCTCCTTTTTGGGAGGAGAGCCAGAATTATGAGTTATGAGCTATGAGTTCTTGTCTTGTTTCTTCTCTGTGTCCTTTGTGCCTCGCGCCGTCGCCTTAGCGGCTTTGGCGCGTCGGCGACTGTGGTGAATCCGTATTGGACTTCGGACTTCCGATCTCGGCAGCTACCGCCCGCCGGCTTCTTGGTCGGGCGTCTCAGCCGGCTCGGAGGGGGGGTGTTCTTCCAATGTGAAGACGTAGCCCGAAGTTTCCTTGGGCAGCTTCGGCAAGTTATCGAACGTTAGGGGGCCTATCAGGAATATCCAGTAGCTTGTGGCTCTGCTGGATCCCATTCTTACGCCGGATGAGAACAGGAGTTTCCGGTCGTCGGCTTTGTAGCCAAAGACCGAGAGTTTCGCCACACCCTTCTGCCGCTCGAATTTGAAGAACGGGACTTCGGGCGTTTCGAGGCCGGTGCCGAGGAAGAACAGTGGAATCGCAGGTATTCCGAGGAGGAATCCATTTTCATTGATGGACAGGCCTCCGCTTCGGGGCTCGACAATTATGTCGGGATTCTCATCTGCTTTCACAAGCTTGCCGCCGTAAAACGAGACGGCGTTGCGCAGTTTTCCCATTACGTAGGGAGCATCGTACGCTTCGAGAAATGTTTTGTCCACGAAAACGTTCTTCCCTTCGACAGGGGCGAGGTCAACGCGGGAGAGCGCACGGTCGGCAGCAGCCGAAATCAAGAGCTGCTCCTGCGCCGTCCGGGCCGGGGCCGATTTTGACATAGTGCCGCACCCCGTCATAATCGCAGGGAGCAACACTACCAGCAACGTGAGAATACGTTTCCTCAACCCCTTTCCTCCTGTCTGTGTCCCTACGGGACGAAGAACAAGATCACCGGGTCAATAGCCGATGAAGGACGCCGGGCTGCAAACTTCTGACTGATGACTGATGACTCGTTCATTGTTCTTCTATTCCCGCGCGGACACGTTCCACGGGGATTACGCCTTCCAGAAGCCACTTAGACATCGGGTAGGGTTTGGCGACGCCGGCATGGGCTTCATGCTCGGGGATGACCGGCCAGGGTATCTGATCGACTGCCGCCATGCGAGCGTAGACACCGTCCTCGCTGATGTTGAAGACCATCAGGTCCCTTGCGATCACGAACGGCCCGTCGTAGGTCTTGCGGACAACGTCGCGAATGCCCGCGACCACATCGAAGTTGACCCACGTGTGGTACCCGACGGCCAGTTTCGGTTTCGTGAGGCTGAAGACTTCGGCTACCCCTTCGGGCGGCGTGTGCGCGCCATACACAACATTCCTTGCAACGCTCAAGCTCATACCCGTTCTCCTGGCGAAGACCTCAGGGGTGGCAAACACTTCGTGTATCAGTACATCAACTCCCTGGGCATTCTCGACCATCCACTTGTTGGGTTTCGTATCGCTCGAGAAAGCCATCGACAGACCGTTCCAATCGAGGCGGTAACTGCACGCTCCATCGATGATGTGCACCGCCGGGAAGGCGGTGATCTTCACGCCGTTTTCTTCGTACACGACCTGGGTCCTCGGTCCGTTTAGCAGGTCGAACTCGTGCGCCTCGACGACCTCCCCACCGGCGGGTGCATAGCCCTGCCGACTGCGCCGATCCCACTCCCACGTCTTCGTAAAGTTCTCTACGAACGCGGCTGTGCCCAACTCCGGGGTCGGCCCGGCCGGCCCCCATACGTGCAAAGGTGTGACGCGACCCAAGCCCACGCCGGCGGCCCAGAACACGTCGAGATCGCCCACGTGGTCCGCGTGCAAGTGGCCGACGAAAATCTTGGTCACGTCCCGGTAGGGGATTCCGAGAGAAGCGAAGTTGGCGTGTGAGCCGCTCCCGATCTCGAACAAAAGCTTTTCGCCGTTGCCGGTCTCGACCAGAATGCACGAGCCCGCCTGAGCCTTGGTCGCGAATGGTGATCCTGTCCCCAGCATTATCAGGCGGATCTCATCCTTGGCGAGCGGCTCGTTGGGGTAAAACGTGGCAGGGTATTCCCGCCCCGCAACTTCCGGCAGCTCTTCGGGCACGTCGCCCTCCGCCGGCTCTTCTGCTTCCTCCGGGCGCTCTGCGGCAAACGCAGGCGTCCCGATTTCCCTTGGCCCCGGTGCATAGCCAAGCGCCGCGACTATGCCCACAGCCGCCAGCACGAAAAAGATATTCCGGCTTGCCTGGAACATTCTCGTAACTCCTTCCTGGAATTTGTCGGCACGGGCCGACCCGATCCCTCCGGCCTCCAGTGCGCGGGCAATAGATCAATCCGGCACTACAGACAGCGGGAACCCGCTGTATGGTCACTATCGGCAGCTTTGTAGGGAAAGCAAGCGTTAGTTCTGGCCTCGCCTGATGGCGGTCAACTGGTGGGAGTGTGCTTCCATGCCGGCAGTTGAGCCATTGTGTTTTCGCGAGGAACTGCGACATCGAATCGCGGGCGGGTGGATCAGGCGAGCATTTTGCGTTTGCGGACGGCCCATTCGGTGATGACGAGGGCGGCGAAGAAGATGAGGAGCAGGGGGGTGTCCCAGATGTCGTGCTCTTCTTCGGTCGTGTATTCTTCGCGCAGCTTTTCCAACTCGTCGGAAATACGGCCGATCTCGGCGAGTGAGAAGTACTTGCCCCCGGAGGCGCTGGCGATTCTCTTCAGGGTTGAGGCATCCATCCCCGGGCTGTCGTATTCGAGGGCGGGCATCCGCACGGATATCGAGCACTGCGACTCCGCCGCGGCGCCGCCGGAACCCGTGTTGACGGCGATGGCATACTTGCCGGGGGCGGTGGGGGTGAATTCGCTGCGGAACATCCCCGGGCTGCCCGCCACTGCCTTGAGCTTGAGTTCTTGCTCCTTGAAGCCGGGCGAGGTCAGGGTTGCGTTCAGCTCGTCCACTCTTGTCGGCTCGTAAAAGCGGTCGAGGCTGCGCGCGTGCACGATCACTTTCTGGCCGAGGATGTATGTGGGCTTGTCGGCGGCTATGCTCAGGCGTTTGTTCGCGCCGAGCAGCCTGCTGGAGCTCAGGAATCTGATTGCCTGCCCCCAGAACCGGCCGAAGGAGGTGTCGCCCCGCATGAATCGCCACCGCCAGGTGCTGTCGGCACCCATGTACATCGTTCGGCCCCTTCGGTAAAACTGCACGGCCACGATCGGGTAGCGTCCGTACTCGTTGCCCTCGGCGGGATGCTCCAGCAGTGCCACTGCGCCGGGCTTGAGCTTCTGCGCGGGGAAGTAGTAAAACAGGCCGGGGAGGTTCTCCCACCGGCGCTTGTTTTCGTCCTCGGTGGAGGCGATGGCGGTCACGGGATGGTTGCGGCCCGCGGGCGTGAGGACGGGCGTGAACGATTGCCCGAGAACGGGCCGCTCGCGGAGCGGATCGTAGTAGATCGGCGGGCCGGGTACGACGGGCAGCAGCTTTTCGACGGGCGTGTTGGCGTACATCGACGGCGGGTAGTTCTCGTGGGCCGCCACCAGCAGCCCTCCGCCCACGTTTCCGACGAAAGCCTGCAGGTTGTGGAAATCGGCCTCGGACAACCGGGCGGCGTTTGCACCAAGGAGCACCACTACGTCGTAGGCAAAAAGCTCCTCGCGCGTTTTCGGGAATTCGCTGATCGGTTGCGTGCCTTCCTGGAAGAACTCGGGATCGGCCGATTGCAGCAGCAGGCTCACCTTCACCGAGGTGTCGCGGACAAGGTAGTTCTTCAGATAACGGTATTCCCACGTGGGCTTTTCCGCGACCACGAGCACCTGTATGGGCCGGTCTACCACCTCCAGCAGGTGCGGGGGCGACTCGTTGTTTTTCGTGGTGATCTCCTCGGGCAGGGGCTCGACGTAGGCGCGGCACTCATACTTGCCCGCGGCGTCGATCTTGAACCTGACAGGGACCTGGCGGAGCTGGTCGTCCTTGAGCTCGATCGTCCGAAGGGCCAGTGTCTTGTCGCCGGACCGTATTGTCAGCAGCGCTCTGCGGCCAGCAAAGCCCCTGCTGCTTACGGCCACGTTGAAGAGGATGTAGTCCTTCGCGAAGACGGTGTTGTTGCCGAATATCTGCAGCACTTCGATGTCGCTGGGCTCCGACGGCTCGCCGACTCCCACTGTGAAGACGGGAAACGGCTCTTCCCTGCTGAGGGCATATTCTTCGGCGGCGGCGACCGGATCGCGGCCCACGTTGGATTGCCCGTCGGTGATGACGACGAGCCCGGCAATCCGCTGGCCCCTGAGCTCGCGGGTTATCTGGCGGATGCAATCGCCGATAGCGGTCGTTGCCCCTTCGGGCTTGAGGAGTGCGCCGAAGCTGAGGCCCTCTTGGGGCCACTCGCGGGGGGCGACGTGCGCCGAGAAGGTGTATAGCCTGGTGGCGCATTTTTCCTGCAGCTCGCGCAGGAGGGCGGCTCCGCTGTGATCGAACACCTTTGCCGCGAGCTCTCCGCGGCTCAGAAGACCGATTTCGGCGTGCTGCTCGGGTGAGAGTTCATCTACGCCGGCGGGGGCGATTCCTGCGGCAACGGCAAGGGCGGCCTCGTAGGATTTATCGCGGTAGTTATCGCGCATTTCCATGCTGAGTGAAGTGTCTGCCATGATGGCCAGCACGGAATCTTTGATGTGTGAGCGTTCGGAAACGCGGACGGGCCTGAAGATCATGGCCAACAGCAGGAGAAGCGCCACGGCTCTCAGTATGCCCAGGAATGTTTTGTGCCTCGGGAGTGCGGTTCCGGTTTCGTGCTTGTATACGAGGTATGCCAGGAGGGCGAGCCCGCCGGCCGCGAGCCACCATGCGGGCCATGGTTCGGCAAAACGGTAGCTCAAAGCGCTGCTGCCGAGTGCGGGGATGATGGGGATTGCGATATCAGGCAGCAACGAGTGCTAATCTCCCCTTATTCTGTCTCGCCGTCGATTGAGCCCAGCGTGATGTCGAGGTTGCTGGTGTCTTCGATTCGCTCGATTTGTCCGTCTTGAAGGCGGACGATGCGGTCGGAGACGCTGACCATCTTGTGATCGTGTGTGTTTGAGATAATCGTCACACCTCGAGTTTCGTTCAGTTGTTTGAGGAGGTCGATGATTTCTCGTCCGGTTTTGAGGTCGAGGTTGCCGGTCGGCTCATCGGCGAGGATGAGTGTGGGGTCGTTGGCAAGGGCCCTTGCCACGGCCACGCGCTGCTGCTGCCCACCGGAGAGTTCAAAGGGCTTGTGGTCGAGGCGGTCGCCCAGGCCGACGAGGTCGAGTAGCACGGCGCCTTTGTCGCGCGCCTCGTCGCTGGTCAGCCCGGCGAAGGTCATTGGGAGCGTCACGTTTTCGAGGGCCGTCATGACCGGGATGATGTTGAAGGTCTGGAAGATGTATCCGATCTTGCGGCAGCGGAGCCATGCGAGTTCGCGAGCGTCGAGCTGGGCGACGTCGACCTCTTCGATGTAGACCTTCCCTGCGGTCGGCTTGTCGAGGGCTCCGATCATGTTGAAGATAGTTGATTTGCCTGAGCCGGAGGGGCCCATGATCGACACGTATTCGCCGGTGGCGATTTCGAAGTCTATTCCTCGCAGGGCATGCACCTCAACGGTGCCCATCTTGTAGACTTTTGTCACGCCTCTGGTCCGAACGATGCTTTGTTTCACGGTCGTCTCCTGCAATAGATCCACAGACCCGAATGCTTGATGCCGAGTCTCGGGCGGCTGCTGTCTCCTAAGATTACTGATCGGCCCTCAGGGCGTCTACCGGCTGCATTCTTGCCGCGGCCCGCGCGGGGAAGGTGGCGGCCACAACCGTCAAGAATGTCCCGATCCCCTGCGCTACGCCCACGCAGGCCAGGAATCCCAGCCAGGGGAAGAACCTGAAGGTCACGTTTCCATACGACGACCAAGCTCGCAGAACTGCAAGGAGCGCTCCGAGGGAGATTCCGATGAATGTGCCCAGGGCGCCCTGGAATACCGATTCGAGCACGAAGAGCTTCACGATGAACGAGTCGAGCGCTCCGAGGCATTTCATCGTTCCGATCTCGCGGAAGCGCTCGGTCACCGACATCAGCATTGCGTTCACGATTCCTACGAAGCACACGACCAGCGCCAGCGTGATCAGCCAGTAGTCTTTGGCTTTGAACTCGGCGAGAAAGCCGGTTTTCTTCTTGGCGGGCTCAAACATGGCGCCTTTGTCTTCGTCGCCGGCGCCTTCTCCCCGGAGAACGACCTCTATCCGGTCGCGCAGCGCAGTCTCTTCGGCGAGCTCTATTACGAGGGTCTGAAGCTCATTGCCACGCTCCGCGCCCAGTTCCTGCTTGAGCGTCTCCACCTTGGCCTCCAGGTCCTTGGCCGCTTTTACGGGGCCATCCTTGAGCGCGGCCAGCTCCAGCGTCAGAGCCTCAAGCTCTCCGGCGGCCCTGGAGCCCAGCTCTTGCTTGAGCGCCTCCACCTTGGCCTTCAGCTCTTCGATCTCCTCTTCCGAGGCCTGTTTGAGTGCGGCGAGCTCCAGCGTGAATGTCTCAAGCTTTTCGGCTCCCTCGGCGCCGAGCTTTTGCCTGAGCACCTCCATCTTGGCGTTCAGGTCTTCGGCGGCCCTCTCGGGGCCGTCCTTGAAGGGTCGAAGCACGGAGCGAAGCTTCAGAGTGAGAGTTTCAAGCTCCCCGGCAGGCTCCACGCCGAGATCTTCCTTGAGAGCGTCCACTTGTATCTCGAGGACGTCGACGACGGCCGCCGGGCCGCCCTTGAGGGCGCGAAGAATCGCGGTGTTTATGAGAACGAACGACAAGAACGCGATCGCCAGGATGATACTGCTGACCGTGATCATCGACCGCCAGAACCTGACCTTCATGCTCTGAAGGCTGATCTCAATGGCTCTGCGCATGGGAAGCACAATCTGCTTGCCGATCTTCTGTTGCGTGTCCCTGTCGAACATCTCATCAACCATAGTAGGATCGTCCTTCAGTAAGTCGGTCGGTCAGTCATTCAGTCGCACCCGCCGCCGCCGGGCTTTGGCGGGCAGGTAGTCGGTCAGTCATCAGTCCAAAGTCCAAGACGGATTCACCGCAAAGGCGCAAAGGCCGCAAAGAAGATCCGAGTCTTCCTTCATCCTTCCGCCTTCATCCTTCTCTTCGGTCGCTCGTCAGCGCGGCTGTTTTTTCTTGCTCTTTTTCTTCTTCTTCTTGCCGGGCGGCGTTTCGAACACTGCTATGCCTATCAGCCCCCGCCTGGCGAGGGTCTTGATATAGGTGGCCACCGACAGCTCCGCCTCGCGCTTGCTGAGGCGGTACTTGTCGGCGAATCTCTTGATCAACCGGCCTACGTCCGTTTCGCCGTCGAACCACCGCCAGAGGGTCGAGCCAAGCTCGTCGAGGGCGATCTTGCGGCCCTTGGGGACGTAGAGCACCTTCGACATCCACTTCACCCACCAGACGTTCCGTCTTGGCACGTAGAGGACAATTTTTCCCGACTCCGTTGGTGTTTCCTCTATGCTCTCATTCTTGATCGGCACCGATCTGAGGGACTGCTCCCTTGTGAGCGGTTGCCGCTTTTTTCGCAGATGCACGAGCTTTCCTCTGAATTATGGATTATGAGTTATGAGTTATGAGTTACGGATGTCTTTCTTCTCCGTGCTCTCCGTGTCTGCGTGGTCAAATCTTCGTTTTCATCCTTCCGCCTTCTCTTCAGTCGCGCAGTCGTTCAGTCATACAGTCGGCCCCGCCGTCGGTCTTAACTCATAACTCATAATTCATAACTCATAATCTTCTTCAGTGGCATTTTACGTGGCGGGCCAGTTCAAAGAACAATGGATCTTCCGCCTTTTTCGAGGTCATTCTGAAGATGTAGATCCTGTCGTTGCACACCCACGCGTAGGCGTGTACGTATCGCTTGCCTCCGGTGGTCGAGAGCGCCCGTGCGCGAAACGTATTTCCCCCGGTAAGGCCCACGCCATCGTGACCGTGCACCTGCAGCTCGGCCGATTGATAACTGAACGGTCGCAGTTCCTTAAAACAGTTGTTGATGAAGAAGTTCTTGAGCGTACGCTCCCGCAGCAGGATGCCGGCGAGGCCGAAGCGGCGGATGTCGAGCTCTGTTTTCTTCTCGTTGAAATGCATCTCGAGGGCGCCCGTCCGCATCTTGGTGCGCTGAAGCACGTAGCTCGGCGGCACCGCAAACTGCAACTCGTAAACGTCCCAGTGGTCCAGGCCGTCTTCGCCCGGATGATCCGTCAGCGTTTCAAATATCTTCTTCGCAATTGTTTTCAGGTCTTCCTTCGGGCGCCCGAGCACCCGGCCGAGCAAGGTCCTCCCGCATGTTTTGCAGCGCATCAGGCACCCGCAAGAGACAACGTCGCCCTTGGTCTCGAAGCATTCGAATTCTTTGCCCTCGGGCGTGGCCACCCGCACGCCGCGCCTGAGGGTAAAGGAAGCCCTCTTCTTGCGCGAGAACTTCTCGAGCTGGCCGAGCATCTGATCGGCGACACTCGCGAAGTCTCCCCGACGCTGGCGTGGCTTTTCCCACCTGAGCTCAAGGCGGACGCGTTCGTCGTCGTCGACGCGCAGATAGCCCTTCTTGCGCTCGCCCTGCACACGCGCCAGGTGCCAGTCGTTCAGTATCGGAAACTGAATCCCCTGCCATCCTATATGCGTCCACTGCCTCGTTTTCTGTTCGGCTTTCAACATACTTCTCGCGGGCCAAACGCTCAAAATACACCAAGTCACAGGTTATCACAAGGGGCGTCTGAAATCAAGCAAAATGCGCGTGCACGCCCGCTGTGGGGCGATGTAACTTTATGTAAGGAAAACGCCCGTCCAGTCAAACTCAACCTCCGTGCCGTTTAGAAGCCACCTGGCCGGGCAGGTGGTGTCGAGCCAATCGAGGGGCTCGCCGAGCGACTGCTGCTCGGCCGCAAGGGCGAGTGCTTCCTTCAGGGCGCGGCGCTGCTCGGGGCCCGCGGCCTCGGGATCGATGGAAACGAACAGCGGCGCCCCGCTGCGCGCCAGGAGGTCGAGCCACTGCCGGTTGAGTTCCCACGGTATCTTGTTTGTGAGGCCCACGCAGTCGGCGTCGGCAGCGAAGAAGGCGCCGTGCTGGGCGGCGCGGAAGGCCAGCGTGTTGATGCCCATCTTGCGGGTGCGTTCCCACTCGAGCCCGCTGGTGTCGTCGCCGGTCCGCTGCAGGTGCACCAATCCCGCCGCGAGGTGGCCCACGGTGTTGCACCCGATCAGCAGCGCGTCGCCGGCGGCCTTGTGAATCGTTCGATACAGGTCGAGGATGATCTCGGCCGTCGTCTTGCTGCGGTCGGCAAAGCTCCAGCCGTCCGGCGTGAATTCGCCGCCCATCTCGTGGCCCCACTTGCCGGCGATATCGAACGTGCTGAAGTCGTACTTGATCAGCTCGTAGCCCCATCCGGTCATCATTCGTATGTAAGACGCAATCTGTTCGAGGGCCCCCGGGACTGTCGGGTCCAAAACGCGGCCGTCGCCCGTATCGAATCGATCCGCGGGGAGCAGCCACGACTCGGGCATCTTTTCTTCCACCAGTAGGGGACGTATCCATATTGCGGGGCGGGCGCCGGCATCCTCAATTCCCTGCGCGAGGCCCGGCATATCGGGAAACGATCGGTTGCCGATCCAGGGGCCTCCGCCTGCTGGATTGCTCGAGGCCTGCCAGCCGCCGTCGACCGTCATGAAGGGGGGGTTGTCGCCGACGGGGGACAGTTCGGCGATGAGGCGGGCGTCGTCGAGGATCTGCTCGTGAGAGGTATTGCCGTAGGCATAGTACCAATTGTTGCCGCCGTACACGGGCCGAGGCGGCATCAGGGGCTGATCGCACATTAGCCTGCAGAGCGCACGGGCCGCCTGGAAGGGGGTCTCACCGTCGGCTCCCTCGCGGGCGATGATGGTGGCAGCGTGCAGCGCCCTGTTGCCGAGCCGCACGCCGCGACCGCCGCATCGGACGTCGAGCCACAGGCTGATGCCGCCGGGATCGGCCTGCCAGAAGCACAGCGAATGCGCGCCTGTTTTCACGCCGCAGCCGGAGGTCCGCTTGCCGTCGTACGCGAGGAAGTACCAGGGCATCGGCCTGTGCGGGATCATTCCGCGCCATTCGAGGTCGCCGTAGCCGCGCTCCCAGTGATCACCGAGGAAACGCAGCCCGGTCGGGAGTTCTTCTTGCCACCTCAGGTGGATTCGTTTCACTGCCGTACGAGGAGCGCGCAGCACGACGGGGAGATCGTTCTCGCGAGGCTGCGCCGTCAGCTCAACGTCGTCCTTCTGCCATCGTCCGTTCGAGCTTTTTTCGAGAGCAAAGGAATCCGTTTCCGAATAAATCATCACGCGGTCGGGCGCGCGCAGAATATTTATACAGCTCATCGTCATTTGACTCCGGGGACTTTGCCGTGAAACAGCGCCGCGGCGTGCGACAGCCCACTCCGGGCGCACGCCCTATTCGGCCTGACCGGCTAAAGTTTAGAAGGGGTGGGGTGAGTTATCAAGGACAAAAGGCAGGGATTGGTGGGGAA
>Ga0114922_10002899_pt1 | contig 16031 bp, 22 predicted proteins | sample AartaG_FD_100975 | JGI IMG/M metagenome (GOLD analysis project Ga0114922, IMG submission 100975) | Deep subsurface microbial communities from Aarhus Bay to uncover new lineages of life (NeLLi) - Aarhus_00045 metaG | ecosystem: Environmental > Aquatic > Marine > Oceanic > Sediment | place...
AAGATGAAAAAGGTGGGAGCTGATGCATACTTAAAAGAAATGGGAGTATATTAATGGATAAAAAAGATTATTTAAATAAATTAAAAACAGTTGATCTAAGACCTGATAAAATTCAAATTAAAGAATTTAAACCTACAATTTTAAATGAAGTCCCTTATGATAACGAGAGAGAATCTTTATTAGAGTTATTTGTACAAGCAAAAGAAATTGAATCGATGTCTCCGGGACCACAACGTGACGTGCAGATTCTGCGTCTTAGTATGATTGCTGAACTGGATGCTTCAAATCTATACGAAAAATTAGCAACACTATCTAGTGATGAAAGAGTCACAAAAGTATTATTAGATGTTTCACAGGAAGAAAAGGTCCATGCTGGAGAGTTCGAAACTTTAATGGAAGAAATAGACCCAGAGTATGAAAAAGCAGAAGAGGAAGGCGAAAAAGAAGTAGAAGACTTATTGGGAATTTAGAATATATAAATATTAATTAGAACAAATTAATATAAAAAGCGAAGGAGGAAGTATGAATTTAGTAGAAAATGTATATGAAATTGCAGAAAGTTTTATGGCTAATCCATCTGAAGTTAAAATGAATTATGAAGAAATTGAACGAGTAGGAAACGAAATGATAGAACATGGTATCATTGAATTTCCTCTTTCATATATTGAAGATCCATTTAAAGCAGTTTTGTTAGAACTTGTGGCGTCATCTGTTAATTACTGTTATTGGTATGGAAAAAGTACAATTAGACCTAATGGAGCAGGTTCAACATTTATGCGTGAATGTCTTGAAAATGCTTTCTTTGATTATGTAGGTGAAGATAATGAAAAATTTAATAATTGTATAACCAGATTTATAAATTTATTGATAACAAATAGATTTCCATTAATAGAAGAAAGAATCTGGCATCTAAATCAATTACGTCGTATTGGCGAACCATTCGCAAAGAATATTGTTGAAGAAGCTGAAAATGATACAGATAATATAAATGATGTAATGAATGTTTTAATCACCGTTTTTCCAGGATTTGCATCTGATATGTTTCTTAAAAGAGCATCTCTATTTTTTATCCAGATGAATAGAAGATTTGGATGGTATAAAGATGCAATTAGAAAACTGCCCTGCCCTGCCGATTATCAAGTTCCGAAAATGCTTGAATATTTTAATTTTGGCTGTATCACATATAGTAAATCCCTCAAACACACCATAGAATCAAACAAACTTATTGCAAAAAACTCAATTGAAGAATGTGAGATTCGTGCGGCAACTATCATGACTGTTAAGAAATTATGTGATATTACAGGATGGGGGGTTCCAGAAGTTGATGGTTATTTTTTCTTAAGACGAAATGAAGTAACAGGACCATTTCATCTTACAATTACAACTGATTACTAAGGAGATATTTAATGAAGTTATCTGATAATGCATTAGAAATAGCAACAAGTAGGTATTTCATGGAAGGGGAAGATTGGCAGAAATGTTCTGAAAGAGTCGCTAGTGTAGTAGCAATGCCTGAAACAAATAATAAATTTAAAATACAAGAAGAGTTTGCTTCAATGATTTATAATATGGATTTTTTACCTGGAGGAAGAATATTAAGAAATTCAGGAAGACCAAGAGGTTCATTATTTAATTGTTATCATCTTCCAATTGGTGATAGTATTGAGGAGATTGGACAGTTATATAAAGATGCTCTAACATTATGGTCGGAGGGAGGTGGAGTAGGGGTTAATTTCACACCTCTAAGACCAAAAAATGATCCTATTTATGGTAAGGGTGGGCACTCATCAGGTTTGGTTAGTTTTATGAAAGGAGCCAATTTTATATCAGAACTTATTGAAAGTGGCGGAAGTAGACGAGCAGCTGCTATTGGACATATTGATGTTTCACATCCAGAGTTGTTAGATTTTATTGATGCAAAATTGTTAAAACCAGATGTTGCTAGATGGTTAAAATCTGATACACCAGAAGATATTCGTAAGTTTGTTAAAGAAACTTTAGATAAAGGTGCTCTTTCTCATTTTAATATATCTGTCATGGTAAACAATGAATTTTTAGAGAGAGTTGAAAGTGACAAAGATTGGACATTTAAATTTAAACAAAAATCATATGGAACAGTTAAGGCAAGAGATATATGGAACAAAATAGTAGATAATATGATAAAGTGTGCTGAGCCCGGTTTAATTAATTGGACAAATTTTGCGAAAAATAACTCATATTATTTTGAACCAGTAATAGGAACAAATCCTTGTGGAGAAACTACTTTAGGACCATATGGTGTTTGTGATCTTGGATCTTTAGTTTTACCAAATTTTATTACAGGAAATATTAATACAAATTGGAAAAAACTTGAGTATATTATTAAACTGGCTGTAAGGTTTCTTGATAATATAATAGAAGTGAACAAATATGTTTTAAAAGAAATTGATATAAATGCTCATAGATCTAGAAGAATTGGAATTGGAGTTATTGGTTTAGCTGAATATTTATTTGCTAAGAAAGCAAGATATGGTTCAGAGAAAGCAGTAGCTGAAACTGAAAGGTTAATGCAATTTATTCGTAATACTGTTTATAAAGCATCAATTGAATTAGCAATTGAAAAAGGAGCGTTTCCATCATTTGACTCAGTTCAATATGGTAAAGCATCATTTATTAGAAAACTTCCGGCTTCATTAAGAATGGATATTAAGAAATATGGAGTCCGAAATTGTACTTCTATGGCTCTGGCTCCTACTGGCACAATTTCATTACTAACAGATTATTCTAGTGCTATTGAACCTCTTTTTGCTAAGGCGATGGAACGAAAAGATAGAGTTAGTGAAAGAATATATATTCATCCTAAATATGAAGAAATGATTAGGAATAATATAGAAATTCCGAATTGGTATGTTGATGCTTTTGATCTTGAACCAAAAGATCATTTTGAAATGCAAGTTGCATGCCAAAGATTTTGTGATGCTTCAGTAAGTAAAACAATTAATCTTCCATCTGAAACTACAGCTGAAGATTTAAATAACTTATTATTAGAATATATTTATGATCTAAAAGGAGTTACAGTTTATCGAGATGGTTCTCGAACTGGTCAAATTTTAAACAAAATTTCTCATGAAGAAGCTACGAAATATCTTCAAGAAAATGGTAAAAAAATTGAGTCAAATATGACTGAACAAGATATTGCTTGTAAAATAGGAACAGCATGTGAAGGAGGATAACATGGAAGATAAAAAAATAACAAATATGAGATCTTTTACTAAATTAGAAGAACTAGATAAATGGTTAAAAGATTTAGTGTTTCCAGGAAAAGTAGAAAATTTCATTCAAGATCTTGATGCACATAGTCTTCCTGGTGTAGAACAATTATCAAAGATTTGTTTTTATACTGAAAAACATCAATATATTATTAAAGCAGTAGACAGAACAAAGGATGATGGATATCTTGGTTGTGTCGTACAATGTAGAAAACCAAGACCAGGTGAAGATTGGTTAAGAGGGAATGATCTTCCAGATGGAAAATTTAATAAAGCAACTTGGGATTTAATTCTTAAAGCAATCATTAGTTATGAGATAGTCAAATTATCAGATTATAAAAAACCAGAGGTAGGAGATATAAATTATGGCGATGATATTAGAGAAGAATAAAGTTTGTCCATATGCAAATTCTTGTTCATATAATAAAAATATGATTGGTAATGAGATCTGTTATGGAGCAAGGAGTAATAGAGATACAGAATTTATTTGTGAATATGTAGTTAACGGTAAAATTGTTGAAAATGCGGGTATAAGGTTACCACAAGATAAAACAGGAAAATTAAAAATTTTAGTGGAGTAAACAATGGATGATATAAATAATTCTGATTTACAAAAAGAAAAAATTGAAAGTCTTTTAGTTGAATTTGGTAGTCATAGAGATGCAATAAAAGATATGATTGTAGATCTTGAAAAAATGAGAGAAAAAATTGATACACTAATTCCAGAAAATTTAGATGCTCGATATATGAGATTCTTTGAAGAAAAAGTTAAAACTATAACACAGTTTTTTAATTCTCTTTTAGAAATGAGAAAAGAGATTGCAAAAAGTGCTAAAGATGAAATTGATATTAGAAGACGAATGAAAGATAAAAATCTTGATGTTGTTCTTGAAGACCTGTTAGATGTTAGAAGTATGGTCGAACATGTTGACTCATTTAAAGAGGAAGTTAAAAAAATAAAAGATAAACGAAAAAATAAAACAAGTCTTCTTAAACATGATAAGTCTATAGTTATTCCAGGAATGAATGATAAAGGAGATGCTTAAATGAGCGATGAAATCAAAGATGAAGAAGTAAAAGAAATCGAAATTGATGTAAAAGAAGTTCTTGAAAGTGTCAAGATAAATAACGTCAATAAAAAAGATGAAGAAAAAATAAGGAATAAAGTAGAAAGTGTGATTATTGAAAAAGATCCTATAATTGAAGATGAGAAATTAACTAAAGAGTTACATGCTGAATTTGCTTCATTCTTAGAAACTAGTGTTGAAATGATAGAAGATGTAGGAGGTAAAGAAACAATATCAACTGGAATTGATTTAGTTAATGCTATCTTAGGTGGTGGATTTGTAATCGGAGCTCTGAATATTATTGTTGGTCAACCAGGTAGCGGAAAATCTATGTTAGCAATTCAAACATTAGGACAAGGGCAGCGACAATGTGGCGGAAAAATGATTGGTGGTTTTTTAGATTCAGAACATGCAACCACATCTCTTAGATTGTGGAACTTGGGAGTTCGATATCCAAAATTGAGACCATACTCTGAAATAACAGTTGAAAAAGTATTTAAATTTGTAGAAGGATTAAGCGTATTTAAAAGAGAGAAAAAATTATTAGATACTCCATCTGTAGTGGTTTGGGATAGTATTGCAAACACTTTATCTGCAAAAGAGATTGAAACTGAAGATCCAAATCAAGTTATTGGATATAAAGCGAGATTGCTTTCATTACTAATCCCAAAATATGTTGCGCAGTGTGCAAAACATAATATTTGTTTTTTAGCTGTTAATCAACTTCGAGATGTTCTTAAAATTGATAGGTTTGCCCCACCAAAAGATCTCAAATTTATGAGTGCATCAAAAGACATGCCAGGAGGAAATATATTAAAATATAATGCATTTCAATTAATTGAAATGAAAGTCAAAACAGCTATTGTCGATGAGGAAGCTGCAAAATATGGATTTGAAGGTGTTATCGTCAAATTGAAGTGTGTAAAAAATAAATTATTTCCACCAAATGTTGAAATTGAAATAGTTGGTTCATTTGTAAGCGGATTTTCAAATTTTTGGACCAATTATAATTTTTTGAAGAATACGAAAAGACTAAAGGCAGGTGCTTGGAATTATTTGATTTCTTTACCTGAGAAAAAATTCAGAACTAAAGATGCTCCAGAATTATACAAAACTGATGAAACATTTAAGGAAAAATTTGACGAGGCAGTTAAAGAAGCAATAGATACTGAAATTGTGAAGAAATACAATCCAGATGTTCTTAAAGAATCTAACTAATATAAAGCTAGTTTTAGAACAAAATATAAATGAGAAAATAAAATTAAGAAAATTTAGATAAGGAGAAGGATTATGAGTGGAATGTCTGATCTGCTTCAAAGTTATGTTGAGAATGAAACAAAATCAATAGTTGATAATCCAGATGATGTTGGAGTATCTGTTTCAATTTCAACTAAAGCCATAATCATTCAGGTAAAAGTAGCACAGAAAGATTGTGGTAAAATTATTGGCAAACGAGGACGAACCATTGATGCAATGAAAGTTCTATGTTTGGCAAAAAAGAATACTAATTACCCAGAGGATTCAAGGAGAATTTTAATAGAAGTTCTTGAAGATGAAAATTCTGGTTTTAGCTATAAATAGGAGGATTCAAAAAAATGTTATTAAAGGAAAGTAAGATAAGAGTACTAGAAACTTTTTACGGAATTGATTATGTTCTCTTTGGGAAACCTCTAAGAAATGTTCCAAGTTGTTGCCCAGTAATTAAAGAGGAATTTCTTTCTATTAAAGGTGCATTACTTTCAGTATATGTTGAAATGTTAAAACTAATGGAACATAATCCAGATGTTTTAGAAGAAAAAGTTGATTCTAAATCTCTTAGAAAAATTGCAAAAGAGAATGCTAAATCTTCTCGATATGCTTCACAGAAAGTGGTTACGACTGAACAAGCACGTACAGATATTAAAAATGAGTTAAAAGAAGCTCTTAAAGAAAATAAAGATTTAGATATCTCAAAACTTGTAGAAATAAAAATAAGAGAGAAAGCGTTTAGATTAGCACTTGATAACCTTTTAGTTGCTAGAGCTCTCAAAGAAGCGAAAAATCTTGAAGCAATGAACGATTGGACAGGTAGGATTGTCGAAGATTCATATAAAATTTTAAGAGACAATCTTTGTGAAACTGCCATGATGATCTTAGATGATGAGCAATCTGAATAATGAGTATAAAAAACTTTTAAATTATTTTAGTAATCAAAATCAGAGAACGTCGCCCGCTAAGGAAGTCTTAAAGAAAAAAGTTGAGAAAATTGAAACAAGCGATACAAAGAAACTGATAGAAGAATCAAAAATACATAGTTATGTTCCTGGTGAGACTTTTAGGAAACTCCCTGAATCTAAAGGGTTTAGTATCCAAAAGTTGGAAACCATGATGCGAAGTAAATTAATTGAAGAACATAAGAAAAATCAAAGTTACGAAAGACCGTATATTTCAGTATCAGAGCTGATAAGCTGTCTAAGACAATGTTATTATTATAGGATGAGATATCCTGTCAATTTAAATCAGTTATATAATTTTTCATATTTATTTTTGATCCAAAAGGTTGGAAACAAAATACATTCTGTAGTTCAGGAAATCTATGGATTTTCTGAAATTGAAAAAACAGTAGTGAGTGAGAAATACAAGGTAAAAGGTAGGGTTGATGGGATTCAAGAAAGCTTCTTATTTGAAATAAAATCAGTTGATGCAATTAAAACTGTGAATACATATGTAAAGGAGCATTATCTACAAGGACTCGTATATGCTTATATTTTAAATACAGAATACGAGTACGAAATCAAAACAATTACAATTGTTTATGTTAAACGAGATCTTAAAAATATAATACCGTTTGATTTACCTGTAGATTATAAACTGGCTGAATCCCTGCTTAACAGAGCCCCAATTTTAAAATCTGCCTTAGAAACCCACCAAATTCCTGATCCTTTTGGAGCTACAAAAAATATTTGTAATTTCTGTTTGTTTAAAGAGCAATGTAAACAAGATATACCAGCGGAAATTTTACAACCGTTTGCTAAAAAAAGGAAACAAATAAAAAAAGAAGATGATAAAAAAACAGTATTTTTATTATAAAGTACGAAATTGAAATCATATAAATTACTGGAGGAACAATTAAATGGTAATAGTTTTCCCAATGTTAGTATCTCAGTCAGTATCTGAGAATATCATTCCTGGAATTGCAAAAACAGTTGAGGGTTATTTAATTGTTAACCATATGAGTCAGATTATGGATAATCCGCTGATTAAACAAACTGGTAAATTTAAAGGATTTCGTACTACAAAAAAATCTTGGTTTGCAAAAGAAGGAATAAATTTATTAGAAATATCAGATAAAGAAAGAGAGGATATTTTAGGAAAAGGTGGAACTAAAGGAAAAGGACAAATTGATCCAGCAGGTGAGAAAAGACAAGTTAGTCAAAGCGCTATGGATTCTAAACAGAGACGAGATCAAAAGAAAGAAGAAAGAGAAGATAGAAAAGAAAAAAGAAATGAAGAAGAATATCAAAGGAAAAAAGAAGAAGAAGAATTAAAACGAAAAGAAACCAAAGCAACAGCTAAAATATCAACAAGTGATTATAAAAGTATCTCTTTAGAACCAAGTTATATAACTGTAGAAACGACTTTGAGAAGTGGTGCTATAGGAAAAGAATTTGTAGGAGTTAAAGTCATTCCATATAGAGTACATTCAAGCGAAAAATTATCACGATTAATTATGCATGATATTCAACTAAAAAATCTTAATGCTATGATGATTTCATTTGGACGTAAAGTTACGAGGGGTGTTTATGGTTTACTTGATAAATGGTCAGGTAGATTAAAAATAGGTGGAATGACAGTAAGCGGTGATCCAAGACGAGATATTATTATGGCAAGAACTGGAAAAGAAGGTCTTGGTATTATAGTATTAAATAAAAATGAAGATATTGATGAAAGATTTTTACAAAATATGTCAAAAATTAATAGGCTTTTTAAAATGGGATGGGGAAATATAATAGTTGCAGATGATGTTTCTAGAAATGCATATTTTTGCATGAGAAAATTCAGTGGTGTCTGTCAAGTTTTAAACTATTCTATGATGTATCAAAATTTAGGTCAATTAAAAGTGTATGATTCCCTTGAAGATGTAAAAAGGCAAAATAGTTCTTTATTTAAAGTATCTGTAAGAGCAAGAAAAGTTTTTAGTGAATGGGTAGCAGAAGACAGATTACTTAAATATCATATAAGAGAGGATAAATAAAATGGATTTATTAGATAGTTATATTGAATCTTTATATCTTAAAGATAAAATATTGTTAGAATTTGATTTAGATAAAATATCTAAGAAGTTAACTCCTGAATCAAAACTTAAAAATTGGTTTAGTAATTACAATTCTGCTGTTAAAAAACAAAATGGTAAAGAAGTAGTTAATCAACTCAAAAAATTACCTATACCAAAAATGACATTAGCAACCATTGATAAAGTAGCAAGTACTACAGATAAAGCTTATAAAAAACGACAAATGATGTCTACAAGAGTTTTAGAAAATTCATTACCAAACGCTACTAGTAAATCAATTGATTTTGCAGCTTCTTTTTTATCTTTACTTAGTAGCATCAAAACTAATAAAAATGATAATCTTAGCGATTCAGATAGGTTAAAAAAATATTTAAAAGAATTTGTAACTAAATCTAGAAAATTTATGGACGAACATGAAGATGAATTAGAAAAGAAAGATAAACGTACTGCATTTCAAAAAGAAGATTTACCAGATCTTGCTGTCGCTTGGACTATTGTAGCAATGACAACTGGTTTAGGTGTTGGGTTGAGTGTATTTATAATGTTTTCTTTACCTAAACTTATATTAATTTTAGGACTTGTTTCAATTCTAGCAGTTGTTATGAATTTGGGTGTAATTTTAGGCAGATAAAAGGATTCTAAAAATGGATAATAAAATTAAATCTAATGTTTCAGGACTTGAGTTATATAGTGATTTACATCCTTTTCGTTTATCATTAAGAATCAAAAATTTTGAGAATGAGGCATCTTACAAAAAATTCATTAAAAATTGTGAACTATTAGTTCGAAGATGTAATGAATATAGATTATGGAGAAATTATATAATTGATGTTCTACAAATAAATTCTTGTATGATTACACATGAAACTATAGAGCAAGTAACAATTGATGTTCATCATCATATTCCATCTTTATATATTTTAGTAACCTCTTTAGTTAATGAAAAAATCGACAAAGGTGAGGAATTTTGTAGTTTTGATATTGCTCAAACAGCGATTGAATTACATTTTAAAAATAAAATAGGTTATATAACTTTGTTAAAATCAATGCACGAGAAATTTCATAATGGTTATTTAACAATACCTATATCATTTATCAGGGGTGATTATAAATATTATCTTGATAATTACTCAAAATATCTAGATGAAAGTGATCTAGATAAAATGCAAGATAGATTAGCAATTAGCGAAACAAATTGTACGTGGAGTAAAGATGAGTATCCAGTTAGTCAAGCATTATAGGAGTCAAATAGATGACAATAACAATTGATAATGAAGCAATAAGACAACTTCGCTCACCACTTGATTTTGAAAAATTTAGTCAACGATTCAAAACAAGTAACGATCTTTACTCATTTCCCGATCCAAATTTAGAAACTATTGATAAAAATTTATTTTATTTATTAAGAAATTCACAAGAAGTCAAGTTTGAATCTAAATATAAATATAGACCAGATTATTTAAGTTTTGATTATTATGGAACAACAACTCTATCTAATCTTCTTATGTATATAAATGGAGTATTTTCTTTAGAAGATTTTGATCTTGAAACAGTAGTAATTCCATCTTTACAATCCATTACATTTATTTTACAAGATACTTATGCAATTCCAGATGCAGATGATTTACAAGCAATAGACTGGTAAGAGGAATATACAGTATGATAATTAAAGATTCATTTCGTTTAGTTAGTGGAGCTCCTAATCTTTTTAAAGTATCTGAATCCATAGTTAAAAGTCATCAGCAAGAAGAAAATAATCCAAGACATGTTTTTGCAGTTATAGAACTAAAAAAGAATAGTATAAAACATTTTACTAATTCTGTAATTTTTGACTTAATTAAAAATAAGGTGAAAAGAGAAAGTATTCAAGTAGTTAAAATTGATAGTTATCCACTACCTGTTTCATATAATCCTCCAACTCGTGGAATGATTATTAATTTGAAACCTTTTGAAGTTAATGAAATCTCGAATATGAATCCTAATGACCTGTATGCTTCATTAGTATATGCATATGCTTTTAGAGGATTAGTAACAAAGAAATTTAAAATTTCTGAATCTCATGCTAATATTATTGTCAAATATTTATTATCATTTTATGTTCAAGTTTTTGGAAAAGAATATGGATTAGTTGGAATATATGCATCCGGAATTCCCAAATTGAAATTTCTTGTAGCTTGTTATATTCTTTCTTCATTCTTTGGATATAAAACTGGTAAAAAATTATTTAGTAAAGCTTCCTCTATAGCTCCATATTTATATGCTAACGAATTTGATCAATTAATGAAATATAATTTTTACTATATTGAAGAATTTATAAAAGCAACTTCTGAACTAAAAGTTATGCCTGGTTTAACAATTACAATTTTCACTTCTAAATTATATAGATTTTTTGGAATTAATATACTTCCTGCAATAGAAGACTGTTCACGATTCTTCTCTGTTTTCTTAATATCTAGTATTCCAGGTTCAAGATTAATTCCAAGAACTTTATATAAATATAATGAAAAGGAATACTTCAAGTTAGTTGAGATCATGAGGAGGATGTTTTAGTGGATTATTTAGATACTCAATTACAACAAATCCAAGATGATAATCTTCAAGAATTTATTGATCCTCTTATAGGAAGTGCAGTTTTAGGAACTGGATATTTAATTGGAGCACTAGCATTTTTTTTATGGGCAGGTAACGAATTTGCAAAATCTTTAAAAATTGACAAGAAATTATCTAAAAGAATAAATGAAATTTTAGGAAGTGGAAATAAGTGGATTGTACATATATATCCAAGTCCTACTTTAAACGCTTTTGCACTAGGAATGGGTCGTCATATATTTGTAACAGATGGTCTGAAAAAAACACTTAATCAGAGAGAACTTGAAGCAGTTATGTTACATGAGATTCATCACAATAAAAGCAAGGATACATATAAAAGTTTAGCATATAAACATTCATTCTTTTATTTAATAACTTATATTACTTTAATTTCTGCAATAGTATCTTATCCTTTAGCAGTTTTAGTATTTGCTTTTTTGATAAAATCTACCAATATTTCACATAATATAATTCTTGGAAAAAGATTAGAAATTAAAGCTGATAAATTTACAGTTGAATATGGGTATGGAAAAGATTTAGTTAGTGCTTTATTAAAACTAGAAAAACATTCTCAAAAAGCAAAAAGAAAAGATCCATGTGGTAAATGGTGTCAACTTGAAAATAAAGTTAGTGAGATTATTGATGAACACCCATCAACAAAGAAACGAGTTGAAGTTATTTTAAGAAAAACTGGAAAAGTCAAAGGGTTAAGTTTTGTGAAAATAAAAGATTTTATAGAGAAGGAATTCAAACAAAATGGATAAAGGGGTAACCAGACGTATCTATGGGAATTATAGAGCGAAGGTAATCGAAAATAGGGATAATCAACAATTTGGTCGAGTCCTCATTTGGGTCCCAGATATAATGCCTAATATACCAGATACTCAAGGAATATGGGCGAGACCTGCAAATAATCCAATTGGTGGTCGAAATACTCAAGATGGAAGTGATAATAACTATATGGGTACTTGTTATATTCCTAGAAAGGGTAGTTGGGTTTGGATCTTTTTTGAAGCAGGAAATATTAATCGACCATATTATTTTGCAGGTTTAGATATTGAACACGCAAAAGTTCTTCCTGAAAATCAAGTAGGATCTAATTTTCAAGATAAATGGACAATATTCAAAAGTCATGATGGAAGAACAATAGCAATTTCAGATGATCCATCTGATGCCAGAGTTGAAATTACAGGTAAAAAAAGAAAATTAACATCCCCACCTTCTGGAGATCAAGCATCAGTTTATACAATTGATGAAAATCAAACAACAATTTTATTTGATGAAAGAACAGGAAAACAAAAAATTTTAATTAGAACATATAAAGGCGACTTTTTCCATATTGATGTTGATGAACAAAAACTTCAAGCAGAGTTTGAAAGTGACATTATAATTAAAACAAACGGAAAATTTCAAATGACTGCTGCAGATGATATTGATTTTAAATCAAAAGCTGGAGGAGTTTATATTCAAGCTGAAGCAGGCACTATGGATATTAAATCATCTGATACGATGAGAATAAGAACAGATTCTGATATGAATCTTTCTTCGCAAGGTGATTTAAAATATTCATCAAATGCTAATATAAATGGACAAGCTGGTACTAATATGAATCATGACGCCGGTGGAATTTTGAATGAACAAGTAGGTGCATCTACACAAGCATCACAAGCAGTTGATGCTGTGGATGCAGATCCGAAAGGAGAGAGGAATACATAATGGCACTATCAGGAATGCAAAAATCTCTTTGTAATTCACTACAACAAAAATTTGATCCTTTTATTTCTCCAATTCATAATGCTAAAAATGGATATAAAAATCTTGTTTCTGATTTTAGTGCACAATTGAGAAGCAAGAAAAATCAATTTGTTGATCCATTAGTTTTAACTCAAGGAATTACCGATTTACAAGGACAAGTACAAGAAGTATTACCAGGAGACTCATTAACTGATATGCAACAGTTAAAAAATTTTATTTCAGGTTGTAATTTTTTAAGTGGTGCCAATCCAGTAGGAACTCTTCTTGGTGGAACATTGGGTGTATTTGGAAAAATTGATGGGTTTGTTGATGGTTGGTCTGGTACCATACCTGAGATAGGTCTTGCAAATCTTGCAGATTCAATAAACAGACTTCTTTCTGGTTCTTCTATACCTGGAGGCAGTAATTTATCTGCATTATTTTTAAAAGCTGATCAACTCATTAATTGTGTAGCTAGTTGTGGTGCTGGGTATGCTGGTTGGGCAGGACAGGCACACGATACTATTGAAGGGTTATATGATGCATTTAATGTAGAGAAAAGTCCAGTAAGTCCCAACTATGGAAAATTTAATTTTACATCAGTATATAGTGATGCTGGATTAACTCCACCTCAAATAAGTAATATGAATACAGCGATTACTGGAGTTGCTAATATCAAAAATGGGGCATCAGCTTCAATAACCAGTTCAGTAAATGTAGCAAAAAATCTTATTAAAACTGGAGGATTTTTCTAGTGTCTACTCCTTCTGAAATTCTAGGACAAATGATTGATAATGTTGAAGAACAGTCAGAGAATCTTGCATCAAGTATCTCTCAAGTTCAGGAACAAATTGATGATTTAAGTGAACAAATTGATGGTGTTCAAAATGGTTTATGTGGAGTAGCTCAATCTGAATTAGTAGCATATTTAGATGGAACTAAAATTCCTGAACTTGAAATTATTTATGGTGGTGATATTCCGTATTCATTTGTTCCTGGAGGAACTTTTGGAAGCATTGGTTATGGTACAGGAAATATTAATGATTGGCAAATTTTAGACTCAACTGGTGGAGTTGTATATGAATTTCAAGCTCCAGCAACTCACTGGGATGGAGATCCTTTCATAACAGAAAAAATAAATAGTTTTGCTTTTGGTAATGATTATTTAACAAGACCAATGACAACTGGAGCAACTTATGGATTAATTCCAGCCAAAACTAATTTAGAAACAGCTAAAGGTATACTTGAAAGTAATAAAACTAAGATAGAAACTTCTAAAACTACATTTGCAGATTATGCTACATAAGGAGAAATAATGCCAGCTCAATCAAGACTAACTGATATGTGGAGTGGAATCTGTTGTTGTCATAGTGATCCAACATGTATTCCCATGATTGGTATAATTATAACAGCTAGTGCAAATCATTTATCTGGAGGTCTTGGTGTTGCAAGATTAACTGATATGACTATTGGAGCATGTGGTCATACTGGAATTATTGTAACTGGTAGTTCTAAAAGTTTTACAAATGGTCTTGGTAAAGCACGCATTGGAGATATGGTAACAGGTTGTAATATTGGAAATATAATAACTGGTAATCCAACTCATATAACTGGATAATGGAGCTATAATATGAAAATACAATTACGTCCATCACTTTTAAAAGTAAGACGTCAAAGTGTTAAATGGATAGTTATACATCATACGGCAGAGATGTATCCACAACCAGCTGCTCGTATTGACAATCCTACATATCAATTGCCAGAATTATTCAAGGGTGTTCTAGAAGATAAAAGTGGTGATATAAATTATCATTATGTAATTGAAAGAATTAAAGAAGACTATCAAGCAATAGTAACTCGTCCTTTTGTATATTTATGTGAGTGGCCAGATATTGATGTTAATATAAATAACCGAGCAATTCATGTAGCACTACTTGGTTCGTATGATTTTAAAGTTCCTGAAAAAAGACTATTGGAGGTATTAGCTTATAGACTATTAAACCCATTTATGAAAATGTTTCATTTAAATCCAAAAAGAATTAAATTCCACAGAGATATCTCATCAAATAAAGATCTTACATGTCCTGGCGAGTTCATGGAAATGGCAAGAATTGAAGCTCTTGTTAGACGATTCGTTATTAAATAATCTACCAAAAAAATCCTAAAACAATCTATTTTAAAACCTATTATCTATATATATAAATTAGTGAGAAGGCAAGTTTTCCGATTTTTTATTAACTATACGAAAGGATAAACCTATGAGAAAAAACACTATTATATTAATGATGTCTTTATTATTAATTGGATGTTCAACAACAACAAATTTAAAGATTATAGATCCAACAGGGCGAGATATTCCATCACCACATTATGTTTTGAGGAGTTTATATAATGGTATGACGGCAACATTTTATTATGCATCTTTATCTGTAAGAAAAGATATTGATGGAACTATTATACAACGTCCAACTTATTTACCAATGAACCAAATTTATACTACAATATCACTTTCTGAACTTGTATTAATAATAGAAATTTCAAATCCAAAAAAAGTGAAGTATAAAGTATGGGAACATAGTTCAATAAAAAAATGGAAAAAAAATAGTGGTGAAACAAGAGGTGTTGAACTTGCTAAGAGTAATTTAGAATATAGACAATTTGTATTTAAGATGCCTATGGATAGCGAAATCAAAGAAGTGTCATATGGGGTTAGCATCTGCGAAGAAGAGTCAGGTGAACCTATTATGTACTTTCAAGACTTTCGCTATAAAATCAAGAAGGAGAAAGGAGAGGAGGTGATAGACTATTTTTGATGGATATCTTCTAAAATAGGAGAAAACATGAAGAAAATATTTTTAATCTTAACTGCTTTATTATTTACTATTTGTACGATTTCATTATCGTCGGCGGCTGAATTGACCAACAAACAATTACCTAATGTAAAACAAAATACCACAGATCAGTTCACGCCAAATCAAAACGATGGGAGACAAACTAACTTAAAAGATAGTGATATTATCCCAGAGAATGTTAAGAATCGTATCAGGGAACTTTCTGATACAAAACCCGAAACAAAGGGTGGGACCGTGATTGAAAAAAATTTACGTCCCTCAGTTAATC
>Ga0114922_10002900_pt1 | contig 16028 bp, 11 predicted proteins | sample AartaG_FD_100975 | JGI IMG/M metagenome (GOLD analysis project Ga0114922, IMG submission 100975) | Deep subsurface microbial communities from Aarhus Bay to uncover new lineages of life (NeLLi) - Aarhus_00045 metaG | ecosystem: Environmental > Aquatic > Marine > Oceanic > Sediment | place...
CACGGCCCCGGCGCGGTCGATGACCACGGCCGAGTTGAAGACGGCGCCGTCGCGGCGGGTGAGAATCGGGCAGATGACGTGTGTGCGGTGCTTGCGGGCCCGCTCGGCGCAGGCGTCGGTGGTGGGCCCGGGGACGGTCTCCGCCTTCTGCTCGATCGGCAGGTCGCACCCGGCCGAGGCGAAGGTCTCCGGCAGGCACACGATGTCCGGCCCCAGGCCGCAGGCCGTGTCGAGCAGGGCCAGCACGCGGTCGCGGTTGGCCTCGATGGTCGGCCCCAGCCGGCCGTTCATGCACGTGGTCACGATCTTGGTCTTACGCGGCACGGGCGATTCTCCTTCCGGGCGGAACGGGCCGTCCGCCCAAGCGGCAATCCAACGGCTCGACTGCCGACAACATAGCACCTCGGCCGCCTCCCTGGCAAACCCCTGTCTCCGACCGGCCGGAGGGACGAAGCCGTCCTTGTCGGGACGCCGCCGCGCGGGGATAATGACGCCCGACGGCCCGCGGCGGTCGCGGGCAGGAGGCTGCATCGGAGAGCCCCAGTAACATGTCGCGAAAGAACGTCGCCAAGCGGTTGGGGATCGGGCTGATCGGATACGGGCCGTACGGCCAGCACCTGGCGCGGATGGTCTCGAACAACACGCGGGCGTACCTGCCGATCATCTGGACACGGAGCGAAGGGACGGCCGAGAAGATCCGCGCCGACGGCTTCGCCGCCACGAACGACGTGGACGAGCTGATCGCCCACGGCGAGGCCGAGGCCGTGATCGTCGCCTCGCCCAACGCCTGCCACAAGGAGCACGTGCTGAAGGTCTGCGCCGCCGGCAAGGCGCTCTGGGCGGAAAAGCCGCTCGTGCTGAACCTGGCGGACTACGACGAGATCGTCGCGGCCGTCGCCGCCTCCGGCGTCGTCAACCACTGCAACTTCGGCATGCGCTACGGCGGGGCGGCGCGGAAGCTGATCGCCCTGGCCGACGCGGGCGATCTCGGCCGGGCGATGCACCTCATCAGCCGCATCACACGCGGGACGGGGCTGTTCGCCCTGGGCAGCCCGCACAAGGCCGTCGCTCACCCGGAGCTGTCCGGCGGGTGGATCATGCACCACATGTGCCACCAGGTGGACTTCGCCCTGCGGCTGACGGGCGAGCGGGTAGTGCGGGTTTATGCCCAGACGGTCCGCAGCGCCGACGACTGCCCTTCGGAGGAATCGATCGCGGCCGTCCTGACGACCGAGAGCGGGGCGATCTGCGAGCTGGCCGATGGCGTCGCGCCGCAGGTCGACGGCCACCTCTCGTACCTCGCCACCAAGGCCCTGGCCTACGTGGACGCCGCCGGCGGGCTCAACGTCCGCGGGGCGTGCGACGAGAACAACTACGGGCACGGCGGCTGGTCCACGACCTACACGCCCGAGGCCTACGGCGACGACTCCATGGCCGCGTTCATCGCCGCCGTCACCGGCCAGCCGCACAACCGAACCTACCCGCTGAGCATCGTGCCGATCTCGCAGGGCCGCCACGTACTCGAGGTGCTGCTGGCGATCCAGGAGTCGGCCCGGACCAGCGCCGCCGTCACGCTGGGCGGCTAGAGGAAGGCCTGCCATGAAAGTCTTCGTCGGAACGGACCTGGAGGGCGTCGCGGGCGTCGTGTCGTTCGAGCAGCAGGCTTACGCGACGGGCAAGTACTACGAGGCCGCCCGGCTGCTCCAGACGGCCGAGATCAACGCCGCCATCGAGGGGATGCTCGCCGCCGGCGCTGAGGACGTGCTGGTTGCCGACTGGCACGGGCCGGGCGCGGTGGTCTTCGAGGAGCTTCACCCGGCCGCCAAGCTCCTCCACGGCCGCCCGGTGGCGCCGCGGCAGGTGCGGGAGGAGGTCGCCCGGGCATACGACGTGTGTGTGATGCTCGGCCAGCACGCGATGGCAGGCGTGAGCGACGGGAACCTGAACCACACCCAGTCCAGCCGCAGCACCGACTACATCAAGCTCAACGGAAAGTGCATCGGGGAGATCGCCCAGTTCGCACTGTACCACGGCGCGCTGGGCATGCCGCTGATCTTCCTGACCGGCGACGAGGCCGCCTGCCTCGAGGTCGAGGAGCTGATCCCCGGCATAGCCACGGTGGCGGTCAAGAAGGGCCTGTCTCGCCAGTCGGCGATATCGCTGTCAGCCCAGGCCGCCAGGGAGAAGATCCGCCAGGGCGCCGAGCGTGCGATCCGCGCCCACCAGGAAAAACCGATCGCCCCGCTGACCTGGCCGGGGCCGTACGTCCTTGAGCGGCGCTACTTTCACACCGACACCGCCGACGGCGCCGCCGGCAGCCCCGGCGCCGAGCGGGTGGACAGCCAGACCGTCCGCTGCCGCTCCGATAACATCCTGGACGTGATCTACCGATGAGGCCCCGGTGGGGGGCGGGGCGTGGGAACAGTGCGGGGCCGCTGAAGGACTTCGTGAGAATGGGCCGGCAGTGACGGTCGCCGCGAAGGCGCCCGCCGGCTGCTAGGTCCCGTTCTGGCTCGGGGACTACTGTAGCAACGCCCGGAATGGCCCCGTGCAGTTCTTGAAGTGTGAGATCGTCTTCAGTCGGCAGGATGACGTTGACATGAAGCATCGTGCTCGGCCAAGCCGTCGGCTCTTCCGCTGTCGGCAAGCGGCACGGCCACGGCGCAAAGGAGCGCAGAAATGAAAGGCACACTGTTGGCTGTCCTGGTCGCTTCTATGGTTGTCCCGGGCTGTGACAGATCGTCGCCGAGGCCCAAGGACGCCGGCAAGCCCCCCGTCATGCTCAGCGTTGGCCACGTCGGGCACGATCATCACCTGGCCCTGTACGTGGCCGCCTTGGAAGGCGAGCGGTTCAGGAAGGACTACGGCATATACCTCAAGGCGATCAAGTCTCGCGAGGTGTACGACTTGGTGGAGAACGGCAGGGGGCTGGCGCGGCTCAGGTTCATCAAAGTCGGCGGCGGCTCGCGCATGCCGGCGGCCATGAGCCGAGGCGAAATCCAGATCGGCCTCGGGGGCGTCCTGCCCGTCACGAAGTTTGCCGACCGTGGGCAGCCGTTCAAAATCATCTGCCCGCTTCAGACCGACGGCGACATGCTGGTGATGCAGAAGGACTCTCCCGTGACGGATTGGCCATCCTTCGTCTCCGCGGCGAAGGGCGGGGCCAAGCCGCTGAAGATCGGCTACAAGGCACCCCTTGCGGTCGCCAAGCTCGTCTTTGAGCGGGCGCTGAGGGCCGAGGGCATCCCCCACGGCCACAACGCCGCCGACAGGAGAACCAGGGTCATCCTCGTCAACTTCGGCTCGGAGAAGAGCCCCCTGCCGCTGATGGAAACCCGGAGCATCGACGGGTTCGTGATGAACCAGCCGGGCGTCGCCGTGGCCGTGCACAAGGGGCTGGGCAAGGTCGTCGCGGAGCTGCGCGACCTGCCGCCGAAAGGCAAGTGGGTCAATCACCCATGCTGCTGCGTTTGCGCCACCCAGCAGACGCTCAAGACCCATCCCGGCGTCGTGAAGGCGTTCCTGAAGCTGATTCTGCTGAGCACGCGGCTCATCAAGAGCGACCAGCAACTGGCCATCGACTGCGCCGCGCGGTGGACCAAGTATGACAAGGCCATCGAGAAGGCTTCGATCCCGACGATTGTGTATATCGCCGAGCCGACCGACACCTGGGTCGCGGGCATGAATACCTGGGCCGACATGGTCCGAGACGTTAAGCTGTTCACGGGCAGATACGCCGGGGTCCCGTCGGATGAAATAGTGCGGGACGTCTGCTCGTTGGAGCTTTGCCGAGCCGCGGCCAGGGAACTTCGCCGGAAAGGTCTGCTCGAACGGAAATGAAATCCAGGCGACTGCTCATGAAGATTGCCCTCGGGGCTGTCGTGCCGGCGGCGATTCTGCTGGCGTGGCACTTCGCGTCGAGGGGCAGCGCGGTAGTGCCGTCGATCGGGTCGGTCGTGAACGTTCTGATCCACCCCTTCCGCGACCCGCCCGACCTGGACGCCACGCCTTTGGCAGACGGGGCCCTGGCCAGCATCCTGCGCGTGGCGTGCGGCTTCTCGCTGGCGGCGCTGACGGCGGTTCCGATCGGCCTGCTGGTGGGGCGCTGTCGGGCGGCGATGGAGATGCTCTCGCCCACGATGGCGGCAGCCATGGTGATCAGTCCCATCGCCTGGATTCCCGTGGCCATCATCATCTTCGGGCTGACCAGCCCGGCCACCGCGCTGTATGGCGAGGAGGCATGGCGGCATGGCCTGCTGGATCAGTTGCGGTTCGCGATCGTGGCGGTGATCTGGATGGGCGCGTTCTTCCCGATCGCGCTGAACACGGCGGCAGGGGCCGCTGCCGTCCGCGAGGCCCACATCGAAGCCGCCCGGATGCTCGGCGCCGGACGCCGGCAGGTGCTGAGCAAGGTCGTGCTGCCCAGCGCGGGCCCGGCGATTATGACCGGCCTGCGCGTGGGCGGAGGCATCGCCTGGCGTGTGATCATCGCGGCGGAGATTTTCCCCGGCACGCGCGGCGGGCTGGGATACATGATCACGACGGCCCACGAACAGGCTTCCTATGAGTACGCTTTCGCCAGCATCATCGTCATCGGGGCCATCGGGCTGACGTTGGATGGCCTGCTGCGCCTGGGGGCGGTGCGCGTGGGCCGCTGGCAGCCGAAAGAGCGATAATCGTGAGCGATGTAGAGGACATGATCCGGTTTGAGCACGTCAGCAAGTGCTTCGTCACGCCCGCGCGCGGCAGCGTCTGGGCCGTCCGCGACCTGGACCTCGCCTGCGTGGGCGGTGAGTTCACGTGTGTGTTGGGACCCTCCGGCTGCGGCAAGACGACGCTGCTGCGCGTGGCCGCCGGATTGGCGGCGCCCACGCAGGGGCGGGTGTTCGTCAACGGGAACGCGGTTGCGGGCGTGCCGGAGAACGTCGGCATGGTCAGCCAGGAAGGCGCACTGCTGCCTTGGCGGAAGGTCTTGGAGAACGTGGCCCTGGGCCTGGAGATTGCCGGGCTGCGAGCGCCGCAGCGCAAAGCTCGGGCGCTGGCGGCAATTCGGCGGGTGGGTCTTCCGGCCGAGGTGGCCCGCAGCCTGCCGCACGAATTGTCCGGAGGCATGCGCCAGCGGGTGGCGCTGGCCCGCGCGCTGTGCGCCGCTCCGCGCGTCTTGCTCATGGACGAGCCCTTTGCCAGTGTGGACGAGCCGACCCGCCATCACCTCCAGGCAGAGCTGCTGGAGCTGTGGGCGGCCGACCGCCAGACAATCCTCTTTGTGACCCACAGCATCGAGGAGGCCGTCTTCCTGGCAGACAGAATCGTCGTCATGACCTTCGGGCGGACGGTCGCCGAGATCGCCGTGGACCTCCCCCGCCCGCGGGACAGGTTCTCGGAGGCGTTCGTGGGTCTGCTGCTGGCCGTCCGGCGCGCGTTTGCCGACCCCAGGGATCATGAGTTGGACCTGGACCTGGCCTAGCAGCTCCCGCCCGGTCCGTGGCGCCTCAGGGCGGTGAACTGCCCGGGCCGTATGCGAGGGAACCCACGCGGGAACTGATCAAGTCCGCCGGCGGCGCTGCCCGGCGGCTTCCAGGCCTGAGCAGGCCGGGAGCTACGTTGCATTCGGCCGGCAGGATGGTAAACTGCCGTGGTTGGGCCCGAGGGGACCGTGCGGGAGTTCGCCATGGATGATCCGCCTGCCGCGGACGTTGGCATCATGGCAGGGCGAATCCGAGGGAGAACCACATGGCTGCCAGCCTGAAGCAGGAGCTGCTACGTAAGATTCCGTCGATCGATGATCTTCTGGCCGGCAGCGCGGCTGCGGGGTGGCTTGCCGAGCATCCCCGCCCGCTGGTGGCGGCCTGCGTCCGCGAGGCGGTCGGCGAGCTGCGCCGGCAGATCCTCTCGGACTCCGCGGGCCGGTGCGGGCCGGCGCACGTCACTGCCGAGTTCATCCTCGCCCGGGCCGAGCAGAGGTTGGCCGAACGGACCCAGCCCCACCTGCGGGTGGCGATCAACGCCACCGGCATCATCCTGCACACCGCCCTGGGCCGGGCCGTCTGGCCGGAGGGCGTCGTCGATTCGATGGCGAAGGAGCTGGCCGGATACGTCACGCTCGCCATCGACCGGGAGACCGGCAAACGCTCCGAGCGCGACAAGCGGGTCGAGCACATCCTCACCGAGCTGACCGGCGCCGAGGCCGCCACCGTCGTCAATAACAACGCCGCCGCGACGATGATCGTGCTGGCGGCGCTGGCCGCCGGCAAGGAAGTCATCGTCTCGCGCGGGCAGCTCATCGAGATCGGCGGATCGTTCCGGCTGCCGGAGGTAATGGCCCAGAGCGGCGCCCGCCTGGTCGAGGTCGGCGCCACCAACCGGACGCATTTGCGCGACTATGAGGCCGCCATCACCGACGAGACCGCACTCATCCTCCGCGTTCACCCGAGCAACTACCGGATCGTCGGCTTCACGAAAGAGGTGCCACTGGACGAGCTGGTCGAGCTGGCCCACGCGCGGGGGCTGGCCCTGCTGGACGACCTGGGGGCGGGCGCGCTGGTGGGTCTGGAGCAGTTCGGCCTGCCGCACGAGCCCACCGTGGGCGAGTCGATCGCGGCCGGCGCCGACGTGGTCATCTCCAGCGCCGACAAGCTCATGGGCGCCAGCCAGGGCGGCGTCATCGTCGGCAGGGGGCAATACGTCGAGCGGATCGCCAGGCACCCGCTGGCGCGGGCATTCCGCGTGGACAAGACCTGCCTGATGGCCCTGGAGCGGACGCTCTTCCTCTTCCGCGACCCGGAGCGGCTGAAGCGCGAGCATCCCACGTATCGCATGCTCACCACGCCGCCGGAAGTCCTGAAGCAACGGGCCGAGGCCCTCGCCGCCGCCATCGCCCCGGCCATGCCCGCGGCCCAGGTGCAGGTCCGCGACGGCGTGGGATTCCTCGGCAGCGGCTCGCTGCCGATGGAGCAGCTGCCGACCTCGCTTGTGGCCTTGACGGTGCCGGGCGTAAAGCCCGACGAGCTGGCCCGGCGACTCCGCATGGACGAGGCGGCGGTGTTCGCCCGCATCGAGGACGACGCCGTCGTCATGGACGTCCGCACGCTCACCGACGAGCAGGTCCCGCTCGTAGCGCAGGCGGCCGGGCGAGTGGCGGAAGGCGGCGGGCCGGCGCCGGCCTGACCTGAGGACATGAGCTCGCCGCGCAAGAACATCATGCTGGGCACGGCCGGTCACGTGGACCACGGCAAGACCGCGCTGGTGAAGCTGCTCACCGGCTGCGAGACCGACGTCCTGGCGGCCGAGAAGGAGCGGGGGCTCACCATCGAGCTGGGCTTCGCCCCATGCCGGATGAGTGACGAGCGGATCGTCGGCATCGTGGACGTGCCCGGGCACGTGGACTTCATCCGCAACATGGTGGCCGGGGCGCACGGGGTGGACGTAGTGATCTTCGTGGTCGCCGCCGACGACGGGGTCATGCCGCAGACCCGCGAGCATCTCGACATCCTCACGCTGATGGGCGTCCGCCGGGGAGTCGTCGCGGTGACCAAGATCGACATGGTGGACGCCGACCTCCGCGAGCTGGTGACCGAGGAGCTGGGCGAGTTCGTGAAGGGCACGTTCCTCGAGGCCGCGCCCATCTGTCCGGTCTCCAACGTCACCGGCGAGGGGTTCGAGGGGTTCTTCGAGGAGCTGAACAAGGCCGTCGCCGCCTGCGAGCAGCGGGGGGTGTCGGGGCTGTTCCGGCAGTGGATCGAGCGCGTCTTCACGATCCGCGGCTTCGGGACGGTTGTCTCGGGCGTCGCCAGCAGCGGGGAGGTCCGCGTCGGCGACAGGCTGGCGGTGGTCCCCGGCGGTGGCTCAGGCCGCGTGCGGTGTTTGGAGGTTTACGGCCAGGAGGCCGACCTAGGCCGGGCCGGGGAGTGCGTCGCGCTGAACCTGACCGACGTGGGGCAGGACGAACTCGCCCGCGGACTGGTCGTCTGCCAGGGCGACGCGTTGCAGCCGGTCAGCATGGTCGAGGCGGAGCTGCGACTCCTGGAGGCCGTGCCGGCGCCGCTGAAGGACTACGCCGAGGTGCACGTGCACGTGGGCACCGCCGAGGCGATGGCTCACGTGGCGATGCTGACGGGCGAGTCGCTCCCGCCCGGCCTCAGCGCCATGGTGCAACTTCGGCTGGCCAGGCCGCTGGGTGTGGCGCCGGGGGAGCGGTTCGTGATCCGCGCCGGCGTCGGCGGAATGGCCGGCGGACGCGTTACCACCATCGGCGGCGGGCGCGTCCTGGGGGTCAGCAACGTCCGCCTCCGCCGCGGCCGGCCGTGGACGCTCGCGTCGCTGGCGGCTCGCGGCGAAGCGATCGACTCTCCCCCCGACTGGTGCGCCTTGAACCTGAAGCAGGCCGCCCGGGCGATGGGCGCCGATGAGCTGGCCAGGCAGGTGCTGATGCACCCGGCCGAGGCTGCGTCGATGGTTGAGCGGCTGCTCGCCGACGGGGTGGTCGTCCGGACGGCCGGCGGCGGCTTCGTGCACCGGGACGTGGTGGCCGACGCCGGCAGGCAGATCGTCGAGACGCTGGAGCAGTTCCACGCCGCGAACCCCATGCGCGTCGGCATCGAGGAGGACGAGCTGCCCGGGCACATCGGCCAGGAGGCAGGCGTCTTCGAGATCGCCCTGGCAAAGCTGACGGATGACGGCGTCACCGAACGCCGCGGCTCGGTCATCGCGCTGGCCGGCAGGCAGGCGAGGGTTTCGGCGGCCGACCAGAAGCTCTGCCAGCTCGTGGAGTCGGCGCTTCGGCGGGGGCATCTGGCCCCGCCCGCCCTGGCGGAGCTGGCCGAGTCGTCGGGCGAGAGCCCCGCCCGCATCGGCGAGATCATCCGGCTGCTGGCCGACCAGGGGGCCGTCGTGCAGGTGGACGAGAAGGTCGTGATGCACCGGGAAGCCGTCGAGGCCGCCGCGGAGGTCGCGCTCAAGCTGTTCGCCAAGGACGGCAGGTTCACCACCGTGGGGTTCCGCGACGCACTGGGAGTCAGCCGCAGGTTCGCCGTCCCGCTGCTGGACTACTTCGATACCGTCCACCTTACCGTTCGCTCCGGCAGCCAGCGAACGCCCGGCGCCGCGGCGAGGAACCGCCCCGGATAGGCACCCCGCGCCCGACCTGGGATTTGTCTCGTGCCGGCGGGGGCGGACGCTTGTATAATCCAGGCTAATGTTGGGGTTCATGACCTCTCAGGAAAGGGCAGTGCGATGAAAAGGGCAGTCGGCCTGATCATTCTGCTCGGTCTTGCCCCGTTGGTTGAAGGGGCCGTAGGAGACCTCAAAGCCATCCCAGTCGCGCCGAGGCAGGCCTTGCAGCAGGCGTCCTTTCGGGCCGAGACCGACGGCTTTGCCAAGGCCGGCGGCGGCGACGGGCTCACGAGCAAGCATGCGACGGTCGCCACGCTGAAAGCCGGTGAGGCCGTCATCAAGGCGGCGCTCGACTCGAAATCGCCGACCGGCGAGGTCCCCGATCTGATCCGCCTTGACCTGTCCGGCAAGGGTAACTTCAAGGGCTGCCCGACGCTGCCCCTGAAGCTGAGGGGCGCCAGCGGCTCGACCAGCGCCGGGATCGGCCCGGCCACGATCCAGACCCAACGTGACGGCAAGGCCGTGCTGCTTCATGTCCGCGGGTACTATTATGTGAGGGGCAGCTATCGATATCTATACATGCAGTTCGGCACCGCCCTGGAGGGCTCGTGTGCGTTCGGCGCAAAGACCTGCCGCGTCCGCATAATCGACGGCGACGGCAACTTCCGATGCGGTGACCCGGCGAAAATGAAGGTCAAGGACGGCAAGGCCGGCGAAATCGCGATGGGAGACACGCTTCAGGTCTTCGGCGGCGACAGGGGAGCGTCCGTTCAGCGGCTTTTCTTCGGCCAGCGGGTGAAGGTGGACGGGAAGTGGTACGAGGTGAAGATCTCGCCCGACGGGTCGAAGGTATCGGCCGCTGAGGCGAAGGTCGAGATGGGGCAGGTGCGGATACCGCGTGAGCAGTGGTCGGCGACGCTCGTCGGCACGAAGCACTTTGTGATGCTCTCGGGCTGGGCCGCGCCGGTGAAGGTGCCGGCCGGCGAGTACGTGTTCATGGCCTACACCGAGATGCACAAGGACAGGGCGCGCCTGCGCTGCTTTGGCGGACGCGCGCCGCAGGGCACCCTGAAGGTCTTTACCGTCTCGGCGGGGAAGGTTACGGACCTGGTAGCCGGGTCGCCCATGACCGCCGGCGTGGACGTCAAGTCCCGCGACGCGACGACGGAATTCTCCCTCAGGCTCCTGGACGCCTCCGGGGCGACCGTGGCGGATCTGGCGATTGCCAACGGCCAGCGCCCCGACGCGCCGCGGATAGAGATCCATGACGCCGCCGGCAAGAAGATCTACGACGGCAAAATGAGGTATGGCTGAGGCTTTGTATGTTCGCACTCATGGCGAGTGCCGTCGCATCTTAAGGGTGAGTTCACGGCCACGCTGAAGTTCGTGGCTAAGCCGTTCGAGATAAAGTCGGAGAAGACAACCTTCACCATAGAATAGCCTCTCTTCCGCGCGGTCCCGGGGCAGCGGGTGGGGGGGGAAGGAGAACCCGATCATGCCCGAGGTGGACCTCGCGAAGCGGCGGCGGATCATGCAGCGGTCGCGGAAGCTGGGGCACTGCATCTGCGACCCGCGCAGGCCCTGCCCGTGTGACATCTTCAAGACGCAGGGGATCTGCCCGTGTGCCGGCGAGCGCCCCGACCCCGTTCCGATGGAGCAGGTCCGGCTGACGGAGCTGGTCCACAACGCCGGGTGCGCTTCGAAGATCGCCCCCGCCGACCTGGAGGCCGTCCTGGCGCGCCTTCCGGGGGTGGACGACCCGGCCGTGATCTCGGGCATACCCGCCGGCGACGATGCGGGAATCTACGCCATCGGCGACGGCATGACGCTGGTCCAGACGGTGGACGTCTTCACCCCCTGCGTGGACGACCCGTACCTGTTCGGGCGCGTCTGCGCCGCCAACTGCATGTCGGACGTGTACGCGATGGGGGGCGTGCCGCGAACCGCCCTGAGCATCATCGGCTTTCCCGCCGAGACCCTCGATTCGCAGATCATGTACCACATGATGAAGGGCGCCATGGACGTATTCGCCGAGGCCCGGGTTGCCCTGATCGGCGGGCACAGCATCAAGGACGAGGAGATCAAGCTGGGCTTCGCGATCACCGGAACGATCGACGCGGAGTCGACCTTCGCCCACGACACGGCCCGGGTCGGCGACGTGCTGGTGCTGACCAAGCCGCTGGGCACCGGCGTGCTGAACTTCACTCGCCAGATCGGCCGGCCGGTGGGCGAGGGCATGGCTCAGGCGGAGCGTTCCATGGCCGAACTCAACAAGTCCGCCGCCGAGGCCATGACCGAAGTGGGCGTCTCGGCCTGCACCGACGTGACCGGCTTCGGGCTCTTCGGGCACCTCATCTCCATGGTGAGGCACTCGGGCGTGACGGCCCAGATCTATGCCGACGCCCTGCCGGCCTTCGACGGCGTGGTCGAGGCACTGGCTGAGGGCGTCATCCCCGGCGCGACCGAGCGCAACCGCGAATATGTCGGAGACGACCTCCGCGTCGGCGACGGCGTGGCCGAGGAGCTGGTCCACCTCGGCTTCGACGCGCAGACCTCCGGGGGGCTGCTGATCGCCGTGCCGGAGCAGAAACACGAAGCGCTGCTGGACGCCCTGGCCGCGCGCGGCGTGATGAGCGTCACCGTCGGGCGGATCGTCTCGGAATCGAGCGGGCAGATCGTGATCACCAATGCCGGCGGGTCCGCGGCGGCCGTGGCGGACAAGACGCAAGAGACAGACGAAATGGTGAAGCACGAGCCATCCGGTGATGAGGCGCATTCGGCCCCCTGTTGCGCAGACGCCGCCAGCGAGGCGCCCGGCTCCGGAGCTTCGGCCGATGCGAAGAAGGCCTACGTGCAACTGCTCCGCAGCACCCAGGCCGCCGGCGCGATCGACGCCAGGACCAAGGAGCTGATCGCCTATGCCCTGGTAGCGCTTCAGTGCTGCGGGCCATGCATCACCAGGCATCGAGAGGTGGCGTTCGAAATGGGAATCACCGAGGCTGAGCTGGACGAAGCCGTCTGGTCGGCCACGGCCATGGGCGGGTCGTGCGTCAGGGTCTTCTACGACGAGTGGCTCAAGAACGGCACAACCGGCGAGGCCGGCGCCTGCTGCCCGTAGCGCAGGACGAAGCCTGCGAGCCTTGAAAACCAGGCCGATATTACGTACGATCATATGTGAGGGATTCACGGGTTCGGTGGCCTTACCGGAGTGCCGGAATGAAGATCCAGCTTCGTGGTGTTCGGTTGCGTTGGCCGGCCAGGAGCGCCGGCCGTTTCAGCCTCGTCGCGGCGGCGGTCGCGGTCCTCTTGCCGCTGGTCCTCGCCGGGTGCAAGGGCAGGACGACGACGAAGACGGCACTTGAAGGGGAGGCACTGCGCGAGAGATTCCTCGACCAGCACCGGCTCAAGGGGCAGGTCGCCCTGATCGAGTTCGGTCAGGTCGGCTGCGAACTGAGCGACCAGGGGCTCAAGCAGATGGCCTTGCTGCACCGGGAGAAGTCGATCCCCGGCCTGTCGTTCGTCCGCGTGGAGGCCTCGGATAACGCCGCCGCCGTCGAGAAGTATTATCAGGGCATGTCGCTTGAGTTCCCGCTGCATCGCGATCCGGACACGTCCGTCGGCCGGGCCTTCAGCGCGACCGCCTACCCGACGTTCATTGTCGTGGGCAAGTTCGGCCGCGTGCGCTATCGTGGCAGGTTCCCCTCCGAGAGGCTCGGCGAGTGGGTCGCCGCCCTGCGCGCCGAGAAGACCGACCCCGGCCCCGGCGTGGCCCTGCTGGGCGCCCCGGTGCTCGACGTCCCGAAGCTGCTTGCCCAGACCAAGCTGCCAGACCTGGGCGGCAGGGAGCGGACCCTCGGGCGGCTCATGGGCTCCGGGGGGCTGATGCTTATGTTCGTTGACACCACCTGCCCCTATACCCGGCAAGCGATGGATGACATCCCCACGGTCGCCAGCTCGCTTTCGGAGCTGAGGATCAACACCGTCCTGATCAACATCGATGACCCCGAGCAGGCCGTGAAGAGCACCTTCGCGGCCCGCCCGGTCGGTGCCATGGTGATATACGACGTCACCTCCAGGACGAGGAACTACTGGAACGTCCATTCCGTCCCCACCGTGGTTTACATCGATCCCGAGCGGAAGATAGGCTACAAGGGCGGGGCCGTCTGGGCTGACCTGGGCGCGGCGATAGAAGAAGCCAGGGGCCTGGCCAAGGGCACGGTGAGCTTCGAGGCAGAGGGAACGGAGTACGGGTGAGGCAAGTAACGCCTTGGCTGTCATGGCGACAGCCCAGCGGCTCGGCAACGGAGGTGAATGGGAATCGAACCCACCTGGGACTTTGTCGAGCCCCACACTGGTTTTGAAGACCAGGGGCGCCACCAGGTCGCCCGTCACCTCCGGATTGCATGACATATTGGGGGCAAGGGGGGCGAAGGGCAAGATCATTCCATTGTGCGCAGCGGACCGCCGGATCGCAGGGGAGGTGTAGACCTATCGGGTTATGGCGTTTTCCTGATTTTTTCCTTGCAGAACTGCCGATTTGAGCAAAGAATAGCTCCGGATATGGACATCTGGTTAGGGGAGAAGCTATGCGAACGACACGTCTGTTATCGTTTGGCGTTTGCGTGAGCGCACTGATCTCTCTGCTATGTTACCCGAAGCTATGCGAGGGAGGGTGAGGCTCCAGCCGCAGCAGATCAACCCGTGGCGGGTTGGTAAGGAGAAGGTCCGCTAGCGTCAAGAGAACCGCCGCCCAGAACCGCAAGCGGGCGCAGGAGGCAAAGAGCAAGAGCTTGGAGAAGTGCATCGCCGATGCCCGGCGGGCTCTTGCCGCTGACCAAGTCGCCCGAGCAGTTCACTTCTACAGGCGTGCACTCGGCATTGCTGGAAGCGACAAGACCATGCGCGCGAAGGTTGTGGCTCTCGGTGGCGAGATCGACCCGCGCGGCCAGGCGATGCTGGACGAAGCGGACAAGAAGTACGCCGCCGGCGATTATCTCGGCGCTCTGACGGACTATCAGCGCGTCGCCGCACTCTTCCGGGTAAGTGGCCTGTCGTCCGGGAAGAAGGCGGCAGCGAAGCTGGCCGAGGCCGAGAAGGACCCGAAGGTGGCTGCGGCCCTCAAAGAGGTCAAGGCCGCCGTCCTCTTCGAGCGGGTCACCGCCAGGATCGAGGCCGCCCGGACCAAGATGCTCGAGAGCATGGCTGCGCTGGCAGCCAGCGCCGGCGCCGACCCGGACAATACGCCGGACGATGCTCCCCTCACGGCCGTCGTGTCGGGGATGAAGGCGGATCACCAGGCGGAGGTCGTCGATACACTCACGACCATCGTCAAGCTTTACAGCGACACCCCCACCGGCCAGAAGGCCGCCCCGATGCTTGAGATGCTCAAGTCTGACAAGAAGACCATGGCCGCCATCGAGGCGTGGAAGGCGGACGAGGCCGTCAGGCAGCTTCTGGCCAATGGGAAGATGTACGAAGCGGCCTCGATGTACAAGCAGGCGGCCGGATACTATCAGCAACTGCTCACTAAGCATCCCAAGAGCGAGTATGCCGCGCAGGCCGGCAAGGCCCTGGCGAAGATCAAGGCCAAACAGCCGAGGGCCTTGTCGCCGAACTGACGTGGCCCCGGCCGGACGCAGCGTGCAGCATCAGTTTCTTGGCAGTGGCGGGTGAGACGGCGCAGGAGCCGAGCAGCGATTAGGCTGCGCCTGCCGCGCAGGGGCCGCCCTCGGCCGGGGGTCAAAGCTGCCTCTGTCTTTATCCAATTCCCGCCCGCTGAGCCGGTCGGCAAGCAGCAGTCTCACAGGACTCCCTTGGCCTCGATCACGCAGAAATGCTTCAGGGCGGGGATCGTCACCTTCCCATCCCGCGCCGCCTGGCTCGAAGCGCCAGACTCCAGCAGCGTGTGCACCGTGACATCGCTCGCCTTGTGGGGGCCCAGGTGGACCGTCACGGGCCCGCCGTCCTCCTGGCTGTGCAGGTTGCACAGGCAGACCAGCAGGTCGCCGCCACGCTTCCAGTACTCCGCCAGCGTCCACCGCGGGCCCTCCGCCCGCAGCATGCTGCCCGCCAGGGCGCTGAGCTCGCCCATGATCTCCGCCTCGTTGGCCGGCGGGACAATGTCCTTCGCCGCCACCTGTCGCTCCGGCATGTACGGGTCTCGCGTCATGTCCAGCGGGGCCGCCGGCGTGATGCTCTTAACCAGCACCACCTTGCCCTTGCCGAGATCGGCCGTCAGCCGGTTGGGCATCGCGCTCCAGTCCAGCTCCGGCACCCAGTGCGGCGGCCCGAAGTATTCGAGGCTGGGTATCGACCCGCCGAACAGGTGCTCGAAGGCATGGCTCCGCCGCAGCCGTGCCCGCTCGTCGCGCGTGCCGGCCGGGCCCAGCAGCAGCAGCTTCCCGCCGCCGCGGACGAACTCGGTGATGATCTCGACCTGGCGGTCCGAGACGCACTGCGTCCCCGGCAGCACCAGCACCTGCCGCCCGGCCAGGAACTTCTCCAATCCGGCGTCGAAGACGATGGTGAACGGCAGGTGGTGCTCGAAGAGCATCTGCTCGACCGCGCAGGCCTCCCAGACCGGCGTGTGCCGGATGAAGGCCAGCGTGCTGTTGCCCCGCCAGAGGGCGATCGGGGCGATGGTGCTCTCCCGGCCGACCAGGACGTCGATGTGCCGGTCGCCCCAGTCGATGACGTCGCGGACGTCGTCGAGCATCTGTCGGCTCGCCGCCAGCGGCCCGATCACGCCGAAGTTGCTCGCCTCCCTGGCGAAGGTCATCGTGTGCGACAGCGCAACCAGCTTGCTGGGCCTGTCCACCTCGCCCCAGAAGCCGCCTCTGCCGGAGAACCCGTAGTTGCCCTTGATCTTGGGGAAGCGGGCGTCCGTGGAGATGCGGACCCGCCCCTCCGCCTGGCGG
>Ga0114922_10002901_pt1 | contig 16026 bp, 10 predicted proteins | sample AartaG_FD_100975 | JGI IMG/M metagenome (GOLD analysis project Ga0114922, IMG submission 100975) | Deep subsurface microbial communities from Aarhus Bay to uncover new lineages of life (NeLLi) - Aarhus_00045 metaG | ecosystem: Environmental > Aquatic > Marine > Oceanic > Sediment | place...
AGGGTGTGGGCCGTCGTGGCGCGTCCTACTCGTCGATGACGGACACGCGGAAGTCGCGGTACCGCGCGCCGCGCGTGTACATGTGCCGCAGCCCGATGCGCCCTTCGACGATCGGCGGCACCTCACCGGTCTTCCAATGGCACAGCAGCTTCTTCGCGTATGTGCGCCAATGAGCGAACAGATCGTCGCCCTTCTTGATCACCGTGACCTTGTGCGGCACGCCGGTCTCGAACAGCCCGGTGCGTGTGTAGTCCGGCTCCAGGTCCGTGTTCTTAAGCCCGCCCTTCCTGTCCGGCGTGTAGCGCCGCGCGCGGATATAGTCCTCCGCCACATCGTCGTTCCTCAGCCCGAACGCGGCGCAACTGATGTGGAACGTATTCATGTGATTGAAGTACAGCCCCATCGACGGCTCCTCGCGGCGCAGCTCGGCCCATTCGGCGATGTCCTTCTTGTATGGCCCCTCGCCGCTGCCCGTCGCCTGGATGTATAAGATCGTGACCGCGCGGATCTCCTCATCGATCCGCGTGTACTCATAGTCGAGCCGCACGTCGCCCTTGAAGCTCTGCTTGGTCCACAGCACCGCGTGATGTGCGTCGTCGCCATAGGTCGGGCCCGCGTGGAAGTCCATCCCCTGATCGGAGTGCGAGATGTTCGCTTTCAGTCCGTCCAGCGTCCAGTGTTGCGCCCAATCATCCGTGCACGGATCGTTCAGCGCCTCCGTCCACCCCGCGCCGCACAACTCCTCGAAACGTCCCCGCGATTCATCAGCCATGTTGTCACTCCTTCGCCTGCAACTTCTTCAGCGCCGCCGTCGCGGCATCGACCACTTTGTCTTCGTCATCCATCAGCCGGGTCTTCAGCGCCGGGATCGCCCGCCTGTCGCCCAGTTCGCCCAACCCCTGGGCCGCGGCCCTGCGAAAACCGGGCCCCCGGTGTCCCAGCAGCGGCAGCAGCATGTCGAACGCCTTCGGATTCTTCAAGTTGCCCAAGCCCCCAACCGCCGTCCATCGGTCCCGGTCGGTCTTGTCCGTGGCGATCGCGGCCAATGCATCAAACGCCTTCGGGTCGCCCAGCCGGCCCAGCGCCCGTACGGCCGCACGTCGAATCGACCCATTGCGGTCTTTCAGGAACGACAGCAGCCGGTCGGTCGCGCGCCGGTCGCCCAAGTCGCCCAGGGCCGTCACTGCGGCGACGCGCCAGCGGAAGTTCTCGTGCTTCGTCGCCTTCATCAGCGGCTCGAACGCCCGCGGGTCGCGCAGCGTTCCCAGCGCCAACAACACTGCAGAGCGAACTCTATCGCTGTTCAGAGTCGCGATCAGCGGCCCGGCCGCCTCCCGGTCGCCGAGCGCGCCCAGGACGGATGCCGCCTCCGAGACAAAGCGGCTCTTCTCGTGCTTCAGCATCGCGATCATCGGTTTCAGGACGCGCCGGTCGGTGGTGTGGACGAGGGCCATAACCGCGACAAGTCCGCGAGACGAGTTGTCCTTCGAATGCTCGAGCAAAGCGTCGACGGCCCGCGCGTCCCCCAGCTTGGCCAACGCTTCGAACACAAGCTGCCGAAACGACTCGTTGGTTGCGCCGGCCGCTACGGCGATCAGCGGCTCGACCGCGCGGGAGTCGCCGATCTCCGCCAGCGACCTCACCGCCGCGTAGCGCGCGCTCTTGTCCTTCAACGCTACGATCAAGGCCGGCACCGCCTTCCGGTCGCCCAGCTTGCCCAAGACTCTGGCCGCAGCCTTGCGGACGTACGGCTCTTTGTCCTTCAAAGCGGCAATCAGGCCCGGGGCGGCGCGGCGGTCGCCAATCTCGCCGAGTGCGAACGCGGCTTGCTTCCGCCCTTCCACCTCCCCATTCTTGAGCAACGTCAGAAGCGGCTCCACGGCCCGGGGGTCAGCCAGCCGGCCGAGCGCCCGAGCCACTATGGAAGGGCGCTTCCCCAGAGCCTTGATCAGCGGTTCGACCGCTCGTGGATCCTTCAGGCAGCCCAGCGTCCAGGCGGCGCGGCCGGCAACGGTCTGATCGTCCAGGAGCGCGATCAGGGGCGGCACAGCGCGGCGGTCACAGAACGCCTTGAGCGCCCCGGCCGCGGACGCCCGCACACCGGGGTCGGGATCCTTGAGCCGGGCGAGTATGGGCTCGAAGCTGCGCGGTTCGCGGAAGTACGCCAGCGCTCCGACCGCCTTGGCACGGACCGCCGCGTTCTGATCGTCGAGCAGCTTGAGCAGCGCGTCGACGCACACGGGATCGTTCTGGAACCAGAGGACACCCGCCGCCTGCGCCCGCGCAGACGGCGATCGGGCCTGGTCGCCCATCACGGCAACCAGCGCCGGGGCCGCCCCCTTGACTCTGTACCAGGACAACAGGCGGAACATCGCCTTGCTGACCTTGGCATCCTTGTCCTTCAGCATCACGAGGACGGCGTCGGGCGTCGCCATGGCGATCCGCGCCAGGGCATAGCGGTGTCTCACAAGGAGATCCCGTTGCGACGAGATGACGTACGTCATGATCGGCCGCGCCCCACGCGGATCCTTCAGCGCGCCGAGCGCCTCGATGATCGCGTCATGCTCGCGAGCGAGTTCCGGCGATTGCAGTTGTCGGACCAACACCGGGACCGCGCTCTTAGTCCCGACTCGTCCGGCGATCTCGCGGGCCAGCTTTCGCACCAGCTTATCCTGGTCCTCGAGCGCGGCCACGAGAACGGCCTCGGACTTCTGAGGGGCGATGCGTTCGAGCCCCGCGAGCGCGAGCTTACGTATGCCGACCACATCGGTGCGCGCCGCGGTGGTCAGCGGCCCCGCCGCGCGCTTGTCGCCCACCTTGCTCAGTGTCTTCACCACCTGCCATCGGAAATACCCATCGGCCGTCTTGAGCGCTTCGATCAACGGTTCCGTCGCGCGCGGGTCGCCCAGTTTCTCCAGGCCACTGGCCGCCGCCTGAGGAAGCGACCGGAACCGCTTGTCCCGAACCGTGAGCGCCGCGACCAGCGGTTCGAGGGCGCGGGGATCGCGCAGGTCGCCCAAGTACCACGCCGCACTGTCTCGTGTATTGAAATAGGTCTTCGGACTTTCGAGCAGAGCGATCAGCTCAGGCACCGCCTTCTTGCCCAGCAGTCGCCGCAGCGCGCCGGCGGCGTACCCGCCGATGCTGCCCGATCTGCTGTTCAGGTGAGCGCGAACGGTTGGCACCGCGCGGGCGTCGCCCGAGTTCCCGAGAAGATGCATAATCCTCCGGCAGAGCGGCTCATTGGCGCCTTTGAGCGCTGCGCTCAACGCCGGGACCTGCTCCTCCTTCTTCAGTTGCATGATGCGGTCGGTGATCTTCTTGGCGGCCCGTTGCTGTTCGTAATGCTGGTGTCGTCCGGCCGCCCAGGCCGATGTTGCGAGCAGACACAGGATTGGCACGCCGGTCAGCACGATTCGTCGTCGTATCATTTGTCCTTGGCTCCTCCCAGGAGAATCGTCAGTCACTCCCATGAAGAGGATACGGCATGACCGGCATGCCGTCAAGTTGGCGGGAAGTCCGGTCCGCGATCTGCGTCAGAAGACTTGTGCATGTCCGGGCGCTTTCTGGTACAACAGCCGGGCCGGTATGTCGAAGAAGGAGCGCTGCGAATGAAGATCTATGTGACGACCGATCTTGAAGGTGTGAGCGGTGTGTGCCGCTTCTTCCAGACACGTGAAGCCGGCCCGCGCTACGACGAGGCCTGCCGCCTGCTGATGGGCGACGTCCGGGCCTGCGTCGAAGGGCTCCGCGACGCCGGCGTCGACGACATCGTCGTCCGCGACGGGCACGGCAAGCCGTACAACTTTGTGCCCGAGCTGATGGCGCCCGGCGCGACCTACGCCGTGGGCGGCTGGGACGGCGGGGCGGAACGCATGGTAGACGAGAGCGTCGACGGCATCGTCTTCCTCGGCTACCACGCGATGCACGGCACGCCCGACGGCGTCCTCTACCACACGCAAAGCTCGAAGGCCGAGAAGCAATACTGGTACAACGACCGCGAGTCGGGCGAGATGGCGCAAGGGGCGCTGATCGCCGGGCACTTCGGCATCCCGCCGATCATGGCCACGGGCGACGACGCGACCTGCCGCGAGGCCCACGACTTCTTCGGCGACGAGATCGTGACGGTGTCGGTCAAGACCGGGCTGAGCCGCGAGGGCGCGATCCTCATGGCGCCGGAAGAAGCGCACGAACTCATCCGCGCCGGCGCGAAAGAGGCCGTGGCGCGCATCCCGAAGTGCAAGCCGTACAAGATCGACCTGCCCATCCGGGGCAAGATGGTCGTGCCGATCAAGGAATACGCCGACCGCTACGCCGCGCACATGTCCGAGCGCACCACGCGCGTCGACGAGCAGACGTTCGAGGCCACGTTTGACAGCCCGTTGGATGTGCTGAAGTTCTGAAGAGGGCCCCTAAGGAAGGCAGGAAGCCAGGAAAGTAGGATGTTTTGTGGCGGCAGGGCCGCCACCCATCCAGTTCATCCTGTCAATCCTGTCGAAAAGAACAGATATGAAAATCTTCATCTTCACTGACCTCGAGGGCGTGAGCGGCGTCTGCAAATTCATGCAGACGAGCGACAAGCCTGATTCGAAACACCTGCCGCCGCAGGAGGCGATGGTGGACTACGCCGCGTACGACGAGGCTCGCCACCTGCTGATGGGCGACTTGAACGCGTGCATCGACGGGCTGCGTGACGCGGGCGTCGACGAGATCGTCGCGCGCGACGGACACGGCATCCCGTACAACTTCGTCCCCGGCGAGATGCGGTCCGGCGTCCGCTACTGCGTGGGCGAATGGGGCGCCCTGCCCCTCGGCGGGCTCGAGCCGGACTGCGACGGCGTCATTCTGCTCGGGCACCACGCGATGGCCGGTACGCCGGACGGCATCCTGTGCCACACGCAAAGCCCGGAACGCGGCGACCGATACTGGTACAACGGGCGCGAGGCGGGCGAGATCGCACAGGAGGCCCTGGTCGCGGGGCATTTCGACATCCCCGTTGTCATGGTGACCGGCGACGATGCGGCCTGCCGCGAGGCCCGGGAGTTCTTTGGCGACGAGATCATAACCGTGTCCGTCAAGCAGGGACTGGGCCGGGAGGCTGCGGTGTTCGTAGCCCCGGAGGCCGCTCGACGGATGATCCGCGACGGGGCCAGGGAGGCGGCGGCGCGCATCCCGCGCTGCAAGCCTTACAGGATTGACCTTCCGATCCACGCCCGCCTGGTCGTCAAGGACAAGGAGACCGCCGACACGTTCAGACCACGCCGGGGGACGCGGGTCGACGACGTGACGTTTGAGGCGACGTTCGACCGCGCCGCGGACATCCTTCTCCTGTGTTGAGCTCCCGCAGAGATGATCCGGTAGGCACGGCTTGCACCCTCGTCACATGCTGAGGTGGTCCTTGCTCAGCAGGACGAGCCGGCCGTTCTGGACGGCGGTCGAGACCCGGCCGTGCACGCCGAACGGCCCGACCCCCTGCTTCTTCATCGTGTGAAGCGGCTTGCCCGTCCGGGTGTCGAAGACGCGCAGCTCGAAGTCCTGCCGGTCCTGAACTCTCACGGCCGCGTGCGTCCCCAGGAGCGGCGGGATGAGGGCGACGTGGGGCTTGGCGTTGTAGCCGGTGACTGTCCGCTGGAAGAGGAGCTTCCCCGTCTTGCAGTCGCGTCCGACGAAGTGGAATCCCTGCCCGGGGTGCACGCCGATCCCAAAGATCCGGTCGCCATCGATGTGCATCGAGTGCATCGGCTGAGGTGACCTGGCGTTCTTGGGGTCCGTGTGCCACAGCACCTCGCCGGTGCGGGTGGCGAGCATGTAGATCACCTTCTGATCGTAGTCCTCTTTGAGGACGGCCAGGTAACGGCCGTCGAGCGCGAAGCGCATGGCGGGTTCGCGGGTGAGGTCGTTGTTGTCGATCAGCCGCTTCCACAGGGTGGCCATGCGTTCGATGTCGAGCAGGATGTAGTACCATCCGTCGCTGACCGCGAGGAGCTTGCCGTCGTGAGCGGCGGGCAGCGCCCGCGGACCGCCGTCCAGCAGCGGGTGCTCGGCGTGAAGCGACAGGTCGGGCAGCGCGAGCCGGCCGATCAGCTTGCCGGTCATCCGGTAGCGCACGGTGACGTTGAACGGCATCTTGCGAACGCTGACCAGGCGGTCACGGTGGAAATACGACGGGATATACAGGTCGCCCATCTCCTTCACCTGCCACACGACCTCACCGTTGCGGCTGGGCGTGGGGATGTAGAGGGCGAGCGTCTCCGTCTTGCCGGTGAGGACGAGCAGGTCGCCGCTCATGATCGCCCCCTTGATCTCGAAATCGAACGGGACGCGGTAGCGCCAGCGGAGCTCCCGGGTTCGGAGGTCATAGGCGAGCACATCGTACAGGCCGTGAACTACCAGGATGCTGCCATGGACAAACGCCTCGAAGAACCCGGGCTCCTGCCCTCTGCCGCGGAGGCGGATGTTCTTGTCGGTCTTCCACGCGAGCGTTCCGGTCTTGAGGTCGACGCACGCCAGCACGAACTTGTTGTCCAGACGCTTGCGGACGCGCCCGCCGACAAAGAGGAGGTGCGGCTGGCGCCAGTGCTGGCCGCGCCGCTGGAGCACGAGCCAATTGATGCCTTCGGGGTCGGATAGATCGAGCGGCCGCTCCTTCTGTGGCAGGGTGATGGGCGTGTTTCGCTTTACGGCTGGCGGCGCAGACACCCGGACTCGTTGCGCCTCGGGGATCTTGAGACCGCAGACGCGGGCGGCATCGGCGAGCTGCCACCGGCGGCGCCTGCCGGGCTCGCTCTCATCCTTCGCAGCACTCTCGAACAACGCCACCAGCAACTTTTGGGCAACGGCCGTTCCGGGAAACTCCCACAAGCGGTAGATCTGCTCCTCAGGCGAACGCCCGCGAAGCTCGCGTTCCGCCACGGCCTCGAGCCGGGCGGCAGATTCGGGCGACAGCTTTTGCAGGCGCGCCAGGCGCGCCGCGGCCAGTTCGCCCGCTCGCACCGTCAGCGACTTCGGGAGCGGAGACACCGTGCTCAGGTACAGAGGCAGGCCTTTCCGGAGGAGTGCGACGCTCCTCTGGAACGCCGGGCCGAAGAACGGGTTTTGCGCGTAGCCATGGGCGCGGGTCAGCACACCCTGCGCCGCGCCCATCACCTCCTCCCGGTCCAGCGCGGCGACCTCGGCGACCGGGTACTCGTGGTGGCCGTAGACGGCAATGGTGCTCCGCAGGCAGCGGGCGGACGCGGCCAGGTCGCCCTTGCGTTCGTAGGCTTCTGACAGCGCGAACAGCGTCTCGATCTCGTCGGCCAGGGTGCTGGCCGTGCGGCTCATGCCCAGGCAGCTCTGAAGCTCCCGGTCCGCGTTCCCCGCTCGGACGGCGGCGCGCGCGAGCCGACGGTAGATGCGGAACAGCAACTGGTTGATGGTGGCGCGGAAGTCGAGGTCCTCCGAAGAGACGGCGGCCAGGCAGGTGTTCAGCAGCCGGGCGGCCTCGTCGTAGCGCGCTTCCGCAGCGGCAAGCTCGGCGCGCGCAAAGATGGCCGCCGGGTCCTTGCGCCCCGCGATCACCTTCTCCACGGCCGGCCGATCGTACACCATCGAGATCTCCCGCACGTTGAAACGGAACTCGAACGGGACCCCGTAACGGCGGAACGTGATTCGGGAGCCGGGCAGGAACGAACCGTAGCGGTTGACCGGGACGGTGTCCTTGATGACCGCCTTGCAGGCGCCGATCCTCCCCCGGACGTCCTTGTCCTTGTGCGGGAGGTCTTCGAGCTCTTTCAGCGTCCGCGGGGCAAGGCTCCGGATGCACTGATCGGCATAGGCGAGCAGTTCCGAGCTGTAGTGACGCCGCTGCTCGACGATCCGGCGCGAAGCGAGCGAGAGCTGGGTGAGATGATAGCACCAGCCCTGGACGCCGGCGCCGGAGTATCCGGTGTCCACGTGAATCGTGTGTCCGACGTACAGTGTGTCGTCGGCGGTGAGGAACGGGCGGGCGGTGACCTCGGGCCAGCGGCGGTTGAAGTGGATGGTCGCGTACGGATACGGCGTGAACCCTCGCAGGTTCATCACGGGCTGGGTCTCTCGCCTGATCAGGTCCCCCGAGCGCCACACCGTCTTGCCGGTCGTGGGGCCAATCAATTGCACGGCATGCAGCCGTCCGCTGTAGACCAACACCAGATGTCCTTCCCTGGTGGGCCCCAGCAAGTACGAGCAGCCCGTCTCCTCCGCGTATCCGCGCGAGCTGACGGTCGCTTTGGCCTTGCTCCACCGGACCTGCCCGGTGCGGCGGTCCAGGCAGAGCATCATCCGGGTGTCGACGGGCAGGAGGTAGAGGTCTTCGCCGACCATCAGCGGGCGCTGGTTGTACCAGAACATCGGCGAGTGCGGACGGACGGGATGCTTGTACCAGTGGCCGGTGTGGATGAGGGCGCCGAACTGGCGGGTCGCGTCGTGGATGGCGGGCCAGTAGGGATATCGCATCAGCCACTTGATGCGGCCCGAGCGGCTGTCCACCGCCGCGATGGCCCCCGCGTTCGTGTTGTAGTACACCGTGCCCTGGTGGTACAGCGGCGGGCTGGTGAAGCTGCGGATTCGGTTGCGGCGTTTCTCGGCGAACCCGCCGGAGAACTTGCCGGGCGCCAGGCGGCACAGCGCCCGCCGCCAGCGCAGCCGGCCGGTGGCGCTCTCGAAGGCGATCAGGCCGTACTCCGTGTCCGTGTGCGTTTCGCCCTCGATATTGTCCAGCACGTACCCGGCATAGATCGTGCGCGGCCCGCCGGCGGGGGCGGCCTCGAAGCGCATTCGGGCCTCTTCTTCCGTCGCCGCGACCATCGGCCCGTACGCCCATTTCAGTTGTCCGGTCACCTCGTCCAGCGCGACCAGCGACGGGCCACCCTTCGAGATGACCGAAAAGACCAGGCCGTCCTGCACGACCACGTCTTCCATCGGATACTGCCGCTCGTTGCGGTTCTGCCAGACGGCCCGCCCGCCCAGCTCGTTCTCCCAGCGGAGTTCTCCGTTCAGGATCGAGCGGCAGTAGACAACGTTCTTGTAGCGGTAGATGATGCTGTTGCCGGAAACGACCGGCTGCGAAAACACGTAGTGCTCCTGGTTTCGCCAGCCGATGACCTGCGAGCCGGGCACGGTCTGCTTCCATACCGGCTCGGTCAGCATCAGCGGATCGGCCGTCGGCGGGAAAAGCGTGTAGTCGTCGGCGGCCACGTGCGGCCCGCTGGCCAACTGCGAGTGGTAGGGCGGCCTTTCAGGACGCGCCTCCGTGACGACCTGCTTGAGGCGATTCAGTTGTTCCGCCGAGAGTTCGCCCTTGGCCCTGGCGCCGCGGGGCTCGTCCCCCTGAGCGCCCAGCATCTTGCGGCAGTAGGCGACCTTGAGATCGAACTCCGGCGTGCGAAGCTCACGGTCGGGGAAGAAGTTGCGTATCGTGCCGAACCGCTCCAGCGCCTCCAGATAGTGGCCGGTGTCGAGAGCGGAGTTCCCCAGTTCGAGTATGGCCCGGCCTCCGTACGAGGTCGCGAGCATGGTGTCCACGACCTCGGAGAGCCCGATCAGCGAGTGCTTCCGGCGGGCGTTCTCGAACGTCTCCCTGGCGCGGGCATCGAACAGGGTCCGGTAATGCGCTAGGTCCCCGCGCGGAAAGTTCAGGATGCGGCGCTGGCAGTACTGCGAAATGGGAACGAACACCCCGAACTTCGAGATTCGGTAGAGCTCGCGGGGGTGTTTCTCGATGACGATCTGATACATCTTCAGCGCGTCGCGGAACCTCCCTTGCGCCTCCTTCTCCAGCGCGGCGTCGACCAGCGCGTTGGCCCGCGAGTCCTCCTCGATGTAGTTCAGCGTAAAGAAGCTCGGCTCGGAAGAAAGCCGCATCTTCTTCTCGGGCTGGACCCAGCCCCTGAACGCACGGCCGTAACCGGACCTCTGCTGGATCAGATTCAGGAAGTCGGGCCTGTACTTTGCGTAGGCGTCTTTGTACGGGTCCTTGCGCCGGGTCTTGCGCGTGGCACTCGGGGGCTTGGGTTCGCCGGCCCGCGCGGCGTGCGCACCACAGAGCGCCAACAGGAGCATCACCCGCACCGGCCCGATGAATGCTGCCGGCGTGCGCGGTTCCTTGCGTTCGATGGTCGGTCCCTCTGGCCGGTGAACACCGTTTCGGAAGATTGTATCACAACCTCCGGCTCCCCGCCACAGCGACGGCCGCCGGGCGGGGCAACGTGCCCGGCGCGATTGACAGCACTCAAGTCGGCCGATAGGATACCCCCGAAGCTTGCACGCGCTTTTCATTGAAGGAGACGGCGATGACCTACGACGAACAAGCGGCGATGAGGTATCTGATGGAGCTGCTGCCGATCCCCGGCCCACCGGGCGATGAGAAGAAGGTGGAGCAGTATCTCATCAACGCGTGCCTCGAACTCGGCGTCCCGCGCGACGCGATGTCGAGCGACAAGACGTACGAGCAGAGCGATTACGGCGGCAACACGGGCAATCTTTACATCCGCCTGGACGGGATGCGCGACGGCCCGCGCCGGATGCTGGCTACGCACATGGATACCGTGCCGCCGGCCGTGGGGTGCAAGCCGCGCGTCGAGGGCGACCGCGTGGTCAATGACGCGGAAGGCAAGGCGCTCGGCGCCGACGCTCGTTGCGGCTGCGCGGCGATGCTGCACGCGATCAAGGCGTTGCAGGCGATGGGCGGCGATCACCCGCCGGTCACCGTGGTCATCACCGTGCAGGAAGAGGTCGGCCTGGTCGGGGCGCGGGGATTGGATGTTGGGCAGCTTGGGCCCGAACTGCCCGTCTTCGGCTTCGAGTTCGACGGCGGCAAGAGCGACGAGCTGGTCACGAAGATCATCGGCACGGAGCGAATGAACATCGAGATCGAGGGGATCGCCGCACACGGCGGACGGCCGCAGAAAGGCGCCTCCGCGGCGATGGTCGAGGCCGTCGCCCTCGCCGAAATCGGCCGCGACGGTTGGTTCGGCTACGTGGAGAAGCCGGATGGCGACGCCCGCACCAACCTCGGCATCTTGAAGGGCGGCACCGGCAGCAACGTCGTGATGCCGCACCTCTACGGCCTGGCCGAGTTTCGCTCGCACAGCCACGACTTCCGCAAGAAGGTCATCGGCGCCTGGCAGGACGCGTTCCGCCGCGCCGCCGAACAAGTGAAGAGCGAGAATGGCGAGGCGTGCAGCGTCAGCTTCTCGCAAGGCCCGACGTATGAGCCGTTCGCCCTGCCTGACAACGCACCGGTGGTCGAGCTCGCGCAAGCCGCCGCGAAGTCGTGCGGGATCGAGCCAACGCGGGTCAGCCACGACGGGGGGATGGACTCGAATCATTTCGTCGCGTTCGGCATTCCCACGGTCTCCGTCGGCATCGGCGGGTTTCAGTGTCACTCTCCGCAGGAGTACGCGGATCTGGGGCACTTCGCCAACTGCTGTAAGCTGGCCGTTGCCCTGGCCACCATCGAGGAGCCGGGTTGACGGAACGGGACTCGAACTTGTCGCTTTTGCGTTGCCGTCGGGGCGCTTTCTTGGTAAGTTGTAACAGAATCAAGTGAAAGGACACCTTCTCCGGCTTACGGGGGTTCCCGATGGGAAGGAAACGTCTGCTGCTGTGCGGGATTGCCGGCCTCGCCCTTGTGGTGCCGATGGCGCCCCGAGCGGGCGCGAAGGAGGCGGCCAAGCCTCGGCCCAAAGTCCGGATGACCCGCTCCAGGCAGTACGGCTGTGAACGGCTGGATTTTCGGCTCCCCGAGACCGGGAACCGCGCGTTCGTCATCCTCCCGAACAAGCGGGCGGAGAAAGGCCCCACACCGTGGGTGTGGTTCGCTCCTGCACTGCGGGACGAGCGGGGCCGCGTTCGCTATCCGGGCCCGTGGCATGACTGGCTGTTCTCGCGGCTCCTGGGTGGCGGATCCGCGATCTGCGCGGTGGACGTGGGCGAGTCGTGGGGCAACCCGAAAGGCCGCGAGCAGTTCACCAAGTTCTACGAGTTTGTGGTGGCGGAGTTCAAGCTCTCGGCGAAGCCTTGTCTCTTCGCGCAGAGCCGCGGCGGTCTGATGGTGCTGAACTGGGCGGCGGACCACCCCAAGAAGGTCCAGTGCATCGGCGCGATCTACCCGGTCTGCAAGATCTCGGTGACGCCGTTCTTCGCGCGGATCTACGACCTGGCGGGCCGGAAGGCGAAGAAGGCCGAGTGGGACAAGCTGCCGGAGACCCAACGCGAGAAGCGCAACGAAGCCGAGCTGCGGGACCAGTTCAAGCGGCACAATCCGCTCGATCGCGTGGCCTTGCTCGTGGCGGCCAAGGTCCCCCTGCTGAGCCTGCACGGGATCGAAGACAGGCTGGTTCCGCTGGCCGCGCACAGTGGCGAACTGATCCGGCGCTACCGGCACTTGGGCGGGAACGCAAGGCTGATTGCGAGAATCGGCCAGCGACACGAGCCGGCCGATGTGTTCTTTGAGTCCGAAGAGCTGCTCGAGTTCTTCCTTCACGGAGGGCGGCCGCCAAGAAAGAACGGACGAACGCCGCCTCCGGGGAAAGAAAGCGATACTCGACCGTGAGATGGCCGTAGGACGGGGTTTGCAGGAGGAGAGACCCGATGGACCTTTTCAAGGCAATCCGACTCCGCCGGAGTGTCCGCGAGTTCAAACCGGGTGACGTTCCGGAAGACGACGTGATGAAGATTCTTGAAGCGGGCCGGGCGGCGCCGTCGGGATGCAACGTGCAGAACCGCGAGTTCATTGTCATACGCGACCCGGACACAATCGCGAAACTGAGCGAAATCCAGCCGTCGTTTGAGAACGTGACGGCCGTGATTGCGGTGGTGATGTCGACGGACGAAACGCCAAGCTGGGGCAGCTACTGGGTCGAGGACTGCGCCGCGTGCGTGGAGAATATGCTGCTCGCGATCACGGCGCTCGGGTACGCCTCGGTGTGGGTGGAAGGAACGCTGCTCCGAAAAGAGGAATGGGCGAAGAAGCTCCTGGGCGTGCCGGACGACCGGCGTCTGTACGTGCTGCTCCCGATCGGACATGCGGCCTCGGAGGGAGCAGCGGCGCCCAAACGGCCCCTGGCCGAAATCGTGCACTACGAGAAATACGGCCAGCGAGGGGCGGGGGCCTGAGCGGAATGATCAAGGTCCGCAAGGGGCGGCCGAGCGATGTGAACACCATCGTCGGGTTCCAGCTCCGGATGGCCTGGGAGACCGAGGAGATTCACCTCGACAAGGCGACGGTGAGGCGCGGCGTCCGGGCGGTCTTCCGGGACCCGAGCAAGGGGTGCTACTGGATGGCGGAGGAAGACGGGCACCCCGTGGGCGTGACGCTGGTGCTGCCCGAGTGGAGCGACTGGCGCAACGGCGCCGTGCTGTGGATCCATTCCGTCTACGTCGTTCCCGAGGCGCGACGGCGTGGCGTCTTCAGGACGCTCTACCGGCATCTCAGGCGGCGCGTGAAGAAGTCGCCGCGGCTGAAGGGCCTCCGCCTGTTTGTGGACAAGAGCAACCGGCGCGCCCACAAGGTCTACCAGGCCCTGGGGATGAGCAAAGACCACTACCATCTCTACGAATGGCTTGACCGATGATCGAACACCCGGGCTTGCGTCCACCCGGGATTCGACATTTGCCCGTTCCCTCTGCGTGGGTATCCTGCCTGTAGCGGGCCCGGGCTGCTGCGCGGTTACTCCGCCGTCACTACCAGCCTGGGCTGCTTTCTGTTCTGCTCGCGGCTGAAGACATCGACCTTCGCCTGCGGGTCGCGGTGGAACAGGAACAGGCCCCGGCAGTTCTGGTTCGTTCCCAAGTGCTTGACGAGCTTCTCGTCCAGTTCGATCTCGACGGTCTTGCCCCCGTCGTCCTTGGCGAGCTCGACACCCTTGCTGTTCAGGACCGTCGTGACCTTTTCCCCGTCATAGACGAGTTCCTTGAACCGGCCGACCTCCTTGCCATCCGCGGTGGCCCATTTCTTGACGTCCTTCTGCGCCCACAGGGCGCAGCACTCGCCCTTTTCGGCGTCTTGCTGAGACTTCGTGCCCTCGACCCAGTCCACGCCCGCGTCGATCGTGGCCACCTCCAGCTTCGTCTTGGGGCCCTGCACCTGGCGAACGACCAGGACCAGCTTGCCGCTGATCGTCTTTCCCTCGTTCTTCTCCAGGAACGCCTTGAGCGCCGCGCGGTCGAAGTCCATGATGACAAACTCGGCGCTGCCTTGTTTGATGCCGACCGTGCGCAGCCGGGAGGATCTGCCGCAGTTCTGGCCGACTTCGCTCCGATGGCCGAGGACCCGTGCGTCCTTCGTCGGCTCGAGCTTCAGACTTGCCGCACCCGCCGCGGCCGCGGCGGCCACCCACGCTACCCCGAGCACACACACAAACACTTTCCGCATCTTCCACCTCCTCACTGGCGTCCACGCCCTCTATTCCTTCGCTGGTCGACACGGCAGGCCAACCACTCTTGTCCCTCATATTAGCGTCATCGCCGGTGCGAATCAAGCCGCGCGGGCGAGAATTCGTGGACGAAAATACGCGCAGCGCGTTGAACATCAGCGGGATTCGTTTACAATACAGCGGTAGCAGTAACTTGGATTCAGTGGGTTTGTCTACGGTTATGAGGGAAAGGTAACCAATGTTCTCCAAGAAGTGCACCGCAGTGTTCTGCCTCGTTCTGCTCGCCGGATGTTCTGCCCTGACCAGTGGCTCCGCCGCGGATTGGCCGATGTGGCGCTGCAATGCGAACCGGGGCGCCGACAGCCCCCACGAGCTGCCGGCGCCGCTGCATCTCCAGTGGGTGCGGGAATATCCGAAGCTGGCTACCGCGTGGACGGACCAGCCCCGGCTCCGCTTCGACAAGGCCTACTCTCCCGTCGTGATGGGCAAGACGATGTTCGTCGGCTCATCGCACAACGACTCCGTCCGGGCGCTGGACACGGAGACCGGCGCCGAACGCTGGACGTTCTACGCCGACGGTCCGGTCCGCTTTGCGCCGGTCGCGTGGCGGGGCAAGCTGTACGTCGCCTGCGACGATGGGCACCTCTACTGTCTCAGCGCCGCGGAGGGCACGGTGCTCTGGAAGTTCCGTGGCGGCCCGTCCGACCGGAAGGTTCTCGGCAACCAGCGCCTGATCTCCGCCTGGCCGGTGCGCGGCGCGCCCACCCTCATCGACGGCAAGGTCTACTTCGGCGCGAGCGTCTGGCCGTTCATGGGGATATTCATCTACGCCCTCGACGCCGAGACGGGCAAGGTGGTCTGGTCGAACGACAAGGCCGGCTCGATGTATGCTCTCCGCCCGCATCACAGCCCGGCGTTCTCCGGGCTGGCGCCCCAGGGCTACCTGGCCGCCGTGGGTGATGATCTGCTGATCCCGAACGGCAGAACGACCGTTGCCCGTGTGGATCGAAGGACGGGCGAGCTGATCTATCACCACGCCGTGGGCAGCGGCACCTATCATCTCGCCGCCGCCGGCCGCTTCTTCTTCAACGCCGTCACGCTGTTCGAAACCGAAACCGGCAAACCCCTCAATCTGCGGTCAAACTACGGCCTCGTGATCACGGACAAGATGATCTACGCCACCGGCCCGTTCTCCGTCCGCGCCTTCGACGTCGCGGACGCGGAGGTCAAGGAAGTCGAAAACCGGCGGGGGCGGGTGAGGAGCGTGATCGAAGTGGAGCGGCAGTGGCGGGTCCTGCTGCCGCAGTACGTCGCATCACTGATCAAGGCGGGCCCGAGGCTGTACGCCGGCGGCCGGAATCTGCTCGCGGCGATTGACCTCCCGGCGGAGGGCGAGCCGAAGGTCTCGTGGCGGGGCCAGGTCGAAGGCACGGTCGTGCAACTGCTCGCTGCGGACCGCAAGCTGTTTGCCGTGACGTTGGAGGGCAGGATCTATTGCTTCGGCGCCAAGGAGGTCACACCGAAGAAGTACCTGCTCCGCGAGGCTCTCCCCGCTCGGCCTGCGGACGAGTGGACCGATAAGGCGCGAGCCATTCTCGAGGGCGGCGGCGTCCGAGAGGGCTACTGCGTG
>Ga0114922_10002902_pt1 | contig 16021 bp, 11 predicted proteins | sample AartaG_FD_100975 | JGI IMG/M metagenome (GOLD analysis project Ga0114922, IMG submission 100975) | Deep subsurface microbial communities from Aarhus Bay to uncover new lineages of life (NeLLi) - Aarhus_00045 metaG | ecosystem: Environmental > Aquatic > Marine > Oceanic > Sediment | place...
AAGAACCGGCTTAATCGCAATTTACGAGACTTTTTTCTGAAGAGGCCAACATGGAAAACCGATTTACAATGAATGAAAGTGCTCTTTTACCATGTTGTCTTCGAGATATGGAATGCAAATAAAACAAAAACCCAACTTCAGTGCGCAGAATGAGCCGCGCATATGCGTGTTCTCTCAACGGCACTTGCAACGGCTGCTGTCGGCATGTGGTGATTATGAATTCGAGGATTTAATTTGTGAGTTCGACGATGTGGATGTTCTGACCGCGCAGCCCTCTCACGGATTTAAGGCCGCACGGCAGATTTCAAACCAGCTTGCACGCCGTACCTCGGTTGCCTGCCTCAATCCCGGGGTAAGAAAGTTGAGGATTGACAGGGATTATGAGCTCTTTTTTGCCAAGTTCCTTTTACAGAAAGATTTATTATCGCTGAACGCACTTAAGAAATGGAAGGAGCACTGCCGAGTCGCCATATGCTGGCTCGCAGAGGTATGGGTGGAAGATGTAAAAAAATGGAATGGTTATGCGAAAATTCTGTCACAATTCGATTATGTAATTCTCAATTGCTTTGCAAGCGTTCAGCCAATGCAGGATTTGATTAAGCGGCCCTGTTTATACGTACCCCCGGGCATCGACGCAATTAAATTCTGCCCTTATCACAATCCCCCCCTGCGCTCTGTTGATGTATATTCCATAGGACGTCAATCGCAGGTAACTCATAGAGCACTTTTGAAGATGGCCGAACAAAAGAAGATATTTTATGTTTACGATACGATCATTCGAAAAGATACAGCTCGGCCCTCAGAACACCGCAGTTTGATTGCAAACATAGCAAAACGGAGCCGCTATTTCCTCGTAAATCCTGCCAAGATTGATCGACGACTCGAAACAGGCGGGCAAAACGAAATCGGCTTTCGTTATTTCGAAGGAGCTGCTGCCGGTACAGTCATGATTGGAGAGCACCCGGAAACGGATGTTTTTGATGAACATTTTGGCTGGCCGGACTCTGTAATAACTGTGCCATTTGACTCACCGGACATTGCCGAGATCCTTGCTGATCTCGATTCCCAGCCGGACCGGATAGCCGAAGCCCGAAAGAACAATATCGTCCAATCACTTCTAAGCCATGACTGGGCCTATCGATGGAGTACTATTCTGAACATAGCCGGCCTTAAACCCGGTGCCGCTCTTACAGACCGGTTGGAGTACCTGAAAAAGCTGGCTGAAGAAATCAAATCTGATTCTGCTATGCCCAATCAGTCCCGGGGAAGTGATAATGAACACAATACTTTCATAGGGACCGGCAAATAAAACGCGTGCAGGATTGCAGAAAGCACGATACTCTTTCCAGCGTAATTTTCCTGATGTGCGAAAATGTTTACTAAGATTCTGTCCGGACAAAAGGTTGTATAAGTAATAATTATTTATCGCGCCACTTGTCTATGGTCATGTCTTCGGCTTTGACGTATTCGGAGTGCCAGTCGAGGAACAACGCATTGCAGCCTTCTGAGTGCCGCTCGCGAGCTACCCGTCGTCCGTCGTTTATATGGTGGCTTTCCGACATCGGAAGGTGCGTACGAATAAAAATATCACAGCGTATGATCTCCCTGCTGTCTTCGCTCTCAATGATGGGACGCCAATCGCCGTCTTCGTTGTCGGCCATATATACCGTATAGGCCGGTCTCTTGAACACTGATAGTTTGGTGGGCCTTCCAATACTGGTTCCGTTCTCGTCCTCTCTGCTTGAAAAAGTCCAGTCGTTGAGCACGTAACAGACAGTCTGTAGAGAATTGGGAACGTCGTATAAACCAAAACCGGTTCTTGGAAAGCTTTTGCAGCGGTATATCTTCACGCTTTTATAATCGCCTTTGTTGTGCTTTTGGCCCACGTAAGGCAGGAACTGCATAAACCAAATGGGATTACTACCGGTAGAGCCGCGGGGGATGAACCAATCATAATCCTGGGCATAGAGCGAGGCCGCTAAGCCGATCTGTTTGAGATTGCTTAGACAGGTTGTGGCCTGTGCCTGCTTCTTGACCCTTTGCATTGCCGGCATCAATATCCCCATAAGCAGTGCAATAATTGCAATAACCACCAGCAGCTCTATTAACGTAAAGCCTCTTCTTTGCCGGTTCATAACAACTCCTTCCTCATATAACAAGTTATAATATAATTATATGCCTGATGACCCCCATGTCAATAAAAAATCTCTTCTGAAAAGGAATGTCCGGGGAACATCCAATATCATCGTCCGGCCCAATTTTCTCTTGAAAATCTTACTTTTCAAACATATATTTAACATACAACTTTCAATATTTAACAATAATTTAAGGAGGTATTTGCTTATGAATATGAAAGGCTTTATTACAGCAGTGTTTTCACTCGCAGCTTTATCCACAGTTTCGGCTGAACCGCTACGTGTTTATTTTGGAACTTACACGGGGCGTGATAATTCCAGTAAAGGGATATACCGCAGTGTGCTTGACCTCAAAACGGGAAAACTCTCCAATCCGGTCCTTGTAGCCGAGGCAAAAAATCCGTCATTTCTCGAGATCCATCCTAATGGAAAGTTTCTGTATGCCGTTAGTGAGGTCAGTGGAGCCGGGGGCGTAAGCGCCTATGCAATCGACAGCAGCACTGGAAACCTCAAACTCCTCAATCAACAGCCATCAGGCGGAGCAGGTCCGTGCCATGTCAGTATCGACCACGCCGGAAAAAACGTGCTCGTCGCCAACTACGGCAGCGGGAGCGCCTCAGTCATTCCAATCGAATCGAACGGCAGACTTGGGGGACCAACCGGCTTTGTACAGCACGAGGGTGCCGGCATAAATCCAAGACGGCAGAAAGGGCCCCATGCACATTCGATAAACGTCAGTCCGGACAACCGCTTTGCCTTTGTCGCCGACCTCGGAATCGATAAAATCATGATTTACAGGCTAAACACTAAAAAGGGAACCATCGTCAAAAACAGTCCTCCTTTTGCAAAGGTCAGGCCCGGCGCCGGACCGCGGCACTTTGCTTTCAACCCGAATGGAAAATTCGCTTACGTAATTAACGAGCTCGATTGCACGGTTACGGCCTTTACCTACGAGCCGGCTTCCGGCGCTCTGAGCGGGATTATGAGTATTACGACGCTCCCGAAAGGATTTGACGGGTCCAATTCATGCGCTGAAGTACGCGTGCACCCGAGCGGCAAGTTCCTATACGGCTCCAACCGGGGACATGACAGCATTGTGGTTTATCGAATCGATATGATTAAAGGAACACTGACTTTCGTAGAGAATGAGACCGCCGATATAAAAACGCCGCGGAACTTCAACATCGATCCGACCGGCAAGTTCTGCCTCGTTGCCAACCAGGGCGGCAACAGTGTCGTCGTATTTCGGATTCATCAGAAAACCGGTGCCCTTAATCCGACGGGACATAAAATATCTGTCGGAAGGCCGGTCTGTATTCGATTTCTCAGGTAAAAATCTAACGCTTATAATTATCTAAATCAAAAGGAAAAGATATTTGAAGGGGCTGGTGTAAACATCTTATGAAAATTCTTAACCAGGGCCAGGGAAAGATTATGAATTCCAATAAAAATTATGTTCTATTGTTTATCTGCTTGGCCGCAGTAACAACTCTCTTATCTTGTGCAGCCCGGGATGCCTCTTTTCCTGCAGAAAACCTGCCATCTGTAGAATCTAATTATCTCAGCAATAACAAAGAACTATCTGAAACAATTTTAAACAATCCCGATTTGACTTTGGTTCTGGAAAAGGCAAAGTCTATACTGAAAACGGGACTAACCGCCGGCAGCGGCTATGGTGAAGTATGGATTCGTGATTTAAATACATTTATAGAGCTTGCCCTGGAGGTCCGGGATAAGGCCCAGCTTCGCCGGTCACTCCTCGTGTTCTTTCATTTTCAGCCGAAAAACGGTAACATAATCGACGGTTTCATACCTGCTGAAAAAGCCAACGTGGCATATAAATACATCCGCTCCGACACGATGCCCAATCTCCTCGGGCATAAGAACACGGTCGAAACAGACCAGGAAAGCTCGTTAACCCAGGCCGTCTATAAATATGTCAGCAAAACTGGTGATTCTTCGATACTTTCCGAACAAATTAACGGACTCTCTGTGCGTAAAAGGCTGTCTATGGCGCTTAATTATCTATTGGACCACCGCTACGACGCCGGGTATGGATTGATTTGGGGTGCCACAACTGCAGATTGGGGGGACGTCCAGCCGGAACACTCTTGGGGTGTCGAATTGGACTCGTCCAGTCATCGTGCCATCGATGTTTATGATAACGCGATGTTTGTAATTGCAATAGAAAACTATATTTCACTCATACCTGCCGAAACATCAGAGCGGAAAATGTGGCAATCTCTCGCAGACAAAATCAGAGCAAATACAAGAAAGCACCTGTGGGACCAAAAATTACACAAATTCCGTCCGCATATCTATTTGGAAGGCTCTCCATTTCCCGAAGATTTTGACGAGCATAGAATATATTATCACGGCGGAACCGCCGTTGCAATTGAAGCAGGAATTCTCTCGAAAGAGGAGGTACTACAAGTATGCAACGACATGGTCAACAACAAGATGTTCGCCGGTGCAGCTTCAGTCGGCCTGACGGTATATCCGCCATATCCGGCCGGTTTCTTCAAGAATAAAAGTATGAGGCCCTTCTCTTACCAAAACGGCGGTGATTGGACATGGTTCGGCGCTCGAATGATACAGCAGCTTATCGCTTACGGCTACATCGGGCAGGCCTATCAGGAATGCCTTCCAATGCTCGAAAGAGTCAGAGTAAATAACGGCTTTTTCGAATGGTATACAATTGAAAATCAGCCGAGCGGCTCCGGAACCTTCCGAGGTTCCGCCGGTGTGCTTGGTAAAGCAATACAGATGTTTCTTGTCTGGGCAAAACAGCAATAACATTATTTCATTGTAAAACGGGTTTAATAGACGCAAAAAAATGTGTCAATCGTATAGTTCTTTTTGAAGTGGTCTTTAAGTACCTAACGGTGTGCTATTTGTGGCCGGAGAATCTCTTTGCACAAAATAGGATTTCCAGATATAATTACTATCCTTGTAGCCGGTGAAGTTGGTGATAAACAGCAAACTTCGGTCAAAGACATCGAGCATGATAAACACATTCAACTAAAGCTGGTATGGAGTGAAGCCTCGGAATATCTGTACCCGGATATGAAAAATGGGGCATGTGAGAAGTGTAATGACTATGGTTCGTAGATTTTACTAAGCAGGAGGTCAAGTATGAGTAAAAAAAGAAATGAGCTGAACCGGCGGCGGTTTCTCAAAACCGCGGCCCGGGCAGGTGTTTGCCTGGCGGTGCCGCAATTTATCCCTGGCACGGCACTCGGCAGCAATGGCAGTGTGGCCCCCAGCGAACGAATCGTGCTGGGCGCAATTGGGATCGGCAATCGCGGCCGTTATGTGCTGGGATGCTTCTTACGGGAGCCTGATTTGCAATGTGTGGCCGTTTGTGACGTACGGGGTGACAACCGCCGGCGTGCAAAGAACATGGTCGATGCTAACAACGGCAACAAAGACTGCAAAACGTACATCGACATGCGCGAGCTGCTCGCCCGAGACGATATCGACGCTGTGTTGATCGCAACCGGTCCGAACTGGCACGCGACGGCCGCTACGATGGCGGCTAAGGCGGGCAAAGACGTTTACTGCGAAAAACCTTGCACGAAGAACATCGCTCAGAGCCTGGCGCTGGCAAAAATCTTTCGTCGCACGGCCCGTGTGTTCCAGGCCGGTACTCAACGTCGCAGTCTCCCCAACTTCGCCTACGCAATCGAACTGGCACGGACCGGCAAGCTCGGTCCGCTGCACACACTCCATGCCCATCCCGGCGGCCTTGGAACCCAGATGAGCGGATGGCTCCCCGCTGAGCCCGAACCGCCACGAGAGCAGGTGGACTGGAACATGTACCTCGGGCCGGCTGCCTGGCGACCTTACACCCGAAAACTCATGAACGCCTTCCACTTCGAAAAAGGCGGCGGTCTTGTCGGAGGCGGCTGTCTCGAATGGGGCTCACATTGCGTTGACCTGTGCCAGTGGGCCAACGACGCCGACGACACGGCACCCGTGGAGTACGAGCCGGTCAACGGTCAGTTGCATGCCCGCTATGCAAACGGCGTCAAACTCGTCTTGCGTAACGACGGATGGTTGCCGCTGGGCTCGTGTCCGGTTCGTTTCGAAGGCGAAACGGGCTGGATCGAGACAGGCGACGATGCAGAGTTCGCCGCAAGTTCTCAATCGCTGCTGCTCCGCAGAGGGACAAAGATACCGGGCTACCCAGCCGACTTTCATGTGCGTGACTTCCTCGATTGTATCAAGACGCGGGCCCTTACCCGCGCAAACGCCGACGCAGCCTGCTGGGCGCATATCGCCTGTCATGCGTCCAATATCGCCCTGTTCCTTGATCGCAAGGTCAGGTATGACCCGAAGAAAAATGAATTCATTGGCGACGAGCAGGCCAACCGGTTACGTTCCGAGGCCTTGCGGGAACCATGGCGCATATAGCGTCCGAATCTTATGAAATAAACCACCTAAACTACGAGGACAATCATGATAAAAAAGAAACGAAATTTTACCTGGTGTGTTATTCTCATCATAGTCGCTGCATCGGCCTGGACTGTCGCTCAGGATCGGCCGGCTGCGAATCTTAATGAACGCGACTTGATTGCCGTGCTGAAGTCAAATGCCCCCAAGGGTAAGAAAGCCATTACATGTAAGCGGCTGGCCATCTATGGAACCGAGAAAGCCGTCCCTGCCCTCGCGCCGCTCTTGGCGGACGAGGAACTTGCATCGTGGGCTCGGATCGCGCTCGAAGCTATTCCTGGGCCGGTCACCGACATCGCTTTACGCAATGCGCTTGGCAAGTTAGAGAACGAGCTGCTTATTGGAGTGATCAATTCGATTGGCGTGCGTCGTGACGTCTACGCTGTCGATACTCTCGTGCAGAAACTCGACGATGCCGATGCCGATGTTGCATCGGCCGCCGCCGTAGCATTGGGACACGTTGGTGGCGAGCGGGCAGCCAAAGCACTGACTCAATCCTTGGCCGATGCGCCGGCCGGCGTTCGTTCGGCGGTGGCCGAAGGTTGCATTCTATGTGCGGAGTGGTTCCTGGAACAAAACAGGACTACCGAAGCTGTTAAACTCTACGACACGGTCCGCCAGGCAAACGTACCCAACCAGAGACATCTGGAAGCTATCCGCGGCGCTATCCTGGCCCGCAAGTCAGCCGGTGTTCCACTGCTGATCGAGCAGTTGAGATCGGAAGACAAAGAGAGGCTCAGCATCGGATTGCGTACGGCTCGCGAGCTTCCCGGTCGCGACGTGACTGAGGCATTGGCAGTTCAACTGGACCGCTTAAGTCCGGACCGGCGCCCCATGCTGCTGTTGGCCCTGGCCGACCGTGACGATTCTGCTGTGATACCAGCCGTTCACGGAGCAGCTCAGAGCAGACAGAAGGACCTGCGTATCACGGCAATCAACATTCTGATCCGATTGGGCGATGTCTCGTGCGTACCGATCTTGCTGAACGCCGCGACCGAGGACGACACCGAGCTGGAAAAAGCAGCCATGGAAACCCTGGTCAGACTGCCCGGCAAAGACGTGGATGCAGACTTGCTTGTCCGCCTGTCGCAAGCGAAAGGTAAGCTGCAGCAGGTCCTCATCGAGCTGGCTGGCCAGAGGCAAATCAGCGAGGCCCTCCCTGTGGTTGTGCCGGGCCTTCAGGATACTGATGCCGGGATTCGCGGCGCGGCCATAGAAACAATCGGTATCATCGGCCAGGAACAGCAGACGGCCGACATCGTCAAGTTGCTTCAAAAAACATACAATCCCACAGAACGAGCGGACCTCAGAAAGGCACTGCTGGCAATCAGCGGCCGTTGCGGTGTGAAGTGCATCCCCCACCTGCGACCTCTGATGCAGAGCCGTGACAACGAGCTTCACATGATCGCTCTGCGCGCATTGGCCATAATCAGCGGGCCCGAAGCGCTGGCGGCTGTCAAATCCGCTATTAAGAACGCTGAGCCTCCCGTCCAGGACGAGGCCGTCCGTATCTTATCGAACTGGCCGAACAATTGGCCTCAGGACAGCGAGGCGGGGCAAGCACTGCTGGTACTGGCTACATCGGCTCAGAAGATGTCCCACCAGGTGCTGGGTCTGCGCGGTTACCTCCAGTATATACGCGGTGATAAGAAGCTCAGCAACGAACAAAAGGTGTCCAGGATCACGGACGTGTGGTCCCACATCAAGCGGCCCGAAGAGAAACGCCTGGCTATCGCTGTTTTGGCCGATGCGCCGAGCCCTCATGCCTTGGAGCTGTTGACGACACTCGCTGAGGACTCTGCGGTTGCCGAGGAAGCCTTTTCGGCCATGGTACGTATTGCCGGCCAGGAAGTCCGTGGAGTTTCAAAGGACCAGCGCAGGCAGGTGCTCAAAACGGTGGCTGAGAAATCAAGGAACAATCGCACTAAGCAGAGAGCCAGAAGGACCCTCAGTGGAATTCGGTAAGCAGCCGTACCGTGTAATGCCTTCCGATCATTCAAAGAGTAAAAACAGATGAAGGCTTTTTCGAATGGTACACGATTGACAATCAGCCAGCGGCTCGGGCACTTCTCGTGGCTCAGCCGGTGTACTTGGCAAAGAAATACAGATGTTTCTAAATTGGGCTAAACAGCAGTAAAAACCTTTCATTGCAACCAACCCAAACAGGGCGGATTACAGCATTTTGCCGTCTGTGTTTCGTGTAAGAGGACACCGATTTTTAAGTCAAGTAATCTAAGGCTGTTATTTACTTATTTTCTGCATTTTCCTGTCCCTACATTCCGAGGTATCATAAATTGCATAAACAAGATGAATTTAGTATATTGTAGAGAATTAGCTTAACCCCTAAGTGTCGGGAAAGCTGAACAAACTTATCCGAGAGATGTTATATGAAACATAAAAAAAATCCGAACCGCAGAGAAGTACTCAGTACCCTGGGTATCGTTCCAGTACTTGGAATTTCCTCTTCTTCACTTTCAAAAGAAAAACCAAAGGATAAAATCGATGCCTTAACCGCCCCCACTTTCATTACAAGGTCTGACAAACTGGAATATGCCAGGCTCAGGACCCTGGATATGAACGACCCGAAAATCCTCGCTAAGCAAAAGAAAATGTCCGTTGGCAAAATCGGCAATCTTACCATAGGCCGTCTCGTATGCGGCAGCAATCTAATCAGTATGAATATGCACGCAAGGGATTTGTATTACGTCCGCGACCTTGCGGCCAATTACAACACCGAAGAAAGAATCTTCATGACTCTAAAGAGATGCGAGGAATATGGTATCAATTTGATTGTGCTCAAAAACCACAATTTCAAGCAGTACAGATTGTCAAATTATTGGAGCCGGTGGGGCGGCAAAATGAAATGGATTGCCGATGTTATCACCACGGACATCGACAAGTACGAGCAGCTGCTGGTTGAACATCTGGAGCTGGGAGCATCTGCGGCCTATCTGTGGGGAGGTGCCAGTGACATCTGGTATTATCAGAAGAAACAGGACAATATCATCAAGGCCTTCGAAATTATGAAAAAATACGATGTCCCCGTCGGAATATGTGCACATCGCCTGGAGCCTGTCATGTTTTGCGAAAAAGAAGGGCTTAAGCCTGATTTTTATATAAAAACACTGCACCACGACAGATACTGGTCGGCTCACCCGAAAGAGAACAGAAGATTCATGGAGATGTACGAGAAGGAGTCACCCCGGCACGCGGAATACCACGATAATATGTTCTGCCATAATTATCAGGAGACTATAGGATTTATGCAGGATGTAAAAGTCCCATGGATCGCCTTCAAGGTTTTGGCTGCCGGAGCAATTCCACCCTATGAGGGAATCAAGTTCGCATTCGAAAGCGGCGCCGACTTCATTTGTCTCGGCATGTTCGACTTCCAGATAAAGCAGGATGTGGAATTTACACTAAAGGCTATAAAAGAATCAAAACACCGCAAACGCCCCTGGATAGTCTAAAGGCACCAAAGAAAGGATGATTCACTATGAATCACAAACTTAAACGACGAGAGTTTATTAGCACTGCTGCGGCCAGTACACTACTTGGCACCCATTCTACAGTACAGGTACATGCTTTGTGTGTTCGGGCTGCTCAAAAAGGATAAGGAAACAGAACATGAATAAACTTGGTGTAGGGATTATCGGTTGCGGCTCGGTAGCCCGGGAACATATTAAGGCCTTTCAGAAAGATGCGCGTTCTGAGGTCAGGACGCTGGTTGATCCAAATCCTGCGAATGCAGAAAAATACCGCGACCGCTATCGCTTAAAGTGCACTATTGAAACCGACGCTTACAAAATGATTGAGCAAAACGACGTGGATATCGTGGTGGTATGCACGCCCCATAATGTACACACACAATATGTGGTCGCCGCCGCAGATGCTCACAAACATATTATAATCGAAAAACCGGTTGCTTTGATTCCGGAAGACGTGAACAAACAACGCCGGGCAGTCAAAAAAAATAAGGTCAAAACAATAGTAAGTTTCGTGCTGCATTGGAACCCTTTGCTGATGACCATTGACCGCCTAATCGCCCAAGGTGTTTTCGGAGACATCTTTATGGTCGAGGTCGACTATATGCACCGGATATGGATGACCCCTGAAGAAAAATGGTACGGCAGCAAAGAGCAAAGCGGAACGGCAATCCTGACCGGAGGCTGCCACGCGATAGATGCGCTGCGCTGGTTCGCCCGCAGCGATGCCGAGCAGGTTTGTGCCTATCAGGTAAAAACCGAAAATCCAATAGAATATCCCGGCACAATCTCGGTCAATGTTAAATTCAAAGACGGCAAAATAGGCCACAGTACAACGACCTTCGACGCACAAATGCCTTACAGGTTCAACATCGGAATCTATGGAACAGAAGGCAGCCTGCGCAACGACGAGCTTTTTGCACCCAGGCTTTTTCCCGGACAGAATAACTTTCTTAAAATCCCCTGCATCCTGCCGGATAGCGCCGACGTCGCCCATCATCCCTTTGAGGGTGAAGTCTCACATTTCCTCGATTGCATTATTAACGATAAACGGCCATACCCGGACCTGGAAGACGCCGCACAAACTCATGCAGTGTGCTTCGCGGCGGACCTGTCGGCTCAATCTGGCAGGCCGGTTAAAGTAAGTGAATTAATGGACAAATCATAAAATCATATTTGGAGGAATGACCATGACTAGAAGCTTTTTCAAAACTGCTTCTAATAAAAGCAGCCGCAGGCAATTCCTGAAATCCGGTACCTCACTTGGCCTTGGCCTCGCTCTTAGTGGCATGTGGCCTAATGTTTCTGCTTCACAGCCAAAATCGGCCGTAACATATGAGATTGACCTGCCCCCTATCGAGAAAGTCCGTATCGGAATAATTGGAATGGGCGGGCGAGGCAACAGCCTCATGGGCAACCTTCTTAATATAAAAGACGACGTTGAAATCCGTGCCGTATGCGATCTTTACCCCCAACGAGCCAAAGCCGCCGCCCAGCGCGCTATCAAGGCCGGCTTCTCTAAACCCGAAACCTACTCCGGCCACGAATACGTCTGGAAAAACCTCGTTGACCGCGATGATATAGACGCAGTAATCATTACCACGTATTGGCAGTGGCATACTCCGATGGCTGCCTACGCCATGAAAGCAGGCAAATACGCCGCAACGGAAGTCCCTGCCGCCTACACCCTCGAAGAATGCTGGGAGCTGGTCAATACATACGAACAGACGGGCATCCCCTGCATGATGCTGGAAAACTGGAGTTTCAGAAGTGACAATCTGGCCGTGCTTAATATGATTCGTAAAGGCTTGTTCGGCGAAATCATGCATTGTCACTGTGCCCACTCCCACGACTGTATCGACCACTGGTTCTTCGACAGCCGCACAGGCAAAGACCGCTGGCCGGCTCAGTTTCTCGTCAAACACAACCGCGACCAATACCCCTCCCACCAGTTAGGCCCCGTAATAAGCTGGATGGACATAAACTGCGGTGACTACTTTGACTACGTCACCTCTACCTCGACGGACTCAGTCGGTATCAATGAACATTTCGCCGGGAAATTCGGACCGGACCACCCGAACGCCAAACGAAAATTCGCACAGGGTGACATCGTGACAACCACCGTTCGTACCAAAAAAGGAAAATCCATAATTATCAATTACGATATGCAGCTCCCAAGGCCTTACGATAACCGCTGGCTTATTCAGGGCACCCGCGGCATCTACAACGAACAAAGAAACGCTGTTTACTTTAAGGACAAAAGTCCGGCATATCACCAGTGGGAGCCTTTCCCACCCTATCACGAGAAATACCGGCACACCTGGACCAAAGAACCATCTCTGGGCGGCCACGGCGGCACCGACATACGCGAATTAAGGCTCTTCGTTGAGGCCGTAAAGAATAGAACTCAAACACCTATCGATGTCTATGACTCCGTCATTATGTGCGTCCACGGACCGCTCTCCGAGCTGTCGATTGCCAAAGGTTCTGTCCCGGTCAAGGTCCCCGATTTTACCCGCGGAAAATGGAAGACAAGAAAACCCTACTTTGCTATCGATAAAAATATTTAGCCGTACTCGTAAACATTAATTGCTCAAACATCTGAGAAAGCATAAATGATTACAATTTCAGGCACAATTTCGAAAGCATGGATGGCCAATGAATTAGGAGTAAAATTCGACCGGGAATATTACTTCAATCCCGACATACGCTACCTTGTCGATTCTCTGTGCAATGAATATGCCTTGGAACACTTCGAAGACATGCGCCTGTTTTTCTCGGAATCCAATCTGGGCCAGATAGATTACTGGGACGACGAACAAATTCAAATCGGCGGTATCCAGCCGAATATGATTCTGGGAATCTTGCTCGGCGCCGAATTCGTCCCCCAGGATGATAAAGACGCCGACATTACACCTGGATGCCTGACAGGAATAGACCCAAACGACCTGCCCCGGCCGGAAAGTTTGCTTGAACACCACCTAATTCACCTGTTCAACGAGCAGATTCGCCAAATGCAAACTAATACCGGCAAACAGCTATGCCCTATACCGCCCTTCTTCTGGGACCTGTCCGGCCGGGCCGCTATACACGGAACTATGACCTCAGCCCAGAAATTTCTCGGCGAAACCATCTTCATCGATATGATGACCAAACCACAGCACTGTATGGAAATTATGCATTGGATTGCCGATGCTTATATTCTTCTCTGCAAGCATTTTTCTAAAAATGCCAATTTGCCCATAACCGAAGTACACATAGGTGAATGTTCATCCTGTATGGTCGGCCCGGGGCTGATTGAACAATTTGTGGTACCAACAACATCGAAGATCGGCGAAAAACTCGGCCCCATCCGTCTGCATTCCTGCGGGCCCAGCACTAATCATCTGCAAGCTTTCTCCAAAATAAAAAACTTAAAATCAATCGACCTCGGCGGAGATACCTCTATACAAAAGGCAAGACAAATTTTTGGTATAGAAATGCTGATAAGTATCTCACCTCTGCCGAACGATTTGTCCTCAGAAAACACAGAGCCGATTTTGAAATGGGCCAAAAAAATTATCGAAGAAAATAACGGCGGCAACCTCGAATTTATTTATCATCTCGAGGCCATTTACAATATCGATACTATCTACGCCCTGACTGATTTCGTAAAAGGCCTGACATAAGCATAGCTTTTTAACGATAAAGGTTTTATAATTCTATTTATTTAGCAGCATACCTAAAAAATTATTAAGGAGCAGAAAAATGGCCAAAAATACACTCCGGTTGATTGTAGCTGCACTTACAGCATTGCTTCTTACCACCGGCTTACATGCCCAACCAAGACTTGCCTTCCCCGGCCCAGCACCCGGTGATGCTCAAGGTATATTTCTTGATAAACAACTCGCCTTACAAAACAGGCTGATATCATGCACATGGACTATACACGAAAGACGACTCAAGCCCCAACGCATCACGAATAAGCTCACCAAAAGAACAATACAAATGCAGGATACCGAATGCTTTCTATTAATTTTAGAAGACGGGCAGTTGATAAATGCTTCTGATTTGAAGATTGTTAGTGGCCCAAAATTAAATAAATTGCGGCCAAACAGCAAGTCCTCCCGGCTGGCCGAACGGCTTGGCGGCATGCAAATCTCTGTTACACTTTTCTCTCCAAACAAAAAGCTCCATGTTAAATGGCGAGCGATCCTGCGCAATGGCTCGAACTATGTGCGGCAGGAGATTACCCTTACCGCAGCAAGCAAACCAATTAAGATTGAGAAAATAGTGTTGATGGAGTTGGATGAATCTAACGCGAAGGTAATTGGCACTGTGGATGGCTCGCCCGTGACAGTGGGCAACATGTTTTTCGCTTATGAGCACCCCCTTTCCAAAACCCAGAAATCACAGACCAGCCGGAATGTTTTGCAGTGCACTCTGCCTTACAATATCTTGCTCACCCCGCACGAGCCGATTGTGCACAGTTCGGTCATAGGTGTTGTCCCGGAGGGCCAGTTGCGCAGAGGCTTTCTCTATTATATCGAGCGTGAGCGGGCGCACCCATACAGACCATTTCTGCACTACAATAGCTGGTATGACATCGGTTACGGCCCGGAAAAAATACTGGAAAGCGATTTTCTGGACGTCATCGAACTGTTCGCAGATAAGTTAATTACCCAGCGAAACGTTGTAATGGACTCTTTTGTCTTGGATGACGGCTGGGACGACCCCGCCTCACTGTGGCGTTTTCACAACGGCTTCCCGAACGGCCTTTCGAACCTTCAGAAGGCCGCTGAAAAATATGATTCCAAAATCGGGGCCTGGCTGTCCCCTTTTGGCGGGTACGGCAAAGCCAAAGAAGAAAGGCTCAAATACGGCCGGCAGCAGGGCTTCGAGACAAACAAGAGCGGATTCTCACTCCAGGGCCCTACCTACTATAAGAGGTTTCGCGATGTATGTGTGAATATGCTCCGCGAATATGATTTGAGCTACTTTAAATTCGACGGCATCGGCGTCGGCGGAAGACCGGCCGGAACCAACAGTGAATTTGCCCCGGACATGAACGCCCTGCTCCGGCTTATCAGCGACCTTCGCCGCGTCAAACCAAACGTCTTCATCAATATTACAACGGGCACATGGTCATCTCCCTTCTGGCTGTGGTATGGCGATTCGATCTGGAGATCAGGAAGGGACTGGGGCACACACGGCTGGGGCTCAAAACGACAGCAGCAAATCACCTACCGCGACAAGGAAACTTACCATAACGTCGTCCTTCGCTCGCCCCTTCATCCGCTCAATTCACTTATGACCCAGGGCTTTATGTTCGCCAATCACGGCCTCCCTAAAGACAACGAGAATCTGGCGGACGATATACGGGCATTCTTTGCAAGCGGCACCGATTGCCAGGAATTGTACGTCACCCCATCTCTAATGACAAAGCAGAACTGGGATGCCCTGGCCGAAGCCGCCAAATGGTCACGCAGCAATGCGGATGTTCTGGTGGATACCCATTGGATAGGTGGCGACCCGGCCAAAGGCCAAATCTACGGCTGGGCTTCATGGTCAAAACGAAAAGGAATTTTATCGCTGCGCAATCCTCACGACAAGCAGGGCTCTATCACATTAGACATCGCCAAAGCCTTCGAGCTGCCGAAAGGTGCACCATCAAGATATTACCTTAAAAGTCCCTGGAAAGAATACATTGGCAGACCTTCCATCAAACTAACCGCCGGCCAAAACCACACATTCAACCTAAAACCATTCCAGGTCCTCGTCTTCGACGCAAACCATATTTAATAAAATTGTCCCGATGCGTTGTTCGACGTAGGGGCGGTTCGCGAACCGCCCTCACGAATAATAATAATCCCATGCAGGTGATTTGGCTCACTTCAAAAATTAAATATATGTAATACTTAACTTTAGTTCTCATACATAAAAGAGAACAACAATTGTCCTTTTTGA
>Ga0114922_10002903_pt1 | contig 16020 bp, 12 predicted proteins | sample AartaG_FD_100975 | JGI IMG/M metagenome (GOLD analysis project Ga0114922, IMG submission 100975) | Deep subsurface microbial communities from Aarhus Bay to uncover new lineages of life (NeLLi) - Aarhus_00045 metaG | ecosystem: Environmental > Aquatic > Marine > Oceanic > Sediment | place...
CCGTGGCAGGAGACAATCAGCGGGGCGGGCACGCCCTCGCGGTAGGTGCTGGGCACGTAGAGGTAGTAAGGCCGGCCGGTGATCGGCTCGACCATCAGCCTGGGCGCGACGGGCGTGTTCTGCGGTTGGGGAACCGCGCAGCCGCCCAGCGCCAGAATGCAGACAAGGACAAGAAACTGCGAACGACTCATTTTCGGTCTTCTCCGCCGGGAGGCAGCGCCCTCCAGCCGTAGAATCTTACACAATTGAGCCGCCCCGGGGCAACCCGAGATGGCGGCGATTTCCGATTGTCAAAGCGCAGCCGGGGGCGGACAATTGGTCCCGATCGGAGGCTGGGGACATGGACGAGAAGACGGTTTCGTCGCTGGAAGACATCTGGCCGCTCCAGGCGGCGTTGAACGCCCGGGCGGGGTTCGACACTCAGGCGCTCGGCTCGGCGCTGGCGGCCGCGGAGGCCTCGGGCGAGCTGCCCGCCGCCGGCGGCGTCCGCCTCGACGTCGGCAGGGCCCTGAAGTGCTACCTGGACGCGCTGGCGGCAGAGTGCGGCGAGCTCCAGGAGACGCTCGCCTGGAAGCACTGGTACCGCGAGGCCCGCGAGGGCAGGCAGTACGAGCTGCGCGACGTGCAGAACGCCCGCGTCGAGGCGACCGACATGCTGTTCTTCTGGATCAGCATCTGCCAGCTCCTGGGGATGACGCCCGCCGACGTGTACCGCCTCTACGCCGCCAAGCTCGCCATCAACCACCGCCGCCAGGACCAGGGCCGCACCCAGGCCGAGCACCAAGAGCACGAGGACGAAAACCGACAGGTGGTATAGGGGAGGAAAGCCATGAAGCCGCTTCGCATCATGCTTATCGCAGCCGTGGGGGCGTGCCTTGCCTTTGCCGGATTCGCCCAGGCCGGCCCGCCGTCGACACAGCCCGCAGATGACGCCGCCGTCCGCACGGCTCTCCGCGCGCGTGTGCGCGAGGTTGAGATCAGCACTCTGCCGTTCAAGGACGTTATCCAATTCGTCGGCGACATGGCCCAGTGCAAGATCGAGGTGGACTGGGAGGCCGTCAAGCGGGCGAAGATCAAGCTCACCCCGCAGACGCCGGTGACGTTGAAGGGGAAGAACATCCCCGCGGCCGCCGCGCTGCGGCAGGTACTGGACAAGGCGGCTGGGCCGGGGGCGCTGGGCTTCGTCGTGGAGCATGGCCGGGCGCTCATCCTGCCCAAGGCCGTCGCCGATGGTCGATTCGTCTCCCACCTTGATGCGGATCTCGAGGCAGTGAACGCCCGCGCGTCCAAGGCGACTCGCCTGGTCAAGCAGCTTCTCAAGGCCCGGGCGGGCCTGCCCGCCACGCGTGGGCGGGTCGCAGCACTGGAGCGCCAACTGCGACAAACCGCCGGGCCGGTGCTTAGGCAGATCGATCAGAAGCTGCGCGAGGTTGCCGTGCACCTCACACCGGAAGGCTTGGGGCCAACGACTGCCCGGTGCAAGGCTTTCTCCGATCGCCTCAATGTCCTGGTTCCTGCGCTGGAGACCATCGTCGGAGCGGGGGCGTGGGAGCCGGTGCCGCCCGCCACGGCGGGAAAGCGGCGACTGCTCTTCCGCCCGGACAAGACCAGTCGGCTCAAGGCGGGTCCGATGCCCGCCGGCGCGACGCCGAAGCCAGAAGGCAAGTGGACCGCCGAGAAGGGGAAGATCCTGCTGACAGGCAAGGCGGTCGAGGTGATCTTTCAGCCGGACACTCCGGCCGCCGGGGGCATCGAGTTTAAGACCACGCTGAGCTTCAAGGGCGACAAAGCCAGCACCGTCACGATCCTTCTGATATTCACCCCGGCGGATAGTAAACAGCGAGTCGTCTACATCTGTGACGTCCTCCGCCAGGTGGAGCGCGGCTGGTGCGAGCTGATCTGCATTTCGGCTCCTTTGGTGGGCGCGAAAGGGACGATCGCCGGTGTGCACTTTCCTCCCCTGAAGGAGGGCAAGGCGTACCCGTTGAGGCTCTTGATCCGCGGCAGGAAGCTCACGTGCAGTCTTGCCAACAGGACGGTGTCGATGGACTGTGATCCTCTGCCGGCCGGCGCCAAGCTCAGGTACGTCCACTTCTTGACGGCCGCAGCAGAGGGCCAGGCCGTCACCCTGGACGATTTCAAGATCACCTGTGCGGACGAGGGCGCGGCGGGCAAACCGAAGGATGAGCCCGCCCCCGCCAAGCCCGCCGCCAAGGCGACCGCCGAGCAGGAGCTCCAGGCCGCGAATGCGCTCAAGCTCGCGGACCTCAACCGCAAGGCCGGACTGAGAAGGACGGCGATCAAGTTCTACGAAAAGATCGTCAAGGAATACCCCGCCACCGCCGCCGCCAAGGAGGCGAAGGAGTGGCTGACGATCCTGCGGCCATAGCTCGGCGCTCGCCGGCGCGACGAAATGGGCTTGAACCGGCGCGGGCGATGCCTAGAATACGTGACTGGTCGATTGCTGGCACCTCGAATCGCGGACACACGGGAATGAGACGACGGTAACAGGACGGGACGCGCGAGCGAAGCTGCTCCGCCGACACGGCCTCGCGGGCGCTAGTCGCCTCGGGTGACGGTCGGTTCGTCCCGTCAACGTCCGCCCGTGGCCGCTTCCCTTCGTAGCGAACCATTGAGCCTTTCAGCTCCGGCCGCGGGGCGGGCGCCGCGTCGAGCCGTCCCGAACCCGCGGAAGTTGCCGGAGCCGACGAGCCATGACGAAAGCACATCTGGAATTTCGCGACGTATCGTTCTTCTACCCCTCGGCCGGCGCGGCCGTGTTCGAGGGGCTCAGTGTGGAGCTGCCCCTCGGCTGGACGGGCGTGGTGGGGGCCAACGGGTCGGGCAAGACCACGCTGCTGCGCCTGGCGTGCGGCGAGCTGGCGCCCGCCCGGGGCTCCGTGCGCTCGCCGGAGGAGGTTATCTACTGCCAGCAGCGGACGGACGACCCGCCGGGGGAGCTTTCGCGGTTCGTGGCCGCCGATGACCGCAGGGCCCGAAAGCTGCGCGGGCAGCTCGGGATCGCCCCGGACTGGGCGGGCCGCTGGCACACGCTCAGCCACGGCGAGCGAAAGCGGGCACAGATAGCCGTCGCCCTGTGGCGCCGCCCGGGCGCGCTGGCGGTCGATGAGCCGAGCAACCACATCGACCTTCAGGCCCGCCGTCTGCTGGCGGCGGCGCTGAAGTCCTTCCGCGGCGTGGGGCTGCTGGTCTCTCACGACCGCGCCCTGCTGGACGGCCTCTGCCGGCAGTGCCTGTTCATCGAGCCGCCGGTTGCGGTGATGCGCCCCGGGGGCTACACCAAGGCCCTCGCCCTGGCCGAGGCCGAGGGCCGGCGGGCGCGGACCCAGCGCGAGCAGGCCAAGCGCGAGCTGACCCGGCTTGCCCGCGAGGCGGCCGACCGCGAGCGCCAGGCCGCCCGGTCGCAACGCCTCCGCTCGAAGCGCGGGCTGGCGATCAAGGACCACGACGCCCGCGAGCGCAGGAACCGGGCGCGGATGACCGGCAAGGACGGCCAGGCGGGGCGGGTGCTCCGCCAGATGGACGGCCGGGTCGACCAGGCGCGGGAAAAGCTCGCCGCCGTCCGCGTGCCCAAGCGCCGGCGGCTGGGCATCGACATGCGCGGGGCGAGGGCACGGCGCGACTTCCTCTTCCGCCTGCCGGCGGGTCCGCTGCCGCTGGGCGGCGGGCGGCAGCTCGCCTGCCCGCCCCTGGCGATGACCCCCGCCGACCGGGTGGCGCTGGTCGGGCCCAACGGCGGAGGCAAGAGCACGCTCGTCCGCCACATCGTCGCCGCACTCGACCTGCCGGCGGACAAGCTCGTTTACCTCGCCCAGGAGATCGACCGCGCCGCCGCCGCGGAGGTCATCTTGGCCGTCCGGTCGCTGCCCAAGGACCGGCGCGGCGACGTCATGTCGGTCATCGCCTGCCTGGGCTCGGACCCCCAGCGGCTCATGGAGACAGACGACCCCAGCCCCGGCGAGGTGAGGAAGCTCATGCTGGCCCTGGGCATGGCCCGCCGCCCGTGGCTGATCATCATGGACGAGCCCACCAACCACCTCGACCTGCCGTCGATCGAGTGCGTCGAGTCGGCCTTGGGCCAGTGCCCCTCGGCCCTGCTGCTGGTCAGCCACGACCTGCGCTTCCTGGAAACGCTCACCCGGACGCGATGGGAGATCGCCCCCGAGGAGGATCGGCCGCAGCAAATGGTCCTTCGGGTCACTTGATGCCGAGGTCCTCGGCGGTGAGGATGGCGTGGAACTCGATGCCGGCGGCCTGGACGTTCTCGCGGGCGCCCTCCATGCGGTCGATGGCGAAGACGAGTCGGGTGATCCGGGCCCCGGCGGCCTTTAGCGTCTCGGCCGCCTCCAGCGCCGCCCCGGCGGTGGTGCCCACGTCCTCCACCAGCAGGACCTTCTTGCCGGCCACGGGCGCACCCTCGATGAGCTTGGCCGTGCCGTGGTCCTTGCGGGCCTTGCGGACGATGGCGAAGGGCTTGCCCGTGGCGATGCTGGCCGCGGCCGCCAGCGCCACCGCACCCAGCTCCGGCCCGGCGATGACGTCGGCGTCGGCGGCGTGCTCGCCCATCCGCCGGCCCATCTCCGCCAGGATGTCCGGAGCCGTCTCGAAGAGGTACTTGTCGAGGTAGAACTTGCTCCGCCGCCCGCTGCGGAGGACGAAGTCGCCCTCCAGGTACGCCACTTCCTTGACCCGCCGGGCGAGCTGCTCGGTGCTCATGCTCATGGTTTCGCTCCGATCGTCATGTCGCCGATAGTGTACACCAAGGCCGGGGGTGGGCCTACCGCCGCCACTTGCCTTCCATGAACCGCTCTTCCATTCTGCGGCGGAGGTCGCGGGCGAGCTGCGGCTCGTCGGCGGCGATGTTGTGCAGCTCTTGGGGGTCGGCGGCCAGGTCGTACAGCTCGTTGGGGCCGCCGTAGTTGTCGATCAGCTTGTGCCCCTCGGTGCGTATGCAGCGGAAGCCGCGGATCGCGCTGACGGCCTCGGTCCGGTGGCCGTCGGTCTCGCCGCGGAGCACGGGGCCCAGCGACATCGCGTCGATGTTCTCCTGCGGCGGCAGGCCGGCGAGCTGGCATATCGTCGGGTTCACGTCGATCAGCTCCACCAGGGCGTCCGATGTCCGCCCGCCCTCGATGCCGGGCCCGGCCACGATCAGCGGCACCCGCAGGGCGGGCTCGTAGGCGACGGACTTCCCGTACAGCCCGTGGTCGCCCAGCATCTCGCCGTGGTCGCTGGCCAAGACGACGTGGGTGTTCTCGGCCATTCCGCGTGCCTCGAGGGCGTCGAGAATCTGCCCGACCTGCTCGTCGATCAGCTCGATCAGGGCGCAGTACTGCCGCCGCGTGAAGGCGATCTCCCCGGCCTCCAGTCCGCGGACGCGCGCGGCGACGGACGCTGGCTTGCCGGCCATGGAATCGACGATCGGCGCGGGCATCTCGGCGTCGCGGTACCTGTCGGCGTACTCGCTCGGCGGGTCGAACGGGTCGTGCGGGCCGACGAAGCTCACGAAGAAGTGCCAGGGGAAGTCGTCGGGGACTCTCTCTATCCACTCGGCCGCGCGGCGCCCGACGTACACGTCCTCGAAGGCGTCGGCCGGCAGGACGGAGTCGTGCGAGGCGCCCTTCACCCACCCGGCGGCGCTGCGGGCCTGGTAGTCGGCGTGGAAGTCGGCCAGCAGCCCGCGTTCCTCGAGCATGTAGGTGTACGGCCCCAGCGGCGTCGGCGAGCTGCCGGCGTGCATCTTGCCCTCGCATTCTTCCGGGTGGGTGAAGCCCCAGCCGTACACGCAAGGCCGGTCGCCGTGGCGCCCGTTGTAGTGGTCGGGCTTGGCCAGGTCGAGCTTGCCCACGCACCCGACGCGGTAGCCGTGGTCGCGCAGCCGCTGGTAGTAAGTCACGGCCGAGCGGGGCAGGTAGCTGGCGTTATCCACGCTGCCCAGCCGCAGCGGCTGGAGCCCCGTCGCCAGGCCGATCCGCGCCGGGGCGCACACCGGGCAGTTCGTCGTGCAGCGGGTGAAGCGCACCCCGCGGGCCGCCAGGGCGTCGAGGTTCGGCGTGCGGATGAAGCCGGCGCCGGCGCAATGCAGATAGTCGAACCGGTGCTGGTCGTCCATGATGAACAGGATGTTCGGCCTGGGGCGTTGCGTGCTCAATGTCTGTCCTTTCGGCGGCGCGGGCGGCGTCACTCACCCGGCGACAGCTCTATCAGCGTCACCTCCGGCCTGGCGCAGAATCGCACCCGTGGCGCGGTGCCGCCCTCCATTCCGATTCCGCGATTGACGTACAAGTGCGTGGGCCCGACGCGGTGCAGCCCGCGCTCGAACTGCTTGCCGTAGCTCGAGAGCGTCACCAGCGCCCCGTACAGCGGCAGGGCGATCTGCCCGCCGTGGGTGTGGCCGGCGAGGTAGAGGTCCACCTTCAGCTTGGCGGCGTGGTGGATTTCGTCGGGGTAGTGATACAGCAGTATGGTGAACGCCCCGGCCGGTGCCGCCGCCAGGGCCCGGTCGATGGCGCCGCCCTCGTGGACCGGCGCGCCGGCGAGCCAAAGCTCGGCCCCGGCCAGCTCGAGCTTCACGCCCTCGGCGTTGAGCACGCGAACGCCCGTGCCGGAGAACAGCTTCTCGGCGCTGTAGTACCAGACGTCCCAGTTGCCCAGCACGGCGTAGCAGGGGGCGACGCCGGAGAGGCGCTTCATGCACCGCCGGAAGTTGCCCAGGCCCTCCATCGAGTTGACGGCGTCGCCGGTGAAGACGATCAGGTCGGGCGACAGGCCCGCGACGACCCGCGGGATCTTCTCCTCCAGGCGGACCTTCGGGTCGCAGTGGAGGTCGGAGATGTGGACCAGGCGGATCGGCCTGGCCGCGGAGGCGAGCTTGCCGCTGGCGATTCGGACTTCCGTGACCTCCAGCCAGTACGGCTCGATGAAGTATCCGTAGGCTATGCAGGCGACGACCAGCCCGGCCAGGGGCAGGACGATCCGCCGCGCCCAGACCCACGCGCGGCGCCTCGGCCTCCGCCGCCCGGCCAGCAGGCGGATCAGGTCAACGGCCAGGATGACCGCCCCCGCCGCCAGCACCGTGGCGACCGTCCCCAGGAATATCAGCACGGCGAGCTTTTCCGACGCACTCACGCCCAGAGCATACCGCGGACGCCGAGCCGCGGCAAACCCGCCCGCCGGCGGGTGAGGATCAGGCAGGCGCCCGCGAGGATCAGGGCGACCGCCCCGGGCTCGGGGACGGGCATGCCCTCGCCGCCCGGCCCGCCCCGAAGGTAGTTGCCGGACCAGGCGATGTAGTCCAGGCCGTCAACGACGGTGTCGCCGTTGTAGTCGGCGTCCGTCCAGGCCATTCCGCCCTGGCCGTAGTTGCTGGACCACGTGAGGTAGTCGAGCCCATCGACGCGGCCGTCGAGGTTCGCGTCGCCGGCGAAGAGCTGCTTGGGAAGGCCGCCGTTGCGGAAGTAGAGTGCCAGGGCGTTGAAGTCGATGGCGGCGCCGGCGTTGAGGACGAGCCAGCCCACGTACAGCGCCTCGTTGCCGGGCCCGTCCTGCTGGTTGTCGGCGTCGTCCACCAGTTGGATTCGGCCGGCGTTGGCCCCGCCGAGTTGCAGTGTGCCGAGGGCGAAGTTGTCGGTCCACCCGGCCGGGAGGGGTCCCAGGTCCTCCCCGGCCACCTCCACCGGGTCGAAGCCCACCCCTCCGCCTTCGAAGATCAGCCTCAGGCTGGCCAGCCCCCCCAGCGCCGTCGGATCGGCGCTGGAGTTGTAGAACGCCGAGCCGGTCATATGGATAGTGCTGCCCGCCACGGCCGAGAACGTGCTGTTGGGCCCGAACAGGAGGCTCTGCGATACCGTGACGTCAGCCGAAGCGCCGGTGATGCTCAACTCCCCGGTCCCTGCTGCGCCCACGGTCAGCCCCCCGGTGCTGAGGCTGCCGCCCGAGATGGTGTATGTGCCACTTGAACCGGTCTTGTGCCCCAGGTAGAGCCCGGCAATGACCGCGTTGGTGCCGCCGGTTTGCGCGAAAAGCCCGTTGCCGTAGTAACCGACGTACTGCGGGCCGAGCACCCGAAGTTCGCCCCCGCTCAGCTCGTATGTCCCCGATGATCTTTCCCCGCGCGCGACGCAAAGGTCACCAGAGGCAGTATTCATTCCGCCCGTCTGAATGAACAGCCCCGTCCCGCTGTCCCCCCCCACGTTCTGATCCTTTGTGCGGAGCTCCCCGCCGATCAGTTCGTAAGTCCCCGATGATCCTCCGTAGTTACCGACGTAAATTCTGGAATCGGCACTGTTGATCCCGCCCGTCTGGATGAAGTGCCCCGTGCCAGAGTAGCCGATGGTTTCGTTGTACTCCGATCGCAGTTCCCCCCCCTTGAGTTCATATGTCCCGCACGATCCCGTCTTGTAGCCGACGGTCAGGCCACGGGTCGTATTGGTGCCCCCGGTCTGGCTGAGAAGGCCTGTCCCGTAGTAGCCGATGTACAGCCGAGAGCCGCCCTCGAGCTGGCCGGCGCTAAGTTCGTACGTTCCGGATGCTCCTTCCTCGCGCCCAACGAAAAGCCCTTCTTCTATCGTGTTGGTCCCACCCGTCTGCGTGAAGAGCCCAGTGCCGTAGCGACCCACGTATTCCTTGCCGGCGGATAGGTTGCCGCCGCCGATGCTGCTTGCCTCGTCGTCCACGATCAGTCCGCCCATGCCCAGGTTGACGCTCCCGGCGGCGGACACCTGCACGCCGGCATTGAGGGTGATGCCGCCACCGGGATTGGCGGCGATCGTGCCCTGACACTCCACGTGGTCGTCGATTTCCCCCCAGCCGCCAAACCCCTGAGCCGGCGCGATGACAAGTGTCTGCCCTCCCTCGTGGAACAGGCCCTGCGTGCTGAATGCGCCGAACAAGCTCGATGGGTGGCAACCCGCCTTGTAGATCGTCAGCGAGTTGGCTCCAATGCTCAGCCTGGCATTGCCGGCATTGAGGACGTACCCGTCCGAAAGGTTCACCAGCGTATCGTCACCGAGGTCGATAGCTACGCTTGCGCCCGCGCAGTCAAGCTCGCCTTCCACGTTCAGCCCGCCGGTGATGTCGAGTGTGCCGCCGGCATACTCATATCTGGCTCCGGGACGGACGCAGACATAGCCCGCCGTGTTCGTCCCACCAGTCTGCCTGAAAAGCCTTGTTCCGTGAAGGCAGCTCAGGTCCTTGTTACCGATGACCTCCTCACTGGCCAAAAGCTGGCCGGCGTGCAACTCGTATGCGCCGGTGCATCCACTGACGGCGACCCAGAGCCGACCTTGAACCGTATTGGTTCCACCTGTCTGTTTGAACAGGCCTCCGGCGTCTTCGCCGACGTACTGAAACGTCTCTGACAGGAGTTCGCCCCCCCGTAACTCATATGTGCCGTGGGAGCCGTAGTGGCGCCCGAGATAAAGACGTCCGGCCACGTTGATCCCGCCTGTCTGGATGAAAAGACCATCCCCAAAGAGTCCGACGGACTGTTCGATGAAGTGTTGCCCCTCGAGGCTGCCCCCGCTCAACACGTACGTCCCCTGTGAGCCCGGCATGCCCCCGATCCCAAGCTCCCTGTCGATGGTGTGGACCCCACCGGTCTGTGTGAAAAGGCCCGTCCCCTCGAATCCCACGTACTCGTAGCCCTGCCCGTGGAGTTCGCCGCCGCTCAGTTCGTAGGTTCCCTGAGAACCCGATTCGTAGCCAACGGCGAGCAACTGGCAGGGCTTGTTGATTCCCCCTGTCTGCTGGAAGGACCCCGCCCCGGAGTGGCCGATGTACTGCGAGCCGGATACCATGTCACCGCCGCCCAGTTCGAGGGTGCCGGACGCCCCGGCCGCGTGCCCCAGATGCAGCTTGCGGGCTTCCGCCAGGCCGGCGGCAATCTGCACGGTTCCGCCGTTGTTCACGTACGCACTGTGCTCCCATGTCGGCAGGCCGGCCGTCCAGTTGGCCGGGACGAACCAGTCGCCAGCCGCGGCCGGGTCGTGCTGCCAGTACGTGTCTCCGGCCCAGGCCCGCCCGCCCAGCAGCAGGATGACCAGCCACAGGCCCCGCCCTGCGCATGTCCGCACATCCTCACTTTTCATCGCCGACTCCCTTCTTGCATGGCGCGTACGGCAAGCGCGCGCACAGCCATACTGTTCCGGTCGCGGGCAGATGAGCGGCCCCCGGGGGGTGGAGGAACATTAGAGATAATTGCAGATGGCAGTCCACCCAGCCGCCGGGTGAAGCCGCGGCCACACTCCCCGCGACATCCGATATTATTCCATATGATTATACGCCATCTGACCGTCGCTGACAATAGGTAGCAGGAATTTTGAGCCTGGCGGCCTCCGCCCTGGCCCTCGCGCGAAAGCCCGGGGGTGCCGCAAGTCGAGCCAGCCATCGCGGCGGGCGAAGTTTCCTGTTGGCATGAACGCCCCCGTCCGACTAACCTGCCTTATTGCATGACCCCTTCCGGGTCTATGCAATAAGCACCTTTGCGAGAGGCGGTTCTCTCGCACAGGTTTCGACTCGGCGCTTCGCGCCTCGCTCAAGGCTGGCCCTGAGCAAGAGCGACGTAAGTCGCTCGCGTCGAAGCCGCTGCGGCGGATGTTGCACGCGCATCGTGCAAGATCCGGGCTAACGTATTGAACCCCGAGGACGGGAAGGCATGGCGCAGAGCGAGCCGAAGGACAACCAGCAGATCGCCTCGACCCGCGAGATGGGCGAGAGCATCTGGGTGGCCATAGTGCTGGCGTTCGTGCTGCGGGCGTTCGTGCTGGAGGCGTTCGTCATCCCCACCGGCTCGATGGCCCCGCGGCTGATGGGCAAGCACTGGCAGTTCGACTGCCCGGCCTGCAAGTACCATTACTCCCACGGGACGCCGCGCAAGTCGCTGGCGTTGAGGGGCGGGCAGCTGCGGGCCGCCTGCCCCAACTGTCGCAGCAAGCTGAGCAGGACAGACTTCGACGAGCGGGTGCCCCGACGCTACGGCGGCGACCGTGTGCTCGTGCTCAAATACCTCTACCGTTTCCGCGAGCCGGCCGCCTGGGACGTGGTCGTATTCAAGAACCCGCAGGACAACGAGCAGAACTACATCAAGCGCCTGATAGGCCGGCCCGGGCAGATGATCGAGATCGTCCACGGCGACATATTCGTCTGCGAGGGTAGCGACCGCACCGGCGACGGGGTGATCGACAAGCGCGACTTCGACGCCGACGGCAACGGCCTGCTGGACGCGCGGGACCACGAGAAGGCCTCCTGGCGGATCCTCCGCAAGTCGCCCGAGACGCAGAAGGTCATGTGGCAGGTGGTCTTCGACAACGATTACCAGCCCGCCCCGGAGGTGTACAAGAGCCTCAACCGCACCAAGTGGGAGTCGCCCTGGCGCCCGTCCGAGGGCGACAAGATGCCTGGAAGCTCGACTCCCACGGCGGGCGGGTGTTCGATTTCACCGGGAATAGGAAGCGGGGGCGGCTGCAGTTCGGCGCCGATGGCGACCCGAAGCGGTTCTACCCGGCCTATGCATACAACAACCCCGAAGAGGGCCAGTACGACGAGATGACCGACGTCAACACCGACCTGAAGCTCTCTTTCATGTTCGTACCCAAGGCCGAGGACTCCCGGGTCGCCCTGTGCCTCAGCAGCTTCCACCATCATTTCCGGGCATGGGTCGGCGCCGACGGGCATTGCCGGCTGGAGTACCGCCAGGCCGACAAGTCCGGCAAGGTCGCCTGGGACGACAAGACCGAGCTGTGGGGCTCGCGCGAGGACCTGCCGCCGCTTCAGATCGGGCGCGGGTACGAGGTCTCCCTGACCCACGTGGACCACCAGGTGAGCCTGTGGCTCAACGGCGAGGTGGTGCTCAAGACTACCGACCAGCAGTACAAGGTCGATCGGGCCCGGCTCATCAAGCACGCCTACAACGACCCGCACGCACCGGACAGCACGCAGGTCGAGGTGCCCATGCCCAAGGTCGCCATTCTGGCCGAGGGCGGCCGGTCCGAGCTGTGGCACGTAAAGCTGATGCGGGACGTCTTCTACACCTGCGTTAAGATCCGCACCCCCGACGGCGCCGACACCGGCCAGAAGGGTCACGGCACCACGGGCAATCCGATAGTCCTGCGGCGGTTCTTCGACAACCCGGATATGGATGAGTTTTTCGTCCTGGGCGACAACAGCCCCCAGAGCCAGGACGGGCGGATGTGGTTCTCCCAGGCGCCGACGCTGCGCGCCGGCTACCAGAAGGGCACCGTCCCGCGATACGTCATGATCGGCAAGGCGTTCTTCGTCTACTGGCCGGGGGGGTACCGGATTCCTCTGCTGGAAGGCTTGCCGATCATCCCGGATGTGGGTATTGTCCCGAACGTGGGGCGTATGCGGCTGATTCGGTAGCCTCAGGCCGCCGGATGCCGTTGCGTGCCGGCCCCGCGAGAGACAGGCGAGGACGGGCCGAGCCGTTGAGTTATTCACATCGGTATCTGTACTGATGCCGAGGGGCGGTCCGCCCGTTGCGGGCGGTGAAATCCGCCCCGATGCTTGCCGCGGCGGCGGGCGGTCCGGGCCGGCCGCGGGCATGAGCGGTAGCAAGCGATTGCCTGGCAAGGGCTTGCGGCGCGGCCCCGGCCATTGTCGGGGCGGCGGCGCGGCGGAAGCGGTATCGGCAAAGCGCCGACACGGCAGCGCGGCATATTCTGACACACAGCGAAGCGAAGTTATGCACAAGTTATCCACAATGGTTGGTCGCACATAATGGTTCTGCTTGAGACCAAAGGTCTGGTTAAGAGATACTCCGGGCGGGCGGTGGTTGAGCACGTCAGCATGCGTGTCAACCAGGGCGAGATCGTGGGCCTCCTGGGCCGGAACGGGGCCGGTAAAACGACCTCCTTCCGCATGATTATCGGCATGATCACTCCCAACGAGGGCCAGGTCATCTTCGACGGCGTGGACGTGACCGAAATGCCCATGTACCGCCGGGCCCGCCGGGGCATGGGCTACCTCTCCCAGGAGCCGAGCATCTTCCAGCGGCTGAGCGTCAGGGAGAACCTGCTGGCCATCCTCGAGACCATGGACCTGGCCCGCGATGCCCGCCACAGCCGCGCCGACCAGCTCCTGGAGCAGTTCGGGCTCACCCACGTCACCGACCACGAGGCCCGGACGCTCTCCGGGGGCGAGCGGCGGAAGCTGGAAATCGCCCGGGCGCTCATCACCAACCCGACCATGATCCTGCTCGACGAGCCGTTCAGCGGCGTGGACCCCATCGCCGTCGAGGACCTCCAGAGGGAGATCCGCGGGCTCAAGGACGGGGGCATCAGCATCCTGCTGACCGACCACAACGTCCGCGAGACGCTCAGCGTCACCGACCGCTCCTACATCATCGACTCCGGCAAGGTCCTCCGCGAGGGCCCGCCAAAGCAGCTCATCAACGACGAGCTGGTGCGCAAGACCTACCTGGGCAGCACCTTCCGCGGGGACGAGTTCGACGAGGCCAAGGCGCGGGCCCGCCGACCGTGACGGGCTCTGCCGGCGGGAACTTTCCGCCCGCCCCGTGCGTCCAATATGACGGTGGTGCGTGCACCCCCCCCAAAGGAGACCGACCATGCGCAGGACAGCGATCGCGGCGCTGGCGTGCTGCCTGATGGCCTCGGCCGGCGGCGCCCAGGAGGCCAGGACAGTCAGGATGGTCGCCCCGCCCAGGAACGTCCTTGTCCGCTACCTCGACCGGGCCAACATCCACCCGCCGGCGAAGCTGGGCAGCCTGACGATATTCCCCGTCTGCCTCTCGACGGTCAACCGCCTCGACGGCGTGCTCACCATGGACCAGGCCCTGGCCAAGAAGCTGCTGGTCATCGACGAGCTGAAGGACGCCCGCGTCAGCCAGGCCAGGTTCGTCAACAAGTCCGGCGACAAGATGATCTTCCTCATGGCCGGGGAGGTCATCACCGGCGGCAAGCAGAACCGCACGCTCACCAGCGACGCCCTGCTGGCGCCGGACTCGGCCACCGTGCTGGAGCTGTACTGCGTCCAGCGGGGCAGGTGGCGCGGCCAGGCTATCTTCGCCGGCCCCACGACCATCGCGCCGCTGGCCGTCCGCGCCAGCGCCGCCGCCAAGGCCGGGCAGGGGGCCGTCTGGGACGAAGTCTCCAAGGCCAACCTGCGCATGAAGACCGTCACGGCCAGCGGCGACCTGGCCAAGGCCATGACCAAGCCCGAGAACGTCCAGCGCCTCGCCAGGCTCCGCAAGCCCATCACCGCCAAGCTGCCCAGGGACTGCGCCGGCGTGGTGGTGGCCGATGGCGACAGGATCGTCGCGGCCGACCTGTTCAACTCGCCCGAGCTGTTCGCAGCCATGAAGGACAAGGTCCTCGACAGCTACCTGAGCCAGTATGAGGATGCCAAGCTCACTGCGGCCGGGGCGGTCGTCCGCCCCAGCCAGGAGGACGTTCGCAACTACCTCCAGGCCTGCTACAAGGCCCGCTTCTCCGCGGCCGACACCCGCGGGGTGGGCAAGCTCTACAAGCTCTCCGGCCCTCGCACCGGCCAGACGCTCGCCCACGCCCGCGGCGGGGCGGTCGCCAAGGTCAAGCCGCGACCCGCGGACGACTGGATGGTCCACACGGCCTTGATGGAGAAGATCGTCCCCGTCAAGCCGGTCAAGCGGCCGGTGCCGGTCCGCCCGGTTCCGCTGCCGCGGCCGCCCAGGCCGGTTCCCCAGCCCCGTCGCCTGCCCCAGCCCCAGCCGCGCCTCGAGCGACAATGACGCTGCGGTACTAGTCGCCTCTCGGCGGCGGGTTCCGCATCGTGAAGCCCATCCAGGCGGCGAAGTCCGGGCACGTCCAGCGGACCGTGTAGCCGTCGATCCGCCGCCCGTCGAATGCCCGCAGGTCGGCCCCGTCGGCCAGGTCGGTGTGCTTGTAGATCAGCTCGACCTCGGCCGGGCTGCCCAGGTCGAGCGGCTTGACCTTGCCGATCCGCCCCACGGCCTCGGCCGCCGACGAGCGGATTAGCCCGGCCGTCTTTTCCGGCGGAAGGCAGGTCGCGCCGTGCCGGCCGTGACCATGCTTGACGCACGCCGCCACGACCTCCGACCCGAACAGATCGGCCGCCTCGGCGCACAGCTTGTCGCACCCGCTGACCATGATCACCGGCACGCCAACCGCCCCGGCCAGCGCACCGTCGATGCCGATCTCGCCGATCGCACGCCCGTTGACCGACAGCCGGAACCAGCTCTGGCTGCTCATCGTGTGCTCCAGCACCCCGCCGAGCGTGCCCGCCTGGGCGTGGTAGCCCAGCAGGATCAGCCCGCCGAAGCTGTCGTCCAGCCCTTGCCAGCGGAGCCCGTTGGCGCTGCCGCCGCGCCGGTAAGTGGCGGCCGGGTTGAGCTTCGGCAAGGGGTGGTTGAACGAGGCCGAGTGATTGTCCCAGACGACGATCTCGTCCACGCCCGCATCGACCAGCCCGCCCACGGCCGCGTTAACGTCGCCGACGGCCAGCTCCATGCCCTCGGGGTACAGCCGCCCGGTGGCCGATACGTGGTCGCGGCTGACGATCCCGGTGATACCTTCCATGTCAACGCCCATCATGATCTTCATCGCCATTCTCCTGCCCCCGTCCGGGCGAGAGCATACCACAATCCGACCGCCGTCCAAGGGCCCAACACCTCCGGCCCCGTCCGGAACTGACCGGAACCAGACGGAACAGAACGGAACGAAACGGAAAGTTTCGGAAAGTTTCGGAACGACACGGAACGTTCCGCGACGGGCCCAAAATCTGTAAGTCCTTGGGCAGCAAGGGCTCGCGAACAAGGCGAGCCCAATTGACAATTGGCAATTCGTTCCCGCACTCAGCACTCCGCACTCGCTGCTCCGCCCTCCGCCCTCCGCACTCAGCACTCCGCACTCCGCACTCGCAGCTCGGCACCAGGCAATAGGGGATCCGTTCGGAACCACACGGAAAGGAGCGGAACAGAACGGAACGAAACGGAAAGTTTCGGAAAGTTTCGGAAAGTTCCGGAAA
>Ga0114922_10002904_pt1 | contig 16015 bp, 14 predicted proteins | sample AartaG_FD_100975 | JGI IMG/M metagenome (GOLD analysis project Ga0114922, IMG submission 100975) | Deep subsurface microbial communities from Aarhus Bay to uncover new lineages of life (NeLLi) - Aarhus_00045 metaG | ecosystem: Environmental > Aquatic > Marine > Oceanic > Sediment | place...
AAGTTTTCCTTATCCACATTTTCTTTTAGAGTACATGATAGTCTAAAAATACAAGGAACCTCTTTGTTAGCCAGCATATTCCAAGCTAAGGCTACATCATCAATTTTATACTTCTGTTTACTAGCAATAACACCAAGAGATTTCCTTGTTTCAGTACTTTTTCTTGAAATTAGCTCCGTCATTAACCTCTTTAACCCCATTTAACTATACAGAGCTTCTTTTTATTATGTCAGTTGCAACAGAGAAAATTGAATTTGGAAGCTGAGATATAGAAAGTACAAATTCTAGTCAAGCAGATAACAAATATAAGTGTCTTAACTGAAATGCTTGCCATGACAGACTATACAATTAAGCCTTATAATGAGTCATATATAGAAAAACAAGTTGAAATAGGAACCCATTTTGCAAGCAAATGGATTGCTTATGGTCAGTCTTCAGTTGAACAAGTAAAAGAAGCTTACTCCAGAGATACCTTTGATCCAGATACTAGATTATATTGTTTCAAGGGAGATGAAATGGTTGGGTATATTGGTGCTAATATCGTTGATGTTGAGGAAGAAAAGATCAAAAGAGCAGGATCCAGATTAGCATTTGTTCTTCCAGGTCATGAAGAAGCATTTGATTTACTCTTTAACCAATTACTTGGAGTGCTTAAGGAAAAAGAAGTTAGTGAAATCGAAACTCCACAAACTGCACTTAATGATAACTATTATGAATTAGCAGAAAAATTAGGTTTCTCAAAAACAAGAACAGTCTCAGATATATTCTTTTGCGATACTTCGAAAATTAAATCTTATGAAAGCGATTATACATTAGTAGATTACAATCATGATACTGATGCAGAACAGGTAGCAAAACAACTTGGAAAGACATATCCAAATCTTGATGGTGATAATTTAACAAATTATGTTAATAGAATGGCAACTAATGAAAATCTACTTAGTTATGAAGTAATTAAAGAAAATGATGAAATCCTTGCTTATGGTGCTTCTACTGCAACACAGAATGAAGGATATGCACAAATCTCTCTACTCATAGGTAAAGGTTCTGATTTAAAAAGAACTATAATTGTTGAATTATTATCTAAAATTAAAGATGCTGGTTTTAAGCAAGTTTTAGTTTTTCTGAACCCACAAACACCAGTTGAAAAAGAGGAAATGGAAGATTTCAAAGCTGTAGGATTTGAAAAAGTAGCTTCTTATGATATTCTAACTAAGAAACTGTAGATTATCTTAACTTCTTACTTCTCTCTCTTTTTTCCTTGCTCTTCTCCACATATTAGCAGTAATAATATGTACAAATCCTGATACAAGAGCAGCAAGAATGAAATATACAGATCCTAAATCTAAAGACCAGAATTGAACAGCTATGATAAACAAAATAATTCCTAATATCATGATAATAACAGCAAGAATGGTTAAGAATAGTAACTTAACTGATCTCCTTAAATTACTAATTGAATCAGAGATTCTATTGAGGAGTTTCTTTTCTTTGTCTTTTTCACTCATTTCAATCACTTCTACAAAATACTAGTAAAAACAAATTAAATCTTAAATTTTGTGTATCACTCTACTAATTTAAGCTCTATAGGTTTGAAAGGATTATGAGAAAGATATAATTAGTCTTTTCTTTAACATAGTTTAAATGAAAAAAAGAAAAATACTCTTTGCAACATTGATTACTACAATAGTTGTAGTAGGAGGTATTTTTGCTGGATATCCAATTGCATTCATGGTTGCAGAAACACCTGAATTTTCAATACCTGTACATAATATAGAAGATGTAACAGGAGTTCAAGTTTTTCATGATAATATGTCAACTCAACTGCACATTGGTTTTGATTTTAAACTAGATGTAGATAGTGAAATATTCGCTCCAGTCTCAGGAAAAATCACGAATGTTAAAAAACATCAGATGACAAATGGTTACTGGCTGGTTGATGTATTCATCAAGATAAACGTAAAATGGACAATGTTTATAGCTTTTGAACCATGGACAACTGAAGAAGCAGTTATAGATGATCAATTAAGCGAAATTACTGTTAATATTGGTGATAGAGTTGAAGTTAACCAGTCTCTAGGTTTCTTAACACCTGTACCTGGATCAGAGTTTCCACATATTCATTGGACTATTAGCTATTACAAGTTTTTAGGAGCAAGAGAGCATGTTTCTCCTTATGATTACTTAAATCCTGAAGCACAAAGTCTCCTGTGGGATTTATGTCAAAGTTTTGGAAAACTCCCTGAAGATCCTCTTTAGACAGAAATTTGGATCAGAACTAATAACTAACTCCAGTTAATTCCTCAGAAACTTCCCAAAACCTCTTTGCTATTTTCTCATTTCTTGATCGCTTGTTTGAGGGTTTGATAATAGGATATCCTCTTAAATGAAAGAACTTTTCTGGACTGAAATATTCTCCTCCTTTTGCTTCAGAATCAAATGCAGCTCTTAACTGAGGTAAGATTCCCATATCTACAGTTTGTGAGAAGAAGTTATTCATAAAATTCCAGAATCTGATCTGTCCTTTCGAATTATCTAATTCTCCTCCAGCTGTTTGTAAATTGGTTCTGGTCCATCCAGGATGAGCTACAATACTCAAAACCTTACTACCCTTTTCCTTTAACTTCCTATCTAATTCATAGCCAAAGTACAGGTTAGCAATCTTACTGTTACTATAAGCCATAGTTTTGTTATATCTCCCACTTTCATAATTTAGATTTTGAAAATTAATTCTACCAAATCTGTGCCCCATACTAGATATAGAAATAACCCTGGAATTCACTGTTTTTTCTAGATGACTCATTAATAATCCAGTTAATGCAAAGTGACCAAAATGATTCGCTGCCATATGTAACTCAAGACCATCTTCTGTTATCACTTTAGGTGCAAACATTACTCCAGCATTATTAAATAAAATATCTAATTTTTCATATTTTTCTGTAAAAGACTTTGCAAAACTCCTTACAGAAGTTAATTTCGATAAATCAATTTGCATAATATCAAGCTGAGCAGATGGATTTTCATTAAGAATGTCTTTTTTTGCTTTTTCAGCTTTTTCTAAATTCCTACATGCCATTACAATAGTTGGATTCTTTTTCGAAAGAACTTTTGTTATTTCAAAGCCTAAACCACTATTGGCTCCAGTAATTATGATTATTTTATCCTTGAGATCTGGAATGTTATCTTTGGTCCATTTCTCTTTCTTTTTTCTACTAATTAGAAACACTTCCTTGAATTTACTCACCTTTCACAAAGTTCATTTGTAAATCTTGTGTTTTCTAAGTTAATAATTGATTCACTGTAAGATTTAATTCTATTTGGAAAACTAGATTATTTATGGTTTTGTAAGAAACGACATATTATATGCAATAATCTCAAATTAACAATTGAGGTCTAATGAAGAAGATTATTTACGCCTTTTCTGTTATTTTATTAATCTTAGGAACATCATTTATTTTAATTTTCACTATCCCTCCAAATAATTCCATGAAAACCATGATTATCTCCTCAAATGATGATTTAATAGAGTTGAATCTCCCTGGATCTGGAGAAATTGGGGATCCATATATTATAGAGAATACAGAATTTGGTTTAGATGATACTAATGTTCAAGGATATGTGTCTCTTCTTTCAATTTCTGGAACTACAAAGCATATTATCATACGTGATAACAGTTTTATTGGGGGATTTATTGGAATTCAAATTAAATCTGTAAACGAAGGTACAATAATAATTAACGACAACTACTTTGAATATAGTCAATTTTGTATTGAAGATTTCTGTATAACTTCTTATTATGCAATGAAAATCTCTCTCTCTTCTAACGTTGAAATAAGAGATAATATGTTCAAAGAAAGCAACTATATAGGCTACATCTATGGAGTTTTCTTTGAGGAGAGTTATAATTTGATTATTGAAGATAATAAAATTAGTTCGTTTTATGGTATTTACGGAATATATTCAAACAATTTTCTGATTAACAGAAACACTTACTATGAAACAGTTGATAACTATTTCGAGTATTGTTCATTCTTCAATATAACACAGAATACACATGATTATTTGTTCAGATTCAAGGTTGTAAATTCTTACTCTGTTGAAATTGCAGAAAACAGGATAATAGGTTATAATATAAGTTTTGGATTTTTAATTTATGATAGTTCTTTTGTTGTTGTTAGAGAAAACGTCTTCTACAAGAATATAGTTGGCGTAAGAATGTCTGGAAGTTCAGATTCAATAATTACTAAGAATATTTTTAATTATGGTTTCAGTCATGCAATAGAATTAGGGTACGATACTGATGATAATCTGATTTTCGAAAATCATTTTTTTTATAACAACATAGCTGCAAATCCTCCTTTACAAGCTTATGATTCAGGAAACTCAAATACATGGTATGATTCTGATAACCTTATTGGGAATTACTGGTCAAACCTAGGCTCAAATTCCACATATACTATTGAAGGTTCAGCTTATTCGATTGATGTTTACCCCGAAACAATCTAGAAGATATATTTCAATAAGAAATCACAGCAAGATTTATTTCTATCAATAGAAATAGTCTATTGATGCAAGTAAAATCAAAATCTCTGTTTTTTATTACAATTCTTGTTCTAATTGCAAGTATATTCCTTTCTCAATATCAAGTTATTGAAGTAATTCCTAAAGATGACAAGAGGAGTTCATTTGAATTATCAAGTGTTAATGCAACTTCTCCAATAGAATATTTCAATGAAACTAGTTTTCCTAGATATACTCTGGTTGGAAAACCCTTATCTCTAATCCAATCTCCTAACAAAGGTTTCCCTGTTATTATTGAAACAGATGAAATCTTATTAATAGAAGCTCAAGCAGTTTCAGAAACTACTAATTGGCAGTTCAAATTGGTTTCAACAGCTAACAATATATCACTTGATATCTTAGCACCTACGTTTGATATCTCAGATAATCTTTGGCATTTTAGTACAGCACCTGAAGAATATATACCGGGATTATATGATTTACAGCTAAATTGTAGTGCAGGAGATGATTATCAAACTCATACTGTAAAAATTGTTAACCAAAAAACGTATCCATTTAAGATTCTACATATTTCTGATGCTCATTTTCCTTCATATGATGGAAAAAATACGACTGATATAAATCTGGATTATATCGAACATATAAACGCACTTGACGCAGATTTTGCTATCTTCACAGGAGATCTAATTGATGGATATTCTGCTAGAGATTTTGTTAATCCAGACACAGGAGATCCTTTAGCTGCAGAAGTACAAATCAAATTGAGTTTATGGGCTTTTGATATGATTGAGTTGCCAATATACTATGTTGGAGGAAATCATGATTTAGATTCATCAACATCACTCCCAGATAATCCTTCCGATGTTTGGACTAAATACTTTGGAAAGAATTATATGTTTTTTAATTACATAGATTGGTCATTTATAGGATATACTTGTTCTAGTTCTGGATTAACTAAAAAAGGTTTAAACAGTGTGAGTTCAGTTTTCTCAACTGAAAAAAATAAACCAAATGTACTATTTTATCATGCAGATTTCATGAATCAAGCTTCAAATTACAGAGCTAGTTATAACATTGAAGTAATGTTATATGGACATGAGCATCATGAAGAGAAATATGTTTCAGATTCAACACTATATCATTGTGAGGCTCCAATGTTCAACAATGAATCTTCAGTAATTACCGTACTCAATGAAACCAGTGTAAGTTTAGATGATGTTGTTTATGACTTCAGTTCACTTCTGGAAATTCCAACAACAAAAACAAACTTCTCAATTATATTTACACTCGTTACATTTCAAATAGTATTGTTAAGTAGAATTAAAAGGAGAAGAAAGGCTGAATAAACCTAATCATCCTTCCTTTAAGATTTTAACTTGTTGCGGATTCTTTGCTTTCTTCTTTTCGTGTAAACAGTTTATTTACTACTCCTTCAATTGGAATTAGAATATTCGATAGTTTTGCAATAAAGATAGATACTACAATAAACAAGAGTACAAACGCTATTAAATATGGAATTGACCATAGATTAAAGAAATATTGACTCATTAACTGAATTATATCTTAATATTATTAAATTTAGTCGACAATTCTGCAATCGATTGATTAAATTGTAATGAGTTTTCCAAGAATAATAGCAGTACAAATCAGAGCACCTTGACCCATCATGTAAACCATCGTTATGCGGAGGCAAAATTTGGGTGACGCTTTGAAGAAAAACAACCCAGTTATAATGAAACCTGTTATGATGTAGACTATATCAAGATAAAGATAAATTCTACTTAATTCACCAGTCCAGTAAACACCCAAGCTTAACACATATGCGATTACTAAACTTAAAGCTGATATATGTACAGTTCTTCTTATTCCATACTTTTTGGGAAATGTTTTAACAGGTGTTTCTTGATCTTGTGGGAAATCTCTGATGTCAGTAACACCTTTACCTCCAAACATAGCAAAGAAAAACATAATTGCCAAAATAATCACTGCTGGAGTAACTGTTCCAGTTGTAGCTCCCATAAAGAAATAAAGTAGTTGTAGTCCTCCAAGTGTTACTCCTCGTGCAATTGGAAACTCAAACCAACCAAAAGCTAAACCTACAATGATCAATGCTATTACTCCCCAAACAATTACACCCCATAAACTTGTGAAAATGGTTATAATCAAGCTTGCAACCATGAATGTTAATGAGAAAGCTAATCCTATTGGTAAAGGAATCATCTCTCTTGCTATAGGATTTCTTCTGATTTTTGCACGAGGTGCTAGTTTGTCTAGTTCTCTATCAGCACAGAAATCTAGTGAAAATCCTGAAACAGCTAAACACCAACCAGCAAAAGTGATCCAAAGAACATCTTGCCAAACTGCTCCAGCTAATACTGCAGCTGTAGCTGTAATTGATGTAACCATGGTTGTTCTTTCAAGTCTAAAAAGGTACACAATAGCTAGTAATTTTTCTTTAAATGTCAATATCCATCCAGTATAAAATGAACATTTTCATTTAATAATTTTATCTGAAGAAAGAATCTAGAAATATATAAAGAAAATAATCCCAAGAATTGCTTATGAGAAGATCTGTTAAAGAAAAAAGAAACAAGCATTTCAAAGTGAGAACGCTCCAGAGTCAAATACACCACCTTCTGAAGATGCTCCTGAACAAGTAGTTGAACCAGAAGTAGAAGGTGATGCACTAGAAACGGAAGGTGAAACACAAGAAAGAATAACACGTAAATACAGTGAGAGTTCCAATAGAGAAACAAAGTAATTAACTTGATATCTTTTTACTTGTGAGAAACAAATATTAATGGCTAATCAGATTTTATCATAATGCCTGCTACACCATTACATTTTGGATTTGCTATTTTTCTATTTAGCATCTTACCCTTTATGGATCCAATTGCTTTGCTAATTGGTGTTGCTATAATTGATCTTGAACCCTTTTTTTACATGATCACAGGTATCGGGCAATTACATGGAATTATGCATAGTATATTAGGTATGTTAGTTTTCTTTATACCTACAACTTTCATAAGTTGGTCATGCTATAAATTATTCAAATTAGAAAGATATCTCCCGAAATTCAAGATTTATATATCACTTTTGTCAGGAATAGTAGGATTATTTTCTCATGTTTTCTTTGATGGCATTCTTTATCCAGAAATTATGTTCGTTTATCCTTTCTCTAAACAAGCTGGAATGCTTTACAACATTATCCCCTCTTCAGCGGTGTATTGGATTTTAGTGATTATGCTCTTTGTTGGTATCGCGATTCTAGTTTTGAGATATTATCTAAAGTTGTTATGGAAAAAAAGAGAAGAAACCAATCCTACCTTATTGGAAGGAAGGATCAATATTTAATCCTATCCTACCTTATTAGATGAATCCTTTTCGTAATGAACCCTTTCCAAGAAGATACTACCTATACTTCGTGTGGAGAGAAATTCACTTATTTCCAATGTTCGTCATCTGTGTAATCGGTTATTAGTCCTATAGATTCTGGTCCTAGATGTGATAGTACTGATCCTCCACTCTGAGCGATTTCTATCTCAATCTTAGGATATTTTTCTTTGATTAAATCAACTAATTCCTCTGCATAGTCTTTTCTGCTGCCATATACTATAGTAAAAGCTTTAGGTTCTTTAGGTGCATTCTCTAGACTTAGTCTTAATGATTCTATCAGTCCTTCATGAACATCTTTTGCTTCTCCTGCAGTTTCAACAAATCCTTCTTCATTCATTGTTACGATAGGTTTCTTTTTCAAGAGAGAACCTAGAGCAAATTTAGCTGTTCCAAATCTTCCTAATCTTCCTCCTTTCCAAAGATATCTTATAGTTGGGAGTAAAATGATTGTACGAATCTTGATTGCTTGTTCTTTAAGAATCTCAGCAATTTGCTCTCCAGAATACTTCTTCTTCTTAATCAAATTAAGAGCCATTCTTATCAAAATAACTTCAGGATAAGATGCAGACTTTGCATCAATAATGTAGATTTTAACATCGGGTTGTTTTCGCATTACTTTTTTTGCAGCTAAATTTGAACTGTTGGTAGTTCCTGATAATCCTGCTGTCACATTGATTACTATTATTTCTTTAGCTCCTTCTTTTATCTGCTCTAAATAAGCTACTTCAAAATCTTGAGGATTTGGTTGAGAAGTATTAGGAACAAAGGAATGTAAATTTAGCTTAGGTATGTGATAAAAAGCTTTCTCGTCTTCAAATAATTGATAGTAACTATCTCTGTCAAATTTTTCATCTTCTTTGAGTACTTCATCATGAACCATCATATAGAGTGGAACAATTTTGATATTGTTCTCTCGAGCAAAATCCCAGGGAAGGTCTGAAGCACTGTCAGTCACAATACGTATAGTCATAGTTTTATGAAAAAATAGTAACATAAAAAGATACCTAAAACCATATTTTATAGTGATAAAATAAAAAATAAGAAATAATGAGAAAAATTACTAATCCCAATCAGGAGCAATTATTGGAAAATCAGCGAATCTTTTTACTACTTTGATTTCGTCAATCTTCTTAATATCATCTTCATCAAGTTGAATATTTTGAGATTCAAAATTGTCTTTCAAATGATTTAATGTTGTACTCTTTGGAATAGGTATAGCTCCTTTACTCATAATCCAAGCTAAAGAAATTTGTGCTGGAGATGCTTTGTGTTTTTCTGCAATTTCCTTTAATTCAGGAACTTCATTGATTCTTCCATGCATTAATGGAAAATAAGAGACTAATTTTATATTGTTGTTATTAAGATTATCCAGAAGAGCTTTCTGTTGAAGCCAAGGATGCATTTCTACTTGGTTTACAACTATCTGTTTATCATACTTTGCAATAGCTTCATCTATATCATTAGTTGTAAAGTTTGAAATTCCAAGATAACCTATTTTACCTTCATCAATAAGCTCACTGAAAGCTTTGAGTACTTCTTCTTTTCTCTTTTTATAAGTCTTGAATGGCCAGTGAATATACATAATGTCAACTTTTGTTAATCCTAGTTTCTTCAAGCTCTTTTTTGTACTTTTTCTTACACCTTTATACGAAAAATTCCAGATGAATACTTTTGAAGCTAGAATAATCTCCTCTCTAGGGACACCAGATTTCTTTATTGCAGCACCAACTGTTTTTTCATTGAAGTAAATCCGAGCTGTATCTACAAATCGAAAACCCATCTTGATTGCTTCACTATAAGCTTCAATAGCTTTCTTTCCTCTTCCCCCCATCGTTCCTAAACCTATTTTTGGTAAAACTAAATCTGACATTTTAACACCTTAACTAGGTCATGTGTAAAATATTCCAATAAAAGTCTAAGGATATGTCAAGAAGTTCGTTATAGTTCAGTAATATCTTCCTTTGGTATTAATATCTCAAAACAGGCTTCGTCTTGATTATCAAGCAACTTAATCTTCCATCCATGAGCATCAATCAATTTTTTTACTATTGTTAACCCATGGATTGACTCTTTCTCCTTTGTAGTAAAGGTTGATTCAAAGGCTTTTTTTACATTTTCAGGATCTATCCTTGTTCCATCATTCCCTATACGTAAAGCAACATTATCATCCAGTAGCAAACTTCTAACAAATATTTTGGTAGGCTTTCCATGTATTACAGCGTTTTCGAAGAGATTCTTGATTATCTGTGATAGTTTTTCTTCATCTGCTTTAACAGCTACAAGTGGATCATGAATTAATTTTATGTTTTCTGGAACAGTTACATTTCCAATTGTTTCTACTAACGCATTCAAATTTACTTTTTCAGATTTTTCTACAACTTGACCAGCTTCTGCAAGCTCTATTGATCTATTCAATAATTTTCTTAGATATTCAGTCTGGTTGTTTATTCTTTCTAGAATCATCTCTTTCTGTTCTTCACTTTCATTAAGCAAATCAGAATACCCTTCTATAGATGAAAGACTGTTTCTAATATCATGTCCCATTAAATGAACAAAATCGCTAAGTTCTTTCTTTTGTTTTGTTAATGTATCCATCAGTTTACTTCTCTCTGAGATATCTACAACTGAAGCAAGAAATGTATTTGAATCAGGAAGAGATGTTACAGCTATTAATATGCTCATTATAGTGCCGTTTTTTGTAATGAAGCGTGTTTCATATTGATCTGGAACACTTTCAGGTTGTAGCATTCTTTTTCTATTATATTCTAGCATAAGCTCAAGTTCAGGTTGTGGTATGAATTCAGTCCATTTTCTTCCTTCTAATTCTCTTCTTGTATATCCTGAAAGCTCTTCCATCCTTGAGTTAACAAGAACAATACTCGCTTCTAAATCAAAGATAATATTTGCCAATCCTGTATTTTCAAAAAGTGAACGATATAATAATTCAGATCTTTTTATTTCCTCCTCAGCTTCTTTCATCTCTGTGATATCAAATATAGAGACAATATAGTCTTCTGAAAGAGGAACAGTGGTTAAATTTACCATTACGTTTCTAATGTCTCCCTTTCTGTTGATGAATTTAGATTCATAGAATACTGGAATATTTTGCGGCTCTGTTGTTCTAGATTTACTATATTCTACGAGATTATCCATTTCATTTCGCGGTACAAATTCTGTCCAATTCCTTCCAATCAAATCATTTCTCTCATACCCAGAAATTTCTTCCAGTTTTGAGTTCACTTCCTTAATCAATCTACCTGGTCCCACGATCATGTTAGCAGTTCCTTTAACCTCGAAAATAGTTTTATATAATTCAACAGATTTTAGTAATTCTCTTTCTGCTCTTTTTGTTTCAGAGATATCCAACATGGAAATAATTAATTTTCGAGTATTTGGAATAAATTCAATATGAATCAAAGCATCTAGAATTCTATTATCTTTTGTTTTGATTTTTGTTTCATATCTTGATGGTACACTCAATGGATCCTGCATCCTTCTCTTATTATACTCTAGAAGTCGTTCCAATTCTTCTTTAGCAACAAGACTATCCCATTTCAGTTTTCCTTCTATTTCTTCCTTTGAATAACCTAAATATTCCACTATTTGATTATTAATATATTCAATTATTGTATCTTCTCTTATGATTGCAATACCAGTTCCTGTTGATTCAGATAGAGTTTTGTATAGATTTGCAGTTTCCTCAAGCTTATTTTCAGCTTCTTTCATCATTGTAATATCAGCAAGAGTAACGATAAAATCAGTACTATTAGGAATAGCATTAATAGTGATGAGGACATCCTTTCTAATTTCATCTTTTGTGTGGATGAATGTTTCAAATCTATCAGGTACTAGTTTTGAATCAATAAAGTGCTTTTCTTGGAGCTTCTCAAATCTTCTTGTTTCTTCTTCAGATAGGAGATCTGACCACTTCATCTTATTTTCAGTTTCTTCTTTAGAAAAACCTACTAGTTCAACAAATCTTGAATTGATCATTTTAATATTCTTATCAACATCTAAGATTAGATTTGCTGTTCCTGTGCTTTCGAATATAATTTTGTAAAGGTTTTCAGATTCTTTTAGCTTTTCTTCTGCTTCCTTTTTCTGTGTTATGTCTCTAATAACGGTCATCAGAGCTATTGGAATTCCATCTGCATCATCTACTCTAGAAACATTTACATCTACAGAAAATTCAGATCCATCATTCTTCACAAATTTATATTCTTGATCTCTCAGAACTCCTAATTCGAAAATTTTCTGAGTGCTTTCCATAGCTCTTTCAAAGTCTTCTGGAGAGATGAAATCTTTAAATTCACTATCTATCAACTCCTGCTGATTTGTAAATCCCGCTAACTCAACTGCCTGTTGATTGACAAAGAGGACTTTAAATTCTAAATCAGTTAAGACTATTCCATCAGGTGATGTTTCAACTAGTCTTCTATATCTTGTTTCACTTCTACTAAGTTCTTCATCTTTGATTTTAGATTCAGTTATATCCCTGAAAATTCCCTGCACATACTCTTTACCCTTAATTGAAATTACACTTGCATTTATGCTTACAGGAATTCTCTTATTATCGCATGATACAACTACAGTTTCAACGATTTCCTCAATACCTTTGATATGTTTCTCAAAATTGTCCAAAATCTGCTCCTTTTGATCTTCTGGGTGTATTTCTAGCATATGTTTTGATATTATGTCTTTTCTAGGACAACCTAATAAGAATTCGGCTTGTTTATTACAATCAACTATTATTTGGGTTTCAGGGTCAGCAACAAAAACTGCATCAGGTATTCCTTCAAACAAGCTTTTGAATTTGTGTTCACTTTCTCGAAGATTTTCTTCATATAATTTTCTCTCAGTTATGTCATACAAACTCCCTTGAACTATGAAATCCTCTTCTTCACTTGAGCCTATATTTTGTACATACTGTCTTATCCACCTTATTTCATCATTCTTATTCTTTATTCTGTAATCCATGGTATTGCTAAAACCAGTAGTACTTTCTAGGTTTTCTCTAATCGAGAGTAGTTTTCCCATATCCTCGGGTAATACTAGCTTGTCCCAAGATAAATCACCTTTAATGAAGTCTTCTTCTGAATAACCTGTTATTTTTTCAACAGCACCATGGAAAAAGAATGGTTTGAAATCAACTGAACCTTTAAAAGCTATCCCATCAAAATTTTGAACAAATCCTCTATATTTTTCTTCACTTTCTTTTAATGCTTTTTCAGCTTCTCTACTCTCAGTTAAATCTCTAGCTATAGCCATTAATGCCACAGGTTTATTTGCTTTGTCAGTAATTACTGAGGCAATAAGCTCAGTAAGAAATCTTTCTCCATTCTTTCTAAGCAGAGTATATTCAAAAGCTCCTTTTAGGGTGGAGAACAGTTGTTTTTTCATTCTTTCTGAAACCTTCTGTTGATCTTCAGGAGCCGTAAACTCAATCATAGAGCATCCAATTAGCTCTTCAGGTTTTTCCACACCATGCATAATTGCAGCTTGTTGATTAGCAAAGGTTATATTTCCCTTTAAATCAGCAAGAACAATAGAGAAGGGAGCAGTATCAACAAGTTTTCGATAATGTTCTTCACTCTGTTGCAGGGCTTCTTCAATTTCCTTTCTTTTAGTGATGTCTTCTCCAATTCCTAAGAGTTTAGATATTTGTTCATCTTCATCAAATATAATAGTGTTATGCCAAGCAATAAGTCTCTTTTCACCAGATTTTGTTTCTAATTCAAGTTCAGAATAAGGCAAGGGTTTCCTCATTCCTGTCATAACCTGTTGAAAATCAAATCTTAATTCGTTTGCAATTTCAGGTGGATAAACCGATGTAAACCAATTTTTGCCAATGAGATTTTTTTCAGAATATCCTAAAACTTTGGATACTTCTTTATTCATTAACTCTAAAATTTCATCATTGTTAACAATTACGAACAAAACATTTGCTTCATTCAAATAATAGTCAGTGAGATCTCTCTCTCTTCTAATTATTTTTTCACTTTCAACAAGAGCTTGTTCTGCAATCCTGTGTCGATGAGCAGTTCGAATCTGATGTACAAGCTCAGTATACTGACTTTTTGCATCTGAACCTTTTCTGATATAATAATCTGCTCCAAGATTAAGAGCATCAATAACTACTTCTTCTCTTCCTCTCCCAGTAAAGATAATAAAAGGTACTTGCAGTTCCTTTAGTTTTATTTGTTTAAGTAGATCAAGACCATTCAAATCTTCCATTAGATAATCACAAACAATAACATCGATATTATCATCTTTGACCCTCTCAAAAACCTCCATTGGATTTCTAAGAGATTCAACAAAAATCTCTCCTTCACTCATTTTTTCTACAAATTCCTTTGTGAGGAAAAGAAAATCGTCTTCATCATCAATGTGTAAAACTCTAATAACACTAGATTTAGGATTTGGTGGATTGTTATTATCAGATTCCATTGTTCAAACAACCTCCTATTACAGTTGACCAAAGAGCTATAATTGTTTTTTCTTAAGGAAAAACAAAAATACTTCTATTTTCTAATATAAAGACATAAAAGTTGATGTGAATTGAGATATAACTTCAAGGAATCAGTAGGTAAGAACATTACTCTAGTAGGGATTATCTCAAAAATCCCTTGGCAACATCTAATTCAGTTCTTCAGCAATAGAGCTAATATTAACTACTTCGATTTAGAGAATGGAGAACAAATTGTAATTTATTCAAGAGAACCAATAACTTGCATTGGAGAAATGAAAATAACTGGAGAAGTAATTATTACTAAAGGTAGTTCTAAAAGACCTCAAAAAATCCAAACAGAGACCTATGAGGAATATCAACTATTAGTAGATGCATGGGAATGTATTAACTAGCAATCATGAGTGATAAGAATGATAGAAAACGACGATGTTGATTCTCTTCTTGAAAGTTTGAAAGATGAAGACCTTCATGTACGCGTTTTTACTATCAACTCTATTGTAGATAATCCTGGTAACAAACAAACTATCCCAGTTCTTATTACACTTCTAGAAGAAGATGTAGCTCTTGTAAGAAGTCGAATAGCTTGGGCTATGGGAAAAATAAAGGATGAGCGGACAATTAAACCATTGATTAATGCATTGGATGATGAAGATTCAGATGTTAGGAAAAACGCTACTAGATCACTAGGAGAGTTGATGGCGTTTGATGCAATCCCTGCATTAGTTGAGAAACTTAAAGACTCAAGTTGGGAGGTTAGAGCTGAAACTATTGTTGTTTTGGAAGATTTAGGTTGGGTTCCTTCAAGTAAAACAGACGAAGCTCTGACTCTTATTGCTAAAGAGAAGTGGAATCAGTTACTTGAGCAAGAAACTGTGGACAATACTCTTCTGCTATACTTTCTTAATGACCTAGATAAAGATGTTAGATCAAAAGTTGCATGGGTACTGGGAGAAATACGAAGTGAAGATTCTATTAAACTTCTATTTGAACTTCTGATGAATGATAAATTTCAAGAAGTGAAAGAGCAAGCTTCTTCAGCAATTGGAAAAATCGGGGGAGAAGAAGGATTATCTCTTCTTAAAGAAGCCTTAAAGAGTGAAAATTGGTTTATTAGAAAGTGTGCAACTTCAGCATTAGGTTATTCTCAAGATGTCTTAGTTATCAAAATTCTTGAAGAGCTTATTGATGATGATAACAGATTCGTAAGTGAGAGCGCTAAGGAAGCAATAAAACGAATAAAATCCAAACATCATATAGGAACTTGATAGAGATATACTTAAAATTGAATACATTTTTTCTAGGTTAAGTCAAACATGAGTGAAGCTATCCAAGTCCTCATGGAGGAATATTTTATGGAGGATATAAGAAAAAAACTGAGTTTTTCTAAAGAGAATATAGATGAGATTCAAAAATTCTTTCTTGATGAAAATAATCCGTTCGTTAATGATTTGCTAAAAATTGTTGAAAAACATGGAGGAGTAGATGAAATTAACAAGAAGTTTAAAGAATCAAGGAAAATTGAAACTATCTATAAGAAACTAGAAACAGTTAATCCTGATTACATAGATGATCTGGAATGGTTGATAAAGCAACGAGATTTAGACTCATTCATCAGTGAAAAAGAATATA
>Ga0114922_10002905_pt1 | contig 16012 bp, 13 predicted proteins | sample AartaG_FD_100975 | JGI IMG/M metagenome (GOLD analysis project Ga0114922, IMG submission 100975) | Deep subsurface microbial communities from Aarhus Bay to uncover new lineages of life (NeLLi) - Aarhus_00045 metaG | ecosystem: Environmental > Aquatic > Marine > Oceanic > Sediment | place...
CCCCAGGCCACTCCGGCCACGCCCACCGCCGCCTGAGCCTTACGCCTCGGCCGTGATCTTCATGCCCGACCGCCCGGCCCGGCCTGACTCCGGCCGACATGTAGTTCGTCGGAGGTTTACGTTACAACCGGGTGTGGGGCGTTGGATAGTCGATAAGAAGTGGCCACCCAAACTCATGAGTGTTGCTTTGAGTCGCGAGATGCCCGGGTGCGTTGGGGGTGTCTTGTTCCGTACGCTCGGTCGGTCAACGCGGGGACTTCGATCCGCGTTCGACGGGAAACCGGACACTGACCGTGGTGCCGTCGCCCGGCTCACTGATCAGGCGGATGTTGCCCCCGTGTGCTTCGGTAATCGTGCGGCTGATCGACAGGCCCAAGCCCGCGCCGCCGCCGTCGTGCGTGCGAGCGCGGTCGGCGCGGTAGAATCGGTCGAACACATGGGGCAGGTGCTCCGGCGCGATTCCCACGCCGCTGTCTCGAACGGTCAGCTCGGCCACGCCGTTGGCGGACAGCGACACGCGCACCGTTCCGCCGGCGGGCGTGAACTTGATCGCGTTATCCAGCAGATTACCGAGCATTTGTCGCAAGCGGCCGTCATCACCGTCGATCCATATCTCGTTGCAATCCGAAAGGGTCAAAGAGACGCCGCGCTCCTCGGCCGCGGGCGAAAAGAGGTCGACGACGTCGACTACCGCGCGATCGAGCCGGAAACGCGCCGGCCGAATGAGCTTCTGCCTGGCGTCCGCACGTGCGAGTAGGAGCAAATCGTCGGCGATCCGTGCAAGGCGGTCGTATTCCTCGATAGCCTCGGCCAGTACGGCCCGCAACTCGTCGGTAGATCGCCTCCCCGACAGAGCGACCTCTGCGTTGCCGCGCAACGCGGCCAGCGGTGTGCGAAGCTCATGAGCGGCGTCGGCGGTGAACTGTCGGAGTTGAGTGACCTGCTTCTCAAGCCGCGTGAGCATGTCGTTGAAGGTCTGGGCTAGGCGGTCCAACTCGTCACCAGCCCCCGAACGTTCGAGACGCTCCGCCAGATTCTCGACGCTGATTCTTCTGGCGGCGGTTGCCATCTTCCCCACGGGACGGAGGCCGCGAGACGCAAGAATCTGACCGCCAATCATGGCCAGGATCGCAGCGGCGCCCAGGGCGGCCGCGCAGACGCGGATGAAATGGCTCAGAGATGCGTTGACCTGGTCGAGTAGGTATGTGGCCTGGACGATTCGCGTTGTCCCGTCGGGGCTGGTCACCCATTGGCTGCACGTGCGGGTCGGTGCGCCCGAGGTGCTGCTGTGCTCTGTGCGAAAGAACGATTCGGTCGGGCGCTGCGGAGGGATCGGCCAGGAGTCCGGTAAGGTGCTCTTCGTGTCACTGGTAAGGAGCACGCTCCCGTCTGGAGCAAGTAGACGAAACGCCAGATCACCGCGCTGGCGACTGCCAAGCTCGGCGCGGATCCGCCGCTGGACGTGCACGAGGTCCCCTTCGACCGCGGACAGGATCGTCCGAAACTCCATGACCTCGCCGGCCAGGAAACCGTCAACCTCGCGGTAAAGGGAGAAACGAATCCCGATGTACAGCACCACGCACACGATAAGCGAGACGGCGAGCGTGATCCCAGTCGCCAAGGCCGTCAATCGCCCTCCAAGCGTGCGGAACATGGTCAGTCGCTCTCCTCGCGCAGAACGTACCCGACGCCACGAATAGTCTGAATCAGAGGCTTGCTGAAGCCGTGATCGACCTTCTTACGAAGGCGGTTGATGTGCACGTCGACCACGTTGGTCAACGGATCCTGGTTCACGTCCCACACACGTTCAAGCAGGATCGTGCGAGACAGTACCTGGCCCGCGCTCCGCCCGAGGCATTCGAGCAGCGCGAACTCACGAGCGGAGAGCTCGATCCGCCGGCTGCCACGCTCGACGCGTCGCCCGACCAGATCGATCGTCAGGTCACCGACAACAACCGTGTTGCTGACCAGGGCCGGACCACGCCGCAGGAGGGCGCGGACGCGGGCCATCAGCTCGGCGAAGCTGAACGGTTTGGCGAGATAGTCATCTGCCCCCAGATCGAGGCCGCGAATGCGGTCATCTACGCCATCGCGCGCCGTGAGGCAGATGACGGGCGTGGCCACGCCCTTCTCCCGCAGGCTCCGCAGGACGCTGAAGCCGTCGCGACCCGGCAGCATGAGGTCAAGCACGATGACATCGTGCCCGCCGCCCGCCGCCATCCGCAGCCCTGTCTCGCCGTTGTCGGCGAGCTCGACTGCGTAGGACGCCTCACGCATCCCCTTCTCGATGAAGCGGGCGACGCGCCGGTCGTCCTCGACAACCAAGACACGCATCCGTCGTCTCCGGTTCGACTCGCTTGGAAGCAACCCAACGCCCTGTGGCACGCAAGCAGCAGGGTACACCTGCGGCTAGCCCACGGCAACCGTCCTCGGCCTTCAGGGGGCCGGGATCGTCTCCCCGCCGAGCGCGATAGTGCGTAGAAACATTACAGGTTTGTCATCATCACGTAACCGTCGTGTTGCATACGATCGGCTAAAAGTATCGACAGCTCTCCGATGGTGCGGTCCGGGGCCAGCAGACGCAGGGCCGGTGTGCAGCTCCACCCGAACCCGGGTTGCGGCGTGTGCCTGGCAAGCTGATCTGGGTTGGAAGCATCGTCTTGGCGCAGGGCGGTGCCGCGTAGCAGTTGCGATCAGTCCTGACGAAAGCGAAACGCATGACCCAAAGAGCCAAGGTCGGTTTGCCTTTTGTAATCGTCTGCGGCTGTGCAGGCGCCACTGCCCTGCTTGGCCGGATGGGCACGGGGGACCAGCTGCCGAGCGTCAAAGTGGTCCGCGCCGCTACACTTGATGCCAACGTAGCGGATCAGAACGAACAGTTTGCCAGGACCGACCCGCTACGGTTCTTGCAGCACTGTCTGGATTACCACAGGGCTCACGTGCGCGACTACCGCTGCACGTTCATCAAGCAGGAGTCGGTTCAGGGCACTCGGTTGCCAGCGCAGGTTGCAGACGTACGGTTCCGTGAGGAGCCATTCAGCGTCGACATGACGTTTACCAGAAACGTCGGGGAGTGCAAGCGGGCGCTATATGTTGCCGGCCGGTGGGTTGACGCCCAAGGCAACGAGCTTGCCCTGGCAAAACCGGGCGGAGCAATCCTGCGGGCGTTCCTTCCGCAGATCAAACAGCCGATTCATGGTCGCCGCGCGCAGCAGGCATCCCGTCGCACAATTGACCAGTTCGGGTTCAGCGAATCCCTGGAGCTGATCCTGAAGTACTCCCGCAAGGCCCAGGCGGAAGGCAAGTTGAAGCTCGAGTACGTGGGGCGTGGCGCCATCGGCGGGCGGCCCACGTACGTCTTTGAACGGCATCTGCCCTACACCGGAGATGAGACGGACTATCCGGACAGGTTGCTGGTCTTTCACATCGATCGGCAGTACTTGGTGCCCACCGCGTGCTACTGTTATGCCGACGAGGCCAGGCAGGCGCTGTTGGGAAGCTACCTCTACACTGACATAGAAATGAATCCAAGGTACACCGACGACGACTTTGACCCGGATAAGCTGGACTTCTGATCGGTATTCGGGATGATCTGTTCTCTTGGGAGGTCGGCAGAAAGGCACAATGCTTCATTCGCAATCCTCCGTGGGGGTTTCTCAACTCGGCGCGCATGCGGAGTGAAGATGGTGTGTCGCGTACGCGATGGTTGCCTGGCTGCGGTGCTGGCTCTGTCGTGCACCTCCTGCACCGATCTTCTGCTGGCTCGTTATCGCGATGACGCCCTCCTGGCCCGGCACACCTACAGACTGGGGCAAGAATACCTGGACCTTGGTGACCTCACGCTCTGCTACCAGGAGGTCGGCCAAGGCGATCCTGTCATCATCTTGCCCGGGCTGGGCACGTCCATCGACTTCTGGCAGCTGAACGTGCCGTCTCTAGCCGAGCATTTCCACGTATTGGCCATGGACCTTCCGGGTTTTGGCAAATCCGACAAGCCAGATGCGTCTTACGACCTGTTGTGGCTTTCTCGGCAGGTTCTGGCCTTCATGGATGCCAAGCAGATTGAGCGGGCCCACTTCATCGGTGGTTCAATGGGAGGGCATCTCGGACTCCTTCTGGCGTTACACCATCCGGATCGGGTCGGCAAGCTCGTGATCATGGGCTCGAGCGGGATGTGGCCTCATCCGGGTGGCCTGGCGGACCTGGCGCTTAAGACGTTGTGGAGCGAGTGGCTGGTGGCCGATCATCTGCGCCGCGCTTGGCCGGACATCTATTGGAAGCTGTCCAGACGTCAGCCGCCGATCACGCACGACCTGTTTCGCTACCAGATGGCGGTCCGGGCCGATTCACGAAGATACGCACCTGAGGGTCGAGCGGCCGCGCGCGCCCTGCGGAGCATATTTTACCGCACCTGTCGCAACCAGCTTGATGAGATCGACACGCCGGTCTTGCTTATCTGGGGCGAGGCCGATCACATCCACCCCCTCAAGGACGCGGAGTTTTTTGCAGAGCACCTCCCGGACGCGAAGCTGGTCGTCGTGCCCGACGCCGCCCACGAGGTGATGATTGACAACCCGCCGTTGTTCAATGATCTGGTGCGCGACTTCCTGGCCCCACAGTCGGACGGTCGCAAGGGCCTGGCCGAGCGACCTGGCCGCACCGCGCGGCAGAACCTGACCCACGACAAACGCCACAACGCCGTCCAGGGTCAAACATTGCAGGATTGTCATCATCCCGTAACCGTAGCGTCACGCCCGCGCGGCTAAGATGCTTTCGCTGTCCCGACGGTGCGGTCCGGGGCGGCGCAATCCATGCGGGCTTGGCTCATTGAGGAGCAAGCTACTGCACCGTGTGCCTCGCGACACTTTGTTGGAGCCGCAGGTATCGTCCGGGCTCAGGACGATGCGGCAGGACAACTGAACCTCGGTCCATACAGAGAAGGAGATCTAACATGAACCTCAATCTTACCTGGCTCTGGGCTGTCATTGGCGGCTTGGCAGCGTTCTTCCTGTTCTTTGGCTCAGCGGCTACGCCAGCAGGGTAGCTCCTGTCGAATCGCGTGAAGTTGGCCCGGGCGGCGAGTGCGGGGATGAGATCCACGCCTCCGAAGGAAGATTCGTTGGCGGCATCTTCCCAGTGGCGGCGGCTTGGCGTGCTGGGATTGGCCGCATTTGCGTTGGTCACTTGCCTCGTCGGGCTGCACGACAGCCCGCGCCTGGGTGACCATGAGTGCATCAACGCCCTCGCCGCCCGGCAGACGCTTGAGACCGGCTGCTGGCTCATTCCACACATCGGTGAGCTCCCGCTGATTCGCAAGCCCCCTTTGGGCACATGGCTGATCGCCGCGAGTTCCTACCTGGTGGATGGCCCCATGGTCTCGCCGCCAGTGTCGGACTATGCAGCCCGCTTGCCATCGGCTCTGGCCGCCTGGGGCACCGTGCTTCTCGTGTACTGGCTCGGGCGACAGATGTACGGGCACCGCGCCGGGTTGACCGCCGGCTTCATCTCGGCCGGCAGCATGGGCGTGGTCTTCTTCGCCCACAACGCCCAGGTGGACATGGTGCTGACCTTCTTCACCACACTGTCATTTGCCTGCTTCTGGCGAGGGGCGTTGCACGACAAGCCCAGCCGGTGGGCGATGGCCGCGTTCTACCTCGCATTCGCGCTGGCGATGATGGCCAAGGCACCGCTGCCGTTGGTGACCGTCGGCTTGGCCCTGGTGGCTTATTGGTTCGTTACGGCGCCGTTGTTGACGGCGACGGACGGGACGCCGCCCGGCACATGCCCTCCTCACCGGGCCAGGTACGGCGCCCTCCGAGCGCAGTTCCATCGACTGTCGGACCTTTGGGGCGTTCCCGGGCTTCTTCTGTTCTTGTTGGCGGCGGGAGCGTGGCCCGTGTATGTCCTGACCCACGTAGACGGTGCTTCGGCCCTTTGGCGGGCGGAATACCTCGACCGATTCTCCGGCGACATGACTGATGGCAGCCAACCGGTGTGGTACTACGTTCCGATTCTGCTCGGGTTGACCGCTCCTTACCTGCTCTCCCTTTCCGAAGCCGTGGCTGCGCCGTTCGTCCCACGCTACACTCCACACCGCAAGGGCTTGGCCTTCGCCTTCACCTGGGCGATAGTCGGCACCCTTTTCCTGAGCACGTCGGCGTTCAAGCGCCCCCATTACGTGCTTTCGCTGGTTCCAGCCTACTGCTTACTGTTGGGCCCCGTGATCGACCGGCTGTTCTTCGGAGAGGTGGCTGTCGCCGGCCGCGCCGTACAGTCGGTCTGCCGACTGCTCCCGGTGCTGATCGCGGCCGCCGCAGTCGCCGGTGGCGTGCTGTTGGACCGCGTCTACCCGGACCTGCTGCGGAACTACGTTCTGGCCGTCATCTTGGCCGTCCTCCTTTGGAAGGCGTCCTGCAGGGCGTTCGCACGCGATCGCCGGATGGTGTCCTTCGCCGAGTTGAACATGGGGGTCTTGCTGCTGCTGCTGGCCATCTGGCCTTGTCTGCGCGGGGGTCTCCATATGAACGCGGAAGGCGATGCGCTGGCCAGTGCGCTGCGGGCGAACCACGTGCAGCCGGACGACCTAGTCTTCTGGCTCCACGGCCGCCCGGATGCCTCGGTGGAGTTCTACTCGGGATTCCGTATTCGACGGCTCATCAATGAAATCGAAATGACCTCGTACCGCTCCCACCGCAAGGCGCTGCCGGCCGGCCTGTACCGGGAGTATGCCGAGCGCATCGGTCGCGCACTCGACGCGTCAGGCCGCACCTATCTCATCATGAGGGGTGAGCATCTCGCCATGCTGGAGAAAGAAACTTCCACCGGTCATCGCGTATTGTTTCGCTTGGAGGGGTTTCATGAATCAGCGGAGGACGAGTTGGTCGTGGTCACTCAGAACGACGGCGCGCCATCGAGCGACGCCAGACACGCGGCTGAATTGCGCACGGCGCGACGCAGCTAACCGAGGGGTTGAGCGAACCGGAGAAGGCACAAGGCCCGGCGAGCTTGTAATCTTCGAGCGTGTGCCGACGCCGCGTCGGCAGCTTGCGCTACGCTGCGCTCCGAGGGAGCAGGGGTTTGGCGGGGACCTGGCGTCGGCGGACAGAAAACCACGCGGCATGAGCCGGGAGCGGGACACCAACGGCCGGGCGTTCGGACCAAAGATGACAGGATTGTAATCTGTTGCCTCCTTGCGGCGCCTGGACATACGAGTACATTGGGCCGCCGGATGGGGCCTGGGTGCCCCATGTCACAAGGCCACTCTTGAGAGGATCAGGACATGCACCACGCGCTTTGCACTTCACTCACTGTCGCCTTCCTCATGCTTGTCTGCACGAGCTCCGCGGCCGTCGCTCAACAGTCAGAGCCGACCGGCACCGATGACAGGCCGCCGGACTCGAACGTGACCACGGAGGACGAGTTCAGCGAGTTTGAGACTGCGGCAGACACGCTGAGGGAGCAGCAATCGATCGACGCGTACACCTCGCTCGAGGACGGCCAGCCCGGCGAGCCGGGGCACTTCGAGTTGGAGTTCGACGTCGGTTGGGAGACGATATCGGGAGAGCACGACCCCGTGTCGTTCGCCCCGCAACTGGTGTACACGCTGGATGGAAGTGAGTTTCTGCGTAACACTCAGCTCATCCTGGCGGTTCCCATGGAGTTCGGGCTGGGGGGCGTGGACGGCAATGCGGACATCGAGTTCGGCTGGCAGCAACGCTGGGTGCAGGAAGACGGGTGGATTCCCACGTTCGCCACGCTGGCCGAAATCCGCGTGCCCAGCGGCTACCATTCTTCCGGAGTCGACGGCACGTTTACCGGCATCGTCGCGAAGGAACTCGGTCCCGGCACGATGTTCCTGAACGCTTTCGTCAAGACCGCCAATGGCAACAACGTGGAGGACCTGCGCCATTTCCAATGGGGCTTCCGAACGGGCTACAAGTGGCGCCTGCGCGACGACTTCGCGCTTATCACCGACTATGTGAACCAGTCGAGCGAGGAAGATGGCCACGCCAATCTCAACCTCCTTGAGGTCTCGGGGGAGTGGCGTGTGAACGAGCAGCTCACGGTTTCCCCGGGCATCGTCGTTGGGCTGGATGACAACGAAGAGACGCCGAACTTCGGTGCCGGGATTCACATGACCTGGTCATTCTAGGGTCTGCGCTCACTCGGCCCGCTGCGACCCGATGTTGTTGTACCGGCGCACGAGATGGACGGGAGGAAAGTGTGCGCTCCGACAGCGCAAGTCAGTGCGGATGTTTGGAATCGTGGCGTGTGCCCCGTCTGGCGTTCGTGACGGGATTAGTCGCGGTTTCCGTTGCCGGCTGTGTGACCGTCAACCCTGATCGGGACTACCAGCGTGCGGCCGGGCTGATCGTTGAGCGAACCGGCGCCGACTATGTCTATGACCCGCAAGCCGAGGATCTGATCGAGGAGAAGGTCACGTCAGCGCTTGCAGATGGCCTGACCATCGACGAGGCCATCGCAGTCGCCCTGTTGAACAACCGCGCGTTCCAATGCGCCTTTCGAGAAATCGGGGTCTCCCGGGCCGATGTGGTCGAATCCGGTCTGATCAGCAACCCAACCCTGGGGCTAAGCTTGCGTTTTCCGGAGGGCGGGGGACTGGCCAACCTCACGTTGTCGCTGGCCCAGCAGTTGGTCGATCTCTGGCAGATCCCGGTCCGCAAACGCATCGCGGAAGCCCAGCTTGAACGTACGTTATTGCTGGTGGCCCGCGAGGCGGTCTTGTTGTCCTCTGAAGTTCAGGCTCTCTACTACCGGCTGCTTGCCCTCGAACGGGCCGAAACGCTGGCGGGGGAGGACCTGGAGCTGGCCCAGAAGTCGCTTTCACTGGCCAGGAACCGTTTTGAGGCAGGAGAATCCGACAAGCTGGACGTCAACCTGGCTCGCACGGGCGAGCTTGAAGTGCGGCGGCGGTTAATCACCCTGAGGCAGGACATCCGGCAGGCTCGAGCAGATCTGGCCCGTGTGCTCGGGTTGGCGCGCCACGATGCCGAGTGGACACTTGCCGAGGAACTGCCGACTCACCCCGCGATTCAGGCGGACGAAGCGACTCTGCTCACCACGGCCATGACTCAGCGGCTGGATGCCCGCGCCGCGGCAATGCAGGTGCAGGCCGCCGAAGACGAAGTGCACAGACAGGTTCTCGACATCTTTCCCAACGTGACCGTGGGTGTCGAAGGGGAGAGGCCGGAACGGCGGGCCCTGCCTGGTCGCACGGTCCTCGCCGACACGGCGCGGGCGTCCATACGCAGCGGCGGACTCACCGCGCCGGACATCCAGACGCGCGGCGAACGCCGTCGGGAGCGCAGCCAGGTCATCGATATGCTGCTCGGGCCCACGTTGGACGTCACCCTTCCGATCTGGCACCAGAACCAGCCCCAGATCGCCAGAGCCCGCTATCAAGCCCTGCAAAGACGGTGCGAATTCGAGGATCTGCTGGACGCTGTCGCCCAGGAGGTGCAGAAGGCCGTCGCCGCGATGCAGACCGGTCAGGAACTCGTGGCCTTCTATCAGGATCAGGGTCTTCCCCTGGCTCGGGAGAACGTGGAAGCGGCCCAACGGGCGTTCCAGGCCGGAGAGCAGAATATCATCGTGCTGATGGAGGCCCAGAAGTCACTGGTGGCACAACGGGCCGAATACGTCAACGCCCAGCGTGACTGTGCAATCGCGCTGGCTGATCTGCAACGGGCGATCGGCGGCAGGATTCCGTGGGGCGCCTCTGTCGGACCGGCTACAACGCAACCCTCAGAACCTGATAAGACGGAACCATGAAGTCGCGAATCGTGACCATTCTGCAATGGGCTGCGTTCTTCGGGCTGCCCGCTCTCCTCGGCGGATGCACGACGGAATCGTTGTCCTCAACGGCGATCGTCCAGGACGTGCAGACGTTCCTCACGGATTTCGGACTACAGACGCTGACCGCCCTGCTGCTGTAAGGGACCCCGCGTGACAACTGGCCTTGGCGAAACAGCACGCTCCGGACACACATCGGCATCGCCGCGCAGCGACGGTTTTGTCATCCGCCACCGCAAGGGGATTCTGTTCGTCTCAGTGGTCGTCTGCCTGGCCGGTGCGTACGCCGCGTATCGCATGCCGGCAGCGGTCTTTCCGCAGACCGACTTTCCGCGGGTCGTCATCCTTGTTGATAACGGCGTCATGCCGGCCGACGAGACGATGGCCACGATCACGCGCCCCATCGAAGAGGCGATGAAGGACATCCCCGGCTCGGTCAACATCCGTTCCGCAACCGGCCGCGGCTCCGCCGAGATCAACGTCTTCTTCGACTGGAACACGGACATGGTGCAATCCGAGCTCTTCGTGCTCGGGCGGTTATCCCAGATTCGCAGCACGCTTCCCCCCTCCGCAACCGCTGAGGTGCACCGGCTGACCTTCGCTGCGTTCCCGGTGATCGGCATCAGCCTGACCAGCCAGTCGCGATCCATCGCCCATCTGTGGGAGATGGCCCGCTACGATATCCAGCCGAGGTTCCTGCGGATTCCAGGCGTGGCGCGGATCGCGCTGGTCGGAGGCAGTGTGCCGGAGTACCACGTGGTGCTCGATCCGGTGAGGCTCGACGCATTTCAGCTCGCACCGCAGCAGGTGAGCGATGCGATCGCCGACGCCAACCGCTTCGTTCCCACGGGAATGCACGAAGAAGATCGCCAGCTCTATCTGACACTCGTCGACGGGCGCGTGGACGACGCCGGCGAACTGGCGGACATCGTGATCGGCTGGGCCGGTGCCTCGCCGATCCGCGTACGCGACGTTGGCAGCATCCGCAAGGGGACCGCGCCGCGTTTCAACATTGTCACCGCTGACGGAGTCGACGCCGTTTTGCTCAACGTGTACAGCCAGCCGGACGGCAACACCGTCGCGATCGCCGACGCGTTGCAGACCGAACTCGGGAATCTGAAGCGGGAGCTTCCTCCCGACGTGCGTCTGGCGTTTTTCTACGACCAGTCGCAATTCGTGCGCGAGGGCGTGCGCAGCGTGTGGGAGGCGATCTTCATTGGCCTGGCGCTGTCGATCGCCGTGCTCTACGGCTTCTTGCGCACCCTCAGCACGACGATCGTGGCGGCCCTGGCCATTCCGGTGACCGTCCTGACCACGCTGGTGGGCATGCACATCTTTCACATGAGCTTCAACCTGATGACGCTCGGCGGCATCGCTGCTGCGATCGGCCTCGTCATTGATGACGCCATCGTCGTGGTGGAGGCCATGTACGCCAAAGTGTGCGCGGGCCACTCCCGGGCGGAGGCGGCGCGCCTGGCCATACGCGAGGTCGGCATGCCGCTCATCGGCAGCACGCTGACGCCCGTGGTCGTGTTCATTCCCTTGGCCTACCTGACCGGTGTTTCCGGTGTCTTCTTCCGGGCGCTGGCCCTCACGATGGTGGTGGCGCTGCTCACTTCGCTGCTGATCGCGGTGACGCTGACGCCGACGTTGGGCGCGGCGTTCATCCACCGGCGCGGCGGTCCGGTGCAGGACGAGCTTGAACAGGGGGGTCCGGTTCTGCGCCGACTCATCGCCATGTATGAGTGGGCCGCACGGCGAGTGCTGCGGCATTACGTCGTCGCGCTGGGCGGCGTTGCGGCGGTCATCGTGGCGGGATTCCTGCTGTATTCTCACCTGGAATCCGACTTCCTCCCCGCGCAGGACGAGGGCGCCTTCGTCCTCGATTACTTCACGCGTCCCGGGACGAGCCTGGCCGAGACCGACCGCATGCTCCGGCACGTCGAGGAGATTCTGCGCCACACTCCAGAGATCGAGAGCTACTCGCGCCGCACCGGCGCGCGGCTGGCGCTGGCCATCGCCGAACCGAACACCGGTGATTTCCTCGTGAAGCTGAAGGGAAATCGCACGCGCAGCACCGAGGAGGTCATCGACGAGCTGCGCGGAGAGATCGAAGCCGCCGAGCCTGCCCTGAACACGGAGTTCCCCGGCGTGCTAAGCGATCTGATCGGCGATCTGACCTGGTCGCCCGACCCGATCGAGATCAAGATCTTCACCAGCGACGCGGACCGGCTTAGACAGCTTGCCGCGATGATCGCTGACGAGATTGAGCAAGTCCCCGGCGTGGTGGACGTCAACGATGGGTTGGTGGTGGCCGGCCCATCGCTGCGCTACAAGGTCCGGCAGGCGGCAGCCGCTCGCGCCGGATTCGACGCCGCGCAGATTGGGGCGAATCTCGAAACGGCCATGCTCGGTTCGCCGGCTTCCTACGTCCTGGAGGGCGATCGGATCAGGACCGTCCGCGTGCTGCTGACCCGCCAGCAGAGCGAGCGCAAACAGCGCATCGGCGAAATACCGCTTCGTTCCCTCCAGGGAACGCAGATGACGCTGGACGGCGTCGCGCAGGCCGGACTCCGTCCCGGACGTCTCGAGCGGCACCGCGAAGACCTGCGCGAGCTCATTGCCGTTTCCGGGCGGCTTGCCGGGCGCGACCTCGGCAGCGGGATCGCCGCGATCAAGCAACACCTCGCCGCGACGCTCGAACTGCCCCCCGGGGTCTCCATCGAATACGGCGGGCTCTACCAGCAGCAGCAGGAATCATTCCGCAACCTGCTGATTGTGCTGGTGATGGCCATCCTGCTGGTTTACGGCATCCTGATGCTGGAGTTCCGCACCGTGCTGCATCCGCTGGCTATCGTCGGCGGCGCCGTGCTGGCGATGTTCGGCGTGGTCGGTGCACTTTCGTTGACGGGCATCTCGCTGAACATCGTCTCCTTCCTTGGAGCCATCATCGGCGTGGGAATCGTGGCCAAGAACGGCATCCTGATGTTCGACTATGTGGACCATCTGCGCGATCGAGGGCTGTCGCTCGTGGAGGCGCTCGTGCAGTCCGGGCGCCGCCGCCTGCGCCCCGTACTGATGACGACGTTGGCCGCATTCCTGGGCCTGTTGCCGTTGGCCTACGGGGTCGGGGCGGGGGCCGACATGTTGCGCCCGCTGGCGATCGCTGTGATCGGCGCGCTGTGCATTTCGCTCGTGCTTTCGCTGCTGGCCACTCCGCTGTTTTACTATGTCTTTCTGCGTGTCCTTCGCATGCACGAGCGCCCGATGCAAGGTGAGTCCGCTGTGAGGGAAGGGGTAACATGAAACGAACGCAATGTCTGGTGCTAGCGGTCGTGTTCAGTTCGTTGATGCTCTGGGGGGGATGTCGCCCGCCCGCCCAAGAGGCTGACCCCGACAATGCGCCCGTGCAGCCCGTGCAGGTACGCACTGCCCAGGCAACGGTGACCACCTTGCGTCCCTCGATCGATTTGATCGGCACGGTTGTAGCGATTCCCGAACGGACGAGCAGAATCTCGACGCCGGTGGAGGGGCAAGTTGCCCACATTGCCGTCGTCGAGGGGCAGACGGTGCAGGCGAGTGACCCGCTCGTGCACCTGGACTGTCGTGCGGCCGAGGCACGGCTGGCCGGCGCCGGCGCCGCGGAGCAGAAGGCCCAGGCTACGCTCGCCAAGCTGGAACACGGCCCGCGAGCGGAGGAGGTGGAGGCGGCGCGCCAAACCGCTCGGCAACTCGCTGCCGTGGCGCGTGCGCTCAGCACCAAGTTCGAAGCGCTGAGCGTGCTGCATGAGAAGGACGGGGTCTCCGACGTGGAGTACAGCCAGGCCCAGGCGCGGCTTGAGGCGGCCGAAGCCGAAAGCCAAGCCGCTGCGGCACAGCTCAGTCTGCTGGAAGCCGGCACACGAGCCGAGGAGATCGCCGAGGCGCGCGCGGAGCTGGCCGGCGCCCAGGCCGAAACGGTAGCAACTGAGCTCGCCGTTGAGTTCTGCACGATCCGTAGTCCGATCGACGGCGTTGTGGCCCGACTGACGGCCCGTGCGGGTGCATACGTCACGCCGGCCGATGTGCTCGGGATCGTCGTGGACGTGACGGAACTGTTCGTAAAGGTGCGGATTCCCAGCGAGCACCTTGCCCAGATCGCACCTGGCGCCCTGGCGGACGCCTGGACCGGAACGGAGGAGCAGCCAACCCTGCACGGCAACATCGCCCGCCTGAGCCCGGAAGCGGACCCGCTTTCCGGTGACGTGGACGGGTTTGTTTCCGTGAGAAATGACCACGAGACCCTCCGGCCCGGGCTTGCGTGCCGCGTCCGCATCTGGTTGCCCGAACTGAGCACCGCGACGGTCATTCCCACGGTCGCCGTCGCCGATCGGGACGGCAGGCCTGTCGTCACTCTGATCCGCGAGAACAAGGCGTATGAACGTGAAGTAACCCTGGGGAAAGCGACCGCAGAGCAGGTACAGGTGTTGGACGGACTTCAGGCCGGCGATCTTGTCGCCGTAGAGGGGGGCTACGCGCTGCCCGAGGGTTGTCCGGTCCGGGTCGTCTTCGACACGCCCGGTGCTGAGAAGGGGCCCGAGGCGCCTTGAGCGCGGGTAGACTCGACGTGCAGGGCGGCAGGATGTGGCCGCCTCGACGCGACAGGCTGGGCCAGAAGCACGTATTATGCCCCATCACTGAAGACGGCGCTTTGCGTGGGGTCGGCCTGCTTCCCCTCGTCATCGCCGGGAATCGTCCCGGCCACGAGATCGAGTACCCACTCGCGGTGGTTATCGTGGGGGGGCTTTTCACCTCGACGTTACTGAACCTACTTCTTATGCCTACCCTCTACTTGCGATTCGGGCAATGTCGAGCCAGCGATGCGCCAGAGCCGTAGTCCGGACGCGTTGTGGTGGCTGGACCTGAGGACGCGCCCTGCCCGCGGCCGGCCAAGCTCACTCTCAATAATGCCACCGCTACGGGGGTGTGCAGAGGTAGGCGCCCACCCTTTTGTAGGGTGTGATTGCGCCGCCGGGTTCAATCTCGCCTCGGTTTTGTACCCCTGCAACCGGGCGCGGAGCCGGCCGTAAGCATCGTCTGCCGGAGAGCTTGTGACGGCCCGGGGGGTACAACGGCTGATCGACGGACAGCCCGCTGGTCATCGTGAACCCGGCTTTTTGCACCCGTAGACGCGTCTTGTTGCACCCTACAACGTAGGGGCTCAGAATCAGCGTTCGACTCGGCGTTTTCAACCCCCACGACACCCCATCGTCGCCTCATCTGGAGTCACACAGATCGTCGAAAACCCCCGTTCTCGACCCTTTGGGCCCGATCCAGCGCACCCATCCCCTTCCCCTCTGTATCCACCACCAACTCCGCGCGCCGGCGGTACGAGATTTGCGTTTGAACGTGAGGCTTGCACGCGGCCTGACTATGCCGCGCGCCAGATGTTGCGCGCCGCGCGCGAGATACGTTTCGCGCTGCGAACCCGGACCTTGGTCGTTCAGCGCCAGACGACGATCCGGCCCCGGAAGCCTGCGCGCTTGACCACCGAGGCCAAGTTGGCGATGGCCCGTTGGGGACTCTCCCCGCTGGCTTGCCAGCCCAGGAACCGACCCTCACCCCGGAGGACTTCGACCTTTGCGCCGTTGATCCCGCTCTTGACCTTGACGATCATTTCTTGGCCCCCGCCTTGTACTTCAATCGCTTTGAACCCCGACTACGGGACCCTGCGCCACAGGACGATCTGCCCCAGGAAGCCTTCGACGCGCACCGCCTCTGTGAGGTTGGCGACGGCTTCCCGGATGGTCCGGCCGGACGCGCGCCAGCCGAAGAAGTCGGGATGGTCGATCACCTCGACCTCGATCCCGCCGCTGACATATCTGGCTTTGACGATCACTTTGCACCTCCCTTACCCACTCCGGCACGGTTCGCACGCCGGTTGATCCGGGCTGACTTGCGGTTTCGGTTTCGTGGCTTACGGGCGCGCCGCTCGGCCTCGATCAGCGGGTCCAGGCCGATGCCCATGACTTCGGCCCGCGTCAGCGTGCGACGGGCGGCCTTGCGCTTGCGGCACACTGGGCCCCGCCACTCGGGGACGAGCTTCCTGGCGCGCTTCCGGTTCCGCTCGGGGCTCTCGCGCCGCACGGCGAACCCGTACCGTCCGTCGCCGGCCAGCTCGCTGAGACGATCGCGCCCGGCGCGCCGCGGTGGTCCTCCC
>Ga0114922_10002906_pt1 | contig 16009 bp, 15 predicted proteins | sample AartaG_FD_100975 | JGI IMG/M metagenome (GOLD analysis project Ga0114922, IMG submission 100975) | Deep subsurface microbial communities from Aarhus Bay to uncover new lineages of life (NeLLi) - Aarhus_00045 metaG | ecosystem: Environmental > Aquatic > Marine > Oceanic > Sediment | place...
CTCTCGGGCACATCCAGATGCGCAGGAAAGGTGAAACCCCGGATGCTGGGTAAAGGAAAGCCCGCCGGCGGTTACTCCAGCGCTACGTCGAGCCAATTCCCGTTTTCAGCGGATCTGTAGGTGGCATCCATGATCAGCTGACAGCGCAGTCCATCTATCATGCCCGGCTGGGAAGTCTTTCCTTGGCTGATGGCCTTGAGAAACCCATACTGGTTTTCGGCGTGGGTACGGGTCCAGCCGACAATCGAACGGGGCGGTGGAAGCGTGGCGCCGGGATAATGCTGAACCGTCTCCAGTCGGGTCCAACCCCGTTCACCCCCCATTGAACCTCCGGGTCTAGTTGCGTCGTACCAGTACAACCAGTTTGCATCCATCAGCCGGAACATCACAGCTGCTTTCTCACCGTAAATCTCTATGTTCAGATCATCGAGAGCTCCGGTGGCGAAGCGGGATACCTCGATCGTGCCGATTCCGCCGTTTTTCAGGCGCACCTCGAGCCAAGCCGCGTCGTCTACCGTAACCTCTTCTTTCTCTTTGGATTTCTTGGCGATAGGGCGTTGGTCGATATACGTTTGCACCATTCCGCGGACGGAGGCGAACTCTCCCAGGAGGTGACGGATGAGGTCGATGACGTGTGAACCCAGATCGACCAGGGCTCCTCCCCCGGACTGCTCCTTACGCATCCGCCAGCTCATCGGCCGATCCGGATCCTGATAACCTGTGTGAAAGTATTCGGCGCGAAATGAATAGACCTTGCCAAGACGACCTTCATCGATCAGCTGTTTGGCCCGCATCAGGGCCGGCACAAAGCGAAAGTTGAAGGTCACGCCCACCTCTACCCCGTGTTTGACGGCCGCCGCGGCGATTTGCCTGGCTTCCTCGGCGGTGCGGGCAAGGGGTTTTTCACAGTACACGTGCTTGCCCGCTTCAAAGGCCCGGAGCAGAGCCTCCCTGTGGAGAAAGTTGGGAAGGCAGCAATCCACCACATCCACTTCCTCCTGCTGCAGGAGATCTGCAACGCTGGTGAATCCTCGCCGGAATCCCCCGGCCTGCGCAGCCCGATCGGCGGATTCCGGGCTGCTCGTGCAGACTCCCTCCAGGACGATCTCCGGCAGTTCTCCCGGGTACAGCAGGGGCAGTTGCCGGTAACAGTAGGTGTGGATCTTCCCGATGCCCCCGTATCCCAACAAGCCAATTCCGATTTTTTCCATCAGCGTCTCCTCGTGGATTATGTGGAATTCCGGCTGTTAAAGTAGCCCCGAATGCCCTCCCGCCAATGCGGCATAGTATGACCGGTCACCAATCCGAATAAACGGCAGTCCAGGACGGTGCGACAGGGTCGATCCGCCTGCCGTTTGAGTCGAGCTCTTTCCACTTCCTCGGCCTCCTCGCTGCGGCCTGCGGTTTCAAGGACAAAGGCGGCGAACTCCAGGCGGGTACAGGCCCCCGTACTGGTGATGTGGTAGGTACCGTAGGCGCCGGTTTGGAACAACTTCTCGATAGCCTCGGCCAGATGCAGCGTATAGGTGGGGGATTCCAGTTGATCCGTGGCCATGCGGACGATCCCGTCGCGCTCGGCCAGGCCGAGGACCCGTTCGACGTAGTTGCCTTTGCGGTGCCCGATCAACCAGGCGGTGCGTACGATATACGACCGTGGGCAGATCCGGCGGGCCAGAACCTCACCGGCCAGCTTGCTGCGACCGTACTGATTCACGGGGCAGGGGGGTGCGAGCTCATCGTAGTCACAGCCGCTGCGGCCGTCGAACACATAATCCGAGGAGAAATACAGGTAATCGGCATCGGCTCGCTGCGCGGCGATTGCCAGGTTCTGCGAACCTAAAGCGTTGACCCGGAAAGCCCTGTCGGGCTCTGTCTCGCAGGACTCGACGTCAACACAAGCCGCGGAGTTGATGATCAGCTGCGGTCGCAATTCTGCAATCTTGGTAGCCGTTTCTTCCCGCTGACGTATGTCGATTTCATCGATATCCAGGCCGACCACCTCGTGGCGACTGCCAAGATAACTCAACAGATCGTGGCCCAGCATTCCCTTCGAGCCGATAACAGCGATTCTCATGGTGCGGGTTCCAAGCTATTCCCGTAGTTCGGAAGCCCGATCCAAAGCCTCCCGCAGACGCTTCACCGCTCGGGTGATCTCTCCGCTGCCGGCTCGAAAACGGCCCTCGGGTCCCTTGAACAGGGGTGATGAGAACTCTCCGACCGTCATCCCCGCTCTCACGAACTGTTCGACGTTACCTGCGTTCAAGCCCCCGTCTTCCATCAGCTCAACCCGGCCTTGTAGATTGCGTTCGGCGAGCATGCTGTGCAGCTGCTGAATGGAGTCCACCACGATCGGGTCGATGGTGTGGGGGCTCTTGCCCGGGCCGGCCGGCTTCCAAAAGGGAGCCCGACTCTCGTACTCGATGATGTCCACGAAGGGAAGGTACTGTTCGAAGAACAGCAGAGGACAACCCTGCCAGGCCCACACGCCTACTTTGAGCTCCAGAGTCTCCTTGATGTAGGTGATGCTCTGAATAAGGGTCTCCCCGGTGGTCTCTATAGGCAGAGAGATCAGGTCGGCTCCGGAATCTTTGAGCTGGCGGAACAGCTCGTGCCCGGGGCGCATCATCTGGATCTGTACCTCGATTTCCAGATCGGTATGGGGACGGATCCCCTGAAGAATGTCGATCCCCCCACGCGGGACTGCGAAGTCCATGTACACGCCGTCGCGCATCTCCAGATGAATCCAATCCACCCCCGCTTCGGTCAGTTCCTCCACCTGTGCACCAAGCTCTCCATAGTCGGCCCAAAACAAACCGGCGGCGATTTTTATCCTGGATTCGATTTCCCCGATTCTTTTCCTCTCCATTTACTTTCCTCACACTATATAGATACGCACGCCTCGCTCTTCCAGGTCGGCTTTGTCCCGGTCGGGGATGCCGCTATCGGTGATCAGACAGGTGATCTCCTCCGGGTAGAATAATCGGGCCAGCTGCACTTTGCCGAACTTGCTGGAATCGGTCAGGACGAATACCTCGGGGCTCCTATTCACGATCTGAGAGGAGATCTCAGCACGCATCATGTCTGTACTGGTGAAACCCGTGTCGCTGGTGTAACCGTCAACTCCGATAAAAGCCTTGCTGAAGTTTACGTTCTCCAGGCAAAGCCTGGTCAGCTGGCCGACCAGGCTTTCGCTTTCGTGCTGGTAGCTGCCCCCCAGCAGAATGATGTTGGCATGGTCGTTTTTCTTCAATTCCCGGGCTATGAACACATTGGTGGTGATGATGTTTACGTTCGCCCTGGTTTCCAGTTCCTTCACTAGGATTGCGTTTGTCGAACCGGATTCGATAAGGATCGTCTCATCCTCGCTGACCAAGGCTGCGGCCTTCCGGGCGATTGCCAGTTTTTTTTCATAATTCATCACCAGCCGTTTGGAGATATCGTCGGCGTTTTGCAGGATCGCCCCCCCGTGAACCCGCTTGAGGAATCCCTCCTCCTCAAGATAGTTCAGATCCTGGCGAATCGTCACCGCGGAAACAGCGAAGCGGCTGGCCAGATCTTTTACGTTCGTTTTCTTATTGCTGCTGAGGGTATCGATAATCTTTCGCTGTCGTTTGTTCATGACTCCTCCAAGATCAGGGAGGCCGCACCGATCAATCCCGTATCCCGGCCGGTTTGAGCCAACGCGATTTCGATAGGGTCGTAGAGCATGTCTCTTGCCAGAGAGTGGAATTTTTCTTTGATCCGCTCGAAGTACAGGCTGCCCCAATTCATCAGTCCTCCTCCCAGCACAATCACCGGGGGATTGAAGATCTGAAACAGGTTGTAGATGCCGATACCGATGTAGTCGGCGAATTCCAAGACCACGCTGCGGCAGAGAGGATCTCCTGCATCCAGGCCCTGCTTGATAAACTCTCCGTTGATCTTTGTCGAATCGGTGATCTGCAGCTGAGTATTTGTCCCCTGTTCCAGTTTCTTTCTAACAAGTTGCGGCAGAGCCAGGCCGCTGGCGTGCGACATCAGGCAGCCGTAGTTGCCGCAGCCGCAGCGAATGTCGCTGTGGGGATTCACGATTGTGTGTCCGAACTCGCCGGCTGTGCCGGTCATTCCTCGAAAGATCTTCCGGTTCAGGACCAGACCGGCACCGATGCCGGTACTTACCGTGAGAAAGATCATCGTGTCATAAGCGGAACCCGCACCGAAGAGAAACTCCGCAAAGCTTTGGGCGTTGGCGTCGTTGTCCACGATGACCGGTACGCTGAAATGGCTCTGAACCATTTCCCGGATGGGAAAGTTCTTCATTTTGAAGCGTGGAAAATTCGAGGTCGTGATCACCACACCTTCGGAAAAGCGCAGGTGACCGGCAAAGCCGATGCCCACTCCCCGGATGTGCTCTTCGCCGATCCGCTGTTTCTCGAAAAGCTCGTGAACCATGTCCCGTATTTGCAGGCACATCCTGATTTCGTTTTTCTCCGTGTGGTCGTAGACCACCACCTTGTCCACCAGGGTTCCGTCGGGACGAACCAGACCCACGGAGAGTTTCGTACCTCCCAGGTCTACCCCGCAGAGCAGTGGTTCCTTCATCCCGTCAACCCCCAACTCTCCAACCCGGGGCCTCACAAAGTGTGCTCGGTCCGGGCGATGATGTCGTCCTGGGTATCCGGTGAAAGGGAAGTGAAAAAGGCCGAGTAACCGGCTACGCGCACCACCAGATCCCTGAAGCGTTCCGGATCGGTTTTGGCTTCCAACAGGATCGAGCGGGAGACGATGTTGTACTGCACGTGCCAACCCTTGAGATCATCGAAGAAGGTTCTCAAGCTGGCCAGCAGCTTCTGCTTGTCCCTATCTTCCTTGATCGTTGCCGGCGACAGTTTTTGGTTCAGGAGGACGCCTCCAAGGATCTTGTTCGTCGGTAGTTTCGCCACGGATTTGAACACCGCGGTGGGTCCCAGGACATCCGTTCCGGCGGTGGGTGAGCACCCTTCGGCCAGGGGCGTGAAGGCCTTGCGACCGTCGGGAGTCGCGCCGACCGTGGAACCGGAGGGGACGTTGGCGGAGATGCTCGAAGTGCCGGCATAGTAAGCGCCTCCGATGGGACCGCGGCCGAATCGGGTATTGTGATACTTCTCCAGCTCTTCGATGAAGTACAGGTAAGCTTCTCTGAGCAGCCGATCCACGTAATCGTCGTCGTTGCCGTACTTGGGTGCATGGTTCAGCAGGAGCTGGCGGATTTTCTCCCCATCCGCTCCGGCAAAGTCGCTGTCCAGTGCCTCGGCTAGGCGGGCCGGAGAGATTTTCTTGGTTTCGAAGACGAGCCTCTTGATGGCCGCCAGGGAGTTGCCGAGATTGGCGATCCCCACCTGTAGACCGGAAATGAAGTCGTACTTGGCTCCCCCCTCTTTGAGGGTCTTTCCCCGTTCGATGCAATCGTCCACCAGGGCCGAGCACAGCACATCGGGAACCAGTTCCTCCAGGGCCGTATCCACCGCCGTGTCGATGGCGACCGTGGCGCGGGTATAGGCCTGGACCTGTCGCTTCCAGGCCTCCATGACCTGATCGAAATCGGTGAACTCGGCCAGGGTTCCGCTTCCGGGAAAGAAGGTCTTTCCCGACCGCTCGTCGGTTCCGTTTCGCAACGCCGCCATGAATACCCGCATGAAGTTCAGAAAGCTCATCCCCGTGCAGCGGTAGCCCCATTTTCCGGGTACGGCGATCTCGATGCAGCCGATCGCCGAATAGTCGTAAGCATCCTCTTTCTCCACCCCGAGGCGGATCAGCTCGGGAATCACGATTTCGTCATTGTTGAAAGCCGGCATTCCGAATCCCTTTTCGATGACCCGGATGCACTGCATCATGAACTCATCGCTCATCCCCCTGTGATAGCGCACCGAGAGGTTCGGCTGGGTTAGTCCCATGTTTCCGACGGATTCGAGAATCAGACTGCTGAGACGGTTGACCGCGTCTACCCCCTCTGCGCTCTGTCCCCCGATTGTCACGTTCTGGTAGAGGGGACCTCCGGCGGAGTAGCGTGTGTGGGACCAGGAGCGAATCTTGGTGATGGCCAGCAGTTTGATCCAGGTGCATTCCAGAAGCTCGGTGACCTGCTCATCGTCGATCCGTCCCGCCTCTATATCCCGCAGATAGAAGGGGTAGAGGTACTGATCCAGGCGTCCGAGGGATACTGAGTGCCCGTTGCTTTCGATTTGCAGGATCAGCTGAACGAAATAGATCAGCTGCAGGGCCTGGTAGAAGGTTTGCGGCGGAGATTTTTGAATAGTTTCGCAGTTCGCGCTGATCCCTTCCAGTTCAGCCTTTCTCGAAGTCTTCTCCTCTGCATGGCTCAATCCCAAAGCCAGATTGCGGAATCGTTCGATAAATGCCTGGGTAGCCTTCAGAACGATGGCCACTGCCTGATAGAAGTGATCCTTTCTCAGATCCGCCTGCTCGGTCAGGTCGAGCTTTGCTCCGCTCTCCCGGACCTCCTCCAGGATCCCACCGATTCCCTTTTTGAGGATTTTTTCGAAATTGACCGCCAGGTGGGCATCTCCCGAAGTCAAATTGCCCTCGGCACGGATGATTCCCGCCTCATGGATCTCCCGCATCTGTTCGGGCATGAGTTCCATGCCTCTTTCCAGCAGGGTTTTCCCCTTCCAGTACGAGCAGATCTCACGGATCTTACCTTTCTGCTCTTCCTCGACAAAAAAGGCGTCTCCCGGCCGCTTGTCCAGTTTGTCCAACTCGTTGAGGATCCAACCCACCGCATACTCAGGAAAGATCGGTGCCGCACGAAGCTTGGAAGCCTGGTTGCCGACTATGAGCTCCCCCTCGTCGATGGAGATCGTCATTTGTCGGAGCGTTCGATCCAGGGCCAGGGCACGGCGAATGATGAGGGGCTTGGCCTCATATTCTCTGTATGCCTCCGTGTACAGCTCGGCTCGTTCGCTACAAACCGTCGGTTTGGTATGCAGGTATTTGTTCTTCAATCGGGTCACTCGTTCGGTAACCCCTCGTGTTACCATGCTATCCCCCAATGTTTGTCATCAACCCCTTCTGCTCGGCCATTCTCGTGTAGTGATCGAGTCTCCCGTCCCAGTCAGGTAAACGCGTGAGGTAGCGATATTCCCGGCCTATTTGCACGGCCTTGTTCATTCCCAGGGTATGATAGGGGAGGAAATTGATTTCCCGCACGTTTTGAAGCGATGCGGCGAAGGCGATAATTCCGCCGATGGCCTCGTCGCTGTCGCTGAAACCGGGGATGACCGGAACGCGAACGATGACTTTGGCTCCATGCCGATCCAGGGCTCGAAAATTATCCAAGATCAAATCCAGATCGCCCCCCGTATACTCCCGCATTGTTTCCGCCTCCACATGCTTGAGGTCGGCCAGATACGTGTCCACGTAGGGAAGGCTCATCTCGATGTCCGGCCAGCGCGCTTGAAGGGACGTTTCCACATTCGTACTGATCCCTCGCCGATCGAGGGCCTGAAGCAGCTGGATCAACAGTTTTGGTTGTCCGAAAGGCTCTCCTCCGGAGATCGTCACGCCCCCTCTGCTGTTCCTGTAGAAAGGTAGATCCTTCTCGATCTCCCCGAGGATTTCGGCCGCACTTTTCTCCTCCCCCACCACCTGCAGAGCATTGGCCGGGCATACGTACCGATATACCTCGGGATTCTTTATCCTCTGCCTGTCTATGTGGATTTTCCCTTCCCGGGTGCTGATCTCACCCTCTTCTTCCACCCGGGTACAGTCCAGGCAGCCGATGCATTTACTCGGATCGTAGAGCAACTCGCTGCGATAGGATTGACTCTCGGGATTCTCGCACCAGGGGCAACGCAGAGGGCAGCCTTTGAAAAACACGAGTGTGCGAATCCCGGAGCCGTCATGGGTTGAGAAACGTTGAATATCGAAAATCATCTTCTAGCACAGGGTATAAAAGTTTCAAATGAAAGTCAATATACTTTCAGGTATTGTGAAATTCCGCATTTTCCTGTCATGTTTTCCGTTCGGGGGGGGAACCGATCTTGGAAATCGTGACAGAACGAGAGTACTATAGACGGTGATGTTGTCTCAGGCTGATGTGGCGCGAAGAGCCGGTGTCTCGATCATGACGGTCTCTCGGGTTATCAACAGAGCCGAGAATGTTCGGCCGGAAACCAGAGAAAAGGTGCTGGAGGCGATTCGAGAGCTCGCTTACTACCCGAACGCCGCGGCTCGTGCATTGACTAGAAACCGGTCCTATGTTCTGGAGATCCTCATTCCTCACGCGGATTACTTCTACTCTTCCGAGTATTTTAGCGAGTTGATTTTCGGGATCGAAAAGGTGGTTCATGACAGCGACTACAATCTGATCTTCAACACTTATGATCCGGAGCGGGGAGCAGAGTATGCCGTACTGTACAAACAGCGAAAAGTAGACGGGCTGTTGATCGTTGCCCCGGCCAGCCACGATCGTACCATTCTCAAGCTTCATGAGGAGTCGATCCCGTTTGTGCTGGTCAACGGGCGGGTCGATGACCCGGAGGTCAGCTTCGTCGACGTAGACAACGTGGCCGGGGCGTTCCAGGCTGTGCAGTATCTCTACGACCTTGGGCATCGGAGGATTGCGATTATCACCGGTAACCTGCTGGTCGTGAACGCCCGGCACCGTCTCCAGGGGTATCTTGATTGCCTTTCCGAACATGGCGTTCCCGACGCCGAGCAATGGATATTCCATGGCAATTGGTCTGAGCAAAGCGGCTATGCCGGATTTTCCCACCTTGTGAATCTCAAAGATCCCCCTTCGGCGATCTTCTGCTCGAACGATCTGATGGCGATCGGCGCTATGCGGGCGGCGGCGGATATGGGTGTGGGGATTCCGGAAACGGCCTCGATCGTCGGTTGCGATGATATTCGACTTGCTTCTTTCGTAAATCCCCGTTTGACCACGATACACCAACCGATAGACCGGGTCGGGAAGACAGCCGTGGAGTTGCTGCTGCGATTACTAAACGGTCAGGAGGATAGGCCCCGGCAGATGATCCTGCAGCCGGAGCTGATCGTGCGGAAATCCTGCGAAGCGCCCCTGTCAACTCATCTAAAAATCTATACGAAACCAAGCCTTGACAACCGTTTTGAATAAGATATAATAGCATAGTAGATGTTAGCGCAAACATTTATAAAAAGAAGATAAGATATTGACAGCGCAAACACTATCTAATATAATAACAAATGCTTTCATATGAAAGTTATATAACTTTCATTATGGAAGATCGGGAGGAAAACCATGTCACAAAAGACACGTGTGCTTCTTGTCGGGGAAACCTGGACGGTGCTCAAGCTCCATATCAAAGGTTTCGATCTCTTTCCCCTCGGGGGGTACGAAAACTTCGGCGTTTGGTTCATGGAAGCCATGGCCAAGTTCGACGACATCCAGGCCGAACATATGCCCAATCATATTGCCCTGACCTCATTTCCATCGACCCTTGAAGCGATCAACAAGCACGACGTGGTGATCTTCAGCGATTGCGGGAAAAACACGATTTCCCTCTATCCGGAAATGTTCACCGTGCCCATGGGTCCCGATCGTTTGGAGTTGATCAAAGAGTTCGTGGAGAAGGGCGGGGCCTTCGTTATGGCCGGAGGCTGGAACTCCTATCAGGGTCTGCGCGGGATACCCGGCTACCATGGCACGGTGATCGAAGAGATCCTGCCGGTGGATATTCAGAGTTCCGATGATCGGGTGGAAAAACCTCAGGGTATTCAGCCTGAGATCAAAGAGGCGAAGCATCCTCTTTTCAAAGGCCTTCCCGAAAAGTGGCCGATCTTCATGGGCTACAACAAGGTCATGCTCAAGAGCCAGGCCGAGCTTTTGGCTACGATCGGGGATGATCCGTTCATAGCGCTCCGGTCGGTGGGCCGGGGCAAGACCATGGCCTTCACGTCCGATTTGGCCAAACACTGGGGAACGGCCTTCATTGACTGGGAGGGATACGCCGATTTTTGGCACAATGCCCTCCTGTGGCTCGCGAACAAGGATTAACCTGCATTGTCAATGCAGAAAAAAAAGACTGAGGAGGTATCGCATGAAAAAAATCCTCGTTACAGGAATGGTGATGTTGCTGTTCCTGACAGGGTCGGCTCTCCTATTCGCCGGAGGGCAGTCTGGAGCGGAAGAAGCCAATGAGTTCATCATCTTCCACTACTGGACCGCCGGCGGTGAAAAAGAGGCCATCAACGAGCTGTTTAAGATCTTCGAGCGGGATCATCCGGATGTGAACATCCTTGAAAACCCGGTTGCCGGCGGTGGCGGAGCCAACATGCTGGCCGTTCTCATGGGTAACCTGGAATCGGGCAATCCCCCGGATACATTCCAGGATCACCAGGGCAACCAGCAGAAGGCCTTCATCGATGCGGGCTATCTCGAATCGGTCAACGACATCTGGAAGGACACCAATTTCGAAGGCCGGATCAACCCGGTCTGGGTGAAAACCCTCAAGTTCAGCGGCAGCGCCTATTCGGTGCCGATTAATGCCCACCGCACCAACTGGCTGTGGTACAACATCGCTCACCTCAAGGACGCCGGAGTCAAGGCGCCGGAGAGCTACGAAGAGCTGCTGGCCGCCTGCAAGAAGCTCAAAGCGGCCAAACCGGATGTCTGGCCCCTGTCCCTCGGAACCCGTGAGAAGGTCTGGTCGACCTATCTGTACGACATGTGCCTGATCTCGGCCGGCGGACCGGATTTCTACGAAAAGGCGAATACCGGCCAGATCGATTTTGAAACCGATCCGACATTCCGCAAGGCCGTCCAGCGCTACGCCGACCTGATCCCCTACATCTATCCGTACCACGCGACCAAGAGCTGGGACGAAGCCGGCGCCCTGATCAACACGGGGGAGGCGGCCATGTACTGGATGGGCGACTGGATTCTGGGTTACTACCTGTCCATCGGCATGGAGCCGGAGAAGGACTTCAGCGTCACTGCCATTCCCAAGAACGTGTGGATGGGCCACGCCGACACCTTCCCGCTGGCCAAGAATGCGCCGCATCCTGAATTGGCAAACTACTGGATCGAGATGATCACCACGAATGAGGCCCAGAAGAACTTCAACCTCAAGAAGGGCTCTGTGACCATCGTCAACGACGTGCAGCCCAGCGTGTATCCCGATCCTTTCCGCCAGCGCAGCGCCAAGGATCTGGCCAGCCTACGCGGCCTGATCGACGGCTATCACGGGGGGATGATGACCGCCGCCTTCGGCGACGACATGATGGATATCCTCACCCAGTTCCTGACCGACGGAGATGTGGACAGCGCGATCAAGGAGATTGCAAGTTCCGCAGAACGGAACAGCATCCGCACGGCCAACGACTGGTTCTGGAAGTGATTCCGTAGCCGATGAGAGAGGCGATGCATTTTTCTTGCATCGCCTCTCGTTATTTTCTATAGTTAACTGTTCAGAAGTCAACTTTCAGGAGTCAACTGTTCGGGTTAGCTGTCCTTGCCGGCTCAAGCCGCATGTGAAAAGGCGTTTTGCTTGAGGAAGGATTGAGATTGGAATAGGCGATGAAGTACAGTAAAGCCTACGGCTTCGTTTTCCTGACGCCGGTGGTGATTGCAGTGGCGGTCATCTACGGCATGATCATCTGGAACCTGGTAGCCGCCTTCACCGTGTGGGAAGGAATGCGGGCGACCTGGAAGTTCGCAGGGCTGCTCAACTTCGGCAATCTCTTCGAGCTGCGGCGCTTCTGGGTGAATGTGCAAAACAACTTCCTCTGGCTGTTCTTCTTCATTGTGCCCACCACTTTACTGGGATTCATCCTGGCCTACCTGTTCCACGGCCTCCGGCGGGCGGAGAAGGTCTTTCGCCAGATTTTTCTCTACCCGATGGCTCTGGCCTTCATCGTAACCGGCACGTTGTGGGCCTGGATGTACGATCCCGGCTCCGGCCTGATCAATTCGATCCTCGGTGGTCTGGGCATCAACACGGCCAAGCTAGGATGGATAGCACTACCCAACATCGCCATCTTCTGTATGATCTTCAGCGCCTTCTGGCAGTACGTGGGTTTCGCCCTGGTCATCTACATGGGGGCGATCAGGGGTCTTTCCGATGCCATGATCGAGGCGGCCAACATCGACGGCGCGGGACACGGCCGTATCCTCTTTCAGATCATCTTCCCCAATGTGGGGCACGGAACCCTGATCTGCACCACCATGCTGGCCATCACCACAATGAAGGTCTTCGACCTTGTGTGGATCATGACCGGAGGAGGTCCGGGCATCCGCACAGAGGTCCTGCCGTACATGATGTACCGTATGACCTATAGCCAGCACAACATCGGCATGGGGGCGGCTACGAGTATCGTGATTCTCATTATTGCCGCGGCCATGATCATACCCTACTCCAAGTGGGCGATCAGTAAGTGGGTGCGCTGATGGGAGAGAAGCGATTCAAGGCAACATCGATCGCCGTTCTTGTAATTTTGGCCGCCCTCTGGCTGCTGCCGATCTACGCCATGGTGAACACCTCGATCAAGAGCAAGGAAGAAGTGTCGGCCCAGGAGTACCTGCGGCTGCCCCGAAAGGTCATGTTCAAGAACTATCTGACCGCCTTCAGGGCTCTCAGGGTTGGGCTGGTCAACAGCGCCATCATCACCATACCGGCCACTGCTATCTGCATCTTTCTCGGCTCTCTGGCCGGCTATTACCTCACCATGTTCGAATTCAAGCAGTCACAGCTCGTCTTTTTCTGGATCGTGGTGGCCTCGTTCCTGCCGTACCAGATCGTCCTGATTCCCATCACCACCATGATCGGCTGGCTGAATCTGATGAACTCCTACGTGGGATTGATCCTGATTTATGTGATCCTCAACATTCCTATGGGCACCCTGATCACAGCCACCTTCTTCATGAAGATGCCGGTGGCTATGCAGGAAGCGGCTGCTCTGGACGGCTGCAAACCCTTCATGTTTTACCGGAAGATCCTGGTGCCGGTATCGATTCCGGGAATGGTGTCGGCGGCGATTCTGGTCTTCGTGCAGATCTACAACGAATTCCTCCTGGCCATCGCCCTGACCCGGGGACCCAAAATCAAACCGGTGATGCCGATCCTGGCGGAGCTCAAAGGCTCGCAGATCGCCCAGTGGCATATCCAGATGGCCGGGGCCGTGATCGTTTCTCTGTTTCCCTTGTTGATCTTCATTCTCCTTTCCGAATATTTTATTTCCGGACTGATGGCCGGCTACAGCAAAGAGTAGACTCTGCTGCTCGGATTTCTCTTAAAGTTCCAGGTTCATTCCCTATGAGCCGGACTTGATTCTAGATCGAAAGTCGAATAAACCATAACAGGAATGACGATTTTCCTCCTCTGGTTGAGCATCTTCAGCTTCACAGTGTTCAGCATCGCCCTGGTGATCTGCGTATTCCGTTTTATTCGTTCCCGTCAGGTAATCCAGGGTGTCTATCTGCTGATCGTTTTGGTTTTCGATCTCTGGCTTTTGACCTTCACCTATCTGTTTTTCACGGATGTCTACCTAAAACCCCTTTCTCCCGAAGCGCGGCTGATCCTCGGGCTCCTGCGAACCATCGTATCCGGGGCGATCCTGTATCTTTACGGGGAGCTGACCCTGCGCCTGGCCGGGCGCAAACCACTCGCTGCGAAGCGCCTTGTGCTGCTCATCGCTCCGGTTAGCTACTGTGCCGTTGTTCTGCTGTCTCTGCGTTCCATCACCCTCACGCTGGCGGGGACCGTCACGATTCTGTACTACGCCTATCTCACCGTCCTGGGGATACGGGCGCACCTGGCCCGCAGATCGTTCTCGCTGCCGGCGCCGGTTCCGCAGAACCTGCGGGTGTTCGTGCGTTTTTCAATGGTGGCCTTCGGCGTGCTGACCCTGTCGGGCATCCCCTACTTTTTCGGTTATGCCGGAGGCCTGATCAATGTTTTGCCCAGGGCCGCTCTCTGCCTGTGCTGGGGAATCATCGAGATCGGCGTATTCTTGAGGCGGGGGTATCTGGCGGAACGGGGCGGTGGGCCGCTGCACCCCGATTTTCTCGAAGACTTTGCCATCACTCCCAGAGAGGCGGAGGTGATCAAATTGGTCTGTGAAGGAAAGACCATCCGGGGAATCGCCGACAGGTTGTTCGTTGCCGAGAAGACCGTAGAAACCCACCTGTACAACATCTACCGCAAGTGCGGCTGCAGAAACCGGGTGGAGCTGGCCAATATCGTGCGCCGCTATCTATCTGCAGACTAAGGGAAACCCCCTAGAAGCGGCTTTTTTTCAAAATAAGGGAAACTCCGGATTTTCCACGTTTGTCGTTCAGTCTACCTTTGATGCGTGAAAACAAGCTTGGAGGTTTGATGATGGAACAACAACATATCAGGAAATCCGGAATGCCCTGGAAGCTGTACTTTCTTCTTCTGGTTCTCGCCGCCGTCGGCGCCCTGGGGTTGCTGCCCTCCGCCCCGGCGATGTTTGGCGGGGTACAGCAGAGCACGGGCATGCCCCTGCCGCTGTTCATGGTGGCAACGTTTCTGCAGACTTCTCTTCTCAGTGCGGTTTTGGGTTTTCTGGGCCTGCTGCTGAGCAGGAAAACGGGACTTGGAGCTCCTATACTGGAGTCGCTTTTCTATAGGAATTCGGATGCCGCTACCGATACGGCTACAACGGCTTGCCCTCAACACGGGCCGGGCAGGATTCTTGCTTTTTCGGCTATTGTCGGTCTGCTGGCCGGTGCGGTTATCTTCGGCGTGGATCTGCTTTTCCTCCGCTGGATTGAGGTCGAGTTGGCCGGAGCTGCCTCTGCGCCCAGTTGGTGGCAGGGACTGCTCTCCAGTCTGTACGGTGGGATCAATGAAGAGATCATGATGCGGCTTTTTTTCCTGAATGGATTACTCTGGCTGTTGACCCTCTTCGGCCGCAGGAAAAGCGTACCGTGGAGAGTCTGGATCGCGGTCATTGCCGCTTCTCTGATCTTCGGCCTCGGTCACCTGCCCGCTGCCCAGGCCATGATGGTGATGAGTCCGCCGATGGTTGTCCGCATTCTGGTACTGAATCTCATTCCGGGAATCGTGTTCGGCCTCTTGTTCTGGAAGAGGGGATTGCTGCCGGCGATGACGGCGCACTTAAGCGCGGATGTGCTGATACACGCGGTTCTGCCCCTGCTGCTACCCTCTCTGGCAGGCGGTTGATCCAGGGGTGCGAGGAAGCCCGACATCAGCCGGGATGCTCGCCCTCTCCCCGCTCCCTTCCTGAAGCATGACCAGGTCCGGGCATACGTTCTTGTCCGGGCCCGGTCCTCTCCTACTTCTCCCACGCCGCTTTGGCTTCGATGTATTTTTTCAGCACTTCGTCGTTTATGTATCCGAACTCGATGGCGATTTCCCCAAACATGCGGGTGTCTCCCGCCTTTTGGGTATCTAGTATTTCCTGTACCTGTTGCTGGTTCATGACCCCGATACGATGCAGAAACTCGCCGATTTTTTCTGGCATAGTGTACGCTCCGATATTTTCGGTTCGTCTCCATTATAGACAGAATTGGGAAAGGTTCAATTCATTGTTGGAAGCCGGTGAGGGGATTGCCGCAGGGGCCCAGCGAATCAGGAGGCTGCAGCGTGTCGGTTTCGGCTTCCCCGATAGACCGCCAAGCCCGCCAGGAGAACGAGCAGGGCGATCGAAGTCCAGGCGAACCAGTCGCCGAGATGGCTGTACAGCGTGCGCGTTCCCGGAATTGGCACATCGGCAAGCATCAGGCGGTCCGCGGTCATGAAGTAATCCTGCCGGGCTACAACCGTCCCTCTGGCATCGGCGGCCATGGAGGTGCCCTCGTTGACCTGGCGGATCACCGAGTATCCGCCTTCGATGCCGCGGATCAGCGCCGGCTCAGTGTGGAAGGGCCGGATGCGTTCGGAGTCATAGCCGGGCACCAGCATGATGTCCGTGCTCTCCCGGGCCGCCTGCCGCAGGAAGGCCGGAAAGTCCATGTCGAAGCAGATGGCTGCGGCCAGGGTGCCGTAGGGTGTTTCGACTGTCCTGA
>Ga0114922_10002907_pt1 | contig 16009 bp, 12 predicted proteins | sample AartaG_FD_100975 | JGI IMG/M metagenome (GOLD analysis project Ga0114922, IMG submission 100975) | Deep subsurface microbial communities from Aarhus Bay to uncover new lineages of life (NeLLi) - Aarhus_00045 metaG | ecosystem: Environmental > Aquatic > Marine > Oceanic > Sediment | place...
CAAGCTCCTCTATAATCTCGTACCTGTCAGCAAATAAGGCTCCCCTAATCAGTCCTTCAACAGATGTTTCTATGGTTTTGGTGACACCGATATCCTTGGAGGGTTGGAGAGGTGTGGCACACTTACCGCAGTAGATGGTATCGTCTGGATTCTTGTGTTGACACTTCGGACACTGTATTGCCACTTCTTCCCCTTATCTGGTCGGCAAAATATTATCAAGGAAAGTCATGGGTGTCAAATTGGATGGGTGTGAATTGATGTGTGTGTGTTACTAGCTCTTCAACTCAGCACGCCTCTTCCTCGCATCCTCAACCTCAGCAATACTAGGATCAGCGTTCTTCCAGAGGGAGAGGAATATCTATCTACACCTCAAAATTCTCCCATTCGTGTTTGACTCGTTCCACCAGTTCTTACAATCTGGCTATGTGATGCAGTACCAGTTAGGGTCATATCGGTCCGTCATGATCATCAGCCAGTTCGAGAGCGCAATGGAACTCTCCTGAACATTGCGGCCACTCCCGCGATCACGAAGTCGGTCTAGCTTGAAGAGTCTCCCTTGTTGGGCCTCGCCGCGGCTATGAGTGCCCTCGACGACAGGGTCCCATTCGGACTGGAGGACTGAATCCGTATCAGACAATCTGCGAACAGAGGACAGATGGATTGTTGTACAAGTATGCTGATTCGACCACCATCCGCCCATGTTATCCCCTGGCGACCAATCGTTGCCGTGACTGAGCTCCAGCGTGTTCTGGTCTCTCAGCTTGAGAACATAGTACCAGCCTTCGATTTGTTGCCCTCTCTTGTCGAGGATAACACTGCCGGCAACTATCCTTTCTTGACCGAGAACCTGGTGAGGAATCAGCTTCCACTCGTAATCGAAGATATCGGACTCCTTGAGTGGCTTTTCCCGTGCGACCCAGGCCCGACGGACTTGCCATTTCCATCCCTTTCTATCCGCAAACCTCCTCACCTCATCCGCGATCATGCTCATAGTCGAAGCTTCGTCAAACATGAGCTACCTCAGCGGTTCTCACTTTGAAAGGAGCAAGTAGCGGAGGCGCGAGCGCGCCTGATGCTGTGCGCGAGAGAGCTGCGTATGAAAGTCGGTCTGCCACGTCTTCCCCTTTATTTGGTCGGCAAAATATTATCAAGGAACATGTGGTGTGTCAACAAGCTGGGGGTAGGTTAGTTGCCCCTCAACCCCGCCAGCCTCTTCCTTGCATCTTCCACCTCAGCTATACCAGGCTCAGCGTCCTTCCAGAGGGAGAGGAATTTCTCGTAATGCTCTATGCTTTGACTCATCTATTAGGACGGGGACCATACTAACTCTGTTTAAAAATCTACGTGGAGCTTTGTACAGATAGAAAAGAGAGGTTTAAACAGAGAATCTGATACTCTCGGTTTAGGGATCTCGTCTAGCACGCACCGAATCCCAATAAAGTCGAATCGGTGATCAGGTATCATCCAATTGCGAATTGAAACACGCACACCCTGAGGTGGGTCGCGCCATGAACCACCGCGCATGATCCAAGCCTCACCACTTGGAGGGCCATCAGGATCTCTCTGTTCGCTCACCTGATAATACTTTTCGCCATACCAATCTGAGCAGTATTCATAAACGTTACCCAACATATCGTAGAGACCGAAGTCATTGGGTGCTTTTTTGGCAACAGGATGCGAATCGTTCCCGTTATTCCTTAGTCGCTTTCCATAATCCGCAGGGGAAGAGGCTATTTCCCTAAGCTCGGCACTGTTTAACTTCGAAGGACCGGAATTATCGCCATACCATGCGATCTCATTAATGTTGCCATATCTTGCCTTTGAGCATCCCGCACGTGCGGCATATTCCCATTCAGCCTCGGTCGGCAACCGCCCCCCAGCCCACTCACAATATTGCCTTGCATCTTCCCAAGTCACATATGCTATAGGGTAATCGTCTGACTGTGGAAATCCCGACCATTGAAATCTCTGAGGAGCAGCAAGGACAAGTTCCTCAGGCATCTTTTGGTGGGTCGCATTTGCGAATTTCCTGTAAGCACCTATAGTGACCTCGGTCTGGATCATCCAGAAGCCCTTGCTTATGGTCACTTGATGGCGGGGCTTCTCATGGGAGAAAAACTTGATATACTCATCCTGACAATCCCTATCATCAGATGAGCATCCCATCTGGTATGTCCCTGGAGGAATCCACACGTAACACTCCCCATCCAGAGGGTTGACCGCTATAGTTTCCTGTTGTTCTCCACCCTGAGGCACACACGCCGCTAATGTCACTATCATCCAGACAAATATTATAGTGTCACGCATTTGCATAATTACATCCCCTTTCTTAGATAACGGCTATTCTTTCAACCCAGCCAACCTCTTCCTCGCATCCACCACCTCCGCTATACCTGGGTCAGCGTCCTTCCACAGAGCTTGGGATTTCAGTCTTCTATGGAATAGGTTATTGTTAGTTTTGGTAGGAGTGCTGCATCCTTATGATCTGAGGAATGATATTCCACCCAATACGTTCCGCTGGTATTGATGCTATGACAATATACCCCAAAATTGCGTTTAGGCTCCTCATACCACAGCTGAACAAATTTTGTAATATCAACTGCGTGCCATTGGTTTTCTTTAGGCCAATCTGTAATGACTGAATCTTCATTTGCGTGTTTTGGACATGTAGCATGTGTAACATTATCTTCAGACCAGTCTTCAATTAGTCGAGAAAATGCCACCTGGCCACTTTTATTACCGCCCAGTTCCACGCATCTCAGCTCCATGACTGCTTTTGTAATTGTTATATTCTTGGGCAACTGATCTAAGTCCCATTTAATAAGATAACGAGCATAACAGTCACGCCATTCTCCCTGGTAAGCTTTATAAACGTCTCCACCGGTTTCATTGGGTTTACAATCACATACATAGGCATCTATCCCTGAGCTTCCGGGCTGTAAGACTAAAATTTCATCATCCGCAATTGCTGTGGGAGAAATAATTGAGTACAAAATAAATAATACGGCAATGGTACAAATCTTCATAATCTCACTCCTTGTTGAGGCATACAAATTTCCAAATACATTATTTCAACCCAGCCAGCCTCTTCCTTGCATCATCAACCTCAGCAATCCCTGGGTCAGCGTCCTTCCAGAGATCGAGAAATTTCTGGTAGTGCTCTATGGCTTTTGTAATTGAGTCACTTTTTTGTAGGGACAAGGCGCTTCAGCTCTTCGACCCAATTTGTAACAACATGAATCTTTTCAGCAAATCTATCCTCTGGATCTTTAATCATCAGAAATCGATCTCCATCGGGATGAATATCATAAGAAGCTGAATAGCCATAAGAGAATGCCATTTTTTCAAATAGTTTATTGGGATTTCCCCTTTTGAAGGAAGGCACAGTCTCGACCGGAACAGCCATCATGTCTGGCCCAACCCGATAAAAAAGCTCTTTTCCATCGCGTGACCACAACGGTTCTGTTCCGCCATCGGTGGAAATCTGCCATTTTTCCTTTTCTTCTGAAACCTGGGAGACAAAAACTTCGTCACGGCCCGATTCATCAGATTTGTAAGCTATCCACCTACCATCTGGCGAAAGCGATGGTGCCCGCTCGTTGGCAGAAGAGTCGATGATGGATGAGGCCGTATTGTCCGCAAGTCGCAAAATCCCGATATCTCTGTTTCCTGACGTGACGAATTCGTGGAAAGCGAGCAATGTACCATCGGCTGAAATCGAGGGAGCATATTTTTCGTTTTCAGACTCAAACAGCAGCTCTGCTTCTCCACTGCCACCTGCTCGCTTTGAATATATATTGGAAATATCATCTACATCATCCATTCTTGAACAAAAGATCAGCCGTTTTCCATCTGGAGTCCAAACAGCCCCCAAGCTCATTTCATCTAAACTAAACGGCGTAAGGGTTGTGTGTTCGATATCATATATCCAAATTTCTCTTTTACTCTCTATGATTGATAATGCTACTTTTTTTCCATCGGGAGAAATTCGGGGTATGTAGAATCCGCGTTTATCTGTATTCATCGAGATCTCATTGCCTTTGCGGTCTACCCAAACAAGGCCTCTGCCTGTTATATCGCTGCCGGGAAGATACACAAGTGTTCCATCGTTAGAGATTCTAAATCCGACAGCTCCTCCGCTCCCAAATCGAACATTCAACGGCAGTGCAACAGGAGAACCATTCACTTCTAGCTTTCTGATGTCGAACGGAACAGCTATGAGAACACCACCGCTCACATAAACGATATGACCTGTATCCACATATTGGGCATTGAAGCCGGTCTCATCCAGAAGCACCCGGTACTGTCCTGTATCCAGGGAACAGATGGCTATTTGCGCATCGTCGACACTTTCTTTCCATATCGTAAACAAAACATGTTTGCCTCCCGGCAGTATCTCGGGCCATCTGTGTCTGGACTCACCTTTCACTTCATCGATTGTTGTTAATTCCTGCGGAGTTCCTCCTGAGGAGGATACTTGCATGAGACCGCCTTTTGTTCTGTAAATGATTGTCCCATCTGGTGCCCATGTTGCGCCAGGGCCTGACGCTTCACAGATCGTCATGGGACTTCCACCGGTCAGATAAACTTTTTTGAGTATTCCATCCGAATAGTATCCGATTTGCTGACCATCCGGAGAAAAGAAAGGATATAAGGCGTTTTCAGTGCCTGGGATAGGAGTGGATTCAAACTGATCCAGCGGCCGAAGAAAAAGTCTGTGGTTTTCGCCATCGAATACAGGAAAAACCAAATTTTTGCCATCCGGTGAAAGAGAGAAAACAAAATGTGTGGCCGGGAGGTCGCTGATAAAGCGTTTTACATTTTTTGGTTCTGGTTTGTGGCCGATCCTGAGATTCCAGACAACAATGCTGGCTAGAACAACAGCGGCGAGGGCGATCAATGCCGCCAACGCCCAAGGAACAGTCCGCTTCCTTGATTTGAGGCGGAGCTCTCCTTCCTCCTCGTAATCTTCGATCCTCGATATAGAAGTTTTGGACTGAGCTTCTTCGATCTCGATCCGCGCATCCGCGATGTCATGAAGCCGTCTGTTGGGGTCCTTCTGGAGGCAGCGGCGCAGCAGTTCTCGAATCCTCATCGGGACCTGAGAAGGGATTGCCTTCCAGTCGGGTTCCTGTTTGAGCACAGCGGCAATCATATCCGAGGCGGTCTCTCCTTCGAACAACTGCTTTCCCGTGAGAAGCTCATACAACACACACCCGAACGACCAGATGTCTGTACGCTTATCCAGCCGTTTCCCCCGTGCCTGCTCAGGGCTCATGTAGGCTGCTGTACCCATGATGATTCCAGACTGGCTGCTCCCCACGGTGAGTGTCGGGGATGCTGCTGGGTCAGAAATGTCGGCCTCTCCGGTTTCTGCTGTTTCGAATGCTTTGGCCAATCCAAAATCCAGAACTTTGACCTTATCCTCTGGTGTGACTTTGATGTTAGAGGGTTTCAAATCCCGGTGGATGATCCCTTTTTTGTGGGCAGACTCAAGGGCCAGGGCAATTTGCCGTGCGATCTCTAAAGCTTCAGTGACTTTTATGGGGCCGGATGCGAGTTTTTGTGCCAGCGTTTGCCCTTCGACAAGCTCGAGTTCCAGAAAGTGCATGTCCTCTGATTCTTCCAGACCATAGATCATGGCGATGTTCGGATGATTCAGGGAAGCGAGTAACTTGGCCTCCCGCTTAAACCGTGCGAGCCGTTCCATATTTTGTGCGAATTCCTTGGGGAGCATCTTGATAGCCACTTCCCGTCCGAGAATCGTGTCCTGAGCTTTATACACAACACCCATTCCCCCTTCACCCAATTTTTCGAGGATGCGATACTTTCCGAGCACAGGAGTGCCGCTATCCAGTTTTTCAGAGGATTCGAGAGGTGCGGCGCATTTGCCGCAATAGACGGTGTCTTCCGGATTTACATGCTGACATTTAGGACATTTCATTGTCATGGCTGTCCCCTTATTTTCCCATGTTTGGTCGGCAAAAGGATATCAAGGAATGCGGAGACATGTCAAATTGAATCAACTGCAGACTGCAAGATCCCATTTCACAAATATTACACAAAAATGGTTGAAAAGCGTTGAAATTAGGGTACTAGGATTGAAAGCCTAAAAACAGAGTAAGTTATTGAAATCAGGGGAAACCTCTGGTACGCCCGGCAGGATTCGAACCTACGGCCTTCTGATTCGTAGTCAGACGCTCTATCCAGCTGAGCTACGGGCGCACCTTGTGAGTCCTATAAATATAGCGTAATGACGGTTAGTTTTCAACATTAATGAATGCGTTCTTCAGAGTAGCGGAGGTCGAGTTCCTGACCTGGGCGCTGGAACTTCGCCTGAGCGATCTGTGGATTAAAGGAAACCTCATCATATTGAAATTCCATCTGTTTCTGACCCTTCTGATAAAAGGTCACTGAGGTCGGAAATAACACTCCTGCGAAATCTTTGTAATCTGCGTACCTTACCCTCTTATCGAGAGTCTCTTTTGTGTAGTTCTCCCCAAAATACAAATCCTCGTATGCCATCTCTAAGACAGTAAAGTTCTCTTGGTCTATATAAAAGGTTGTCTTTTTCTCGTTGAATTCTACTTCGATGCCAAAAGCTCTCCTCCCTTCTATCTCTGTCTCTTTCCCTAAAGTGAGTTTCGACCTAGGCTCGACTAAAAGTGTGATATTATGATCAAGGTCTGACTCAGAATTGAGGGATGGCTGGTTCACGATTGTTCCCATCCTGTCCATCCAGGCTGTTTCTCCATCGTAGGAACTGACTACTACATAGGTTTGACCACCCATTCGAATTTCGATCCGGTTCCAGGTTTTTCTCCCACTCTGGATGGCTTCTAGCGTACCGCTAAGTTCCATTCCCTGCATGGCTAACTTCATCATTCCCCTTGCTTGATAACTTGTATATTTATTAACGGCCTCCGTACCGCCTAGGGCAGCCAAACACTTATCGACTATTTCCTTCGGATTCTGTGCATATGCATTAAAGGAGAAGCACAAGGTTAAAACACATATTCCCATATGTTTCATTGTCATTCTTATACTTTTCATGGTATCCTCCTGTATCATTTCAAGGCAGTTCCTGGCGGTGAATTGGCGATCTGCCACATGGCCAAAAAGGTCAGTTGAACGACTTTCTGGGTCTTTTCGGGAATGATCAGATTAACACTATCCCTAGGAGTATGAAGCTCATCATGCATGCCCGAATTGAAAAAAATTGTTGGCACATCTTTTCTCATAAAGGGAAAATGGTCGGACTGACGGATGAACTCCTCCACCGCGAAATTCATATCGAAATTCATGCTCTGTTTGTTTATGGCCTCGACCACTTCAAACAGTTTGGGGTACTGGTAACGTCCGATGACAGAAATCTGTTCGACATCGTTCCGCCCGATCATGTCGAAATTGAACATGGCGACCGTTTTTTCCAGAGGGAATATCGGATTGTCCACATAATACCTTGAACCCAACAATCCTTTCTCTTCGGCTGTAAAAAGGATGAAAAGGATCGTTCTCTTTGGCTTGACCTTCAGTTTCTGAAAAGCTCTGGCCAGTTCCATCACACCTGCTGTTCCAGAGGCATTGTCGTCAGCTCCTCCGTAGACCTGTCCCCGATTATTTTTTCCTGTATGATCATAATGAGCGCCCACGATGATGACTTCGTCCTTGAGTTCGGGATCGCTTCCTGTGACTTTGGCCACGATGTTAAAGGCGTTCACTCGATCCTTACTAAAAAAGACTCCAACCGATACTCTTTTATCCGGAATAACAAAAGAATTCGGCTTTAAGCTTTTATCAATCTCCTCCTGCATCTGGCGCAATGAGACTCCTTCCCCAAGAAGATAATCGGCCAGCTTGCCGTCAATGACGGCTGCTGGAATACGCACTCCAAAATCATCACCTATGATTTTCATGCTGGGGGAAAATTTCATGTATGGGTAATCCTCTTCATCTTTCAATCTTTCTTTGTACAATGATGACCAATACGTCCCGCCAGTTGCAGCTGGTGTCAAATCCTCGTGATTCAAAGGATCTGTGACAAAGAGAATTCCGACAGCTTCATGCTTTTGGGCATTCAAGATTTTGCTGAGGAGTGTTCCATGATTCGAAAGTCGCCTTCCCTCGAACGGGCTATTCGGATCATTCTCACCCGGCTCATGACGCATCACAAGGACTATCTTTCCTCTTGGATCCAGGTTTTTATAATCATCATAATTGAGCTCATTAGCTGTGATTCCATAACCCGCGAAGACCAATGGTGCTGCGACCTGGCTCTCAGCGGATAAACTCACAGGAAGATAATCCCACTCCAATGCAACTTTTTTTGAGATGGTGACACCACCTTTTCTTTCTTCTATTTCAAGATGGATGCCATCCCCCAGAGATAGGGCCCAGAGTTTCACATCCTGGTAGTAGCCGCCAAATTCCCCCGCTGATTGAATACCGGCTCCCTGGAAAACCGTCGTGATGTATTTTGCGGCGACGTCCATGCCCTTCTCTCCCGTCTCTCTTCCGCGGCAGTGACTGGAAGAGAGAAAATCAATGTGAGAAACGATCATCCGGCCTTTGAGGGTATTTTTAACCTGTAAAACATCATCCGGAAAATCAACCGCAGAAACCGGAGCGAGAAAAAGGAAAAAGGCGAATAGAACAAAAGTGGATTTAACGGAAACAAATTTTGTCTTTCCCATCCGGGCCTCCTTATTTTTGAGTGTATCTATTATAAAATACGATTACTGTTCATTGATTTTAAGGACAGCGGCGCCATCGATCTTGCTGTCCTTGAGGAGCTTGAGGACTTGGTTAGCTTCCTCTAACGGGAAAATCTGGGTTGTGGTACGGATCGGGATCTCGGCGGCTATCCTGAGAAGATCCTCTCCGTCTTGCCTCGTTGCATTGGCCACACTGAGGAGCGTCCTCTCATGATAGAGGTATTGAACATAGTCCATTTCCGGAATCGGAGACATGTAAATCCCTGCCAATGCCTGTGTTCCCCCTTTATCCAGCCATCGCAACCCGTCCAAAACAGTCGGCCCTGCAGGCGTGAAATTCACGATGCTGTTCATTTTTTCAGGAGGCTCATCCTTGGATGTACCGGTCCACACGGCACCAAGATTTTGAGCCAACGCACGATGTTCTTCTGACCTTGAAAACACATACACTTCACAGTCCCAGTGGACAGCCACTTGAATGGCCACATGGGCCGATGCCCCGAATCCGATAAGGCCGAGCCTCTGACCTGGTTTGACCTCGCTCAACCGAAGGGCTCTGTAGCCGATTATTCCTGCACACAGGAGTGGTGCTGCTTCAGTATCATCGAAAATATCCGGTATGGCATAGGCAAACTTCTCAGGGATGACGATGTATTCGGCATACCCTCCGTTCTCATGATAACCTGTGAACCGGGCGCTCGAACAGAGGTTTTCATTCCCTCGGGAACAATGCGGGCAAGTCTTATCTGTGGAATAGAGCCAGGCCACCCCTACTCTTTCCCCTTCCTTGAACCGGGATGCATTTTCTCCTCGTTTCGCTACCGCACCGATAACCTGATGACCCGGAACGATCGGGAGTATGGCTTCAGGGAGATCCCCTTCAACCGTGTGCAGGTCGGTGTGGCAAACGCCACACACATTCACACGAATTAATATATCCTCAGTACTGGGTTCCGGAACCGGCAGATCGACCAGTTCCAGAGGATTCTGGTCAATAGGAGCAAAACCCTTCAATACCATGGCCTTCATAATTCGCACCTTACTTTTTATCTTTTTTTTCTTCTTTTTTCTTTGCCTGTTCCTCCTGCCATTCTATCTCGCTTATCGGAGTCAAATCGACATGATTGGCAAAGAAATAAAGATATCGCCGCAATCGGTCCATCTGGTGACGAGGTTCACGGATCCCATGCCCTTCCCTTGGATACTTCACGAAAGTCACATCCTTCCCAAGGTCGCGCAGGGCTTGATAAAACTCAATGGCCTGCGAGATAGGTACACGATCATCCTCTTCCCCGTGCATGATCAAAACCGGACTCTTCACCTTTTTCACATGACGAATGGCTGAAAGCTTTTCATACATCTCTTCTTCATCCCAAGGAGTCCCAAAGAACCAAGCCATATAATTGGGGATATCTGTCGTGCTGTACATGCTGTAGAGATTGGAAAGCCCTGCTCCTGGGGAAACGGCCTTGAACCGATCGGTCTGGGTAACGATCCAGAAACTCATGTATCCGCCATAACTCCAACCATAACATATCAGCCGGTCGGGATCGGCCCATTTCTTTTCTATGCAATAATCCACACCGGTCATGCAGTCGTCATAGTCCACGATACCCCAATTTTCCCTGTTGGCATTGACGAATTCCTGCCCATAATTGACACTTCCGCGGAAATTCGGCTGGAAGACGAAAAAGCCGTTTCCCGCAAAAAACTGATTGGATGCGCTGAATGTTTCGATCCGGACGCCGCTCGGCCCTCCGTGGGGATTCAGGATGAGGGGATACTTTTTGCCGAGCTCATAATCGACCGGATATGTCAGCACGCCTTCGATCTCCTGCCCGTCGCTGTTTTTCCACTTTATGGTTTCAACTTTGCCCATCTTAACCTTTTCTTCTCGCATCCAAGGGTTGGCATCAGACAATATCGCCAGATCCTTTAGATCGATATCCCCAGCATAAACTTCGGATGGCCACGTTGCAGGGGTGTGAACCCAAACCCACTTCGTCCCATCTTTGGCCAATTCCCAAGAAGAATTTCTCCCAGGGGGAGGCGTCAACTTTTTTACTTTTGCGGACTGGACATCTACGGAAAAAAGATTGGTCGTCGTACGATCTCCGGCCGACCAAAAGATCGTTTTTCCATCAGGAGTCCATACCGGATTGGAAAAATCCAGGTCGAAATCTTCGAGAAGAACTCGTGCGCCACCGCCGCCAGCCTGGATCAAATGGAGCTTGCTGAACCAGGTTGTGGTTTTTGTGTGAGGATTAGAGGCAAACGCGATGGTTTTGCCGTCAGGTGACCAACGGGGACTGGAATCGGGGCCTGGGTTCTCGAACAACTTTCTCGGCTTATCCTTATCCAAAGCTAACACCCAAATATCACTGTCCCAACCTACGTCAACTTTCGTATTAGGACGGCTCACATAAGCAATGCTTTTGGAATCGGGCGACCAGCGGAAATCGCTGACCGTGAATTCCCCCTCGGTCAATCGTGCGGCTTTATTCCCAGCAAGATCAAAAATCCAGAGATGAGACATCTGAAATTTCTCATCGACCACGATGGCATCATCTTTTTTTTCTTGCTTCTCTTCTTCATCTTCGGTCAATGCATCCCTGGCTGTGAAGGCAATTTTTTTCCCATCGGGGGAAATCCGGAAGGATTGAATATTTTCTTTGTGTTCGGCAAATTGCCACGCCTCTCCTCCATCGATATACATCAGGAAAATCTGAGTTCTGGATTCTTTTTCTTCATCCTCCTCTTCGATCCGCACTTTCCCACGAGAGGAAAGAAAGGCAATGGTCTTCCCGTCAGGGAACCACGCAGAGGATGTGCAACTATTTTCTCCATGGGTCATCTGTCTCTTTTCTGTTCCATCCATTTTAACTTTCCAGATATGGGTTGTGCTTTCATAATCCTCATCCTCCATATCCCTCATGCTCATGGTGTAGACCACCCACTGCCCATCAGGGGAAAGATGTGGGCTGGACACCTGATTGATGCGCAGGGTGTCTTCGGCAGACAACACTCGCCGTCCAGCCAGAGTGCTGGATTCTAGACTATTTTCGGCAATGAGCGATGGCGAAAAGAGAAAAAAAGCGAAAATGACAATAAAACATAAATTAAAGATCGGCCTGGGATTCATACTCCCTCCTTTAAACTATCCTTAAGATTTGCCTTCCTGTTGTTTGATCTTGCGTCGCAGTCTTTCCATGCGGTAGGAAAAATCATTCTCATAATAAGAGGAAACACCCGTAGAAAGAACAAATCCTTCCTCAGCGATCTGCTTGGCTTCTTTATAGTTCTTCAACCGGTGCTCGAAGTGCATGGCCAGTTCCCGGAAGGAGAAAAGCTGAGCTGGCGTCACAACCTCTGCCGAGGTCATCTCTTGCCACACCGGAACGGCCTTATCCCAATCCTGGTTTCTCTTGAAATGAGCAGAAAGGCGTTTTTTGGTTTCGAGGGTCACCTCTTCGGTTAATTTTCCGGACAAAGCTTTCTCGAAGAACTGGACCGACTTTTCCACATTCCCAGCGTTTGCCATGACTTTCCCGGCGCCGTAAAAATCCATGGCATCAGCCATGCAGAGCTCGGGATCCTCGGAAAATATGTGCGCACCGATGACGACCAACCCCAATAGGGACAGGATATCTTCCTGGTTGTGATACAGGATGGGCTCGATCAGGTCATAGTTGCCCGTCTGGAGATACTGGAAATACCGCCAGGGGATTTCGGCCGAGGGGATATCCTCGGTCCGGCCAGTTTGCACCACCTTAAGGGCCAGGTGAAACAGACGGCAGCTTTCGTACTTGTGACTCCAGAGTCTGCGGGCCGGAAACAGAAAATCGAGATGGGGAAGTTCACTCAGTAAAAAAGGCTGCCTGTGAAGGATGAACCGGGTTTCCAACAGAGGGATGTCGAAACTTTTGCCGTTGTATGTAACCACCGACTGAAAATCCATCTCCTTAAAAAACTCTGCGAGCTCCTGGATCATCCTCTCCTCCTCGGCCATTTCTCCCAGGAAATATTGCCCGACTATGAATTTGTCATCTCGGTAATACCCCATTCCCACATTAAAAGGAATCACCCCCGTCCCTCCGGATAATCCAGTGGTTTCCAGGTCGATGAAAAGAGCCGTGGATAAGTCGAGATCCTTGAATGCATCATCCTGGCTGAGACAACTGAGAACCTCGCCGCTTATCTCGAGACCTGCATCAAGTTTGATCCTCCCGTACCTCACATCCAGAGCATAGCTGTTTTCGAGCCATTGGAGAGGCTCTTTGGGAAGTGGTTCGAAAGCCGGAGTTTGAGATTCTTTCGGCTTTTCCTGGCGGGTGAGATTGATCAGGCGTTCGAGTTTTTCTTTGGTGGAAAGGTCTTCCTCCTCCTGGATCTTTCTCCAGGTGTTGGATACTTGATGAGATTTGGAACGATTTTGGCGTTCCTTCTTGATCCTGTCCAGCTTGTCTTTGATGTTCGCCATTATTCCCCTATAAACTGGAGCGCTATCGTTCGGTTGCGTGCCCGGTTGTCAAAATCGACAAAGATGATCTGCTGCCATGTCCCAAGGGTCAACTGGCCGTTGCTGAACGGAACGGTTAGAGAGGGGCCGAGAAGGGCAGACCGAATATGGGAAAAACCGTTGCCGTCCCCCCACCGGGCATCGTGATGATAGGTCACATCGCTCGGGATGATCTTCTGCATGAATTCCGTGAAATCCTTGACCAGGCCGGATTCATACTCGATGGTGGTAAACCCAGCAGTGGAGCCTGGCACAAACAGTGTGACGGTGCCGTTTTTCAAACCATTTTCGGTTAGCTTGTGAGATATCTCGGGTGTGATATCGATCATGTCGTTAAAACCACCCGTCGAAAAACTCATACTATCGCTCAATACCTTCATGTCAAATCTCCTGTCTAATGATATTTCATTTAAATAAAGACGTAAAGTATAAAGCATAATTAGGTGTAATACATAATTAGGTGACGGGATACTTGATTACCTAATTGTCTAGTCAAAGGAAATGATAAGGTGACAGCTAACTTAATTAGTATTACGATATCTTTTATAATTCAGTTTTTAATTTGGGGACAGGTACCGAATTAGGTAATCAAGTATCCCGTCACCAAATTAATTGTCAACTAAAAGGCTAAAAATTACGTTTTGATAGGTGAAATACAAAGGAATGACTGAAAGAGCTATTGTGCAATCGGCCCAACAGGGCAACACGGAGGCATTTCGTATGCTTTTTGAACAGAACCGAAATAGAATCTTCTCGCTGGCCTACCAGTACACGAAGAACAAAGAGGATGCTGAAGACATCCTCCAGGAAACCTTTATCAAAACCTACAACTACCTGGACAAATACAAAATCGAAAACGAAACCAACTTTTCCTCCTGGATTTACCGCATCGGCATCAATTGCAGCATCGATTATCTGAGACGAAAGAAAAACAAAAAAGAGGATTTTTCGGACTGGGACAAATGGGAGAAAACGATCGGGAGCGACCATTCTAATCCAGAACATACCATCGGGCTCGAACAGCTTCGCGAAAAGATAACACACCTTGTGGAGAGGCTTTCACCCAGGCAAAGGATGGTCTTCATCCTGAAACACTACCAACAATTCAGCATCAAAGAAATCGCCGAATATCTCGACTGCTCGGAGGGAAGTGTCAAAAAACAACTCTTCCGGGCGGTTTCAGCCATCAGAAATCCCTTGAAAAAATATCTGTGGGAGAAAGACTATGGCATGCAAAAAATATAAATATAAGGAAAAAATCGTTCTCCACCTTTATGGAGAACTGGGAGAAAAAGACACTAAAGATCTTATGGCGCACATCGAGGAATGTGCCGAATGCGCGGAGGAACTGGCTTACACCAAAAAAGTCTTCCAAGTCTTGAATGAGACGAAAACCGACGTTGTCCCCGAAGCGAATTGGGAAAAATGCTGGAACACGATCGATGTGGGAATCCAAGGCAAGGAGCACAAGAAAAAGAGTTTTCTTCTTTTTCCCGGTTGGGCATACGCATCGGCTGCACTGGTATTCGTGTTCGTCGTGGGATTTTTCCTCGGGAGGATTGTGTTTCTTCAGCCCGGCAAGAACGGCCCAGGGCAACTAGAAGGCAGCCAGAGCGCTATGTATCCCTCAATACAGGAACATTTCGAGAGTCTGAAGCCTTTTCTGGTTGAATACGCCAATTACACAGCATCCCCTGAAAATGGCACGATCACGATCGACAAAAATATCGTCCGCAATTTGATCATTCAGAATATCCTTCTCAAACGGATGATCGCGAACGAGGATCCCTCTATAAAAGATATCCTCGAAGATGTGGATCTCGTCCTCCGGGAAATCGCCAATCAAGACGGAGACGATGCCCACACGCTTTCGATGATCAAGGAGCTTATCCAAGAAAGAGGGATTATGTTCGAAATAGAAGTTTCAAAGACAATTTAAGGAGGCATATCATGAGATACGCAAAATTCTCTTCTTTCCTGCTGGTTATGTGCTTGGCCTTCACAGGCACGGTTTCTTCCCAAGAAGCCAACGAACAAGAATACCAGAAAAAAGCCTATGAACAGTCCAAACAAGCTTACGAATTGGCTAAACAATTTGTGAACAAAAAAAGTTGGGAACAGGCTGTCGAAGCGTTCCAGAAAGCCATCGAGCTGTATAACAAAAGCGAATACTTGGATGATTCCCTGTACTATCTGGGGTACAGCCAGAACATGCTGAGCAATCAGATGAAAAATCTCGATTTGCAGATCAAGGCAAAAACGAAAGCTATCGAACAATTGAATCGGTTGATCAAGCAGTATAGGGAAAGTCCATGGGCTGACGATGCCAAAGTCCTCAGATTGGAGATAGCGGAAGAGTTAGTTAAAAAGGGAATGCCGGATTTTCGCGTCTACATCAACGGAACTCTTAAATCACTGGAAAGTTTGAAGGCCCTGGAATCTCTGAAGGCCCTGGAATCTATCGAAGGTCTCGAAGGTCTGGAAAGCTTGGAAGATCTCAAGGCATTGGAAATAGATGAGATCGAAGGTCTGGAGGAATTTGACAGGCTCAAATTGGAGGAAGCCCTCATCGGGCTAGAAGAACTGGAAGCATTGGAAGGGATCGAAGGAGTTTTGGCCCTGGAAGCGCTCGAGGACCTGCCGGTGCTGGGTATTATCGGAGGAATTGAGGGTGGCATTGGAGGCGGCATTATTGGCGGATTGCTTGGAGGTATCGAGGACGAAGATGTGGATCCTGAGGTCGAGCTTAAGCTGGTTGCCCTTGATGCTTTGATGA
>Ga0114922_10002908_pt1 | contig 16006 bp, 11 predicted proteins | sample AartaG_FD_100975 | JGI IMG/M metagenome (GOLD analysis project Ga0114922, IMG submission 100975) | Deep subsurface microbial communities from Aarhus Bay to uncover new lineages of life (NeLLi) - Aarhus_00045 metaG | ecosystem: Environmental > Aquatic > Marine > Oceanic > Sediment | place...
CGCCATAATACTCGGAATCTCCTCCTCCGTGACTACGTGATCGTAAATGCGAAGATCGTCCAAAACACCATCCCAGTACCGGTCGGTATTCCAGGAACCGATCGTAAAGGGTGATCTGAGAAACATCTCGCTTTCTGTGGGTGAACTAGTCCCTTCTGAATCCAGAACACCATTGATGTAGATTTGTATATGGCCGGTCGTAATGTCAAAGCTTGCTATGACATGATATGTTTTGCCCGACTCTAATACGGTTTGGGAATTGTAACCACCAGCATAGGGCGGCCCTATTCCAACGAGGCTAAAACCAATAACACCTGAATCACGCACCATAAAGTGAATCCCCCCGCTTGCCCAATCTTCATGAAAGATGGAATTCCAAGAGCCCGGTAGGGACTCAAACTTCAACCATACGGCTATGGACAATTGCTGGAACGTACCCCAATCTTGTCCAACCACATCAACATAGGCATTTGAACCATTAAACTCCAATGCCGACTTGGAGTTAGGGAATAGGCCCTCCGTCCAGGTCGCATTAATGACATTCCCTACTACACTACCGACTTCATCAACGGCGATGTTGCCGGCCCGTTCATCAAACTTCCAATGCGCCACCAAGTCAGCAGAAGCACTACCAACCAGTCCCAGCACCAAAGCAAAAGTAGTTAAATAAATCAATTTCTTACACATAATAGTCCTCCGTTAAAAAAAGTTGAAATAAACAACGGTGCTTTGGCCACACACTAAAACACCCGTTGCCTTCAACAGGCAACTTCAAACAAAACAACCGATAATAATTCTACCTCTTACTACATTTTACCCATATCTGCCCAGGGTTATTTTAACGACTTAAAAGCACCTCCTTCCTTCCAAAAAACCAATATTAGCCGTTAATTGAAATGTAAAAATATTTTCATTGCAAAGCACAAAGTTTCCACTACAATTCCGTACTCCACATACTAACACCTCCTCTATCGAAAAACCAAAAGAAATTTGCCCACTGAAGAACCCAAAAACCACAGATGTCCGACTTTGTGGACACAAGCTTCGCTATTCTCGTTTATATCAAATTAGTACTTTCCCGTCAATAAAAATCTTCACGCGATTCGCCATATTTTTTGGCAAGATTGTGTAAAAAGCGGAAAGGGCAGGACAATATCGCTCATTTTGGGGTGGCTTCTTCGACCTATGGCAGACGTATTCAATAAGAAGACAGTTTAAGTCTATTTGTACAATCTCAAAGAACCCCCCTCACCCTTATAAAGCGCCCAGGAGGCCATTTAAACGACGAACTGGTCTTGAGGGGTATCAGAATCCATGACTTAAAGTTCAGCCAGCAGCTTTGATATGCTCCGGCAGTTTTCGACATTCGTGGATGAGCCTAAGGAAAGTCGTACAATTTGTTGCATGTAGTAAGTTCACGTAAGTCGCTCAATCACAAAGAGGACGAAGTTTTTCGGTGGGGCAGCCATTTAGGGGGCATCTGTGCGCGGCTCCGTACACCCGCTTTGGGCTTGATTGGCTGGCAGGACCGGTCCGAGATACTTCAGCAAGGAACAAAGCCGACAGCCTCTTGATTTACCGACGATCGTTCCAAATCAGAATGATGGTTAGGTATCCAGTGGTATTAGTCTGTTTTGATGCGTATCGTTATTATGCCAAACGCTTTGAGGTCTACCTGTATTTCATGTTCCGTGAAAACGGCTCGCCCTCTATTCTCTTCAACCAAATTCGTTACCATAGCTTCAGCCACTGCAATATGTGGCAATGTTACCGATGCAGTCGTCGCTTTGCCTTGAGTTTCGATCAGACGAATGATAATGCCATTGCCGTCCTCGGCCCTTTTGAGAGTTGTCAGTAGTACATTCAACTTATCAACCGAGCAAAAACTCATTGTATCCCGCGCAAGAGAACCGTCCCTTTTGCCATGGACATCATCTACAATTAACTGATTGGCGACGGCCCAGCCGAAGCGGACACAATCGCCTTTCTTCCAGTCACCTTCGTGCGCAGTCAACGAATAGCGGAAGAGTATCTCGCTTTGCTGAACAGGCTGGAAATTCGTTCTGAAGTTGCTGCTCATGATGAACGCATACATGTGGCCTTTTGTGACTTGTTCCAATCTCACAAAATCGGCTCCGTAACCTGGCGGATCGATGCCGTGGTGTGCCTGCGAACAGTAGTTGGGCCACAACCCACCGAACTCAAGCAGGTGCGATTCGACCGGCGATAGTGTGATGCCAAATTCTCCGTCGGAAACGTCCGCCCAGTGCTGGACAGTATAATAGTTGGTGTTTGAACCCGGGAACTGATCACGGAAAGGTTCGATAACAGAGTTGGAACCTTCAAATCGAAAATCAGGTTTGTCCATCTTGAACGGGAATGCGAAGTAGATTTCCTGCAGCGGCGTGGAGTCTTTCAATATGCGGTTGGCGAAATCGATTCGTTTGATCTGATCGTAGAGGATGACCTCCTGCGTTATTTGAGGACAGCCAGCCCCTTGGGCTTTTATGATGAGGCTTCCATAGACCGGACCGGTCTGTCCTTTCTGAACAGTCACGCTGGTGGGCCCTTCAATCTTGCCGCTCTGAATCCACCGCATGACGAACTGATTGACTTTGTGAGGTGCACCTTTGTCCACAAGTTCGCGTTTCAACTCCTTGTCGTATATACTACAGATTCCTCCGGTTTTTGGGTCGATTTTTATCCTATAGAAGCGACCCTCCAGCATGTTTGGCTCAACTATTATTTGGTTTGATGGGCTCCTGGAATAGTTGCCCCCAATCCTGAAAACCTTGTAACCAAGTGGTGGAACATCCCTCGCCACGAAAACCAGATCGCGAAGTTCATGCGATTCGAACTGGCCGCGGGCGTGCCTGTAGGCTGCGTAGGGAACAGCCGATTGCGGGCCAGCCAAATCGACGTATTGACAAACTTCAGAACCCCGGCTCGGCGAACTCAGATCATAGACCTGGGAACCTGAGCCGCGGAACTTCGGGACGCGGACAATGTCAGTTCGCGTAAACGAAAGCGGATTGAAGACAACGATATAATGTCCATCCTCTTTGCGCTCGATCTTATTGACGAGGTGGTGGACGCTTCCGTTAGTGATTTGTTGGGTCAGGCCCGCAGCCCGGTAGGCGTAGCGGCTCTTTTCATTCCAGGCCCAGTCCTGCAGCTTCCCTGCCGGATAGTCCTTGCCCCAGGTGTGCTCGTCATAGAGCATCATGTCGTCATAGGCCTTGCGGATATCGTCGGCGGGGTAGGGCAGGTCAGCAGCCAGTGAGGCGATAGTAGCCAACTTCTCGGCACAGGCAAGTTGGTCATGCGTCAGACGGTTAATGGTTGTTTCCTTGGCCGTCGAGATTGCGCCCACAACGTAGTCGGTATGCGGCAGTTCACCCCTGAATGTGCGAATGTCGGAGCATTGCTTCTCCAATTCTTTGAAAAACATAGTGTTCGTGCCAACAATCAATCTTGGATAAGCCCATTTGTTGTTCCATTCACGGGCGATTTCACTGATCTTCATGTCCGGCGGATAATTATCAGCACCGTTGTGAATGTATCGCATTACACTGAAAGGTGTGTTGCGTTGTTGCATCTTAGCAAGTTCACCAGGAAGCCTATCCATCACATACTTGTACGAATGTGGACCTGTCACGTCTCCGAAGAAACCGTAGCTGCCCTGATAATAGACTAGCACGGATTTGCCATCGGGGCCTTGCCAGCGAAATGCGTCTGGTCTGCCGTTACGGAGGACGGCCGATTCGTCCCAGAACGTGTGAATGTCATTTCTACCCCATTCAAAGTATGTTGGCAGGCCTGCGAAGAAATACTTTACACCTGCGCCTGCCATCACCGTGGGCAGTCCCCAACTCAGGCCCGGCACGTCAGTGATCGAACCGGTGAGGATTTGACCGTCGAATTGGTGAGCCATTCTAAATGAAGGGTACATCAGGCGAACAAGCTCCTCGTGGCTGCACAGGGCACTGATTTCGTTGCCCATTAGAGCCCCAATCTCGATTCGACCCTGTTTGACATATTTACCCAACTCTTCGACAGCTTCCTTGTCTCTGGTTTCGATGAAGTGCTTCATAGCCCAGGCACCCTCCGCTGTGTAGCGATATTTGGCTTCGTCAGGCCAGCCGTCAGTTTCATGACAGAATCTCAGGACGTCATCATAAAAGCCATCATATTCGAGCAGAACGTTTTCGATAGTGTCGGTATAGCCCAGATCATGATGGGTAATGGGCACGAAAAATACTTGCCAGTGTCTTTGCGGCTGCCAAGTCATACTGTGGCGATCGTGTTCCCTGCCTTGGAGTGTGAGAATAAAGGTCACCGGTGTAGGCTCTGTGATGTTGGGGAATGGAAATTTCACTGTCGTTGTACCTTTGGGAACAGTTGCAGATATCTCCTTCATCCTTTTACCGGGGATTTGAGGTTGCAGAGCGATTTGTACTTCCTCTTGCGATAAATTATTTATCGTTGCCTCGCCTATTTGGGTGAGAATATTGTCCTTACGTACAAAGAAGACAGTTGGCTTGATGGATACAAGTTCCAACTGTCCTTGGGCGATGACCGCGTTGCAGCAAGAGGCAGCGACCACAGTGGCCAACAGAAAAGAGATTGTTGACTTGATATCTAAATTGGAACGGTTCATTTTTACCTCCTGACCCTCCCGAAAATGCTGTTCTTGTTTGTTTGCATACACTTATAGCGAAAAAGCGAGATATTGCAGGTGCTCAGTAGTCTTTGAAGCTTCTCATCCATTGTGGCCAGTCATCAGGCAGGACGTTGCCAGCTTTGGTCCAAGGACCGTTTATGTTGAACTGTTGATGCCACCTCAACTTCCACAGCTCCTTAAGTCCAATCTTGCGGATAGAGAAATCAAGAAAAAGGCCGTTTGTAAATCCGTTGTGTCGGTTGAGACAGAAGCGATCCATAGAATCGCTTACTTCACCATCAAATACCGGAGGGCTCTCGCTATCCACTGGAAAGCCCCCATCCCAGTAGCAATCCAGAAACAGCGGTATGTAACCTGAACCTTTAAGATCGATACCCTTCCAGTTCCATTCAGGGTGACCGCCCCACGAGGACGCTCCCGGTCCCGGCGGAGTATAACACCACTCATTCATCCCATAGCTGCCGTAATCACCTGCTGTGTGCCAACCTTCATCGCCCCAGATACCCCAGGCTGCAAACGTGCCTCCGGCCCCCTCAGACCGAAATTTCGTGGCCGTCGGGCAAAGGCGTATCTTTGCCTCTGTGTAGTATGACCGCAGTGCTCCCATCCATACGTCATTCTTTCCTCCCATACCTTTCATCAAATAGCCGTCGTAGTCGTTCGCATACGCCGACCAGATAAGGCTCCATTGGTGCAGGTTCGCCTGACAAGCAGTCGCTCTTGCCTGCTCCCTCACCCGCCCCAGTGCCGGCATCAATATCGCCATCAACAACGCGATAATAGCGATTACAACCAACAATTCTATTAGTGTAAATCCTCTTAGCTTCGACGTAATGGTTCTCCTTCTCTTTCAAAGAGAGACAATCAGTTTCGTTGGTATGCTTGCCTGACATGATTATAACACAATCGGTTGTGGTAATGCAAGCTATTGGCTGAACTTTAAATCATGGATTCTGATACCCCTCAAGACGAGTTCGTCGTTTAAATGAAGATATGAAGAGCCAGGCGTCCTTAAGTATAAATGACGAGTTCTGAAGGACAGAATTGAAGTAAGTGTTGTAGTGTTCTTCAAAATTGGGCCAGTTAAGCCGTGTCTGTCGACCTTGACTCACGGTTAATGTTCTTTAAAATAGGTTGTTTTGAATAAAGACGTTCGTATCTCGTATAGTGTTTAATCATATGAACCGGAGTGGTTTTGGCATCATAGTTCCACTGTAAACCGACAACTCCGACATTCATTATCCTCATTTATCCAGAAGCTACTAACCAAACCTTCCAACTTGCTTAAAGGCTTCTCTCATTAACAACATATGGACTATATTACCAGGCATTGAGAAACTGTGATTTTGAGCTGAAAAATGGGTCTGGATTTTATCTCCAGGGGTTCATATCGGGGTGTCCACCCGAAAAACCTCGTCCGCCTTGTCATTACAGCACTTATGTGAACTTGCCACATGCGACCAATTGTATCATCTTGGCAGGTTGAATACGATAGTCAGAGAGCTGGAGAAATCAGCCACACGTAGGTGGCCCGTGTGTATATAAGTCGCCTTAGCGAATTGCTGCAAGGTCTGGTTCAATTAATGACCAGACCTGGTGAGCAAGAGGTTTTGGTGTTAAATGAGCATGCGTGGAAAGATGTGAGGTAATTTTGCTGTGATGGTATTTTACATAGCACCTATATGCTGAGAGGAAAAGAAGGTTTAATTGGATTGCTCGCGCACTTTGCCAAACTTGCAGTTGAGGATCATCGACTTTCATGACGAACATACAGCATCTCGGGCATGTTGTGGTGATTACATGCAGAAGTTCCTAAAATGGTTTTGACGGCGATACTATACAGTGTTAAGTTATTTACGAGGCCGAGAACGCCTTAACTGACAATTCAGAGCATGGTGCAAGGATGATTGAAATAGATGGCATCAAGTCCGAGAGAAGGAGACACTACTTTTTTCTGAATCCCTATGAAGATTCTGCTTTCACCAAGTGCCCTAAATGTGGAGACAACACAAAAATACGCAAATTTCCACTGGCTATTCACATAGACCCTCAGCAGCTTCTGCTCTTGAACAAGAAATGCCGCTACTGTGTTAAATGCGATTTGATAATAGCCAAAAAGTCCAACTTGGAATCCTTAATGGCAGCCTGTTTTGAAGAATCGAAGCCGGAAATAATAGGGAATAATTATCTTGTGATGGGTGTTGCAGAAAGAAGAGATTGGCCGGAGGGCAAGAAAGGCAAAATGCCGCAAGGCGAAATAATAGAACGCATGTTTGTGTTCAAAGACATTCTGAATTTTGAACCAGTACACGCTGGATGGTATCACGAAGGTGAAATTGAGAGTCCCCGGCGATGATAAAAGCGATAGTCAAATGATCGGTCAAAATACTCCCAAATATTTCGATGATGACGGAACAGAAATCAATCCCAACCTAATCCCTAAGCCCGATATATGCATCACTTGTAAGAATGATGGGGAGTCTGGAGAAGAAGAAATACTGTGCAGCTTGACAAGGGTTGATCAGCAGAGAGAAGAAAAATATATTTTTGATGCATATGAGGCAAAAGACATTGGGAAGTAATGTGAGTTGATATATAAAGAGTCATCCTGCTTTCAATTAGTCAATAAAGACGAAGAAAATTTCATATAATGCTAATATCTCCGGAAGAAGCGAAACTGTTTTTTGCCCTATATCCTTCGGTGATTGGTTTTGCAGCTGGGCGAGCTGGTGGCATCGACGGTATCAGGGACGCCGAGTCTTTCAGATCTGCTTCTAATGAAGCCAAGGTGCAGGCCCGTAACCATCTTCTGAACAACATTCAAATCATCAAGGATTACATAGAGGAGAACCATGACGGCTTTCGTGAACGAGAATTGGGATATATGTCGGATTGGTATCTTTTTAAGCAAGGCAATTTTTTTGCTGTCCAAAATTTGAAAAAATATACGGTGTTTCTGCCAGCCGATGATTCCACTAGAGCGTACGGAGTTCTTGGTTTGACCGATGAGATAGCGGACATATTTCCACCTAACTTGCCCCTCCTCATCAAAGCGATGCTCTTGCCTTGGAAGGGTCAGATAATTTGGGACGGTCTATTTAACATTTACAACATCGGCTTCGGAAGCGGGATAAAGAGTAGTATTCAAGAGTCTTACCGTCAAGCAAAGACAGCTGGGATTATTACCTCTCTGGATCCTGATTGGAAACCTGAGAAGCCTACGCCAGCCAAGAAGCCTAAAAACTCCAGCCATCTATCGTTTCCTGAAGAAGAAATGCCCGAAGACAGTTGAAGAGTTCAAGCTGAAATATGGTGGACCCCGAATGGACTTAACAGGAGAAGTGGCCCGTGAATATTGTCTATGGTCTATTGACGGCACACTATCTATTGACGCAGACAACCTGTTGATATATGCCAATATTATTCGTCACCAGGTATTATATGTCTATGTGAAAGAAGATCAGATTATCTATATCTCAGTGGTTGATCCAACTGATTGGAGCCGAAAAGATTTCAAGCCTCATGAGGGACAAAGACTACTGTCCTGATCCTGGGTTTTATTTACTACAATTGACCATAACATCGGTAGTAGTACTCGTGACCTCGATACAGTAAAAGCCTTGAATATCAATGAAGTATTCGGGTATGTAAGAGCCCATTTCGTGCCGGATACCAATTTCAAGGCACAGATCAGAGATACAACTTTGTTAATTGTCCCGTAATATACTCAAAGGCCTCATCGACACTATCGAAAATCTTAAAGAGTTTTAGGTCCGCTGCCCTGATGACACCATATTCCTGCAAAGCTTTAAAATTAATGACTTCGTTCCAGAATGTCCCATCGAATAGCACGACGGGTACCTGTTTTAGTATCTTCTTGGTTTGCAGCAAGGTAAGCATCTCAAAAACCTCATCCATGGTGCCAAAGCCACCCGGAAAGCCAATTAGCGCTTTGGCATAGTACAGGAACCAGAACTTGCGTATGAAGAAGTAATGAAAATTAAAACGAAGCTCCGGCGTAATGTAAGGATTGAGAGACTGTTCACGAGGAAGAGTTATGTTAAAGCCGATAGATCTTCCACCCGCCAGTTTTGCACCTTTGTTGGCCGCTTCCATTACCCCGGATCCGGCTCCCGAACAGACATAAAACCGCTTGGCCGGCTCCTCTATCTTATGCGACCAGGCGGTGATGTGTTTTGCGAGTTCGTTGCAAGCTTCATGAGCTTTACTCACTTTAAAGGCTTTTTCAGACACTATTGTTTTATCTAATTTCTGCTTTCTAAAAGTACGTGTATCGACAGACAGCGAAGAACCGAAAAAGACAATTGTGTTGCAAATGCCGTGCTTTCTCAGACGTTCCTCGGGCTCGATAAATTCCGCCAAGACTCGCAGGTGCCGAGCCGAGCGTCCATGTAAGAATTCGCGGTTGTCGTAAGCTTTTGTGACTTTCTTCTTTTTCTCCATAGTGTGTTCCTGATTTTTTCCTATTGATGGCCATAATAAAGCAGCGCACTGATTTTGGTTATCAAGATATCAACATCCTCAGAATTCCTCCCCTCTCAGGTGATCAGAATATCTGCATACTGCTCACCCGGGTTACAACAAGCTCGGGGTTGCTAAAAAAGAAAGCGAGGTAAATTCTACATACCGACTTATAGCAATAAGCGAGACATTCTTGATAGGAATGTTTCTGAAATGAATAAGCCGGCGAATGCAAAGAGGTGTACCCCGCTTTCAAGTTTAACTTTGTAATTTTGATGTGCGAACAATTTTATTCTTTATCTCCTTGTGCTCTTTTTCATAAAAAATCCTAAATTTCACAAATTAAACGTCTAGCTACGCAACCAAGCGACTATAGTACCAAAATTTTTTCTCCATGTCACCACTTAACTGGAAAGTCTGGGCGAGATTTGACGACTTAGGTCTGGAACACCAGCATTCGTATTTGTAAAAATAGGACTTGTTGTTAGAGCTTATTTTTGGACTGTTCCTTATTAGGGAATATTCACGTCAGAATTAAAGTTGTGGGCTTATCAATATGATAGGATTCTCTCACCTTTGATTTAATCATAAAATTCGGATTTTGCGTAAACGTCTTCAATGACCGCCGTCTTGGCCGAGAGCGATACGCAGATAGTGATGATTCTGTTCTACCTTTACCAGTCCACCACTATACGCCGTACTACTGGGCGACTATGCAGGACAGTATCTGTTCGAGGGAAGCTCTTGATGGTTCTATTATAATGTAGTGTTTTGGCTACATTCTCAGGCTTGTCTTCATTTGCCATTTTGACGAGAGTCCGAACGGTGAGTAGCTTTTCTATTTCGCCGTCAAAGTTTACCCACTTTTGCTCACATACCCCCTTTTGATACTTACCGCTTTGCTGGCTCCACTTATGTAAAACTTGTAGTATAAAGGTAATGTGCACACTCTATTTGTGGGTGTGATTGTAGCACACACCTACAGTAGGGCACATCAATCAGCTCTATGACCTTTTGACTTTGCGCTAAGGAGTCTTGTCCTTGTCGTTTTTCATTCCCTTGAAAGAGACCAAATAGGTTTTTCCGGCAGGTCCGACATCGGTGAAAATGACTGTTTCATCACTATTGCTGACCGTTATTTTTTGCTGTTCACCATCCCGTTCGACAACCATATCCCAGGCGTGACCGAAGGCGCGCATGTCGCGTAGTGCCATTTTTGGCCACGCTTTCGGCAGCCATGGCTTACATTCGAACGAGTCGAGGCCGGTCGGAACTATTCCAAACATGCCCTCGGTGAATACTCGCGGATAAAGCGATCCCGGGCAGAGCATATCGATGGCGTCTTCATCGGGATACGGCCCTTCGTTCCCGAAAACTTGCGCCTTTACCACGCACTGGGTAAGTTTGAGCGCCTCTTCGGTTCGCCCCGCCTTGAACAAAACTCGCAAGGCGTAGTAAGTTTCTCGTGCCCATTCCGTATCCCTTGTCGATTCGGCCAGGATATCGCCTCCCTTTAGACGGTTAGGCCAGAGTTTGTCGGAAACCAGGGCATCGACGGTCGATTGCTGACGCTCGGTGATGTCCATCGCCAAGGGCAATAGGATCCAGCCACGAAGGGTTGTGTTTCCTTTGAAGTAGCGATACGTTTTGAAACCTTCGACATCGGCGCCAAAGTAAATTTCGATAGCCTTGCGTAGTGCATCTGCACGTTTCTCGAACTCTTTCGCCGTGGCCATTTTTCCCAGGGAATGAGCCAGTCGGGCCGCATGACAATAGCCGCCATAGGCCAGCGCCGAGGTGCTCAGGTTAGCAGTGCCTGTCGGGTAGCGACCTTCCATTTCGTCGGTCCTCGAGGCGATGATTCCGTCGGCCGTTTTGTGCTTCTCGACCGATTTGGCACTAAACTGAATCAAGGGCCATAGTTCTTCCGCTGCTTTGCGGTCGCCCATGAACATGAGAAACTTCGGCAGGGCATAGAGTAACATGGCGTCGTCACCACGATGCCTCTGAACCAATCGGAGTTCGGGATGTTCGAAGGAGCCGGGGAACGGATCGATCCCGTTCTTCTGGCAATAATCCTGCCAGATTCGGTACATATTCAGGCTGGCTTCGTTGAGCTGGGAATCACCGAAAAATGGAAAAATGGGGCTGGAATATTCGACCGGATCGTTGGCCCAGATTCCGGGCGAGTATCGCAGACTGCCATTGTGGGTAATCACTCCCTTGTAGGTATCTATGGGGCATTCCAGTACATGGAATTTCTGCAACGCAAACGCTAGGTCGAGCGTTGGATCCGGAGTTTCAAGGCGTCCCGGGCCACGATAGGCCGCTTCGGCCAAAGCGCGGCGGTCGCGATGCTCAGCATCGACATCAACCTTAATATCGGGATCCGAGGCCAACTTGCACTGCAGTCTTTGAGAGAACAAGAGCGCCTCGCCGGGTCCTATGGTAACCGATTTAACGGCAGGAGAAATCGATTCGACGATGATACCAGATTCTTCGACTTTGCCACGAAAAGCTCCAGGAATTGCCCGACGGTTGCCCGAGATGGTTACCTTTATTGGTTTAGTCGTATTGTTGCGGAGCTGCCACTGCTCGATGACCAAAGGCTTGGTGTTCGATGGATAAACCTTTCTAGTGGCGACAACCCCATGATCTTCGGGATAGGTGAACGTGAGCATCCCGTCGAATGTGGCTGTTGTTGGAGACTCGAATTTCAACGGTTGACCATTGATCTGTACCGTGGGATTCAGATCACGCCCGACTTGATACATGATCCTTTTGAAATAATCCTTTTTAACATTAAAAAACCGGATCGTGTAGCTCAAGCCCTTGTCGGTAGAGAGTCGAACTTGCATGACCACAGCGCGTCCCTGCATGCACATCACCAGAGATTCATCTGTCGTCCAAGTATGGGTGATACGTCCCGTGTCGTCGGGTATCCAGAAATCGGCAGCCGGACAAGGCAACACGGAAATGGCCAATAAAAAAATCAATGTGACAAGACAGTTCAGCCCTGCGGCTTTTGTCCTATTGTAGTTAGGTCTCATCGGTTCCTCCGGGTTGTACCATAGTTATTCTTGACAGGTTTTTTTGTAAAGGAATTCGGTTTCTTCAAGTTGGCGTTCCAAAGTTTGTTCCTTGGCTTTTCGCCTGACTTCTGTTTGCCTACGGGGCGAGAAGTCATTGCCAGGTGAGCAATAGGAAATTCCATTTTCTACATCATTGAATTGTCTTTGAATAAAACAGAAATGTCAAGGCAAAACATGAAAACAGGTAAATCTTTATGGTAAATTCATACGATCAGCTCTCAAATACTGAAAGGGATGGGTGATAGGGTAGTTGTCACATGGCCCCATTTCCGCTTGACAAGCACACCTGGGGCTGTTTTCCCTTTGATTTTCCTTTCACTCAGGCGTATAATCATTTCTATGGTTGTAAAATCAAAATGCCTATCAGTTTTCGCCCCTCAATTGAAGGGCAATCTTCTCCTCGTCTATGGTACCGGCGATGACAACTGTCATTTCCAGAACTGCCAGGTACTCGTAAACGCACTGGTCAAGCACAACAAGCATTTTACGATGATGGCATATCCAAACCGCAGTCACAGTATTGACGAAGGCACGGAGACCTCACGACACCTTTATGAACTGCTGACAAAATACTTAATGATAATCTCCCTCCCGGACAGAAGTAGCGTCCGCCGGGGAGGCAAAAGGTATTTCGAGAGCATATTAAAGCCAATCCAGTTACGGATATACTGAAATGAAGGGTAACCAAGCTATGAACAGAGGTGCTTTATTGAAATGGGTGTGTGTGTCGATAAGCGTGATCTCCCTGATAATACCAGCCATCGGTGCTGACACGCCAGGGAATTGGCAGAACCCGGCAGGGGAAAAGGATGCCCGGACTGAAGTCTTTGGGCCATTATGTCTGTGGTATGAGCAACCGGCAAATTCGTGGATGACGGAAGCCCTACCCATTGGCAATGGGCCCTTGGGAGCGATGCTCTTTGGCGGCACGGATATCGAGAGGGTTCAGTTCAACGAGATCAGTCTCTGGACCGGAGATCGTTTGGCCCCTGCGCAAGACACGGGCAAGGATGGCAATATGGGAGCCTATCAGGCCTTCGGTGATATCCTCATCCATCTCGGGCATGACCTGGCCAAGGTGACCGATTACCGACGGGAACTCGATATCGACCGCGCGGTTCATCGTGTGGTTTATGAATACAAGGGGGTGCGCTATCAGCGGATCGCATACGCCAGTCATCCCGCCAGAGTCGTTGTTATCCACATGACTGCGGACAAACCCGCTGCTTATTCGGGGCGTATCTGGCTCACAGATATGCACGGGGCTCAGATCACCGCTGCAGAGAATAGGCTGCGTTCGGTGGGCACACTGGAAAATGGCTTTGAATACGAAGCCCAGGTGCGAGTGTTGAATCAAAAGGGAGACGTGGAGGTTAAGCATGGCGATGCGGCGCCGTTGGGGTCGGATTCCGCTCCCGAGAATCCATGGAAGATAGCGTTGCCATCGGCCAGTCTGAGCTTCCACAATTGCGATAGCGTGACCTTGGTTCTCGGGGCAGGCACGAACTTCGTGCAGGATCACACGCAACAGTGGATAGGCGAGCATCCTCACGCTGCCGTAACAAAACGGGTCGATTCCGCGGCCAGGCACAGCGTGGAGACACTTCTGGCGGAGCATGTGAGGGATTACCAGTCCCTTTTCCACCGCTTTTCTCTCGATTTGGGGACCACCGCTCCAGAGTTGCTCGCCAAGACCACGCGGGAACGTCTGGAGGGCTATACCAAGAACCATGCGGTCGATCCAGATCTTGAGGCCCTGTTCTGCCAGTTTGGCCGGTATCTCCTCATCAGTTGTTCGCGTCCCGGTTCCTTGCCCGCCAATCTCCAGGGCGTCTGGAACGACAGCAACCGACCTGCCTGGGCCGGTGACTATCACTCGAACATCAACCTTGAGATGAACTATTGGCCTGCTGAGCCCGCCAACCTCGCGGAATGTCACGTTCCGTTCATTGATTACGTCACGAGCATTCGCGAGGTCAGTGCGAAAAACACGCAGAAGCATTATGGCAGCGTCCGGGGCTGGACCGTCCAGACAATGAACAACGCCTGTGGCATTTCATTTTGGAAGTGGAATCCGCCCGGCAGCGCCTGGTATGCCCAGCACTTATGGGAACATTTTGCCTTTGGGCGTGATAAGGAATACCTCCACAGGACCGCCTATCCCGTACTCAAAGAAGTCTGCCAGTTCTGGGAGGACCACCTGAAACGGCGGCTCGACGGCACACTCGTCACGCCGGATGGCTGGTCACCCGAGCACGGGCCCACTGAAGAGGGCGTTACCTACGATCAGGAGATCGTTTTCGATCTGTTCACCAACACCATCGAGGCGGCTGATGCGCTGGGCCATGATCAAGAATTCCGAGATCATATCGCTGCCCTACGGGACAATCTCTTAAAACCAAAAATTGGACGCTGGGGACAGTTGCAGGAGTGGGAAACCGACCGCGACGATCCGGACGATAACCATCGCCATGTCTCGCACCTATTCGCCCTGCATCCCGGACGCCAGATTACCGTGGCGACCACACCGACACTGGCCGAGGGGGCCCGCGTTTCCTTGAATGCTCGCGGGGATCAAAGCACTGGATGGAGTCGTGCCTGGAAGATCAATTTCTGGGCCAGGCTTGGGGACGGCGATCGTGCTTACAAACTGCTACGGAGCCTGTTGACCCTTGTTAGCGAGACGAAGACCATCTACGGCCAGCGTGGTGGGGGAGTCTATCCCAACCTGTTCGATTCCCATCCCCCCTTCCAGATAGACGGCAATCTCGGTGCGACAGCAGGTTACTGCGAAATGCTGGTGCAGAGTCACACTGGCCGAATCCATCTGTTGCCCGCGCTGCCCTCTGTCTGGTCCACAGGCGCTGTCACAGGCCTATGCGCACGCGGGGGATTTGAGGTGGACATGACCTGGAAGGACGGTCGACTGACCATGGCCGTGATTCGTTCCAAGTCCGGCCTACCCTGCCGGGTCATGTACGGTCACAACACCTGGGAATCGGACACCGAGGCCGGGACGACATACCGCTTAGATCATAACTTGAACCAACCTATTGATCTCAGGCAACGCCTATGATTAGTGGTTTAGCATACTACTATAAGCGTTCAGTTATTCAGTTTATCTGGTTAATGCGTAGGTGTAAGGGTTCATCGCATGCAGTGTAAATATTATCCCCACATAACTCCTTCTACAGCAGTGACATAAGGTCGTAGCGGATGAAAGTGATTGCCTGTTGAAGGAGGATTTCATAGTGTATCCAGACTATGAAACAGAAATTATGGATTACACTCGCCACTTGCCTGGCCTATTGCATCGACAAGAAACTCTACCAAGCTATTGACTATCTCCGGGAACAGGTGCGAGTCCTTGTGGAGCATCAGGAAAAGCAGGACAAACGTATTCGACTGATCAACAGCCAGCGGATTCCGTTCCCTTCGAACAAGTCCCACCAGCCCATCAGTCGCACACGAAAGTCACCCTTCCCACGAGCTGAAAAACACCACAATTTTCAGGTGACTTCTTGTCACCATTTTGTCACTACAAATCCCAATTTTGCCTATATCGAGTCCGAATAAATGTCGATTTTTTGCGAAAATACAAATATTTATTGAAAATTTTTTAGTAATATCGGATTAACCTTCCTGACATATGTCTCACCGGTCATGTGTTATGATATGCGAAAAGAATATATTATCAGGAAGGAGCCCTTTATGGGAGTACGAAACAAGAAGCAAGAGGAACTGCGAC
>Ga0114922_10002910_pt1 | contig 16005 bp, 10 predicted proteins | sample AartaG_FD_100975 | JGI IMG/M metagenome (GOLD analysis project Ga0114922, IMG submission 100975) | Deep subsurface microbial communities from Aarhus Bay to uncover new lineages of life (NeLLi) - Aarhus_00045 metaG | ecosystem: Environmental > Aquatic > Marine > Oceanic > Sediment | place...
ATCAGCCTCTTCCTTAGCTTCTTTTGCAGAAACAACCGTGGCCAGTAACATGGTATTTCCGGTTTTCAGTAAAACAGCACCATCGGCCTGCCTGGCCATCTTGCCAGTCTCAAATGTTATTGACCTTCCATCGCCGAGGTCAATAGTTTTCTCAATTAGTTTATACATTTTTATTATCCTTATATTAAGGTGACGAAATTACGTAAATAAAATAAAAAAAGGCAATCTGAAATTGCCTTTTTGTTCTATCGTTTATTTACGCAGCTTCAAAGCTTTAATGATTTCACGATATCGGTCGATATCCTTACCTTTCAGATAGTCTAACAACCTGCGGCGTTTACCTACAAGCTTAACAAGAGCTCTCTGGGTATTGTAGTCTTTTCTATTCTTCTTAAGATGTTCAGTAAGGTGGGTTATACGGTATGAAAATAATGCAATCTGCCCCTCAGCACTCCCTGTATCCATATCGGATTCGCCATATTGTTTGAATATTTCCTGCTTCTTATCTGTAGTTAAGTACATATCTGTCAAATAAATATTATTAGTATTCAGGATTACCTGCCTGAATTTGGAACGCAAAGATATAACTTTTTTATCAATAAAATCAAACATACTCTATAAAAAGAAAAACCGTTTAACATAATTTGTACAGGCAATTTCCAAATTGATATTAAATAAAATACTACGAAAGAAAATATAAACCTCTTTCGTAATTAAGATGCATAAATCATGCCGTGGGTTGCGTATTAGAAAGTTTTTTTTCGACTATTTGTCAAATATTTTCGACATTTCATCAAAATCCTTCAATAAGTGTCCTGGGGCCGGTCATATTCCCCTCTGCATTAATTCCGTCAGGTTCATTATTTCTTCAGAGGTACCAATGACAAAAAGTTGGTCGTCGGGTGAAAGTTTAGTGCTTGCAGGGGGGTTGATAATATACTGTTTTAATCTGTTCTTAAGTCCAATGATATTTGCACCTGTGCGGTTATGTATATCCAGTTCACTGATCGATTTATCGGTAAAGCAGGCTGCCATATCCTTACATGATAATTCTCTTATCCTTACCTCTGAAGGTTCCATCAGGACTGTATCCACAAATTCCACAACATCGGGATCAACAACCAGCCTGGCCATACGTGTCCCTCCTATCTTATCAGGCATAATAACATTTGATGCTCCTGCCCTTTTCAGTTTTACATCTGAATTATCATCTGATGCCCTGCTGATTATCAGAATATCAGGCCTCATCTGCCTTGCAGTAAGCACAACAAACAGGTTATCGGCATCAACGGGCAGGGTAGTGATCAGTGCCCTGGCATTTTCAATATTAGCCAGTTCGAGTACTTCTTCCTGAGTTGCATCTCCTTCTATATAAAGGTATCCTGTTGATCTGCGGAGGTATTCAACAACTTTAGGATTCTTTTCAACAACCAGAAATTCCTTGCTATGATCTGTTAGGTCAGCAGCTGCCTGCTTACCGTTTCGGCCAAAGCCGCAAAGTATAACATGATCTGTGAGCTTGTCAATCTTCTTCTTCACCTTATTGTCTTTAAAATAATGAGTAAATACCCCGTCTACAATATAACGGGTGACTATAGTAACCACATAACCAAAAATACCAAAACTGCTGACTATTAGCAATATTGTAAATAATTTGCCGGCTTCGTGAAGCTCGACAACTTCCTTGAAGCCTACCGTTGCTATCGTGATAACGGTCATGTAGAGAGCATCAAGAGGAGACAATCCTTCAATTGTCATATACCCTATCATCCCTATAATTACGATAACTAATGCCAGGATTATCCCTGTTACAGCAGATCTTATCATGGGTGCTGCCTTATTTTGAAAATAAGGTTTTGACATCGCAATCAATTATTTTTACCGGGTTCCTCCAGCATATACTTCATTTGAGGATTAATATCCTTACCCAAACTTATTAATTTACTTCCATATTGGCAATCAAGGCAAAGTCTATTTTTACAATATTTCTCCCGCAGGTGTATAAGTCCCTGTGTTTCAAAGGCAGAGCAGGCAGTGATACCTGTCCGTGCCCATTCCCTGGTTATACGGTTGTCTTCTGGTTTAATATTATCGAGCAGATCTGTAGCCCTTGCACAATATTCATCACTACCGGTCTCCTTTCCATAGAGGAATAATAAGGGGATTATGGTATTTATTAGTAAAATACTATTCATAGTGCCTCCTGTTCGTTTTGTCTTTCCTTTTGTATAGCTGCCAAAGATAAAGTGGTTGTCCCAGTATCCTGACGCCTCGCACACAAATATTTTACCAAGTTCTTCCAGGGTATTACTACTTTTAACCATACCGAATAATGACCTTCCGGCACACAGCAGGCCAGCCAGCTGTGATATTCTTATTGTTGGGAAATTAACCGGTCTCAACCTGTGATATTTCCACATCCATGGATCAATGGGTTTCAGGGCGTATTTCTGCCTGAGGACCCTGTATTCATTTAGCAGTGCTGAATAATACTCATCATAGATCTCCTTTTCAAAGACCCCCGGTTCAAGCATACCAGCCTGGCCGTAAAGGAGAGATTCAACTTGCAACCTGTTGTCTGCATGTCTCCTTATTATTTTCAATGGCATATGGCAGGCAAGGAGATAGAAAGGATCTGAATTTACTTTCATACCGAAATACCTTGATAATAACTTGTAAAGTGTTTCATCCCAATCATTATTTGTAGCTCTCAATGTATCTTTAAACTTAATGGTCTTATTCTCAAGGCGTTCTATAGCCATACGGCTAATCCAGTGTCTAAGGCTGAATCGCGGAATATTGCCGATATCCCTGCTGCATGCTATTACCTGAGGATTATTAAAATAATCATTATACCTGTCTTCAATCTGGCTTTCCCAGGTAATAATAAAAGTGTCGGGCTCCGTACCTGATGCTGTTTCAATACCGGCATCATTATTGACAACCACATGCAGTATTACATTGTTATAGCTATGGTCAAGGTGATGCTTATGCCTGTACCAGTCGGAAGCATTTATGTGTATTTCCACGTTCCCTGCCCATTCAGTGTCTCCAACTCTGAGTCTGGAATTAAAGAAATCAGGACCTGCATCCCTGTTATATGTCCCAGGATTGATAATTATCAGCTTCTTCCCAGAGCTTGTTTCCAATTCTTTTGAGCCGAATAAGCTGTTTTTCCATATGAAATGGAGAAATTCTTCTTTCATAATTCATACTATGCAGCGATCACTTAAAGATAGGAAATTTGGAGGTATTATCCATGTATAAAACCAAAAGATTTATAGTAAGCCTCGCATATCAAGATGAGCTTCCATCTGTTTTTGCAGTTCATGGGCTTTAACCTTGGCAGCCCTTGCATACTCTTGGCTATTATCGGCAAATATTATTCCCCTGGATGAATTGACAAGTAATCCACAGCTGCTGTTTATTCCATGATCCACTACATCGTCGAGACTTCCACCCTGTGCACCTATCCCGGGTATAAGCAGAAAATGATGGGGTACAATTTCCCTTATATCAGACAGCATCTCAGCTCTTGTTGCTCCAACCACATACATCATATTTTCCATATCAGCCCACGACTTCGATTTATTAAGGACAAGTTTATATAGACTGTTTTCATCACCGGGGTGATACTGGAAATCATCAGCACCCCTGTTCGATGTTAATGCAAGAAGAATAACCCACTTGCCGGGGTATTCAAGGAAAGGTGTGACAGAATCTTCACCCATATAAGGAGCAACTGTTACTCCATCAAAATCCATATTCTCAAAAAAAGCCCTGGCATACAGTTTTGATGTATTGCCTATATCCCCCCTCTTGGCATCAGCTATCAGGAATATATCAGGATAGTTCTTTTTTATGTAATCCACAGTTTTTTTGAGTGTTATCCATCCCCCGGCACCCCTTGATTCATAAAAAGCAATATTTGGTTTACAGGCAACTACAAAATCAGCTGTTGCATCAATGATTCCTTTATTGAACTCAAAAACAGGATCCTCAGCCTTATGAAGGGAAGGAGGTATTTTGTTAATATCAGAATCCAGACCTACACATAGGAAGGATCTTTTCTTAAGTATATTTCCAAATAGTTCATTTCTGGTCATAGCAAGCCGGTTTTTACATATTGCTTTCTTTCAGTCGTTCTGCATTCTCTGCCATTTGCAGTTTATCTATGATTTCCTGGATATTCCCATTCAATACTGATTCAAGGTTATACATGGTCAGATTGATCCTGTGATCAGTAATCCTTCCCTGGGGATAGTTATATGTCCTGATCTTTGCAGAACGGTCTCCTGTTGATACCATTGTTTTTCTTTTGGAGGAAATATCATCCAGGTATTTCTGGTATTCAAGGTTATAAAGGCGTGTCCTTAGTTCCTTTATAGCCCTGTCGAGATTTTTTATCTGCGACTTTTCGTCCTGGCAGGTTACTACTATCCCTGTCGGTATGTGGGTAAGCCTGATAGCTGAATACGTAGTGTTTACTGACTGTCCCCCGGGCCCGGATGAACAATAGGTGTCTTTTCTTATATCTTCCTGTTTTACCTCAACATCAAATTCATCAGCTTCAGGAAGTACAGCAACGGTTGCCGCCGATGTATGCACCCTTCCCTGTGTTTCAGTCTGTGGAACCCTCTGTACACGATGTACACCCGACTCATATTTCATTACACCATAAACGCCATTACCGGTTATCGTGAATACTATCTCCTTAAAGCCGCCGACAGTACCTTCAGTAAAAGTATTGACTCCTATCTTCCATTTTTTTTCATCACAGTATTTTGAATACATCCTGAACAGGTCACCGGCAAAAATGCTTGCTTCATCACCGCCCGTACCTGCTCGTATCTCTATAATTGCATTTTTGTCATCTTCAGGATCTGCAGGCACGAGCAACATTTTTATTTCTTCCTCCATGCCCGGTAACTTCTCATTTAGCTCTTCAAGTTCGGCTTTAGCCATCTCCCGTAGCTCGATATCTTTCTCTTCAATCAGTATTAACCTGGCAGATTCAATATTTGAAATAACGTTCTTATACTTATTATATGCCTTAACAATTGGTTCCAGGTCTTTGTATTCCTTATTCAGCTTTACATACCTTTTCATGTCGGCTATAATATCCGGCTCATTTATCAGCCTGCCAACCTCTTCAAACCTTTCCTTTACACCCTTAAGTCTTTCAAGGATTATATTATTTGCCATATACAATAAAATTTAATAATAAAATTCCCCTTCTTCATTTTTTATGGTAAGCTTCCTGCCCTTTGCTGGTTCACAATGACCAACAACTTTCGCATCGAGATTGAAGTAAGATGCAATATCAATTATTATTCCCGCATATGAAGGTTGCAGGTAGATTTCAAACCTGTGTCCCATATTGAAGACCCTATACATTTCCTGCCAGGATGTACCCGACATTTCCTGTATTTTACGGAACAAGGGAGGGACAGGGAACATACTGTCTTTCACAACATGTATATCATTAATAAAATTCAGTACCTTGGTCTGTGCACCCCCGGAGCAATGTATCATACCATGGATATGAGGAGAAAGTTCCTCTGTTACTTTCTTTATTACAGGTGCATATGTTCTTGTAGGTGATAAAACCAGCTTACCGGCATCCATGCCCAGGCCCTCGATCTCATCGGTAAGCCTGTATTTACCTGAATAGATAAGGTCTTCATCTACCTCCGGGTCGTAACTTTCAGGATATTTTTCTGCAAGATAATTGTTGAAAACATCATGCCGTGCAGAGGTGAGACCATTCGACCCTATCCCGCTGTTATAGCCTGTTTCATAAGATGTTTGACCGCTGGAAGAAAGCCCAACTACCACATCGCCTGCAGATATTTTATCACTTATAATAATATCGGATCTTTTAAGACGTGCGGTTACCGTCGAATCAACTATTATTGTTCTGACAAGGTCACCTACATCAGCTGTTTCACCGCCTGTAAGATATACTCTCACTCCCTGATTGCGGAGGCTGTCAAGAACCTCTTCAGTACCTGAAATAATTGCCCTGATTACCTCACCCGGTATCAGGTTTTTGTTCCTTCCTATTGTTGATGAAAGCAGGATATTATCAGTTACCCCTACACAGAGCAGGTCATCAATATTCATTACTACAGCATCCTGGGCTATCCCTTTCCATACACCCAGGTCACCTGTTTCTCTCCAGTAGATATATGCCAGCGAAGATTTTGTACCTGCACCATCAGCATGCATTATATTACAGTAATCAGGATCGCCACCTAAAATATCTGGCAACACCTTGCAAAAAGCACCCGGGAACAAACCTTTGTCTACATCCCTTATTGCATTATGCACGTTATCTTTGGAGGCTGAAACACCTCGTCTTTCATATCTCGATTTTGTGCTCATCTACCTAATAAACAGTGTGCAAATTTACTAAAATAAACCGACATTTGATAAATGTTAAATTATGCAAAAACCATCAATAACCCTGCCCGGGATAAGATAAGAACATTACCTTTATACAACTATTCATATAACAATAATTTGATCAATCTTTAAACCATCTTAAGAAAATGAAACATAAAAGCGTCATTATCTGTCTTTTGATTTCAGCTTTTGGCTTTTTACAGGCTGAGGCTCAAAACTCAACCTACAGGAGCCTTTTGCCCGAGAAGATTATGGATGAAATTATCGGTGAAGCATCGGGAGAAACGGCCATGACTCATATTATTGAAATGGGAGCCTATAACCATAACCGACCTGCAAGTGAATACAGTGGTAATTTCTTTGAAACTGATTATGTGATATCTAAGCTTAAAGAATACGGCCTTGAAGATATTGTTATTAACAGGTATCCCGGTGGTAGTTACTGGGATGGTATTAGCGGCGAACTGTGGGAAGTCAGCCCGGGATTATCTAAACTTGCCGACTACCGCGATCTGACAGCCATGATTGCATCGGGCAGTACCAATACAGATGTTGAAGCTGATCTGGTATGGGTTGGTTCGGGAAGCGAAGAAGAGATAGAAAAAGCCGGTGTTGAGGGTAAAATCGTGCTATCATCGGGCTCATCCCGATCAGTACACAGCAATGCGGTTAATAACGGAGCGCTGGGAATCGTAACTTATAATTCCCCCAGACCCCTTGAAGTTGAACTTGCAATACCAATAACGGGTATTTCAGGAAGAGGCAGCTCTGAAAATAACCTGACATTTGGGTTCTTCCTTCCACCCAGGGAAGGACATATACTTCGCGACAGGCTAATGCAAGGAGAAGAGATCAGGGTACATGCAACAGTGCAGTCACAAATACTCGACTATCAGCTTGAAGTGCCTGAATGTGTAATTAGAGGAACAAATCCCGAAGAAGGTGAGATAATATTAACAGCTCACCTCTTTGAAGGCTTTGTTAAGCAGGGAGCCAATGATAATATTTCAGGATCAGCTGCTATTCTTGAAGTTGCCAGAATGCTTAAGTCGATGATAGACGATGGTACTATTGACAGGCCTGAAAGAAGCATCAGGTTTATATGGGTACCTGAATTCTCGGGCACTATTCCATGGGTTGAAGAACATATGACACTAATGGGCAATACCCTGTGTAATATAAATCTTGACATGGTAGGCATTAACCTGGCCAACAGTAAATCTTTCCTCTGTCTGCAGCGAACCACATATGGAAATGCCCATTATCTGAACGATGTAATGGAGAATTATTATGAATATGTTGGCATTACCAACAGGGAAGGGCTGGCAATATCGGGGCGGGGTGGTTATCTTAAACGTATTGTAGCACCAAGTGGCAGTGATGATCCTTTTTATTTCAGGATTGACGATCATTATGGATCATCAGATCATGAAGTTTTCAACGATCCTGCAGTAAATGTTCCAGGAATAATGATGATCACCTGGCCTGATCTTTACTATCATACTTCACAGGACAGGGCTGATAAATGTGATCCTACACAGATGAAGCGTGTATGTGTTATAACAGCTGCAGCAGCTTATACCATAGCAAGTGCAGGAAATGATATGGTTTTAAAAATAGGTGGTGAAGTACTTGGGAACTCAGTTGAAAGAATAGGCGCTCAGTTAAGAAGAGCAGCCGATCTCCTTAATAACGCTGACAGTAAGACATTTGCAGAGAATTATAAAAGAGGGCTCAATTATATCAGAGCAGCGATTATTAATGAAAAAGCAACACTTAACTCCATTGATGAACTGGGGTTGCAGGATCCTGAGGCATTTCATTTGAATAACGAGTCCTTCATCAGGGATATACATAACTCTATGGCGAGAAATTATGATTTCCTGTCTTACCAGAAGGCAAAGGTTCTGGGGATTGACACACCTGTATATGAATTAAGTAAAGAAGAAGAGAATGCAGAGAATATAACTCCTGTTACATCCCAAAAGCTATATGATGCAGGATACGGTGCTGCCAGATCGGTTATGAGAGAAGCAGGAGACCTCATAGATAAATATCCCGTAAAAAACAGGGTTGACATAAATGAGATACTTAGGCTTTGCGATGGCAACCATAATGTGTATGAAATAAAAATACTCATGGACGCCCAGATGAAGTACGGAGAGACAGAACTGAGCGACCTAGTAAATACATTTAATATACTACATGAGCTGGGTTATTTAGAGATGAGTGGTTTATAAATCTCATCGCTCACCACTCATCTCTCACCGCTTAATCTTCTGTTTCGTAGTCTGTTGACAGTACTCTGAACTCAGTGCGCCTGTTTATCTGGTGTGCTATTTCTTTCTGTTCCTCGTTGGGTAAACTGTTAATAAATTGTTCGTTCAGGATGAATCCCTCTTTCAGGAAGCTGTACTCGGAGGCCAATTGCTCATCAACTAATTTCGGACTCGACTCACCATAGCCTCTTGCCGATAACCGTTCCTGATCGATCCCTTTATTAATCAGGTAGTCCACTACTGACTGTGCCCTTCTTTGTGACAGTTCGATATTATATTCCTCAGTGTCGCGTGAGTCGGTATGAGACATAAGCTCGATAGTAACATTTGGATTATCATTCAGTGTTTCAACCAGTTTATCAAGGGATATCATTGATTCCGGCCTCAGATCCCACTTATTAAAATCATACAGTATATTGGGCAGTTCAATTGGTTTATCAATTGATGTCATAAGAATTGTGGTTAAGAACTCCTTACTTTTATCCTGACCCCTGGTTGTTTCCTTCTCCTTGCCATTGAGATATCCATCTTTAGAGGCCAGGAAAATATAATCCACATCTTCATTGAGTATAAACCTGAATTCGCCACTTGCTCCTGTATTATCTCTTACGGTTGTTCCATCGCTGGCAATGAGCTGGACGACGGCCTCCGGTATTGGTTCGCCTGTTTTTTCATCCTTTACCAGACCACTCACACTGAATCTAAGGGGTGGCAACTCAAAATAATATATTTCATCATTGGTCCGTCCTTTCCTTGTTGAGCTGAACATTCCTGTTTCATTCTCACCCTGGAAACTTATTCCGAAATCATCTGCACTTGAATTGATTGGGTATCTCATATTATCAACCAGCCACCGCCCATCGGGCTGGGGTTCAGCCTTGAAGATATCCAGTCCTCCCATTCCTATATGCCCGTTTGATGCAAAATAGAAAGTGCCATCTGTCCTGACGTAAGGGAACAGTTCATCACCTGTGGTATTTATATCAGGCCCCATATTCCTTGGTCTCGACCAGGAATCGTTAACTGATGATCTTTGAACATAATATATGTCTTTCCCTCCATATCCATCAGATAACTGGGATACAAAATATAATCTTAGTCCGTTGGGTGCTATTGCGGGGTGCGCTGCCACCAATGAGTCAGGCAGGATATCAAGTCTTTCAGGCTGGCTCCATCCTTCCCCATTTCTTCTGGCTGTCATTATCACACAACCCCTGTTTTCACGTTTCCCCATTTCACAGAGGGTATAATATATTTCCCTGTAGTCAGGGGTAAAACTAACTGCTCCATCTTCAAACTCGGTATTCAGATCTTTTACGGGTACAGGTTTGCTCCATCGTTCTTTCTTATCCAGTCTGCTTTCAAAGATATCGGTAAAATTTTCACCTGTTGCACCGTGTTCTCTCTTGCCAGCTGCCTCTTCCCTTGATGATGTAAGGTATACCATGCCATAGTCATCCCTGGCGTATGCAGGACAAAAATCAGAGCGGCGAGAATTAAGGTCTCTTATATCCTGTATCTCGTAAGGCTGAGGTGATTCCATCCATTCAATAGCCAGCTCACATGATCTTATTCCCAGGTCAGCCCTGGCATCGGAAGGAACAATTTGCTTGTATGCTTCGAAAGCTTCGATTGCATCCTCATATTTACCATTTTTCTTTAGAGACTCGGCATACCAGTATGTTGCTTCAGGCCTTGCATTATCGCTTCCTGATATTTTTTTATACCATGATTCAGCGCTAACTGGATTGTTCGAGAGCCTGTAACATTCTGCAACCATAAAAACATATTCTGATTTCTCATTCCTGTCCCTTGTTTTTGAATAAGCATCTTTGAAAAAATCAATTGCTTCAAAATATTCACCTGCTTCCCAGGCATCATATGCTTTCTGTGCTTTCCTTTTCTGCGGATAAGCAGTAAAAGGAATAAGAATAATAAATAGCAAAACTACTGTCCGAACCATAATTCCTCCATAATAATTTGCGTAAAATTAATGTTTTTCATCCTTAATCAGAATAATGAAAACATTAAGCAACAGATTAACGGCATATATACAACAAATATTATGCAAAAAAAACATGGAATAATGGATTATTGGATTAATGGATTATTGGATTATTGGATTAATGGATTATTGGATTAATAGCTGGTTTACTACTCATATTTCAATATTCCATTATTCCAATATTCCAATGTTCCATTATTTTGTTACCTGGTGAATAGGAGTTCCCTGTACTTTGGCAGGGGCCAGATTTCATTATCAACGGTTAATTCAAGCTTGTCAATATGATACCTTATTTTTTCCATGTAAGGCCTTACATTCCTCTCATAAGCAAATGCTTTTTTACCTATGTCTTCAATCACGTTGGCTTTTTTTCTTGCTTCAATCATATCATTAACCAGCTTTTTTATCATTGATATATGATCTGAGATATCTATTATGGCTTCTTTTCTGGACCCTGCCAGTCTTTCATATTCAACCTCATTGAAAACCATGCGCAGGGATTTCATATTATCCAGAAGTTCGGTCATATATTTTATGGCTGTCGGAAGAATATGATTAATTGCCAGATCGCCCAGCACCCTTCCTTCAATCTGTACTTTCTTGGTATATTTCTCAAACTCAACCCCTACTCTTCCTTCAAGTTCCCTTTGGGTGAATATCCCACCCTCTATCAATACTTCTCTTGCTTTCTTGGTGAGGTAATGATTAATTGACTCGGGCACGCTTTTAATATTAGTAAGACCTCTTTTGAGGGCCTCTTTCTCCCACTCGGCAGAATAACCATCACCCTCGAATCTGATACGTGAAGATTCGACAATATATCTTTTCAGAATCTGGAATATTGCCTCATCCTTTTTTATTCCCTTAGAAATCAGTGCATCCGCTTCTTTCTTAAATGTTCTGAGCGTATCCGACACTGCAGCATTAAGCACTATCATAGCCGGGGCACAGCTGGCTGAAGATCCCACAGCCCTGAATTCAAACCTGTTACCGGTAAATGCAAAAGGTGAAGTACGGTTCCGGTCAGTATTATCAAGTAATATCTCCGGAATTTTTCCTATCCCGAGTTTAAGTTCTGTTTTCTCTGCCGGGGTCATTTTTTTACCTGTTACTTTTTCCACAATATCATTTAGCATACCCGTAAGATATGAGCCAAGAAAGACCGACATTATAGATGGCGGTGCCTCATTCCCTCCCAGCCTGTGGGAATTTGTTTCAGTAAGTACACTGGCCCTTATCAGGTCCTGGTTGTCATTGACCGCTTTGATCACATTAACGAGAAAAGTAAGGAACTGAAGATTGCCCTTGGGATTTTTGGTAGGTGAAAGCAGGTTAATCCCGGTATTGGTTGCCATTGACCAGTTATTATGTTTTCCCGATCCATTAATTCCTGCAAAGGGTTTCTCATGCAGCAAGACCCTGAATTTATGTTTCCGGGCAATTCTTTTCATAATATCCATTATCAGTTGATTATGATCCACAGAAAGATTTGCTTCCTCGAACAGGGGGGCACACTCAAACTGGTTTGGTGCAACCTCGTTGTGGCGGGTCTTAACTGGAATGCCAAGCTTGAAGGCCTCTACCTCAAAATCTTCCATGAATGACATCACACGTTCAGGAATTGAACTGAAGTAATGATCAGCCAGTTGCTGGTCTTTTGACGACTGGTGCCCCATAAGGGTGCGGTCTGCCAGTACCAGGTCGGGCCTGGCATAGTATAAGGCTTCATCTATAAGAAAGTATTCCTGCTCCCAACCAAGGGTTGCAATTACCTTGTTAACATTCTTGTCAAAATACTGGCATACATCCACTGCTGCCTTGTCAAGAGCATTAAGTGCCTTGAGAAGAGGAGTTTTATAGTCGAGCGCATCACCTGTATATGAGACGAAGACCGTTGGAATACAAAGAGTGCTGCCCACGATAAAAGCGGGAGATGAAACATCCCAAGCCGTATATCCCCTGGCCTCAAATGTATTACGTATTCCTCCGCTTGGGAAACTGGAGGCATCAGGTTCCTGCTGAACGAGCAATTCGCCTGAAAAAGATTCAACAAGGCCCTCGTAATCATTCCTCTCAATAAAAGCATCATGCTTTTCGGCTGTTGCATCTGTTAAAGGATGAAACCAGTGAGTATAGTGAGTCACTCCTTTCTCTATCGCCCAGGCCTTCATACCTGTTGCTACCTTATCAGCTACCGCCCTGTTTATTGACGTCCCCCTGTCAATGGCCTCCCTGACAGATTTATAGGTCTCCCGGGGCAGATACCTCTCCATCTTGGGAAGATCAAAAACATTAACACCAAAATACTCTGATATTTTCTCTGCTGGAAGCGCAGGTTCTATTGCCTGCCTTGAAAATACTTCCCTTAATGCACTAAAACGTAATTCTGCCATTTTTATAAGTTTTCCGTAAAAATATGTCTTTTTCAGCAAATACCCCTTCTTTTAGGGGGGTGTTATTAACATTTTATACATATTTTTGATATATGCCCCTATTTTTATGACATACGTCCCTATTTTTATGACTTATACACCTATTCCCCAGTTTAATTGGAATAATGGAACCGAGCCCTGAGAACTCTGGGCGAGCTCGCCGAAGGCAATGATAGAACCGAGCAATATGAGGTTGCGATATCAAGCGAGGATTGCAAGCTTGCCGAAGACAATAATGGATTGATGGGTTCCGGATTTATCGTTGGTTGTTAATTAATTACGCGAACTTGGTGAGCAAATTACAATTCCGATTCAACAATTTAACAGTTTAACACTTCAAGGCAAACAACTATACTCAACTTTTTCTACCTAACCAATTTATTAAGGTCATTTTTTACTATATTTGTCGCCTGAAAAAATCTTAACAAGAAACCAAAAATTTATATAAATGTCAGTATTACAAACACTACGGGACAGAGCAGGTGTGCTTCTGGCAATACTTATCGGTATAGCACTGTTATTTTTCATAATTGGCGACTTCCTGGGAGGGAAAAGCGGACGGACAAGTAAAATGAAGGATTATTATGAAATAGCAGAAATAGGGGGACGCTCAGTATCTTACCAGGAATACGATGAAAGGTTACAGAACCTGGCTGAGATATATAAATTGTCAGGTACATCTAATATTACCGAAGAGATGTCAGAATCGATGAGGGAGGACATCTGGAACAAGATGATAATGGAAAAAATACTTGGTGAGGAATTTAAGAATATTGGCCTGGGTGTAAGTTCAGACGAGGTTGAAGCGATGGTCCTGGGTGATGAACCCCATCCCATTGTACAACAGCTTTTCGCCAACAGGGAAACAGGTGTTCTTGATAAATCATTCCTGGTTAACTTCCTAAAAAGCACTGAATATGATCCCCAGGCTAAAGCTTACTGGTTGTTTCTTGAGAACGAAATTGTTGATGAAAAGACAAATACAAAATTCAATAGCCTGATTGCCAAAGGTTTGTATGTAACATCAAAACAGGCTGAATTTGAAAATAATGTCACATCACAAACAGTTGATTTCAGCTACGTAATGAAACTTTATTCAACTGTTCCTGATTCATCTGTTACAATAACAAGGGCTGATCTTGAGAAATATTTTAATAATCACAAGAAAGATTACATGCAGGAAGCAATGCGCAGCATGGAATATGTTGAATTTGAAGTGGTGCCAAGCGAAGAAGATGTTATGAACACTGAGCAGGGGATTGTTGAACTGATTAATGAGTTCAGGGAAACTGATACTCCCGTACAGTTTATAAATCTTTCTTCTGACTTCAGACATGACGAGGTTTTCTGGCCAATTGAAGATATACCTGAAATGATTAAAGATTTTGTTTTACAGGAAAACACTGAAGAAGTATATGGCCCTTACCTTGAGAACCAAACATACAAGATTGCACGTCTTATTGCTGTTGAAAACAGACCTGACTCAGTACATGTACGTCATATTCTTATTTCAAAAAACGCATATCGGAGTGCTGAGGCAGCACAAGATGAAGCTGACAGCCTGCTGCAACTGATCAGATCAGGTGAGAGTTATGAATCACTGGCTTTAGAGTTTTCTGACGATCAGGGATCAGCACAACTTGGTGGCGACCTTGGATGGTTTGAAGAAGGTCAGATGGTAACCCCTTTCAGTAATGCCTGCTTTGAAGGAGAAAAAGGCGATGTTGATATAGTTGAAACTGATTTTGGATATCATATCATTGAGATACTTGATCAGAGCAGCAAATCCAGGAAGTATCATGTGGGCATAATTGAAAGAGCTATTGAACCAAGTTCGGTAACATACCAGGCAAAGTATGCCGAAGCGAGCAGGTTTGCCGGAACCAATAATACCTATCAAAAGTTCAACGAGACAGTGGCCAATGAGGGATTAAATAAAAAGCTTGCCAGTGATATTGCGCCTGAGCAGAAAACAATTCCCGGCCTTGAATCACCAAGAGTACTCATAATGGCCCTTTTTGAGACAGAAAATAACAGTATTGTGCTTGACAGGAGTGAGCAGGCAGTATTCGAGCTTGGAGATAAATTTATAGTAGCTTACTGTACTGATGTTAAAGAAGAGGGTTATGCAAAACTCAAGGATGTTGAATCAGATGTAAGGTTTGCCGTTCTTAAAGAAAAGAAAGCGGAAAGGATAATAAATAACCTAAAGGCTGAAACACAAGGCCTGAAAAATATCGAAGATATAGCAGCAACACTTGACCTCAGAATTAATGAAGCAACAAACATCAATTTTAATTCTTTTTCAATCCCTGCGGCAGGTATTGAACCTTCAGTTATAGCAACGGCCTCGAGTGCCTCCGAAGGATTTCTGTCAGGACCGATTGAAGGTAATAATGGTATTTTTATTATCTCTGTTAACAACGTAAACAATGGTGAGCAGGGTCAGGATACTGATCTTATCCGCAACATGCTCGCTGCTACTTATGAAGCCAGGGCGAGCTTTGAGGTATTTGAAGCCCTGAAAAAAGAATCTGATATAGTTGACAAAAGGTATAAGTTTTACTAGAAGCATTAAACCGGAATCCCAATTTTAATACCCGGCCGTTCCGCTTAATGCAGAACGGTCTTTCTTTTTGAATACTGGAACCGAGCCCTGAGAACTCTGGGCGAGCTCGCCGAAGGCAATAATGGATGATTGGAATGATGGGAAGAAGTTGAGAATGAGTTAATTCATAATTTATAAATCATAATTCATAATCGAGTAGGAAGCAGGTGATTAATTCACCTGCTGTCCTCTCACACCACCGTACGTGCCGTTCGGCATACGGCGGTTCGTTAAATTTAAATTACAATACACAAAAGAAAGATTGAGTAACTC
>Ga0114922_10002911_pt1 | contig 15994 bp, 15 predicted proteins | sample AartaG_FD_100975 | JGI IMG/M metagenome (GOLD analysis project Ga0114922, IMG submission 100975) | Deep subsurface microbial communities from Aarhus Bay to uncover new lineages of life (NeLLi) - Aarhus_00045 metaG | ecosystem: Environmental > Aquatic > Marine > Oceanic > Sediment | place...
CCGTTCGTAATCCCCAGCGCCGCGTTGATGCACAACTGCACGTCAAGCGCGTTCACTGCCCCGTCGTCATTGATGTCGGCGTCACGTCCGCCGATATCCATGCCCAACGCCGCGTTGATAGTAAGCTGCACGTCGAGTGCGTTGACTGAGCCGTCTCCATTCACGTCGCCCGTTACCTGTGCAGCAAACCTGCCTGCTGAGACGATCACGAAGGCCAAACAACACAATGACACGATGAGAGCAGGTGTGTGTTTCATCGCTCATCACTCCTTTCAACCACTAATCACGTTGTCCGTCATCAAGTGGAAGCATCATAGCACGAGCACTGCACACGATCAACAAACAGACCTCTCCTGGGAACGCAATAGATATGAAGCCAGGACTTGCTTACATCAAGCAAAGCCAGCCTCTATCGCAACGCCTGCTTCACCAGCTTTGAGCTATATCATGAGGCGCTGGGCAAATTCACGACCGATGATGTATACTGAGGAGAACAAAGGCGATACTCAGAGTACGAAGGAAGCTTCAGGCTGAGACGCCGGCACGACGGCGAATGGTGACATGATGGAGCGCGCTACTTTTTCCCGACGCGAGTTCATGAGCTACGTGGTTTCGGGAGCTACCTTCGCAGCAGTGCCGTACTATGCATGGGGAGGAGTAACCCCGACTCAGGAAAACCGGCCGAACATCCTGCTCATATTCGCCGACGACGTCGGCCACGAAGTGCTCGGGTGCTATGGCGGCACTTCGTATAACACCCCAAACTTGGATGCCCTTGCTGCCGGAGGGGTGCGATTCCGTCATGCGTTCGCCATGCCTGTCTGCCATCCAAGCCGGCTGACATTGCTAACAGGTCGCTACCCGTTCCGCCTCGGCAATCCCAAGTGGGGCACCTTTCCAAAGGCGGAGGAAAGCAGAACCGTGGCGCACGCGCTCAAACAAGCTGGATACGCGACGGCTGTGGCCGGAAAATGGCAACTTACATTGCTCAGGGACGACCCGGGGCATCCAAGCCGACTCGGTTTCGACGAATACTGCCTCTTCGGTTGGCACGAAGGACCACGGTACCACGCGCCACTGATTTTGCAGAACGGCCAAGTCCGCGCGGATGTGGTAGACCGTTACGGCCCGGACGTCTATTGCGAATTCCTGGTTGATTTCATGTCGCGAAACCGGGACGGCCCTTTCTTCGCATTTTACTCGATGGCGCTTTGCCACGATGTCACAGACGACTTGGACGCACCAGTCCCATATGGTCCTGAGGACCGGTACGAAACCTATGCCGAAATGGTGGTGGCGATGGACGTTCGTGTGGGGAGGCTTGTCCAGGCACTTGAACGCATCGGGCTACGAGAGAATACGCTAATCCTATACGTGACGGACAACGGTACGCCGAAAGCAACTATAGTGTCCGCACGCGACGGCAGATTCCTTCGGGAGCCGGTCTTTTCCCGTTTGGGTGATCGCGTCATTCCTGGCGGCAAAGGGGATCTGACAGACGGGGGTACACGCGTGCCGTTGATTGTCAACTGGCCGGGTGTTGTTCCAGCAGGCCGGGTGGTAGATGGGCTCGTTGACCTCAGTGACTTCTTCCCCACCTTCGCTGAGTTGGCAGCGGCGTCTCTGCCACGGGACGTATCTCTCGATGGAACGAGTTTCGTCGAGGTGATGCGCGGGCGCGTGGACAGCACACGCGCGTGGGTGTATGCCGAACACGAACAGGGATTGCGGTGGGTTCGCAATCGACTGTGGAAACTTTACGGGGACGGCCGGCTCTTTGACATGACCCGGGACCCCTCGGAACTGTCACCCATCTCGAAAGACGCCCAGTCCGAGGAAGCACGGAGTGCGCGCGAACAATTGGCGGCGGTCCTAATGAAGGCGCTGGTGCGCGAATAGCTGGACTCGTGCCATAGGGTAGCGGCCCGGGATGCCACAGTAAGTCGTGATGCCGAGGCACTGCCCAACAGCTCCACATACGGGTTTTGCGTTTTCTGTTGCGAACGGAATTGCGGGAAGACTGTAAGCGGCTGGGTGAAGGTAGTGCACGTAGCCGTGCAAGAGGGTGGTGCTTCTTGTCTCCCGTCAATTTCCCCCACATACCTATTTCCACAGATCGGCGACGGCACTGGACGTCGCCGCCCTTTTCTGGTAAAGTACCCGATAGTAAGTGTAGTCAGGGTGACAGAGTGACAGGGTGTGGCGTCATTTGTGTTGCTTGGACATCAACCGATCGCGTATAGGGATTGGCTCGATGGCATTGGTAACTTGTGGGGGTTGTCTCAAGGGGGTATTTAAATCCTCGGCTGTCGCGTGTCCGGTCTGCGGAAGGTGCCCGCATTGCGGATCTCGTCGAGTCACAAAAACCGAGCTAATCGATCAGTCAACATGCAGCACGTGCGGCAGCCCCATCTGTGATTGTTGTGGGCGTTGCCAGGGTTGTGGCAGGTTGCGGATTGTTGTGGAAGAGACGTGCGTTTGTCGGCACCCGGACGCTGAGACTATTAGGACCGTGGAACAGTGTTTTGGACTGGGGCGAGGCAGCCAGACTATGCTGCCTGACAAGCGGTTGCAGCCGGCGGCATAACAGCGTGCCGCTGAGCCGCCAACCGCTGGGGCTTGGTGAACAGATGAAAGTGATCGCAAAAGTCAATCGGTTCAATGAGTACGTTGATCCTGCGGAGCGTGACGCCCTTCTCCGATGGGCTCAGGAAAAGCGCGGAGAGATCCCGTATCTATCGGACTATACCTGGACAAAGGGGGGCGCGTATAGAGTCGTGGTTTACAGAGAGGAGGAACCCGTCAGCCTCGTGAAGATCATCGACAGAACGGGTTTGGTGGATGGCCAGTCGACAAAGATCGGTGGTGTGGCAGCCGTAGTGACACTTCCCGAGCATCGTGCCAAAGGGTACGCCACACTGGCATTGCAGGAGGCCGAAAAAACGATCTTTGAAGCAGTCGGAGCGCAACTCGGACTGCTTTTTTGCGTCGCGGACCTGGTTCCGTTCTATTCGCGGCAACGGTGGGAACAGGTTCAGTGTCCGGTTCAGTTCGACCAGCCGTCAGGCAAGACGGTATGGCCGCACTGTACGATGATACTTCCCAGGCCGGGTGACCAATGGGACCCACAGTCAATAGACCTGTGCGGACTGCCTTGGTGACCAGGACAGTATAGCCAAGAATCGCGCCTCCTCGGAGGGCGTCAGACGTGATGGGGCTGCAGATGTTTGCAGCGCAGGAGACAGGGATGTGCGCGCTTAGTCTGCTAAGTGCGAGAGGGTTACCAAGAAGGAGGTCGGTACATGGTCGAAGAGATCACTGCGCAGGAGCTCGACGCCAAGCGGTTCATTGACGAGCAGGTCAAAGAGATCGAGACCGCTGTTGCGGACGGAACGGCGATCAACGCGTTGTCAGGAGGCGTCGATTCGTCTGCGGTCACGATGCTCGCGCATCGAGCCCTGGGGAATCGTCTGAAGACCGTCTTCATCGAAAACGGCCTCATGCGCGAGGGAGAGCCCGAACAGGTGGTCGGCTTCTTCGAACAGCTCGGCGTCACGGTCGAGATAGTGGACGCGCGCGAAGAGTTTTTCGCAGCGCTCAAGGGAATCACGGACCCGGAAGAGAAACGGGAGGCCATTACCCAGACCTTCTACAGAGGGGTGTTCGGTCGCATGGTCAAAGAGAGCGGCGCGAAATATCTTCTCCAGGGAACGATTCTGACCGACGTCGACGAGACCGCCGCAGGGATCAAACGGCAGCACAATGTCTTCGAACAAATAGGGATTGACCCGGAGGAAGCCTTCGGCTACCAGATCATCGAGCCGCTCATTCAGCTTCGCAAGGACGGCGTGAGGAAGGTCGGCAAGACGTTGGGGCTTCCGGCCGAGCTGTTCGAGCGCATCCCGTTCCCTGGACCGGCGCTCTCGGCACGCGTGGTGGGGGAAGCGACGCCGGAGCGGATCGAGACGGTTCGCAAGGCGACCGCAGTTGTTGAGCGATTGCTCGAGGGAACCGGCGCATTCCAGTACATGGCGATCCTTCATGAAGACCGGGTGACAGGGATGCGCGACGGCAAGCGCGATTTCGGTCAGCAAATCGAAGTGCGCTGCTGGGACAGCGTCGACGCGCGAACCGCGACACCGACGCGGCTCCCGTTCGAAACGCTCGAGAATATCGCCGCCGAGATACTGCGGGACGTGCCCGGCATAGTGAGCGTCACCTACAACATAGCGCCGAAGCCTCCATCAACGCTCGAAGTTGTCTAGAATGGCGTGAACAGCTTGTTTGCTGGCGGTAATCTTTCTCGGACGGGGCAAGGAACTACCATGAGACGAGTCGTGACGTTATGGTTGTGTGTCCCCCTGGTCTCGATGTTGCTGGAGGGATGTGCGATGGGACCAGATCATTCTGTCGGGAACGTGAACCGGGAGCAGGCAGTCTTGGCCAAGCCGACACCGCGTCAGATCGAGTGGCACGACTGCGAGATCGGTATGTTTATTCACTTTGCTCCGAACACGTGGCAGGACCGTGAAGGCGACGATCGCTCGACACCGCTCGAGCAGATCAACCCTGCGCAACTGGACACAGAGCAGTGGGTAGATGTTGCCGATGCTATGGGCGCGAAGTACATCGTCTTTGTGGCCAAACACGTCGGCGGCTTCTGCATGTGGCGGACCGACACCACCGACTACGGCATCAAGAACACGCCGTGGCGCGACGGCACGGCCGACGTGCTCGCTGACCTGTCGGAGTCGTGCCGGAAACGCGGCATCAAGCTGGGCGTCTACCTCAGTCCGCGCGACGATACCCATGGAGCCGGTGGAGGCGGCCGGTGCAAGACCGAGGAAGCGCAGGCACGCTACAACAGAATCTATCGTCAGCAGTTGGTCGAGGTGTTGACCCGATACGGTGAGATGTTTGAGGTGTGGTTCGACGGGAGCTGCGTGATCGCAGTGGGCGATATTCTTGAGAAGCACGCACCTGATGCCATCGTGTTTCAGGGCCCGCACGCCACTATTCGCTGGGTCGGAAACGAAGACGGCGTCGCGCCGTATCCGGCATGGAACGCTGTCTCGGGACCCGACGCCGAATCAGGCGTGGCCACAGCGCGGCACGGCACTCCGGACGGTACCGTCTGGCTGCCTAACGAATGCGACGCCAGGATTCGAAGCACGTGGTTCTGGAATACAAAGAACGCCGGTACACTGAAGAGCGCGCGTCAGCTCATGGCAATGTACTACCGTTCGGTTGGTCGCGGAGCCGTGCTGCTGCTCAACCACACGCCGGATACGTCAGGGCGGATTCCCGAAGCTGACGCGACCCGCGCTGCGGAGTTCGGAGCCGAGATCGCACGTCGTTTCGGCAAGAGCATTGCGGAAACATCCGGGTCCGGCAACGAGATAGACCTGGATTTGGGGAAACCGACACTTATCGACCATGTTATCACCATGGAGGAGATCGTCCATGGTGAACGCGTTCGCAAGTACGCGATCGATGGTTTTATCGGGGGCAAGTGGCAGCAACTCTGTGAAGGCACGGCCATCGGGCACAAGAGGATCGACCGTTTCGAGGCGATCGAAGTATCAAAGGTTCGGCTTCGCTGCACGCAGGCCGTTGCGACACCCGTCGTCCGCAAGCTCGCGGTCTACTACACTCAAACACAATAGGAATGCGGTGCGGATTCGGCGCCAACCACCACTGAGAACGCGGTGAAATGAGTACGACATCCCCGGAAGCCGGGCCATAGGACGACCTTCATATGGATAGAGCACAGCTAGATCGACGAGCGTTCCTGAAGACGGCCGGTGTTGGCGTGCTAGGGCTTCTGGAGATGTCCTTCTCTCATAAAGCCGCGGCGGAACCGACTGACAAGCCAAACATAGTCTTTATCCTTGCAGACGATCTCGGCCGGCACCAGTTGGGCTCTTACGGCAGCAGGTTTTACGAGACAACGCATATCGATCGGCTCGCCGGTGAGGGAATGAGATTCACCGACGCGTACGCTGCATGTCCGGTTTGTTCCCCGACGCGAGCGAGCATCATGACCGGCAAGTATCCGGCACGTCTCCATCTGACGGATTACATTCCGGGACAGGCACCCGATGACAGAAAGCTCTTGACGCCGGAATGGACGAAACAGCTCCACCTGGAAGAACTCACGATTGCCGAGTCGTTAAGAGACGCCGGGTATGCAACCGGGCACTTCGGCAAGTGGCACCTGAGTGTCGACAAAAAGTATCGGCCGGGCAGGCCCGGCGATCCGGGTTCTCAGGGATTTGACGATGTATTGACAACGCATAAGCCCAAAGCGGGTCCAAAAAGCAAGTATGAAGACGATTGGCATCACGTTCGCGAGATTACAGAGAGAGCGGTTGCGTTCATTGCAAAGAACAAGGAGAATCCTTTCTTCTGCTACGTTGCCCACAACACCATCCACGATCCCGAGATCGAGAAGGAGGCTCTTATAGAGAAGTATGAGAGGAAATCGGGTGCCGCGGCTGGCGGACGCGACAATCCCGTGCAAGCAGCGATGCTCGAGACATTGGACAAGAGTGTCGCCACCATTCTCGCCAAGCTCGATGAGTTGAAACTTGGCAGGAAGACGGTGGTCATCTTCTTTTCCGACAACGGCCAGAAGGGCCCCAAAGAAGGACTCCCCTTCCGCGGCAGCAAGGGGGACCTGTACGAGGGAGGCATCCGCATGCCGCTTATTGTGCGGTGGCCGGGCGTGGTTGAGCCCGGGAGCGTGTGCAACGATGTTGTGATAAGCACGGACTTCTTCCCGACACTCAACGAGATCGCCGGCGTTGTTCGGGAGCCAAACGACATCGATGGAGTCAGCCTCGTTTCACTGTTAGAGAATCCCGACGCCAAGCTCGACCGGAATGCGCTCTACTGGCATTTCCCTCACTACCATGGCGCGGGCCTGGGTCCTCAAGGGGCGGTCCGTCAAGGGCGATACAAGTTGATCGAATGGTATGAGAAATCCATGTACGGCGAAGAGGGAGCCCTGGAACTCTACGATTTGGAGAACGACCCGGGCGAGCAGACGAACCTGGCGGACCGCATGCCGGACTTGGCCTTGGAATTGTCTGGGAAACTACGGTCATGGCGCACGCACGTTGGCGCGCAAGAAATGAAAAAGAATGCGGCAGTGGCTCGGGACAGGCCGCGCCGCCAAGCTTTGTCGCAATAGTGATCTGAGGAGCCCCAATTATGGAGCGGCCGTTGCATCAGGTTGGATGAAAATCGCGCGTCGAAGATATTGATGATAGCTATTGAAGTCGGCGGGAGATACCTGTACAATGTCAGTGGGCCAGCTTCGCGACGGGAGTTCCCCGAAGGGTCCAGTAGGGGGTGCAGTCCTGGTCTCCTGGACAGAAGTGCTGTCATGGGTGCTGAAGATGCGGGAGGTGAGACGAAGAATCGACTGAGACATCTGAAACGGTGAGTTGCTGAGGACTCTCTTGTGTTTGATAATGTTGCCCGAAGAGAGGGTGGAGTCGCTGTCCCGGTTCTGTCCCCCAGAGAGAACATTATTGGACAGGGAGGAGCAGTAAGAAAGGACAGGAGGCTACAATGGCGGGCAGCAAGCTGTATGTAGGGAACCTGAGTTACTCCGTAACGAAGGCCCAGTTGGAAGAGTTGTTCTCGAGCCATGGAGAAGTGAAAGAAGTCACGATCATCGAAGGCAGAGGTTTTGGATTTGTTGAGATGTCCACCTCATCGGAAGCCGAGAGCGCGCAAGAAGCGCTGGACGGTGCGGACTTCCAAGACCGAGCCCTGAGAGTTCAGGAAGCTCGCCCACAACGTAGCGGCGGTGGCGGTGGCGGTGGACGTGGCGGTGGTGGTGGACGCGGCCGAAGAGATGGCGGCGGTTCAAGAGGTGGTGGCCAGCGCAGATACTGATTTGTGCCTCTCCCGCTGACGGTTATACAGGAGAAGACCGGCAAGTGGGCGTTATCAAGCGGTTTGACCACGTTGCGATAGCGGTGCGCAGTATCGACAACGCGATGTCCTGGTTCGTCGATAACCTCGGCGCGACGGTGAACCAGCCGAAGACGCTCGGCATGGCCGATGAGTTTCACTGGGCGGATTTCATGCTCGGGGACACGAAAATCGAGCTGGTCGAGCCTATAGGTGAGGGGCCAATACACGATTTCATCGAGACGCGGGGCGAAGGACTGCACCATCTGTCGATGGAAGTACACAACATCAGGGAAGCCATCCAGCATCTCGAGTCGCGCGGCATACGCATAGTCGATGTCAACATCGAAAACGCGGATGGGTTCCAGTATGCGTACATCTCGCCGCGAAGTGCATGCGGCACGCTCATCCAACTCTATGAGCTGACGGAGCCGCACGCGCCTGAACCTTCGGGCGGTGAACGGTAGCTTTTGCTCTGCTGCTTGGCTGACGGCAGTTGTGACGCGCCGGTCGTAACCGGGTCGAGCGGAGCCTCGAGTTCGCTTGACGCATGTATACGCGTGGGCTCTGTTGTTTCCAGGAGGGGTTGATGCCGTGCATACCCCCCGAGATGAATGGCCGTATGATGTTGACCATAGAGCATTCTCGACGCGCGTTTGCAAGAGCCGCCGGTTTGGGGCTCGCCGCTACGGCCATTCCGCGCCGGCTATGGGCGGGTGTGAGGGGGCCGGACAATGAAGCGCCGCCCTTTTTCAAAACCCGAGGGATTGTACTCCTTATCTCCGACCTGCTGTCACTGAAGGATTGGCCGGGGCGTGCCAAGCGGGCAGGTTTAACCACCATTGCGACTCATTTCATCACGAATACAAGGTTCAAGCATCACAAGACGGCTGATCTCGTAGACTTCGTCAAGTCCGAGAGAGGGCAGCGTTTTCGTGAGGAGTGTGCACGACTCGGTATTCACGTCGAGCACGAGCTGCACGCGATATCCGACCTGCTGCCCCGCGCTCTGTTCGAGAAAGGCCCCTCGATGTTCCGCATGAACGAAGAAGGTCGGCGCACGCCCGATTTCAACTTTTGCGCACACTCGAAGTCGGCTGTCGCGACCATCTGCGAGAACGCAGTCAAGTACGCTGAGGTGCTGAAGCCGACTACCGGGCGATATTTCTACTGGATTGACGATGCCGGCCCGATGTGCCATTGCCCGGGCTGTCGGGTCTATTCGGCAAGCGATCAGGCGCTGATTCTCGAAAACGCCGTTGTCGCCGCGTTGCGTCGTCACGTGGTACCGGACGGGACACTGTCGCACCTGGCATATGCGAACACGTTGAATGCGCCCGTTCAGGTGAAGCCGGAACCGGGCGTTTTTCTCGAGTTCGCTCCGATACAGCGTTCGTGGAGCCATCCTTTGAGTCAGCGGGACGTCAAGCGAGGTCCGTTGACACACGGCCAACAGTTGGACCTGCTGGATGCAAACCTGGAAGTATTCGGCAAGGACAGCGCCCAGGTGCTCGAGTACTGGCTGGATGCGTCGATGTTCAGCGGCTGGAAGCGGCCTCCGAAGAAAGTACCGTGGAACAGAGAGGTCTTTCTGGACGACTTGAACACCTACGGCAAACGCGGTATCCGTCACATCACGACCTTTGGCGCGTTCCTTGATGCCCGGTATAGTGAACTGCACGGTGAACCGCCTGTCAACGAGTACGGCAAGGGACTCTATGAGTATTGACGGTTTTGAATCTGCAGGGGCAACGATCATTGGAAGAAGTCGAGATCGCACGTAACCGCCGTATGCGGCCGGCTTGTTCATACCGACACAGGAGCAGGGCGAGATGGGCGATCTGCTTCTTCGTTTTGGCATATGCAGTACACCGTCCGTCCGTGTCGAGTTCCGAGTCGGCGGGTCTCAGTCTGGCAATCGAGCAGATCACGTTCGGACCGAAGCATCACTTCTTCGGCTATATAGGCCAATCGCGGACGATTCCCTGGAACGCCGGGGGAAGATACATAGTCGCGCTCCGAACAGGCTTTCACGACCATATGCCCGCGCCAGACGACGCGGCCGAGGTTGTTCTGATCGACACCGCGCAGGGAAACGAGATCGTGCCGGTGGATAAGACCCGGGCGTGGAACTTCCAGCAGGGAACAATGTTCTACTGGAATCCAGCGTCCGCGGAGACACAGTTCTTCTTCAACGATCGCGATACCGAGACGGGCTGGGTGTACGCGGTGCTCTTTGACGTTGAGAAACGGAGGCGCGTTCGCGAGTACCGCTACGCGGATACGCACCTCGGAAACTCCGGGGTCGCTCAAGGAGGCGGCGCGTTTGTTGCCATCAACTACGGACGGCTCGCTCGGCTGCGACCGGTCACCGGCTATCCGGGAGCGTTTGACTGGACGGCAGGACAGAGGGCTCCTGATAACGACGGCGTATTCCTTATCGATGTGCGGTCGGGCGAGAGACGGCTCCTTGCATCCTTCCGGCAACTGGGCGAACTGGTACGTCCTTTTAGCCCAGAGATCGACAAAGCCGCCTTGTACATCAACCACACGCTTTGGAACCGGAACGATGACCGCATCTACTTCTTCCTAAGAGGCCGTTACGGCAAAAAATCGATGTGGGTCAATGTGCCGTGTACCATCAAGCCGGACGGGACCGGGCTTACGGCGCACGATACGTTCATTGGCGGCCACCCGGAATGGGCTGAGGGGTATCGCATCATCGGGCGGGAGGGGGATCGCCAGGTGCTTTACGATGTGGACAGACAGGAGATTGTGGGTCAGCTTGGGACAGCGGAGATCTTCCCGGACCCTGGGGGAGACATTGCTGTGTCACCCGATGGCAACTGGTTTGTTAACGGGTATTCTATGGATGGAAAGAACCACTACGTCATTCTGCGGCGCACCGACGGGGCCCACGTGCGCTCAGCAGGTTTCAGCCGCGGCAGCTACATTCACGGCGAGTTGCGGATCGACCCGGCCCCGCGTTGGAACCGCACCAGCGACGCGCTTCTCGTGTCCGGTTGGACCGACGACGGAACACGCCAGTTGTTCGTCATTCGTATCCGGGAGAAAGTCATCAACCCTAACTAAACGGAACACGAACCGTCGCCGGCAATTCGCAGCCCGCCAAATCCAGCATTCATGCGACATTTATGCTCTCTTACCTGCAGGCAGAAGAAAAGTTGGAAGAAATCCGCCGTTCCTGGCGCCTACTATAACAGAAGGGGTGATGTGTAACCCTTGTGCTGGTGCAACGGGTTTCGACGGAAGGAGCTACAGGACAGTCCGGCAAATCGTTTGGTGGGAGACAGGGATCCGGTTGATATTGTAGAGGACTTGGGGAAGGATCCAGATCACATACAGAACGTCATGTCCCGTAGTCGAGCAGAACAAGGGAGGAGACAAGATGGTAAGGATATTCTCGAAACGGCACGAACGAGCTATATTCGATAGAGCGCTCCAGTTGTCTTTGGCCAGACGGCTCAGGCGGCGTATTTGGTATGCGCTTCAGAAACACAACTTTGAGTTCCATTACCAGCCTGACCCGTCTAATAACTGGGTGGAATGTACGGATGCATTAACAGAAATCAAACAAGAACTCAAGGAGCGCTATGGTGTCAAGGCTCTCGCAGCTCTAAGAGATGACGGCACAAAAGGCGAAGTGGACCTAGAAGGATTTGTAATCGGTGCCTACCCGGCCCAAGTCTTGGATGTCGTCGAATTACTCTATGACCGGTTGGAGCCCGACAAGAAGCTCCCGTTCCAGAGTGAGATCAACAACATATTTGAAGAGGAGGATTCGGAATGGCGTCTTACAGATGGTCTGTTCTTCAAGGTCGACTCAGAGTTCCTCTCGCTGCACGTAGTCGCGAAATCATACCAGCTATTGAAGGCGGAGGGTTTCGAGGGTGCACTGGACGAGTTCAATGAGGCCTGGAACGACCTCGTCAGTGGGGACTACAAGGGCGCAATCATTAACGCAGGAAAGAGCTTCGAAAGCGTACTGAAAACCATCTTGGAGAAAGAAGAGGGGAACGCAAGTGCTCTAATTAGGGAAGTCATTGGGCAAACTGAATTCGCTGCGGATCTGCCGGAAAGGGTCCGTACCCCATTCGGGGAGCAGGTCTTGAATTCGCTACCCTTCTTGCGCAACAACCTTTCTGGTCATGGACAAGGCACGGAAGTAGTCGAGGCACCCCGGCTCTATGCCGAGTTGGCGCTTCATATCGCAGCGGCTTTCAACATGTTTGCGGTTCAGAAAGCCATAGAGATGAAACCGAGAAAGGACGGAGGGGAAGGCAGCGACTCCGATGCCTCAGATTTGGATGACGACATTCCATTCTGAGTGCTGCCGCCCAGCATTGCGCGCGCGCACAGGTTGTGTCACCCGGTGGCGCAACGGGGAGATGGTGATGAGATGGGCAGCGACGGCCTTCCTCCATGCCGAGAAAAGCTTCCGTCGCATCATGGGCTACGACGATCTTTGGATGCTCAGGGCCGCCCTCGGCGACAAGGCAGTTGACAATCGAAAGGAGGCTGCGTAACCTTATGCCAGCGGCGACCGCCAGCCACTTTCAACGGAATTCGGGGCACCGCACGAGCGTGTTCCAGGTCGCGCAGTTCCACCTCGTCGAGCGCCTCGGCCAGAGTGCGGTGTGTTCGCTCAACCAGCCCATTTTGCTCGGGGCAATGAGGCTTGATACGCACGTGGCCTACGGCATGTTCGCTCAGCACTCGTTTGAACTCACCGCTGATATACCCAGAGCCGTTGTCGGTCTGAATCTCCGGTCGTACGCTTCCTCCGAGTGTCTCGAGCGCACGCTGCGCCTCCAGACTCACCGTGTCTCCGTCCAAGTAGCACATCACCTCATGGTGCACCACATAGCGGCTGTACTCGTCGAGGAACAACACCAGATAGTACTTCCGCCCTCCCACACCGATGTAGCGGATGTCCGACTGCCACCGCTCGTCAGGACCGCTCGACTTCTCCCACTGCTCGTCGCTCAAACGCGGATGCTCCTCTAAGGCCAAAGCCCCTTTTTTACCTTTAACAGCTCTTCGGTCATCTCCGCTATCACTCGGTCTTTCCTCCCAAGCTCCTCTCGAAGCCGGCCGTTCTCACCGCTGCCCCGAGGACGCCCCCGGCGCGAAAACGCCTCCTTCGCTCCACGCACCAGCGTGTCCCGCCGCTTGTAGAACTGACCCGGCGTGATACCATGACGCCGACACACCACCGAGACCTGCGTCTCTCCCCTCAGACCCTGCAACACTATCGACACCCGCTCCTCCGGCGTGAACCGACGACGATTTCCTCCTGGCTCCATCATCTGTCCTTCCTCCTTGACCTCCAACCACCTCTATTCTACCTCGTCTCCTCGGAAGGACTCACTATTTTCTTACCCCATTCTGTGCCGCTTCCTCTGAAACACTACATTCGTGCTCTCCCTCTTCCTATCAGCACGGAGCTCGCTGGTTGGAAGGGTGCTTTCTCAGGGCCGGCGTGCCGCTCGTTTCCTCTTGAGAAGAATGAATGTTGCGGCGGCCACGATGACCATCTGCAGCGCTGCGACGAAGAGAACACTGCGCACGAGCGTGTTGGAGGCAACCGCGGGAGGCAGATCCGGTTGCGCCTCGACGGTCTCCGCGAGAGCGGGAAACGGGACGACCTCGAGTTCCGTGACAAGTTTGTCCTCGATCCTGCGGTCCCAATCGACGGCCATGAGGAGGTCGGTGCCCGGGTTGAGCTGCTTGACCTGGCAGGTGCAGGCGCCGACGAGAAACGTGCAGGCTTCCGCGACGTTGTCCTCGTTGATGCCGGCACCGACGAGCGCGTAAAGGGCCCGGCCGCGTCCGAGGATGGGAAAGGCCATCGGTTCCTCGAAGGTTGTCAGGTCCGGCTCGCTGTGGAGCAGCATCCGGACGAACATCCGTTCCGACGCCTCGGCCCGGCTCAGCCTGAGCAATGAGAACGATATCGGCAAGTCGGGGGGGGTCGGAGTGTTCCAGCCTGTATACGCGAGATCGACGGATTGCTCCGGAAGCTTCAACATCTCCTGCATCTCGCCGAGCTGCTCCGTCAGCAGTTTCGCCGCCGCGTCGTCCTTCTCCTTCTCGCCACTCTCGAGCAGTACCCAGACGGCGGCGTCGCCGTCGATGAGCCGTTGGGCGATATCGCGCCGTTTGGGTGAATCGAGGGCCGTTTTGAGCGCGGCATCGTTGAGCGAACCAGCCCAGACGTCCTTCTTGATCATCGATATCGCAGGGTAGCGCACCATCACCCACGGCAACTCGAGCGAGGTGTAACGCTCGAGCAGCGCCTGGGTCTGGTCGCCGGGTTGTTCGGCCAGATCGACAAGGCGGACAGCCACGTTAGCGGTTGCGTCGCTCGTGAGCTGGTCAACAACCGCTTGCTCGGCGGGCTCCATCGGACCTTGATGGAATACGACCACCTCGTACGGGTCCGCTTCCCACCGTTCGAGAGCCCACCGAAATACGGGAACGCTACAGGCGTGCGCCGGCGCGGTCCAGAGAACCAGACAGGTTATAAGGGCCCATAGACAGACCGTTTTCGAAGATGTTGCAGAACTGCTCATTCTTGTGTCGCCGTTTTGCTCCGCGGTTGGATGCGTGGTATTGTCCGCCTCACTCTCAAGCTTACAGGAAGCGCAACGACAGTTCAATAGCTCTGGAAAAGGTTGCCCCAGGGAGTGTCGAGCATCCGTCGCACGCGCGGTTTGCCAATGAGGGGGTACCAGAAGACGTTGTGGTACAGGTTCGAGGCGAGGTACGACCATGGTACGAGCCATGTGCGGAGCAAGATCCGTTCGAGCGGTCTGAGCGGACCGTGATAGATGAGCTTCTGTCCCCGGCTGGCGAAGGTGTTGCGGTTGCCGTTAAACCTGAAGTTGACTCGGGCAATATCATCGCCGACGACCTCTATCTCGGCGGGGTCGCCGACCCCAAGGCCGGCCTCGTGCGCTATGCGTATGAAATCCAACGAGAGCGGGTCGAACCCCATCATCTTTGCTGCGATAGCGTCGACGGCCACGTAGTCGCCGCCGGCGAGCAAGTAGTCTTTGACGTGAGGAACCATGCACCGCGGTCCTGGCCCGTCGCCGGCGAACGTTGCATCCATCACGGCAAACATGCCCGGGTGGATGGCTTTCTGGATGGCGAGAAGATCGACGAGCGTCTCGTGTATGACGCTGTGGGTCCAGTGTCGCCGTTCGTTGATGAGCCCGCCGAAGGCGTTTTTCATGGCGCCGGTGATTGTCGTGAAGACGTGCGTCTTCATCGTGGGAAGCTGGATGATGTTCGACCCGATCAAGCGTTTCGGGATCTTGAGGCCGTCGGGGAAGATCGAGCCGAGCACCCGCAACCCTTCCTTGACGGGGCAATCAACCCATTCCTCCTCGTAGAGATGGACGTTCTCGACACCGTACTTCTCGACGACGGGCTTGTGTTTGTTGTTGATCTCGCCGACCTTGTCGTCCACGACGACCGTACGATTGTGCGCGGCCCAGAGCGAGTCTCGCGAGTACCCGTCGTCGAGCAGTGTCTTGATGACCCCGTCGAGCTGCCACGGCGTTGTCGAGCACGCAGGATAGAACTTCTGCCAGGAGATGTTGATCTTGAGGCTCGTCGGCTTGTCTTGCGGCAGGAACGAGCCGTAATCCGCAAGGCGCATGAGCCGGCCGTAATCTTCCAGCACCTTCTCGGGCGTGGTTTTCAGGACGGCGACTTTAGTTCGGCTGGCCATGAAATCGTCTCAGTACAGGATTATCACTACCGCTATGCCCCAAAGCACCACATCGACCTGCAACGCTCGGTCGGTGAGCAGCGCGCGTGTCGGACATTCCCCGCTTCCCTTTCCGTGCACGAGGTACATGTACCTGAAAATGCCGTAGATCACGAACGGGATCGTGAAGAAGAGGTGCTGCGTGCCGAGCTTGGCCTGCACATCCGCCGACGCGGTATACAACGCGTATGATATAAGTGTTGCCGTGGCCACGACGGTGATCATATGGTCGAGCAGTTGCAGCGTGTAATACTTGAGCGGGTCTCG
>Ga0114922_10002912_pt1 | contig 15992 bp, 12 predicted proteins | sample AartaG_FD_100975 | JGI IMG/M metagenome (GOLD analysis project Ga0114922, IMG submission 100975) | Deep subsurface microbial communities from Aarhus Bay to uncover new lineages of life (NeLLi) - Aarhus_00045 metaG | ecosystem: Environmental > Aquatic > Marine > Oceanic > Sediment | place...
GTTTCAAGGCAAGCGCTATCTTTTAGTTATACGGTATTGAAAAACTTGTTGGAAATATTTTACCAAGGAAATCTTTATATTCTGAACCCTAACGCAAACGATATTTTAGGAGTTAAATCTTATCATTCTTTTAAAGAATTGCCGGAAATCCCCGAATTGGCTGTAATTGTTTTAGGAAAAGGCATTCTCGAAATTGTAGAAAGTTTAGGAAAACTTGGTGTCAAATACATAGCAATCCAGACAGAATTAAAACCAGGAACGAAGATTAACGATTTAATTATCCATTTACATCAAGTTTGCAAAAAATATGACATCACTTATTTAGGACCGTCTATGCTTGGCATTATAAACTTTAACGATAACTTTACAACCTCTATAATCCCAGTTCGTCAACATATAATGCGAGAAAATAAAAATGTAAAAGAAGGAATGAGCTTTATTGCTCAATCTGGAGGTCTAGCAGGAGCGTTAGGGTGGTGGACACCTTCACAAAGGTTACCCATCTCAAAGGTGATACATTTAGGTAAAGGTTTTCACATTAATGAAGCCGATGTACTCGAGTACTTTTTAAATGACGATTCAACTAAGGTTATTTCCCTTTTTTTGAGAGATATTTCGGAGGAATTAATTGGAGCGGTTAAAAAAGTCAGCCCTACCAAACCAATACTATTCTATTATGTGGGAAAGGATGAGATAAAAGAGAGAGAATTACAAAAAGCGGGTGGAATATTGGTTTTAAATTATATCGATCTATTTGAGATCGCTAAAATCTTTTTATGGTGTCCTGAACCTAAAGGAACAAATTTAGGTATAATAGGACCAAGTTCTGGCGCAATTCATTTAATCGTGAAAGAAATGAGAAAACAGCATCTATCGCTCGCGAAGCCTAGTGAAATCTCTCGAGACATCATTATAGACAAAGTTGGTGGGTCTACTTGTGCCTTTGGGAATCCTGTAGATTATTGGCCCCCAGAAAAGTTTGTTGGAATTAAAATATGTGGTATATATAAGACATCTTCAGAAGCTTTATTAAAAGATGATGCTGTTGATGGATTAATTTTAGCTTTAGAATTCTTTACTGAAATCGAGTTCGATTTCAACATTTACGCGCCTTTAGTTAAAAAATATCCAAATAAACCGATTATTACCATTCTAGTTCAAGCAGAACACGAGGGAGCGAAACGAGTAATTAAATCCGCAACTAATTTGAAAATACCTGCCTTTGAAAACGAAATAGAGCGAGCAGTTCGAGGTTATAGGCTTCTATACGATTATTACGCAAAAATTAAAAAAAGAAAGTAAAATTAACTAAAAATTTCTTTTAGTTCTTCGGGAATTTCTTCACTAGAGTCCATGGGAGATAAAGCGTAAATTTGATCACCGCACTTGCATTGTTTTCCTTCAAATAAGTAAAACTTAAACTTATTTTTCCAATTACAAATATTTACAACGCTAATTTCGGTTATCTCTCCACAAATACAATAAATTGCCATGGCCTCAGAATAGTTAGGGATTATCTCCGTGAATTTGAGAGGCGATTCGGTAAACTCAGAATCGTTTAACAGTTGATTAATTTTATCAGCAAGGTTATCTTTTAAGCTTGGTAAAAAGCTCGTAATTAACCCGTCCTTACTTTTCATTTCTGTTAAAACAACGAAATTTTTCTCGGGTTTTTCATCCTTTTGCTTTTCCGGAATTAACGGTTTCTCATATTGTTGTCGAAGTATTTCAGGAATAGGGAAAGGCTCCATACCTTCGGGGTATTCAAATGAAACGAAATATTCTGTGAGTCCCCTTAATCTTTTTTGGCTTATTAATTGTAAGTTTTCATAATCTCGATTAAATAAGGAAAACTTAATTAGTTCTAAAGGTACTTTCAATTCTAAAAGATTAGATCGAATATTAGCTAGAACTTCACCAATATAACTTTTTAAAACTAAGAAATCGTCTCTATTTTTCGTGTAAATCTCACTTCTATTCTCTTCCTTAAAACTATGCCATTTTTTCACAACAGCACTCTTTACTAACTGAGGGACCATGCAAAAGACACATAATAATGGAAACATAAGAAATGAATCAACAGGTATATTAAAATAAGGCAATATTAAAAAAATCACGGCAATAGCAAGCAAAGGTGCGGAAACTATTAAGCTCAAATTCCTTAATCTTTTGTCAACTGATTTAGTAATTCCTTTACTTAATACGAATTCTTCTACATTAGCTAACAAATGCTCAATGGTCTCAACGATTTTCTTATCTTCAAATCCCTTTTTAAGAAGTTTGTCTTCTTCTCCACCCAAATCAAATTTTTCAATTTTATCCGATATCTTTTGTATATATTGATCGACGTTGCGCTTTTTAAATACAAAATCTAAAGTTTCCTCCGAAAAATAATCCAAAAATTTAATTATGGATAATTTAGCCTCAATGTTTTTAAGGGCGTCTGGATTTAAACTTAAAGCCTCTTGTAATATTTGACCTTGTGTCTTTCTAACGGGTCTAGTACGCCTCGACCTCCTTGATGGTTGCTCTCTTACTTCAGATCCTTTAATTTTTTCGTTCTCGTTTTCGTTCATATTATTTTCAATAATTTAATGCGTTTATTAATTATTTATTAATTAATAAAAGATAATTAACTTTTTGAAAATATTTCCTTTAAATTTTTAAGTCTTTATTTAATAAGATTTTTTCTTAAAATATCGCTCCTAATTAAATGATTATTCAAAAATATTCATATTTTAAAGAGCTTTGCTTTAAATATGTTAAATAATTTAACTAAATTAGGATATAAAAAACAAATACGTGATTTTATATGGATAAAGAAAAAGTAAAAGAAGTACTAGAAAAAATTAGGCCTCAATTACAAATGGATGGCGGAGATGTAGAACTCGTTGAAATTACCGACGAAGGAATCGTGAAAGTTCGATTATTAGGTCATTGTGCGGGCTGTATGCATGCACAACAAACCCTAACGTTTGGCGTTGAGCGTGCGATTAAACAATTTGTTCCCGAAGTTGTTAGAGTCGAAAATGTTGCTTAAAGCAATCTGTAGTTGCTTTTTTTTTTAATTTTTTTTAATTTTATACGAGCTTGAAATTTATTAAAATTAAAACTTTTTGATAAGTAAAATGAATAATATGAATAATAGTGAATTTATAAAAAAAATTCAAGAAGTTCAACTACTCATGAAGGATGAAGAGTACCAAGAAGCGTTAATTATCTTAGACAAATTGAAAGAAATTGAAAAAGCGGGAAATTTTGATTATAGCCTTACTCATAAGTTGTATCAATTAATTTCTAATTCGCATTCGCTTTACAATCAACAAATAATATTAAAAGTTATCCAAAAAGAATCTTCACAACAAGAGTCAATATCTTTTACGGGGCTAAAGGAAATTTTAAAGGAACGTGAAAATATAGACATTGACGAACCGGTTTTAAGAAGAGAAGTTGAAATTCTTATCCTTCGATCGTTATTGCGTTGCAAAATTGAAGGAGACGAGTTAGTTTTTTAATTTCTCTATATTTTACATAAAAGCTTTATTTTTCTTTGTTTTAAAAAACTCGGCTTTTTTAAACTTATTTTTAGTATTACTTAAAAACGAGAATTAGTATTTAAGATGATAATAGATCAATTAACTCGAAGTATTCAGTTGAAAATTTGCTATTTTGGACCCGCCCTTTCGGGAAAAACGACATCTATTAAAGCATTATTTAACCATTTTGGTAAGAAAGATCGAGTCTTAAGCATAGAAAGCAGTATTCGTAGAACGCTGTTCTTTGATTATGGCACTATTGATTTTGAAAACCAACAATGGCACCTAAAAATCCACCTTTATTCTACAACTGGGCAGGACTTTTACATAATTACCAGACCGGTTACTTTACAAGGTATAGATGGAATTATTTTCGTAGCAGATTCACAGCAAAGCGTTTACAACCGAAATTTAACTTCTTGGAACGAATTATGTAGTTATTTCGAAGATGTAATTATTACGCTTCCTAAAGTTATAGCATTTAACAAGCAAGATTTGCCAGATAAATTTAGCCCTCCTGAGTTTTTAGAAAACATCAATTATTTTAGATTTAAAAACATCGATTTTAAAAAAACAACAGCAGTTAACGGGGAGGGCATATTAGATTGTTTTGAAGAGATTTTAAGCCTCGTTTTTAAGAATTTGTATAAAGATCAAATAGTTTCAATGTTGCAATGAAAAAGTAAATATTATTTATATGTTCAAAGAAAACTCTCAAAAAGGCAGTTTCTTCCTATTTATCCTATAAAGAGAAGAAAGAATGAAAATTCATAATAAAAAAGAAGAATTTCTATTTTTTTAAGCCTTAAGGAATAACTTATGTGTTTAATTGGGTTCCACAGGAAACACAAATAGTATCCATTTTACTGTTTGATTTACCGCAAGCGAAACAAAATACTTTTGATAAATTATCAATTTGATGTAGCGGAATTTCTTGGATTTTATCAAGATCAGCTAAGAAATTATAGTCGATTTCTTTAACCAATTTCATAGGGGTAATGCCCATTTCATAAGCCCATTTTTCCATCATGTCTTTTGGAACTTTCGATGGTACGCCCTTTCCAAAATTTGAATATTTTACAGAAACGCTAACATATGTAGTGTTATCAGAAGGATTATAACCAAAAGTCATTTCGTACATTTCACCCGAAGACGTACCATAAATATGCATTGAAAAACCATGGCGTATTCTAAGCTTACGATATAAATTATTTGTAGAAATGTATTGATCTATTATGTTACCCTTATAATTCTCAAAAAATACTAACGTTCTATTCCAAACATCTTCTAAAGATAAATTAATTGCGTAATATCCATATTTTTTCATAATTTGTTATACTTCACTCTTATTCTAAGCTTTTTAATATTCATTTATTAATATTTAACATTAAAAATGTATATTAAAATATAAGGGAGTCCAATTTTTTGTTCATAGTCATAGATAAATAAGAAATAAAAGATATTACACTTTCAATGTAATTGGATTCACGCTTTCAATTTTTCCAAATGTTGGAATAATCCACATGTACATGCAATGTTTTAAGTTTTTATAAGTTGGCCGAGCAAAATTACTATGACCTAAAAAACCTGGAAAAAATAACCCATCACCATTTGATAAATCTTTACAAACTGAACATCCTTCATTATTTATTAAATATTGAGTAATGGCATAGTTATCATCATCAATACACATAATATAAACTTCAGGATAATCAGGATGTATATGAGGATAAATCTCAATATTTCTTTCTTTATTCTCTTCTAAATTTACGCTTGTTATAGCCCCCTGCTTTAATGATTCGTTCGGAATATTAGTAAAGCCTGACATAAAGTAGCCGTTTTTAATGGCAGTCCAAACGGTTCGGTATGTCGCCATTACTTCGTTTGAATTTAATTCTCCTCTTGGAATAAATTTCTTTAAATCAAAATGTTGTATTTCGAATTCAGCTTCAACCTCAACTTCCATTGAACTATAAAACAAGCATAGTTTGTAGTATTCTGACGGTTGAGGATTGACTTTTATCAATAATTCTCTTTCTGGTGGCAAAAAAAACAAGTCAAATTGATTTAAGTTATATTTTGTATCGTCGTAAAGTATACTAGCCTCTCCAGACAATAAACAACCATTTAAAACTTCATTTTGTTTAGTCTTTATTTTTTGATCGTTATCAAAATAAAAATATTCAATTTTGACGTTATCGAACTCTCTTTGAATAGTCCCCGTTTTTGGGTCTTCAAAGTAAAATGAATACATTTTTTCTTTATCAATTAAACTAACATTTAATTTTAAATTAGATTTTCTTTTCAAGAGTAATTCCCCTTTAAAATATAGCAATTATTATGTTAAAAGAAATCGGATCCCACAGGCGTTTGAATTCTTATAGATTTTCGGGCGTTATCTTCCAAAACAGAAATTAAAGCAGTAATATTTTGCTTGCTCTCGTACACTATCTCTTTTTCTTCGTTTACACCCCAACTATTAAAACCTGTGAGAATAGGAGCTGTTTCAAACAATCCTTCTTGAAGTCCAGTAACCTTTACTGATACACCTTTTAGCGTTTCTTTTGAGGTGTTCTTTATTTTTATAACATATTTTTCTATATCAGAATCTATTGAAACAATTTTGAATATTTTCTGGAATTTAGATGAGACTTTATCGAAGATCGAAGGTGCCCCTGAAGTTGTTTCCGAGAATAAATCAACGTCTAATTTTTGATTGTCAGCTGGTTTCGCAATAATCGTGATTGGTACATCGAATTTTATTGGCTCTTTACCGTACTCTGATTTAGGCTTTCCAATAAACAGCAATGACCATTTTACGTAAGAACCGTATTTAAAACCCCAAAACTCTTTTTCGTGTGGTTCCCATAAATAATTATGGCTTGGTTGAGCTATCTCAGGGACTTTTAATAGCAAAAATTTCTTATCCATATCAGTAGTTCTCGAATCTCCGGCAATAGCAGGCGGTAATTCTTCCACTTTGCTACAATTTTGCCCGTAAGCATCGCAATAACAAACGAGATTTGCTTTTTGTAATAACCTGATTTCAACTTGTTTAAGTTCCTCAGAAGAAAAATTTATTTTAATTGTTTCTCCAGGTTTAAAGACATCTTTAGACAAATTAATACTCAAGCCGGAAATTGAAATAGAAAGAGGATTAGTCTTTTTTGTCGGAATATTTGATTGCTTTTCCCTAATTTGAACCTTTTGAGTTTTATTAATTACTAAATCATCATCGGGGTTAATTGGATGAGGTTGTCTTAATATTAGTTTAAGTTCATATTCCAAATTCCTGTTTTTTATCGTAGGGACAACATTGTTTTTAATCAGTATTGCTTTATCTCTAATGTATTCGCCCGCTTCAAAAAACCCTTTCGTAAATATTTCCTCTTTGGTAATTTGAAGTTCTTTTAGGCAAGGGGGATAAGTTAATAAACGAATTCCAGACCATAAAATTGACGAATCTTCATCGAAATTGAATTTAGATCTTATGTTAATTTTTTCACCTAAGTACACATAACCGTTATTTAGACTAAGCTCTAATTTCATAATTTTGACGAGCAAAAAGGGATAATGAAAATTTCTATATTAATATTAATTAATGGATTCATTTAATATTTTTTTAACTAAATAATTTGTGAATGTGGAAATAGTACTCATAAAATCATTTAATTTAACCTAATTCTATCAAACTACATCCATTTACTTCTAATAATTTAAATCTTTTTTTCTAGCTTTGTTCAAAAAGGACAAATAACAAATTATAATTGACATTATAATTTTGTTTTATTGTATTAGTATGAAACGGCTTAAAGATAGCAACATTAAAGCGATTCTTTTCGATTTAGATGGGACCCTATTAGAGATCGATTTGAAACTTTTTATTCCCGAATATTTTAAGTTATTAGCAAACAGTATCGCTCACATAATCTCCCCTAATAAATTTATTCCTATTCTTTTAAAAGCGTCAAAGGCACTATCAAATCATAGTGGAAAGATTACGAACGAAGAGGCCTTTTCCAATATTTTCTTCCCGCTTAATGGTTATAGCAAAGAAGAGATCGATCCATATTTTACGAAGTTCTATAAAGATGATTTTGTAAAATTACGCAAATTTACTAAAAAGAAACCAGAAGCGCGTAAGGTAGTAAAAACCGCATTTGATGGGGGTTACGAAGTAGTAATTGCAACCAACCCTCTGCTCCCCTTAACATCAATACAACAACGCCTTGATTGGGCCGGAGTTGGTGATTTTCCTTACAAACTGATAACTAGTTATGAAAATTCATGTGCAAGCAAACCAGATCTACTGTATTATCAATTGATATTTAAACATCTTAACCTCTCTGCAAAAGAATGCATTATGGTAGGTGACGAAGATAAGGATTTAGTATGTGCAAAGTTAGGCTCGCAGACCTTCTTAGTACATAGTATAAATACTAAATTAAATTCCGAAACGCCAGAACCCACTTATAGCGGAACATTAAGTGACTTAATGAAGTTTCTTTAAGAATTAATAGAATTTATAAAAAAAGTGTTTTTATGAACTATAAAGGAACCTTTGATAAATTTGATTATAGACAACTAGTTCCAGAAAATATAAAAAGCATATACCAGTTATTTGAAAACAACCCGGACTTCTTTTCGCTTCCTTTTGACTATTTTCAGAGAGGTATTTTAGAAGATGATGGTTTTGAGCAAGACTTATCGCTTTTTTTATTTAATTCAGAAACGAATCAGCCCATAGCCGCTTTTATTACGGTAACTAGAAAAAATCTCAAAATAGGTCAGTGTTTTCTTAAAGGTTGCGTAGTTGATAGCGCTTATCGTCGTCAGGGTATTGGTTCTATAATCATTACCGAAATTTTAAAGCGAGCTAAAGAAAAAAACATATCAGAAATCTTTTACGGTGCGAGCGTTCCTAATTATTGGCAACCTGGTGTCGATGTACGCCATACTAGTTTGTTTTTCTTTCTAAAAAAGCACGGTTTTAAATCTCATAGGCCGATATTCAATCTTACTGCGTCTTTAACTGAAGTTAAGGATAAACCAGTCTTGGAAAAAAACGGGTATAAATATGAGCGAGTCCAGCCTAAAGATTTTAATAATACTTTTAAGTTCGTGAAAAAACAATTTCCACACGGTACTTGGGCTGAAGAAGTTCAGTTATCATTTAATATCGATCCTCCAACGACTTTTATAGCGAAAAACATTAAGAATGAAATAGTAGGTTTTTCTACCCATAGTCAATTTTATCCCGGCTCGTTTGGCCCAACTGGCGTCTTAGAATCATTGCGTGGAAAAAGTATTGGAACCCAACTATTCTTTTGGTGTCTATGGGACATAAAAAAGTCCGGTTTAGACAAATGTGAAATCATGTGGGTGGGTGGCGATACTATAAAATTTTATTCAAAGGTAATTGGAGCTTACATCTCACCTATTTTTTATCCAATGTATAAAAAAGTAAAATAAATTTTAATTTGAAGAGAAATCCCTTCTAAATCACCTTTAGTCATTAAAAAGTTTTATTTGAATGAAAAAAAATAAGAAGTAAAAACATTTTAATTAGTTTTAATATTTAGTTGTTCTCTCTTTTTTTGATGAAGTTCCTTGAGTTCTTCTTCAAGACGTTCTAATTTCTCTCCTTCTAATGGGTAGAAGTAGACAAAAATCAAACTTAAAGCCACAAATATGTTGACGATGAAATAAAATATAAATATAATTCCAAACATCGCCGAATCTGTTTGAACGGGAGAGTTTTGTACATATCCCGTTAACACAAGTACAATAGTCACGATGATAGGGCCAATACTCTCAGTTGGTTTAGTGAACAAGGCGTTAATACCATAAAACATCCCTTCTCGCCGAGATCCATATTTTACTTCATCCTCGTCAATAGGTAGCGTCTGCATTATAACTCCAAATACACTCGCACCACCAAAGAATGCCGAGAATGCAAGGCCTATCCACATCGCGGGAATTGAGATTGAAGGAATTAAAACCAAGAAGAACAGAATAAAACCCCCTATGAATTGAATAGTTGTGAACCGAAGTAGCAGCTTTTTAAACCCATGTTTCTTTCTCAGTTTCATACAAAGAATATTTGAGCTCCAACCAACTATTATTACGATTAAAAAGTATAATCCAACATTTTCAGGACCGATCAGTATTAAAAATAGAAAGACATACGAGAGTTGTATTGCACCAATGAGCGTCTTGAAAAAATTAAATCCAACAAACATCATGAAGGATTTAGATTTCATCGTTTGTTTTATTGCCGTCCATAAAGGAGGGCTTCGGTCGTGTTGATGCTCAGGGCGTTCTTTTGAAAGTTTTACCACAATTACATAACAGATGTAACTAATCACAGCAACGGTGATGTTGAATATTTGAAAAAATTCACGGTTATCAACCATCGTAGGAACGGTAATCACGACAAAGCTTGCAAATAGTCCGAGGATGCCACCTATAAAGTTAATTCTAGTACGCTCTCCGAGATCACTCGTCATATCGGGAAGTAGTGCCATCCAGGCCATTGTTACGATATTAGAGAACGTATCAAAAATGCTTATGCTTATCAAAAAATGCAGAAACATTACAAATTGTCCCATAGGTGTAGCTGCGTCTGTACTCCATGGGAACCACATGAGAGCAAAAGCTATCACCAAAAACGGACTGAAGTATTTTATATATACGATTCTTCGGCTACCCCATTTCTTCACATCAGTATTATCTTGCCATTGACCAATGAGAGGATCATTTAACATGTTTATAATCATGAATATTGCCATTCCAATAATAAAAAGAACCTCATTTAAGCCTAATGAATCGTAAAAGAATTTTATGTAGCCTAATCGGAACACACCAAGGATAATCGTTAATGGAATCATCCCCACAACGTAACCCGAAACTTGTTTTTTAGGTAATCTATTAATCGACATTTTTTTTTTTAACATTTTTTTTTAATATAACTTTAATGTTAAACTTTAAAAAGATTTTTTTTGATTTCTAGCTATATATTAATTAATTCTTCCTAGACTTATTAAAAATTAAAATTAGTGATAGAAATTAAAAAAAGATTAAACTTTTTATTTATTATAACCGACCAACAGCGATTTGATCACTTAAGTTGTTATAATAATAAGATGGTTTTAAAAACACCAAATATCGACCGCATCGCTAAAGAGGGCGTTAAATTCACTAACTTCTATTGTAATAACCCAATCTGCATGCCTAATCGAAGCACGATATATACGGGGCAATATCCCTCAGTGCATGGTGTCACAACAAATGGACGCAATTTACCTCAAGGTACAAATACCTTTGTTGATATTCTACTTGAATCTGGAAATTACTATACAGCAAGTTTTGGAAAAATACATCTGAATTATTTTGGCGCTCCTTCTGGTCAATTCAGAAGCGTTGTTGAAAGTCAAGAATTTGCCACACATAGAGATTATCCTAAATTAACTAACTACTCACCTTATTTTGGGTTGGAGGATGTTAAAATAGTTTCAGGGCACGGACCGCTATGTGGCCACCCTGATTACATAAATTGGGTAAAGAAAAAAATAGAAAACAATCCCTCGTTAGGAAAACCGCTCAGGATTAAGTTGAGTAATCCGGATAATTTAATTCAAACAAAACTTAATATCTGTTTTAACACTTCTGATCCCTTGGTGAAATTACAAGTGCTAAAACATAAAATCCCTCAGGAACTTTATTCTACAACATTTGTTAAAGAAAACACAATCGAATTCTTAGAAAGATTTTCCAATGGGTCTTGTTCCAAAGAGAATTTTCTCGCTTTTTGCTCATTTCCCGACCCTCATCATCCTTTCGCGCCACCTGGAAAATATTTCGATATGTATAAGCCAGAAGATGTAATATTACCTAAAACATTTAACGATGACCATAAAAATAGTTCAGAATTTAATAGAAAACATTACAATACTCTTCTATTAAGTGAAGGAACTGCAAAAAGGATCTTTCCAATACCAAAAGATTTAACAGAAGAAGAGGCTAAACGTGTAATTGCTGCGTCCTATGGAATGGAAAAAATGGTAGATGATGCCGTAGGGGAGATTTTAGATGCTTTAAATAAATTCGACTTGGCAGAAAATACAGTTGTTATATATACAACAGATCATGGCGATTTAGGTGGAGACCATAGATTCTTCTTTAAAGGACCATTCTTATATCAAGGGTTAATCAAAATTCCCTTTATAATAAAAGTTCCTAACGGTTTAACAAACGAAGAATGTAATTCGTTAGCTAGTTCAATTGACATTCCTGAGACAATCTTGGAATTAGCTAGAATCCCAATCCCAGATTTTATGCAAGGAAAAAGTTTAATTCCAATATTAAATAATGCTAAGGAAAAAGTTAATGATGACATACTTATTGAAATGAATGATGACCACAATCATGAAAGAACGAGAACATTAATTACAGACGAATGGAGAATCACAGTTTTTAGTGACCATGGAGAATTATATAATTTAAAGAATGATATAGATGAAAAAAATAATTTGTGGAACGATAAGACTCTTAAAGACATTAAACTTGATCTTCTTTTAAAATTGTTTAAGAAAACTAACAATCTAAGTAACCCCGTTATGAGAGATTGTGGCTATTAATTTAAGAATTGACGGTTTAATATTGATTTATTATGTAAGACTCTTCTTGCAAAAAGTTTTAAAATAATTTCCTTAAAACTATTAAATTCTAATTAATTTCTCTAAAATAGGGATATTTGAATTAGGAAAGATTAATAAGATGAATGAAAAAGAGTTTGGTTCTGGTTATTTTGGAGAATGGATTGAAGACGAGTTTGGATTACCCGCATATCGTTATACTTGCGACCAAATAAACGATCCAAAAGCAATAACACCGATGAATGAAGAGTGGCGTTCAAAAACAGAACACCTTCATCAAGTTGGCAACGATAGATTGGTAGCTGTTGCATCAAATTACGGTTATATCCAAGTAAGACAAGACGAGGGAGGTCCTAAATATTTAAATGAGTTTGATCCCAAGCAAGGGCAATATGCTGGAGGTTTTGGATACCTTACTGATGGAGATAACTTTTTAAGTACATATCATCCGGGTAACGCAGATTCCTTCGAAAGGATATTTGGAATTGGATACTTACAAAAAAAAGTAATAGGGCACGGTTATAATGTTAACCAAATCATTTTTGCGCCTTTTGGTGATGACCCTATTTTAATTTCTCAAATTACAATAACAAATAATCGAGATATGCCCAAAGATCTACGCTGGATTGAGTACTGGGGTTGTTATATGTATCAATTTTCATCGTCTGCATTTGCGTCACTACTTTCAGAAAAACCTGGTAAACGCCCGAGAGAGGTTCGTCATGAACTCAGTAATAAATTTAAACACGAGTTTAGTGTAATCAATAATGGCGCAGGACTTCTAGAAAAAAAGTTTTTGGAAAATCATAAAGAGGTATACGACCCTGCTAATCTTAAACCTGCATTTGAAGATAGATTTCCTCCATCAACTTTCTTAATCTCTTTAGATTCTAAAGCAAGCGCATTAAGTACCAATAGTGAACAATTCTTTGGTCGTGGTGGTGTCAAAGCTCCAGATGGTCTTAAAAATCAGTTGAACAACGATCTCAGTTCTACGGGCATCGAAAGCGCTATGTTTCTAGAGCAGAATATACACTTAGAGCCAGGAGAAAGTCAAACATTATCTTTTTTATATGGGTATATTCCTGATGGCTACGATATAGCCTCCTTATTTAATAATTATAAAAATAATTTAACTAAATTATTTGAAAAATCATGTGAACAATGGAAAAATAATAGAATCGAATTACAAATTAAAGATGAGTCATGGGTTAATCGCGAAATTTTTTGGCATTATTATTATTTAAGAGGTGCTATGACTTATGATAGCTATTTTAAAGAGCATATTCTTTCTCAGGGTCATGTATATCAGTATATCATTGGTTTCCAAGGAGCCGCCCGTGATCCCTTACAACACGCACTTCCGTTTATTTACAGCGACCCGAATATAGTAAAAAATGTAATAAGGTATACCTTAAAAACAACTCGTAAAAGTGGTGAGATACCCTATGGAATTACAGGAAGTGGAAAAATATTACCAGTCCAATTTAAGCCTAGCGATCAAGAAATGTGGTTACTATGGTTAATAAGCGAATATGTTCTTGGAACTCGTGATGTTGAATTTCTTGATGAAGAAGTTTCCAGATATCCTGTTTATGGATCTAGAGCAGAAAGTGTTAAAGTTCGAGATGTAATAGCACGCTGTTTTCGTCATTTAGTTAAAAAAACTGGGACAGGACGCCACGGTCTTCAGCGATTATCTAACGGCGATTGGAACGATGGAGTTGTTCTTGGCCATATACCTCCTGAAAAACATAAAGAAATTCAAAAAGAAGCAGAAAGCGTTTTAAACGCCGCAATGGCTATATACACGCTTGAAATATACTCAGAAATGTTGGAATTCGTAGGTGAATGCGATTTAGCGAATGAAGCACTTAAATATTCTCAATCTCAACGAGAAGCAGTTAAAGCTCAATGGACTGGGAAATGGTTTAGGCGTGCATGGCTTACAGAAGATTTGGGATGGGTTGGTGAAGATCAAATTTGGTTAGAACCTCAACCTTGGGCTATCATAGGAAATGCTTTAGATCGCGATCAAAAGGAGATTTTAGTTCAATTTATCGATGAATTAGTTCGTAAACCTTCAAAAATTGGCGCTAGGCTTCATAGCAAAGGTATTGATAGTATAAGAGGTAAAGGACAAGGAGTAAATGCGGGTATTTGGCCCTCAATAAATGGTACATTAATTTGGGCGCTCTCTTTAGTAAATGGAGATATGGGATGGGACGAATGGAAAAAGAATTCGCTCGCTTATCATGCTGAGAGTTATCCCGATGTATGGTATGGGATTTGGAGCGGTCCAGATACTTATAACTCGGATTTATCTAAGTATCCCGGTCAAACTGTTTTTAACGAAGCTTTACTTACTGGTAAACAGGATGATTCTGATGTAGAGGAATTTCTAGGGCATATGGCAACTTCTTGGACTGATTTTCCGGTCTTTAATTTACATCCTCACGCATGGCCATTATACGACATAACTCGCTTAATTGGTATAAATTTCACGCGAAATGGAGTGAAATTAAATCCTACTTTGCCTAAAGACGAATATAAGTTTAGTACCCCCCTTATTGGACTAGAAAAGACTAAAAATGGATATTTAGGGTGGTACAATCCCAAGAAAGAAGGCACATGGAAGATTTCATTAGCATTAAGTGATGATGATCTTAAAAACATTAAATCTGTTAAAATAAATGGAAAGGAAAGTAAATACTCTACAGAAAAAAATCACTTATATTTTTATGGTGAAAATAAAATTAATGAACCATTATCTTGGGAAATAAAATATTAATAGAATAAATATCAATCTTTACTATTTATTTACCATCCAAAGGGGGCAAAGGAGGAACTTCAAAATCATTCCAATTTTCTATAGTTGGATAATCCCACCATTTTGAGGGAATGTTGGAATAAGTTCCATATTTTTCTAATCCTTTTTCAAAAGCTTTGATGTTCTTTCGAGAAACCCTTATTACTTTAGGTTGAGGATAAAAATACGCTCCAAATCCTCCATCTTTCGTACCTAAATTTCGAACCATATGCCAAACTTCTCGCTCGACTTCTTCGGGCGTTCCATGAGTATAAATAGATTGTATGTTAACGCAACCCCAGAACATTATTTTTCCCCGATATTGCTTTAATTCGTTATATCCACTCATTCTAGGACTATCAAATTCGATAGAATCTAAACCACAGTCAATGAGTATGGGTATAAGGCGGTCTACCTTGCCGCAACAGTGAAGGTGTAACTCAGCTCCTAATTCATGTGCTGCGTCTACGATTCTTTTATATATTGGTTCGTAAAATTCTCTAAAAATACGAGGGTTAAAGAACGGTCCGCTTTGTTCTCCTAAATCGTCAGATAGCCAAAAACCATCGGGTTTTAACCCGTACTTAAACGCCATTTTTATAGATTCTACATGGAACTCAGTAACATGTTCTAATAAAAGTTTTAACTCCTTAGGATGCCTAATGTGATCGACTAGATAATTAGAAAAACCTCTCATTTCAGAAACTACATGAGAAGGTCCCTGTGAACTCATAATTACCATGTTGTACAAATCATCACTGAGTAATTTTTTTAAATCTAAAGCCGCTTTATATCGACTCTTATCTGAAGCATCTAAAGTATATTGTACTAAATAATTATTTATGTTTTTTATATCCGCTAAAGAAGGTCTACCTGGGTGTCCCATATCTTTATCCCTTCCCTTCATATTCCAGATACAACCCCATTCATCTACTTCTTCATGTGGGATATTTTTCCAATTACCACCTTCAAATTCAGGTCGATTATTTA
>Ga0114922_10002913_pt1 | contig 15990 bp, 15 predicted proteins | sample AartaG_FD_100975 | JGI IMG/M metagenome (GOLD analysis project Ga0114922, IMG submission 100975) | Deep subsurface microbial communities from Aarhus Bay to uncover new lineages of life (NeLLi) - Aarhus_00045 metaG | ecosystem: Environmental > Aquatic > Marine > Oceanic > Sediment | place...
GCCTGTCTTAGGCACGTCACAAAATTTAAATGTGTTGTTTGGTTTGGTGAAAATAGCCTCAGACAAATCCTTGCCTACTTTGTTTTTATCGATATCGAATGCAGCTACGAAGTTGATATCAGATATATGATAGTCTCCTAGGTTGACATGCATTAAACCGGGGACAAATTCATCTTCCTTAGCATCCTTGTAGTAGTGAATACCCTGAATCAAGGAAGAGGCACAATTACCAACACCTATGATTGCTACGTTTATTGTTTTCATTTCTACCCCCATTTCATAAATGTGGAAAACTTACTATGGGAATTAAGCCCTGCCCATTCTAAATACCTTAGTTCCGCATGCAGAACAGATTCCCTGAGTTGCTGGTTTCCCGTTCTTAAGGGTTATATTCCGGGCATTTTTTATATCTCTCTTTGCCCGGCACTTAAAACAGTATGCTTGCATTGAAGCCCACCCGCTTTTTAAGGCTAAAACCAAATTTAGAGTATCTTTTTATATACACAAATGTCAATACCCCAAAGAGAGCCCAACAAAAACGGGATAGAGCTATTCAGTGGTGTTTACTCGCCCGATCAAGTCGAGTAACCTCGCCCCCCGCTCAATAGAATCATCATAATGAAAGCTGAGTTGCGGTGTATATTTCAATTTCAAGTGTGATGCAAGTTCCCTGCGCAGGAATCCCGAAGCTTTGTTAAAGCCTGCCAGCATATCCTCCTTGTTTATTTCATTGCCCAATGTGCTAACAAATACCTTGGCATGTCTAAGGTCGGGTGAGAGCGAGACTTCTGTTACTGAGATAAGCTTGATCAACCTGGGGTCATTAACCTCGTGCTCAAGCAGTGCACTGATTTCTCGCTGAATAAGTTTACTTGTTCGTTCACTTCGTCTGCTCATGTGAGCCTCCTAGCTGGGAAGTTATAGTTAGGTTATTCTTTCTTTTCGGTAAAATTCAATGATATCGCCAATCTGAAAATCGACAAATCCCTCTACACCCAGGCCACATTCGAGACCAGCTGAGACTTCGGCGATATCGTCTTTAAAACGTCTTAAGCCGGAGACCCGCGAGTCAAAAATAACTTTATTTTGGCGCAATATTTTAGCTTGGGCATCCCGCCCTACCTTCCCTTCCATAACATAAACTCCGGCTACTTTGTCCATCTTGCTGCTAGAGAAGACAGCCCTGACCTCGGCGCGCCCGCTCGATACTTCAGCATAAGTTGGCTCAAGCATCCCCTTCAATGTCTTGTCCATATCTTCTATTAGCTTGTAAATTATCTCGTAGTGCTGAATGATCACGCCTTCCGTGTCAGCTAGCTGTGTTGCCCCAGGTGACGCACGAGTATTAAAACCAATGATAATGCCTTTTGAAGCCGAGGCCAAAAGCACATCACTCTCTGTAATGCTCCCACTAGCAGCATGGATAACCCTAGCTTTTGTCCTATCAGTGCCCGATCTTTCTATGGAAGTTCTTATGGGTTCAATGCTGCCTTCGACATCCGTCTTCAAGACTATGTTGAGTTCCTTCATTTGCCCGTCACTTATTTGGCTGGAAATTGTACTTAAACTTAGGGTGGGGCGAGCCCTTGTATATTTTTGTTTGTCTACAATGCTTCGTGCTTGATGCTCGTCGGCAAGCACGGTGAAGAGATCTCCCGATCGTGGCACCTCGTTTATACCGAGAACTTCTACCGCAGCTGAAGGCTCAGCTTTGCGAACCTGATTACCCTTATCATCGAACATAGCCTTAATTTTGCCCCAAGTATCTCCAGCTATTACAACGTCGCCTGGTTTAAGAATACCTTCTCGGACAAGAAGGGTGGCTAAAGGGCCTTTGGTCTTATCTAGTTTGGCTTCTATGACCACTCCCTCCGCAGCACAATTGAGATCAGCTTTTAGTTCCAATATGTCAGCAACTAAGAATAGGTTTTCCAGTAGTTCTGGTATTCCTTGATTTTGCTTGGCTGATATGGGTACACAAATGGTATCGCCACCCCACTCCTCAATAACCAAGCCCGAGTCGGCAAGCTGCTGTTTCACATGTTCGGGATTAGCATCAGGTTTATCAATCTTATTGATGGCAACTACTATGGGCACTTCGGCAGCCTTGGCGTGGTCTATAGCTTCTGAAGTCTGAGGCATAACACCGTCGTCAGCGGCAACTACCAAGACTACAATATCAGTTGCCTGTGCTCCCCGGGCTCTCATGGCAGTGAAAGCCTCGTGCCCCGGTGTATCCAAAAAGGTGATTTTGCGCCCATCCGTGAAGACCTGGTAGGCACCAATATGTTGGGTAATTGCTCCTACCTCATGAGCAGCCACAGTAGTCTTTCTGATGGCATCAAGGAGGCTGGTCTTGCCATGGTCAACATGTCCCATGACAGTAACCACTGGGGGGCGAACTGACAATAGCCCTTTTGTTCCTGTCTTGCGAGAAGGCAAAGCTCTATGCTTTGCTGCCGCTTTAACATCATAACCCAAGTCTATAGCTATCGTGGTTGCAGTATCAAAGTCGATGACTTGGTTAATATTAGCCATGATTCCTTTGCGCATGAGCTGTTTAATTATCTTTACGGGCTCTACTTTTAGTGCGTCGGCCAATTGCCGCACAGTTGTGGAAGGTGGAAGCTCAACTTGTGGCAGGTCTTCCTTTAACTTGTTATCATCCAAATTTAGCTTACCTCTGACAAGTTATGGCTATACGCAATTAAGATTTGGCGATTGTCATCACTAAGTTTCGTTCGCAAAGCATATTCCAAGCGATTCTTTCTTAGCGCCATTTCCCAACAAACTTTCTTAGGGCATAAGTAAGCACCCCTACCCGGCTTCTTACCATATATATCTACCTCAGCAATTCCGTTCCCAGTACGCACTAAGCGAATCAATGATTTCTTCTCATTAATCTGCCGACAAGCGATGCAAGTACGCTGATGTAGATGCTTATTCTTCACTCTCATCGTCCACAAGATGGTCTTCTTTACTCGCATCGTCCACAAGATGGTCTTCTTTACTCGCATCGTCCACAAGATGGTCTTCTTGACTCTCATCGTCCACAAAATGGGCTTCTTGCTTTTTATACTTTGTTATTCCCTTTCCCTTCTTTTTACCTTTAATTCCGCCTTTCTCCTTGTCCGGTGCTCCTGCTTTTAACGCACCTCGTAAGATATCTTCAGCGAAGCGAATTTGTTTTTCATCAAGCTTCTCAGGTGGAGCTTCCGAAATGGCTGGAAATTCAAACGTCTCTTCCACCCCAATATCCTCAGCTAGCTCTGCTTCAACCGGCTCTTCTTCCACAACTTCAGGGGAAATGGTTTCCGCTTCTGCCTCTTGCGGGACAGCCCTTTCCAGCTCAATAGCAGAGACACTCTTGATATCAATTCGCCAGCCTGTGAGTTTTGCTGCTAACCTGGCGTTCTGTCCCTCTTTGCCTATAGCTAAAGAGAGTTGTTTATCAGGGACAACCACGGTAGCTATTTTTTCCTCTTCACCGATTTTGATGCTTGCTACCTGAGCTGGGCTGAGGGCATTGGAGATAAACACCCCAGGGTCGGCATCCCACTGGATTATATCTATTTTTTCGCCGTTTAATTCATGGATGATACTCTGGAGCCTTATGCCCCGAGGACCAAGACAGCAGCCTACGGGGTCAACACTTCCTTGATTAGTTGCCACTGCTACTTTAGTTCGCTGTCCAGCCTCACGAGTTATGGCTTTTAACTCCACAATCCCATGGTGCACTTCAGGAATTTCCATCTCAAATAGGCGGCGTATCAGGTTGGGGTGAGAGCGCGAAACTATTATTTGAGGCCCTCTGTCCCCCTGGACTATCTCGAGAAGATAAAATTTGAGTCGCTGCCCTTTATAATAATGCTCACTAGGAACCTGTTCACTCGGAGGAAGTATCGCCTCTGTCCTATTCAGTCTGACATAAATTCGTTTAGGTTCGGTGAATTGAATTGCTCCAGCAACAACCTCCCCTTCCCTACTGGTGAACTCTTCATAAATAGCGTGGTGCTCTGCTTCGCGCAATCGCTGCAGAACGACCTGTCTTGCTGTTTGAGCAGCGATACGGCCAATACTACTGGGTGTACATTCTATGTTTACTACGTCTCCAACTTGTGCTGTGGGCTGCAGCTTTTGAGCTTCATCGATGGGGATTTCGCGATTTGGATCGGCAACCGACTCGACTACAACCTTCTGAATATAGAAATTGATTTTCCCAACGTTGGGGTCAACTTTTACCAAAACATCTTGATCTAGTCCGGATGTATCTTTTTTATATGCTGAGGCCAGTGCTGATTCCAATGCAGCCAAGACCACCTCTTTAGGCAAGTTCCTCTCAGCCGAAAGCTGAGTGATCGCAGCCGTAAGCTCTGTTTTCATCTTCCCCTTCTTAATTCAAATTTTCTATTTAATAAAAAAGTGGGTGAACCCCACCTTTAGTTTCACTTCTTTTATTTTAATTTAGCATATTCGGGTGGAAAATGCAAAAGCTTGCATAAATGGCTTATAATGGGTAATTAGTCAATTCGAGGAGGAGATATGCTAGCTTTGGAAGGCGTGAAAATTTTGGATTTGTCAAGGGTGATTCCAGGCACATTTTGTACTATGCTCTTGGGAGATTTGGGTGCCGAAGTGCTCAAGATTGAGACGCCAGGACTAACTGAATTTGTGGGTTCATCGAGGTCGCTTCAAGGGGAAGAAAACAGGAAAAAAGCAGCTTACTACGCCCCTAATCGTAATAAAAAAAGCATAACGGTTAACCTAAAGTCAGAAGCAGGACGGGAAATATTTTACCGCCTTTCCAAGCAAGCAGACGTTATTGTTGAGGGTTTTAGACCCGGAGTAGCCAAACGCTTGGGGATAGATTATGAAACCATAAGTAAGTTAAATCCTGGGATCGTTTACTGCTCGCTTAGTGGCTATGGTCAAGGCGGCCCCTATCAGGCTTTTCCTGGGCATGATATCAACTATATAGCTATGGCTGGTGTTCTAGGCTTAATCGGTTCCAGCGAAGGCCCTCCAGTTATCCCCTTAAATCTAGTTGCTGACTTTGCTGGTGCAGCTTTATATGGAGCTTTGGGTATTTCAGTAGCTTTGGTGGCGAGAAATAAGACAGGCAAAGGACAATATGTGGATGCAGCTTATATAGATGGAGCAGTATCACTTATGACTTGGTTTACTTCTGACTACTTTTTGGACGGCTCTGTGTTGAAGAGGGGTGAGTCGTGGCTTCACGGTGCCTATCCCTATTATGGAGTATATGAAACCGAGGACGGTAAATATATTACCATTGGCTGCATCGAACCACATTTTTGGGAGAACCTATGTCGACTTTTGGGAAGGGAGGATTACATCCCTTATCACTTTGCCTCGGAGCACACCATTCGTAAGCCAGAAGATAAGAAATGGGATGAAATCCGCTCTTTTTTGAAGCAAACTTTCCTAACTAAGACGAGAGATGAATGGTTCGAATTGTTGACTCACAGTGATATCCCCGCAGGCAAAGTTTACACACCGGAGGAGGTCTTTAGTGACCCACAGGTGCTTCATCGCCAAATGGTAATAGAGGTGGAACACTCTACTTTGGGTAAAATCAAACAGGTTGGCATCGCTCCTAAGCTTTCAGATATGCCAGGCAAGGTGAGAACTCTATCTCCACTTCTTGGTGAGCACACTAATGAAATATTACAGGACTTAGGGTATAGCCAGAAGGAAATTGAAAATTTGCGACGAGAAGGTATAATAGGTTAGAGGATTTAGATCATGGCAGAGGAATGTATTTTTTGCCGAATTGTTGCTGGTGAAGTGCCTAGTGAGATAGTCTATCAGGATGAAGATTTTCTGGCGTTTAGAGACATCTCGCCCCAAGCACCTAAACACGTGCTTATTATACCTAAGACTCATATTACATATTTGGCTGAGCTTACTGAGGGACAACAAGATATTGCCGGGCGCCTTATAATCTTAGCCAATAATCTGGCTGAGAAGGAGGGAATAGCCAATAGTGGTTATCGTTTAGTTCTAAATTGTGGCCTTGAAGGAGGACAACTAGTGCCGCACCTCCATCTTCACCTTATTGGTGGCAGGAGGCTGAGTGGCAAGCTTGGCTAAAGATTATGAAAATTCCAGCTTGGCTACTAATTCTTCTACAGCTTCATCTGGGGTGGATGCTCCAGCAGCAATACCAACATGGTGCTTACCCAAGAGCCAAGAATTGTCGACCTCATCTGCTGTTTCCACCATATGAGTTTCCACTAGAGGAGAACAGATTTCAACAAGGCGCTTGGTATTGGCGCTATTGCCTCCGCCTATCACGACCATGAGTTGGCTCTTGCGAGCTAATCTCATAGCAGCTTCTTGCTGTCTTTGTGTTACTTGACATAAAGTATTAACGAGGCGCATTTCCTCAACTTTAGGCTCAACCATCCTCATAAGCTGCCTGGCAAATTCGATAAAGGCAGACCGGGTTTGGGTTGTCTGGGAGATAATGCCCAGGCGTGATAGTGATTTTCCTGACCTATCTAATTGCTTCATGTTTAGCGCAGCCAGGCCTTTGTCTCCTGTCCAACCTAGCAGCCCTTGGACTTCGGAGTGCTCTGCTTCCCCAAAGACGATGACGTCAAAACCAGTCTCGGCTAATTCCTTGGCCGTGTTTTGGGCCTTGTGGACTATGGGACAAGTGGTATCAATTATATGAATGTGGCGGGCTTTGATTTCAGATAGCACCGATGGGCTTGCACCATGAGTAGTGATAGCTAAGATTCCTCCTTGAACTTGGTCAAGATGATTTATCGGCTTTACACCTAGATTGGTCAATGTTTCCACTAGCGGGCGATTGTGTGCCAGAGGTCCCAGAGTTTCTATCTCTCCGTATTTGTTCACTGCCTCCTTCAGCAACTTGATGGCACGCCTGACGCCAAAGCATAGGCCCAGCTCTTTAGCCTTTTCAATCCTCATGTTCTTTAGAGGTGCCTTGATATTCAGGAGGCAAAAGAGCGGCGATTTCACTCATTAGTTGTGCGGTTAATAATTGCATTTGCGATTTGCTTAACTTGCCATCGGTTGGAGGAAGCCTAAAAGGCTTACCAATATTGATAACTATGCTAGGGCGATTCCATGGCCAGCTTATGCCTTTGATCTTATCTGTACCGACGATGCCGACGGGAAGAAGAGAGACATTTGTTTTTGTGGCTATGACTGCGGAGCCTGGTTTGCCCTTCCTGAGTTTGCCATCGCGGCTTCTGCTGCCCTCTGGGAACATTCCTAGGATTAATCCCTTGTCCAATATATCCTTGGCACTCCTGATTGCTTTTTTCTTCTCTTCAAACTTCCCTCGACGGCGTGCAGAGAAAGAGCGGGACCAGTGGAGAACAGGTCTCAAAAGAAGGGAGTGGAAAAGCTCCTCTTTTGCCATGAAACTAATCCACCGTGGAAAACTAAACAGTAGAAAAAATGGATCGAGAATATGAACATGGTTGGCTGTCACAATGAGTGGGCCAGTTAAGGGTATATTTTCTCTTCCTTTAACTTTCCAAGGGAAGAGAATATTGAGCAAAGGTCTACATATGGTCAGGAAATATTTTTGGGAGAGGGTCATTGATTTACCGCCAAAGCATACATTTTTTCTACAACTTTCTCCAGGCTAAGATTTTCCGTATTGATAATTATGGCATCCCCAGCGGGTTTAAGTGGCGAGACAGTCCTACGGATATCCATCTCGTCTCGCCTCTTTAGCTCAACAAGGACTCTTTCCAGGCTTGAATTTTCTCCCCGTTTCAGTAATTCATTATAGCGGCGCTTGGCTCTCTCTTCGGTGGAGGCGGTGAGGAAAATTTTTAATTCTGCCCAGGGCAAAACTACCGTGCTGATGTCCCTGCCTGCCATTACTACGTTTCCTCGCTGGGCTAACTTACGTTGTTCCGACACTAGTGCTTGGCGAACTCCTGCTACCTTTGATATCAGAGAAACCTGTTTCTCTATTTCAGGGTGAAGCAGTTCAGTGGAGACATCTTTACCATCAACGAGGGGTAAAAGATAGCCTTCCTGAGAGGGAACGAAATCAAATTTGCTTGCACTGGCTAGGTGGCAAAGCTTGTTTTCGTCGCTTGGGGAGATACCCGATTTAAGAACCTTCCAGGTAAATGCTCGGTACAGCATGCCTGTGTCAAAGAAAACATAGCCTAATCTTCTCGCTAATAGTGAGCCTACACTAGTCTTGCCCACTGCCACAGGGCCATCTATAGCAATTAGTCGTGGTTTCAAAATTCCCTCCATATTATCATTCTAAGCCAGGCTGTCAAGCTTTCAAGTCCGAGGTTGATGTGGATTTGCAGTCAAGATAACGACAACTATTATGCCGAAAATCAAGCTCAAACTACAAGCACGGAACATGGTAGCATAACTGCTCGTACTGGCCACAACTCCCATAATTGTAGTGCCAAGGCTAGGCCGCCATGGAGAAAACTGCTAGTCATACCCATAGATAATCACCTAAGTGCCTCAAACATGCTTGATGTGATTATACTAGGGCATTCCTTAAATAGAAGCGTGATAGCCCCAGAAAAGCTTAGCAGCCACTCTGGGGGGTCAAGAAGTTGCTTTAGTTGCGAATTCGGTTTAAAATAGTTTCCTTTTGTGAAGTTAATTCGTAAGGAGGAATTTAGATGGGCAAGGTTGAGGAACGGTTAAGAGAATTAAAGGATAGGGAAAGGAAGGAAAAAGCCTTAGGAGGTACAGAGCGGGTAGCAAAGCAGCACAAATCGGGGAAATTAACCGCTCGTGAGAGGCTCGATCTGTTTTTTGACTCTGGCAGCTTCAATGAGCTGGATTTGTTTGCTCAGCATCGGGCTACCCTCTTCGGCATGGATAAAACTTATGTTCCTGCGGAAGGGGTTATCACCGGCTATGGGACAGTGAATGGCCGTCCATTGTGTGCTTTTTCCCAGGACTTTACCTCCATGGGGGGAACACTGGGTGAGATGCACGCTAAAAAGATATGCAAGGTAATGGATTTAGCCATGAAGTGTGGTGTCCCTATAGTGGGCTTTAATGACTCTGGAGGAGCTCGGATTCAGGAAGGTGTTGATGCCCTTTCAGGCTATGGGCAGATATTTTTCCGAAATTCAGCATCTTCAGGGGTTATTCCCCAGCTCTCGGCAATTATGGGGCCTACTGCCGGTGGGGCAGTTTATTCACCTGCCATGAAAGACTGGATATTCATGACGAAGGGAACAAGCTATATGCACATCACCGGCCCGGTAGTTATCAAGGAGGTTACCGGGGAGGAGGTCACTTCTGAAGAGCTGGGAGGTGCCATGACACATGCTACCAAAAGTGGTGTGTGCCATTTTGCCTGCGATAGCGATGCCGAGGCTATTGAACTCGTGAAAAAACTTCTGAGTTACCTCCCTTCAAATAACATGGAGGACCCCCCTTTAATTGAGCCTAGTGATGACTCAAACCGTGTTGACCCTGCTCTTGACACTATAATACCGGATGAGCCCAGTAAAGCCTATGATATGAGGGATGTCATCCAATCCATTGTGGATAACGGTGAGATGCTCGAGCCGCATTATCATTATGCTCGAAACGCGATTATTTGTTTTGCCAGGCTTAATGGTAGAACAGTAGGTATTATCGCTAATCAACCGATGCATCTTGCCGGCTGTCTTGATGTCAATGCCTCGGATAAAATCACCCGATTTATCAGGTTCTGCGATGCCTTCAACATACCCCTGCTGACCATTGCCGATGTCCCTGGGTTCTTACCAGGAAAAGATCAAGAATGGTTGGGAATAATAAGGCATGGGGCTAAGCTTTTGTGGGCTTACTCCGAGGCCACGGTTCCTAAGATCACTCTAGTAGTTCGTAAGGACTATGGAGGATCATATCTTGCTATGTGTGGCAAGGACTTAGGTGCCGATTGTGTTTTCGCCTGGCCTACAGCGGAGATTGCAGTGATGGGTGCTGAAGGTGCCACACCAGTTATATTTCGCAAGGAAATAGATGGTGCACCGGATCCTAAAGCAAAGGGGCAGGAGAAACTTCAGGAATATCGTGACTTGCTATACAATCCTTATATCGCCGCCTCGCGCGGATATGTTGACGAAGTTATTTTACCTCGGGAGAGCCGCCCCAAAATAATCAGTGTCCTAGAGCTTCTCTCTACCAAACGGGAGACCAGGCCACCCAAGAAGCATGGTAATATTCCTTTATGAAGAGGTTTAAGCAAAAGATTAATTGAAAAGCAAAAAAGGAACGATAGCTGCCATTGCCGCTGTAGCTGACTATATGGAAGAGGAAGAAAAGGCTCTGAGGCTGGCGATGCCCCAGCGAAAGCCAGTAGCGGTTTCAAGTCTATGGCACATTGCTGGGCGTGAGGAGATAATGCGGATGCGAATGCTTTGGCAACGAAGAATTGTTCCTAAATGACAGCGTTTAGCTGTCACCCTTAGCGGTAGCGAAGGGTCTTGAGGGTTCTTCGCCTTACTCGGAATGGCAGAGAAAGGAGTAATTTATGAGTAAAATAGGAGAGGGCCCAATTTCGGCCAAAGATTTAACTACGGATAAGGTGAAGACGAGGCCGAAATCTAAAAACCAGGTCAAAATTTGTGACACTACCTTTCGTGATGCGCATCAATCCACAGTGGCTACGAGGATGCGAACTGAGGATATGGAGTGGATGGCCTCTGACATGGATAAATGCGGCTTCTATTCCATGGAGGTTTGGGGTGGAGCAACATTTGACGTCCCCCACCGTTTTTTGGGCGAAGACCCCTGGGACAGACCCCGCAAATTAAAGAAACTCATGCCCAACACCCCGCTGCAGATGCTTCTAAGGGGGCAGAATTTAGTCGCTTATCGAAACCACCCTGATGATTTGGTCGATGTCTTTGTTAAACAGGCTGCCGAGGTCGGCATTGACATTTTCCGTGTTTTCGATGCTGTGAATGATGAGCGCAATCACGAACGCGCCGCTAAAGCGATTAAGAAGTGTGGCAAGCATTATCAGGGAGCCATATGTTTTTCGCTCACTCAGCCAAGGATGGGTGGGCCGGTCTATAATCTGGAATACTATATTAAGAAAGCCCTCATTCTTCGAGACATGGGTGCCGATTCTATTTGTGTTAAGGACCAAGCTGGGCTTATTTCCCCTTATGATGCCTATGAACTGATCAAGGCCCTTAAGGAAAACTTAAGAGTTCCTGTTGAGCTCCACACCCACTATACCAGTGGTCAGGCTTCTATGTCTGTGCTGAAGGCTATTGAGGCTGGAGTTGACATTGTTGATACCGCTTTATCTCCCTTTGCATTGCGTTCCTCAGAGCCACCTATTGAGCCCTTAGTAGTTGCTCTATATGGGACAGATAGAGATACGGGACTGGATATTGAACAACTATTTAAGTGCGGACAGATGCTTGAGCAAATCGCCCCTAAATATAGGGACTTTCTCGATACCTCAAGGATGTCGGTTATTGATACAGGTGTGCTCATTCACCAAATCCCCGGGGGCATGACCACGAACCTGGTGGCGCAGCTAAAGCAAGCCAATTCCCTGGATAGGCTGGATGATGTGCGAGCGGAAACTGCCAAGACCAGAGCAGAGCTTGGTTACCCACCTTTAGTTACACCTACGAGTCAGATTGTAGGTGTCCAGGCAGTGCAAAATGTCTTGATAGGACGCTATAAAATGATTCCCAAAGAAACGAAGGATTATTGCTGGGGGCTCTATGGCAGGCCGCCGGCGCCAATTGATAAAAAAATCCAGAGGATGGTTCTCAAAGGCTATGACAGAGGTGAAGAGCCAATTGATTGCCGTGCTGCTGATATGCTGGTGCCGGAACTGGAAAAAGCCAAGAAAGACTCCAAGGAATTTGCCAGAAATACTCAGGATGTGCTTACCTATGCTCTTTATCCTACTACCGGCTCTCGCTTCTTAAAATATAAATATGGCATAGATGAAACTATTCCTGATGATTGGAAGCCTCCCCACGCTCCCAAGACTCTTGAGGATGTGAAGAAGGAAGATGAACTTATCGCCAAAGCCAAAGCTGGCAAGCTGGTGGAGAAATCGGAGAAAGTGGTTCCCGCAAAGGGTCCCGGTGTAAGGACATTCAATGTTTTCGTGGAAGATGAGTATTATGAAGTGGATGTTGAGGCCGTGGGGGGGTCTCCGACTATTACCGGTTCCCCACGTGTAAGTGCTGTTAGCGCTCCTCTCCCATCCGCAGCTATAAAAGCACCCCCAAAGGCGGAGGAAAAGAAAGCACCACCTGCCGTAGTTGCTGAAGGAACGAAGGTGCTTGCGCCTATGCCAGGTATGATCATCCGTTATTTGGTTAATGTAGAGGATAAAGTAAAGGCTGGGGATCCACTGCTTATCCTGGAAGCAATGAAGATGCAAAATACCATTTCCGCCCCCATTGGTGGAGTAGTTAAGGCAATCAACTTCGGTCCTGGGGATCCGGTAAACAAGGATGATATCTTAGCTATTATTGCTTGAATTTCTCCTTATACCCGCCTTGTATTTGAAGGGTCAATATAAAGGAATAACAAGGAGGTAAGTGCAATGCGCAGCAAGGTTTCCATAATTGGTGCGGGAAATGTGGGTGCAACTTGCGCCTTCAGGATTGCTGAAAGGGCGTATGCGGATGTCGTGCTGGTAGACATAATTGAAGGGCTTCCTCAGGGCAAGGGGTTGGATATGCTGGAGGCCACCCCCATAATCGATTCGGACGCTAAGATCCTTGGAACTAATGACTATGAAGAAACTGCAAATTCAGATATTGTCGTCATCACCTCGGGGGTACCACGTAAACCGGGGATGAGCCGGGATGACCTGGTGCTAACCAACATGAAAATAGTCCAGGAAGTTATCGAGGAAGTTGTTCACTATTCACCCAACTGCGTAATTATCATGGTGGCTAATCCTTTGGATGCCATGACCCAGTTGGCTCTTCATATAAGTAAATTTCCTCGGAATAGAGTATTCGGGCAATCTGGTATCCTAGACAGCGCCAGGTTTCGGACTTTCATAGCTCAAGAACTCGATGTCTCAGTGAAGGATGTGTCCACCTGCGTTTTAGGTGGGCATGGCGATACGATGGTGCCAGTTACCAGACTTTGCACCGTTGGTGGTGTTCCCCTTACCGAACTTCTGCCTAAAGACAAGATTGATGGTCTGGTGAAGCGCACAGTTAATGGTGGAGGTGAAATAGTAAGCTTGCTTAAAACGGGCAGTGCCTTTTATGCCCCAGGTGCAGCTACAGCTCAAATGGTTGATGCCATAATCATGGACAAAAAAGAGATATTGTCTTGCGCTGCCTATCTGGAGGGGGAATATGGCATCGATGGGGTGGTTGTAGGGGTTCCGGTAAAATTGGGCAAAAACGGCATTGAGCAGATAATAGGGCTCAGGTTGACGCCTGAGGAAGATGCTGAATTGAAGAAATCAGCCTATGCAGTGCGAGAGCTAGTCAAAATCATGAACTTATGATGAATGGTAGGTGCAATGAGAGAAATTCAGGCTGGTGAAGTAACGAACGCCGTGGCTCGTTTGTTTGAGCGTTCCTGCCATTATCTGCCTGAGGATGTAGTGACTGCCCTCAAGCAAGCAAGGGAGAAAGAAAAATCGCCTGTTTGCCGCGATGTGCTGGGTAGAATCCTGGAAAATGCAGAAATTGCGGGCAAGGAGCAAATTCCTCTTTGCCAGGACACTGGTGCCGCTGTAGTCATGCTGGAGCTAGGCCAGGAGGTTCACATAACCGATGGCGACTTTTATACAGCGATTAACGAAGGAGTACGCCAGGGGTATGATAATGGTTATTTGCGCAAATCGCTAGTGAGCCAGCCTTGTTTTGGCAGGGTTAATACCAAAGATAATACACCAGCTATGATTCATACCGATATAGTCCCTGGAGACAGGCTGAGAATCAGAATCTTGCCCAAAGGTGGTGGCTCAGAAAATTGTTCTCGCCTGATTGTTCTGACTCCAGCTAGGGGACGCCAGGGGGTGATAGATTTTGTCGTCAACCTTGTTGACGAGGTTGGTGGCAATCCTTGCCCACCGGTTATTATTGGTGTTGGTATAGGCGGGACAACGGACAAGACCATGTTTATGGCCAAGAAAGCGTTGTTGCGCAAAGTTGGCGAACCAAGCCCTTACCCCGAGGTTGCCGATTTAGAAAGGGAAATTCTAGAAAAAGTTAATAATTTGGGCATCGGGGCTATGGGATACGGTGGTACAGTTACCGCCTTAGCAGTTCATGTAGAAACCTTCCCTTGCCATATTGCCAGCATGCCAGTGGCAGTCAACATGCAATGTTGGTGTTCTCGCCATGAGGAAGCAACTCTGTGATTGAAGCAAGAGAGTGATAAGAAAATGTCTGTGACCATTTCGCCCAAAAGGCTGGGAAGTGAGTTTGTAAGGAAAATTAAGGAGATTAGCGGGCAAAACCTTCAGGTGTGTTACCAATGTGGTATGTGCTCCGGAAATTGCCCCATGGTTTCCAGTATGGATCTTCCCCCTCGCCAGATTATTGAGCTGGCACGATTAGGGTTGGAAGAGGAGATTGCCAATTCCAAAACTGTTTGGACTTGTGCCTCTTGCCTTACCTGTACTGTCAATTGCCCTAGAGGATTTGACCTCTCTAAGATAATGGAGGCAATAAGGCTTCTCACCTTGAGGAAGAATGTCGACCACATAAGGCCCGAGGAAATTTCGCCGGAAGAACGCCGCGAACTTCCTCAAATAGCTATGGTTAGTGGCTTGAGGAAGTTTACAGGCTAAAGAAAGAAAGGGATGAGCTTAGCTTATTATCCCGGATGTACCTTGAAAACTAAGGCCAGGAATCTGGAAGACCCTGCCATTGCTTCCATGGAGGTTTTGGGGGTTAAGTTAGAGGAAATTACGCGATGGAACTGCTGCGGTGCAGTTTATTCCTTAGCCGATGATGATTTGATCCATCAGGTAGCACCTGTTCGCAATCTCATTCGGGTGAAGGAACAAGGGAAAAGTGAGGTGGTTACTTTGTGTTCTTTTTGCCTTAATACTCTGAAGAGGGCTAACCTTTTAATGAAGGAGGATGCTGAAAAAAGAAATACTCTCAATAGCTTTATGGATGAAGAGATAGATTATAGTGGGGAGGTAAAAGTAGTTCATCTTTTAGAAGTATTGAGAGATGAAATAGGATGGGAAGCTCTTGCGCAGAAGGTGAAACTCCCTCTTCAGGGATTAAAAATAGCTCCTTATTATGGGTGTACCCTGCTTCGCCCCAGGGAAGTGGCTATAGATAGTGTGGAGAAACCCAGTATATTGCAAAAGCTCCTCGAAGCTTTAGGAGCTACTCCCGTAGATTTCCCTCATGCTACTACGTGCTGTGGGTCTTATCAGATAGTAAGCAATCCCAACAATATTTCTGAATATGCTTGGGATATCTTAAGCTCAGCATTGAGCCGTGGAGCGGAAGCTTTAGTTCTCACCTGCCCTTTATGCGACTTTAATTTGGGCCAGGGGCAGAAGGAATTGATGAAAAAACATAACGAATTTAAGGGGATGCCGTTATATTATTTCACTCAACTTCTGGCTCTTGCCTTAGGGCTTGATCCTGCGCTGTGTCGATTTGAACTAAATTATGGTGAACCTGAATCACTTCTGCGGGTAAAGAACTTGCTTCCTTGAGGAGGAAGCTTTTAACCGACTGGAGGTTTAAAAATGAGTGCCATAGAGAAAAATAAAAATCCCGTAGAAACAGTTGTTAAGGAGGAAAGAGCAGCATCAGAAGTTAAGCTGATTCCTGTATATGTCATGGGGAAGCGCTACGAAGTTCCCGAGGGGCTTACTATTATGAAAGCCATGGAGTATGCCGGCTATAAGTTCATTCGAGGTTGTGGATGTCGGGGTGGAACTTGTGGCGCTTGCGGTACGGTTTATCGCAGGCCTAACGATTACAAGTTGCAGGTAGCACTTGCCTGCCAGAAGGCAGTCGA
>Ga0114922_10002914_pt1 | contig 15984 bp, 12 predicted proteins | sample AartaG_FD_100975 | JGI IMG/M metagenome (GOLD analysis project Ga0114922, IMG submission 100975) | Deep subsurface microbial communities from Aarhus Bay to uncover new lineages of life (NeLLi) - Aarhus_00045 metaG | ecosystem: Environmental > Aquatic > Marine > Oceanic > Sediment | place...
CCACCGCATCTCTGGGGCTGGCTCTGCGCGCAGCGGGGCACGGCCTGAGCACGGTCATCGTCCAGTTCATCAAAAGCAGAGAGTGCGGGGAACACCGCGCCCTGGCGAGGCTGAGTCCCCTCATCCAGGTGCTGGTGTCCGGCAACGGCTTCGTGATGGATGAGCCGAAGCAGGCGGACCTGGGCTGCGCGTCATCAGCGTTGCAGGCGGCCAGGGCCGTGATGGACGGCCACGCCTGCGACCTGCTCGTGCTCGACGAGGTGAACTGCGCGATGGCCTGCGGGCTGGTGGGACTGCGCGAGGTGCTCGAACTCATCGCCGCCCGGCCGCCCGAGATGGAGCTGGTCCTCACCGGCCGCGGCGCTCTGCCTGAGGTCATCGCAAAGGCCGACCTGGTCACCGAGATGAAGGCGGTCAAGCACCCCTTCGAGCAGGGACAGCGCGCGCGGCTGGGCATCGAATACTGAGCGCGCCTGCATCGCATACCAGGCGACCTACGAAAGCCTGGCCGGCCTCGGCACCCTCTGTCGAGGGACCCGAAGCCGACCCGTCGTGCCTTGCCGGGTACGCTCAGAATCCCATAGCGTAGGCAACGAGCCCGATTGCTATGCCTATGAGCAAGTCGATTGCGTTGACCACCGCGAAGTCCTTCACGGAGTAGGCCAGCAGTGGCAACCCGCCGTGACCGTCCTGCACGATGGAACTGGTCAGCAGCACGCTGAAGGGGATCAAGCCCTTCGCATACAGCGTGACGAAGAAGAGATGCGGCCCGGATTCGGGAATGACGCCAAGCAGGCCGCCCGCTAGCAGCATCAGCAGGGGCCTTGCGCCAACCAACTGAGCCAGATTCAGGTACTGCTCGCCCAGGGCGATTAGCAGCAGAACGCCGAAAGTCCAGCCGAAGATTCTCGGCACGTGCTTGATCACTACGTGCTGCCAGAGGTGCTCCTCCAGGAAGTGATCGGGAACCGTGCACACTATGAACAACCCGATGGCTGAGGTGAACAGCAGCGTTGCTCGGATCCAGTTCCACTCAGACGGCCCCAACTCCCCAAGGGCAAACGCGCCCACCAGCAGGGCCATCGCGGCCATCAAGGTCCCCCGGGCGAGGCTGCACTCCCGCCACTGGTGCACGATCTCCCCTGACGGGTAGCAGTCACAGACCTCGGGATGCAGCTCGTAGCCCCGACGCGCACGCACGGTTTCTCGCCCGCCTCGTCGCAGCGACCAGTCAACCAGGAGGCCGGCGACAAGCGAGGCCGCCACCAGCACACCGGTCAAGACGGCGAAGGTGCGGGGGATCATGGCCAGCATCACAAAGGCCTCATCGCCGCTGGTGGCCATCATCGTGGCGACGAGCGCGCCGATGGAGACGATGCCGTGCTCGTAGAGGCTCACCATCACGAACGCGCCGAGGCAGCCCGGGGTCGCTCCCAGCAGCACGGCCAGCAGATACTGCCTCCACCCCCCCCGGCGCAGGCCATGCGACCAGATGCCACGCGTGAGCACGTTGAGATACTCGATCAACAGCATCATCATGAAGACGAATGCTGTGATCATCAGCGCATCCTTGAATACGCCGATCACTGCATTCATGGTCGCCCATCAGACCGAGCGGGCATTCAGACTACCCGTCACCGCGCCAAGGGGGTCGTGCGCCTCATCGCGCTGCACTCTCAGCGGGCAAAGGGCCGCGGAGGCGCATGGCACATATCCCTCATCTACCCATCCCGCCCAGGCGGGATTGCGCTCCGGTCGCTTTGCCCGGCGGCGAGTATCTTCTGCGCGTAGCGACGGACCGGCAGTCGCGCATCGTCGGCGTAGCGTCGAGCAATCTCCACGCCCTGCTCATCGCCCAAGTGGGTCAGAGCCTCCGCCCCCACCAGCTCGAGCTTCCAACCGGCGGCCATGCGCACCTTCCCCTTCTCGGGCCAGTGCTTCTCATCCCGGCGCACGCGCTCGAGGAAGTCCTTGATGGGCCCCGCCGCTTTCGCATCGCCCTGCCGCGCCAGGCCTCGGAGCGCGTGGAGCCAGTGGTTGGGCATGTCCATCTCGACATCCAGCACGTCAATGAGCGCATCCGTCACCCCATCGCCGCCCATGTAGCTCAGGCAGACCATGGCGCTGAACCAACGCGGCTGGGTGTACCGCCCCGGCGGCGCAGCCACATCGCGTTCGAGCAGCATCGCCATCAGCGTCTCGCGCGCGGACTCCTGCCGGTGTGCGCCCAGGACCAGGGCCGCCCAGCGGGCAGTATCACTGTCCTCAGACTCGAGGGCGCGCTCCAGGGCCTCGAAGGCGGCGTCACCGTGGCAGTAGAGTCCGTACATCGCAGGGGCCACCCGCTCGCCGGTCAGCTCCCGCACCAGCTCGTCCGGCGGCCGCACCCCCCGGCGCGTCTCTGCGGCGCCCTCGGCGATCTCCTCCTGCGTCAACACTCCGCTCTTCACTAGCCCGGCCTGAAGCTCTTCGACGGAGATCTGTCGGGGTGTGACCCCGTCCCGGACGGCCAGCGCGGCGGCGATGCCCGCGGCCTCGCCGATACGGTGCATATCCTTCTGCATCCGCAGGCAGCACTGCGCGGCCAGGGTCATAGATATGCAGCGGCCGGCGACCAACAGGCCCTCGATACCGCTGACCAGGAGCGAACGGTACGGCACATCGCAGGTGAGCTGCGTCTGCCGGTTGCCCGTTACGTCCGCGAGGACCTGCACCTGATAGGTGTCGCTTGCGTAGTCGAGGGCATGATCGTCGTAGTGCGCGCTGCACTTGCCGACGGTGTCCGGGAAGCACTGCTGCAAGAACATATCGTCCAGGGTGAGCGTGTAGTCGCCGACCGCCTGACGGCTCTGCCGAAGGCCCAGGATCGGGGAGCAGTAGTGCAGGCGGTTCCCTTCATCGTACGGTGCCCGCCACATATGCTCGCGGCCCTCCACGAAGCCCCGGGTGTAGTCCCACGGATCGGTGGGGTCAACCCAGCCGGCGTCGTAGTTGGAGTGGTCCACGTCCCACTGGTCTCTGCTGACCCCGGGCACCAGCGAATAGGGCATGCTCAGGCCGTCCCCCTCGCGCCCCATCGCGAACCCGGCCCCGGCCAGGGCAGCGAGATCGGCGTCTCCGGTCGCGTCAATGCACACCTCACAGAGGACCCCAACGCGGCCCGGCTCTCCGTCCACGATGACGCCTGTCACCCGGCCATCGTCCGTGACCACACCCGTCACGCAAGTGCGCAGCCAGACCTCCACGCCCGCCTCCTGCGCCATCTGGTGCAGCACCAGCTTGCGCGCATCCGGATGAAAGCCCCTGGTGCTGCGCGATATGCGCTGGTTCATCTGCTCCGTGCGCGCGTCCACCTCGTCCTGCAACCCGCCACTCACACCGAGGTAGTAGTAATGGACGCCCCCGCCGGTCATGACGCCCCCCAGCAGCGGAGCGGCCTCCATCAGAATCACCTGCGCGCCCTGTCGCCCGGCGGCGATGGCGGCCAGGGACCCGGCCGGCCCGCCGCCGGCGATCACCACGTCCGTCTCAGCGGCGACCGGAATCTGCTCGGCCCCGACCCCGACGGTCGCATGCTCTCCTTCGCCAAGCGTCTCTCGTACCTCGTAAGCGCTGCTCATGCTCTTATGCCTCCAGTAGCTCGCACGCAATTGCGCCGGCCGCCTCGCCGATCCGCACGGCACTACTCGCCTGGTAGCACTCCACGGCGCTTACCTCGCCGAGGTCCGCCGCCGGCGAGGCCAGCACGAGGCTCTCCGTGCCCTCAGGCAGAAAAGCGCCTCGCTTGACCGCGACCGTCCCGCTCTCGGTCGCCAGCTCGGTCGCCGCAGTCTCGTCGTCCCTGCCGAGGATGACCTCGGAGCGCGGCAGAATCGCCTCGTGCGCCACCATGACCAGGCTGGCATTCTCGAAGGCCTCAACCCGCTCCCGCAGGCGCGCTGTCGCCTCGATCATTGCGGCGCGACCCTCCAACTCGAACTGCGCCGGGTCCGCGCTGTCCAGGTCCAGGTGTGCCTCAAGTATGACATCGCCGGGCCAGACGCCGGGCCACGCTCGCACCTTCCCGCCGGCGATGGGCAGGTCTTCGCCCACCTCCAGCTCCGTGTCGGCGTCAGACTTCGCGTTGATGATGAGCGCCCGCCGCATCGGCAACTCATCGGTCTCCCGCGGCACGGCCCTGACCCCGGCTTCCACCGCTGGCACCGCCTTGCGAGTGCCATCCACGATCACCCGCGCGCGGGCGGCCATCGTCCCCCACTTCCCGCTCAGGACCGCCTGACCATCCTCCCTGGGATGGCACCAGACCTGGAGCAGCAGCTTGACTCCTGCCTCGACGGTCAGCCGATCCAGGAGTACTTGCGTCGCCACCGGGTCCATCGCCCCCGCTTGCAGCGCATCAACCGCCGCCAGACCCTCCGCTATCTCCTGCATCAGCGGCGAAGTAGCCAAGCGCTCGTCGTCTCCCGGCCACAACGACAGCGCCGAGGAGACCTCGTGCCCCAGCCCCGTCCGCTCGCCTGCCAGCAGCACCTGATGGCCGGCACGGGCCAGAGCCACCCCCGCCGCCCAGCCACTGAGCCCGCCTCCGACCACCAGCGCGTCGTAACTCCCCAGGTCCGTCACGCTGCCTTCGGGCCGATTGATGGCAGTCACCGGCGCACCTCCTTGAGCCTGTCAAGAGCACGCGACACTTGTTACTTCGGCTTAACGCGCAAAAGGCCTCCTCGGGCAAGGCAATACTCGAAGCGGACGCCACGGAGGCCGGGGACAGTCACCCGGTTCCTCTATCGGGGCCGCCCTGTACACTGGGCCGCGCTTCGGCCCGGAGTCGACTCGCGAGCCCCCCCAAGTACGTGACTCTCCCCACCCCCTGAAGGGCATGCGGCCCTTCGCGCGGAATACTGCCCCGCACCATCTCTACCGCAACAGGAAAGGTGAGGAGCGAGCCATGGAGTACCTGCAACTTCCCCAGAGCAGGGCTTGCCCTGCGCGCCGGAGCGCAAGCGCTCCTCTGCGGGAAGAACGAAAGGTGAGGAGTAAGCCATGGAGTATGTGCAGCTAGGAAGAGCCGGAGTGCGCGTGTCGCGATTATGCCTGGGCACGATGAACTTCGGAGGGCGCGCCGACGATGAGACCTCGATCGCGATCACCAACGAGGCGCTGGACGCGGGCATCAACTTCATTGACACCGCCGACTGTTACGGACGCGCGGAGGAGATCGTGGGGAAGGCGCTCGCAGAGAACGGTCGCCGCGACGAGCTGGTGTTGGCGACCAAGGCGGTGGCGCCGATGGGCGACGGGCCGAACGACCACGGCGCCAGCCGCTACCACCTCACACGGGCCTGCGAGGCAAGCCTCAAGCGCCTGCAAACCGACCGCATTGACCTGTACTACCTGCATATCGTGGACCTGACCACGCCGATGGACGAGATACTCGACACCCTCGACAGGCTGGTGACGCAGGGCAAGATCCTCTACGTGGGCACCTCCAAGTGGCCGCCGACGCTCATCATGGAGGGGCTGGCGCTGGCCGACGCCCACGGCCTGCCGCGCTTCGTCGCCGAGCAGCCGCCGTACCAGATGCTGGACCGCGGCATCGAGAACGAACTCGTCTGGATGTGTATGCGCCAGGGCATCGGCATCTGCTCCTGGGGCCCGCTGGCCTACGGCCTCCTGTCCGGGCGCTACCGCAAGGGCGAGCCGCCGTACGAGGGAGGCAGGTGGCAGAACGCCGATCCTGACACGAACAGCCGCTACACGCACGCCGCCCTGGATGCCGTGGAGGAGTACCTGAAGCTCGCCGAGGCGCGCGGCGTGCCGCTGGCGGAGTTCGCCCACGCCTGGCTGCTCACACGTCCGGGCCTGACCTCGGCGATCGTCGGCCCGCGCACGGTTGAGCACCTCCAGTCCGCGCTCAAGTCAACCGAGCTGGAGCTGACCGAGGAGGAGTTGGCAAAGGTGGATGAGATCGTGCCGCCGGGCCAGTTCGTCAGCGACTTCTATGACGGTAACGTCTACAAGAGGATGCGCGAGGCGATTCACACGCCCGAGCTGGTGCGCAAGCCGTAGGGCCTCCCGGTCAGATCCGGAGGCAGTTGTCGTGTGCATAGGGCCGATCTTGCAAGGAGGGCGGACCACGATGTTTCACGTCAACTGGAAGGACATCGAGCCCTGGCCGGGCTACCGCAACACCTGCTTCGAGCGGGACCTGTTCGCGAAGATGCTCCCGAGCGATGAGGAAGCGAAGCGCTTCCAGGAGTATCTGAGCTGGGCCAAGGTGTTCACCATCGCCCCGGGCAAAACGATGCTGAGGCATCAGTGCAACCACGGGGTCTTCGTCTACGTGCTCGACGGCAAGGGCAAAGCCGAGGCGGGCGGCGTGACCAAGGACTTCAGGCCGCGCGACAGCTTCCAGGTACCCGCCGACATCCCGCACGCGTTCATCAACGAAGATGACACGCAGGCGGTGACACTGCTTTGCCTGGGATGGCTCTGCACGCGCAAGGGCCAGCAGCCGCAGGTCAAGGACGTGTCTGAGGGCGAGGGTGCAACGCTCGGCGACCTCCCCGTGTACAACTGGTTCGACGACGCCGAGTTTGCCCTCGGCCACGACGGGACTCTCTGGTGGACCGGCTGGACGCACATGCTGGGTGAGACGCCGGAGGAGAGGATGTTCAAGGGGCACATGATGTGCACGACACCGGTAGGCGTCGCGCTCGACCCTCACGCTCATCACACGGGCGAGATCTACTTCATCGAGCACGGCGAGGGCATAATGCGCGTCGGGGACGAGGAGCAGCCCGTACGCGAGGGCAGCATTATCCTCATCCCCGCCGACGAGGTCCACGCCATCAAGAGCACGCTCGAAGACCAGCAGATGAACATCCTCATCATCGCCACGTACTCGGAGGCCCTTCCCTTCGGCTCCGACAAGGAGAACGTCGTTCTCTCGGCGGTGAAGGAAGGGACCTTCTCGAAGGACTGAGGTCGGGCCGGGCGTGCAGCCGACGCTTCACGCGGAAGGTGACACTCAATGATGGCACACGTGCTGCCGAGGATTGCCTTGTTCTCCGGGGTGTTCAAGACGACCCCCCTCCCGGACCTCATTGCCCGGGCGGCTGAGGCCGGGTTCGGGGGCGTCGAGGTGTTGACGGGCTGGGGCGCCCAGCACCTGGAGCACGACACGCCCCTGGCGGAACTGCGCCCGGCGGTGGCGGCGTGCGAGCGGCACAACATGCAGATCTGCGGCCTGTACCCGAACCTTGACTATCGCGACGACGAAGCCGGGCGGCGCGCCATCGCCGACCGCTTGGCGGGATTCTGCAAGCACGCGAACGCCCTGGGCGCTCCCTTCGTGAAGGTCCCCGCCGGGCCGATGCGCGAGGAGCTTCCCATCGAGGACAACTGCCAGCTAGCCGCCGAGTGGATCCAGCCGCTGGCGGACCGTGCGGCAGAGTTCGACCTTTCGGTGGTGATCGAGATCCACCCGAACTCCGCCGTCGAGACCGTCGAGCGCACGGTGCGGGTCGCCGAGCTGGTGGAGCGCGAGAACTTCGGTGTGATGCACGACGCTGGGAACCTGTGCTACGCTGGCCTCGACTTCGGCGCCGAGAGTGTGCGTGCCGTCGCCCCCTGGCTGAAGCACGTGCACATCAAGGACATGAGGCCGCCGGAGTCGGGGGAGGATGCTGAGGGGAAGAAGATGCTGCCCACGCAGTTCGGAGAGGGCATCGTGGACCATGTCCCGGCGTTCCGCGCGCTGATCGAGATCGGCTACGCGGGCTTCATGACGTGCGAGTCTATGGCCAACCCCGACTCGTGGGAGTGGGCCGCCGCCGAGCACCGCGCGGTCACCGCCGCCCTCGAGGAGGCCGCACGGTAGCCAGACCGTCAGTCCAGCAGCCGCGCGTTGTGCTCCCGGGCCCGTGCACATAGCCTCCGTGTGCGACCGTGCTTCTGAGCGGCGACGCCGTGGGGTACTTACTGCGCTCCGAGCGCCTCTTCGAGATTACTGGCCCACGTCCGAGCGAGTCCGCGAGGCGTGGTGTTGTTAAGGCGAGCGGCTTGCTCGCCGCAAGCGGCGATCTGTGTGTCGTCAACGATGACCGCCCATTGGCCGCCGGGAAGGAGCCTAGCCCGGACCTCGACCGGCCTCCTGTCTGGGCCGAGTTCGCGGTCTAGTGCGCGAACCGCGGCGTCCGCTCGCTCCCGAGCTGACAGGCCGCCGAGGGCTCCGTGGAACTGCATGACCCGGTGCTGCCCGATCCAGACGCTGGCGGTGCCCTGCTCACTGGCGAGATAGTACCGCACGGGCGGCCAGTAGCTCTCCCCAGCGTACGCCGTGGGATTCGTCCGCGCCCCCAGTATCACGGCCCTCCAGCCGTAGTAGATCCTGAAGGCCACGATGAACGCCGAACCGATCACTAGTATCCGCCACGACCACCAGCAGATCCCACGCCGCTGCACCGCCATCCGTCTTCCCTCCCAGGCGAAGGCGTCCTGTTCTGCCGCTCTGACCTTGGATGCCCATGTTGCTCGTACTCAGAAAGGAGGTCGGGGCGCCTATCCCTAACGCGCGCATCGGACAGACCGCTCATCATCCTCCCGCCGCCCAGCACCCGCCGCCGGCTCTGACGGGGCTGCCGTCCTTGAAGAACTCCGCCGAGTGAACGCAGCCCGCGATGCCCTTCACCACCTCCACCTCGTGCCCCATCGCGCGCAGGCCGGCCACCACACCCGACGGGACATTGCCCGTCACGTTCACCGGCTCGGCCATCTCCGCATGCATACGCGGAGCCTCGTGGGCCTCCAGGGAACTCGCGCCGCCGTCCACGAAGCACTGCGCCACCCGCGCCATCACGCTGACGATCTTCCGTCCGCCGGGCAGGCCGGTGCCGATGAATCGCTCGGGCGTCTCGATGAGCATAGTGCCCGCGTTGTTCAGCGGCCGCTTGCCGGGCGCCACAGAGTTCATCCGCCCCGGCCGCGGGTCGAAGCGGCACATCCCGTGGCTCAGGATCAGCCCCGTCTCGCCCGCTACGAAGCACGCGCCGAAGCCCATCCCCTGAGTGATGGTCGCGCTCACCACGTTGCCCTCCGGGTCCGCGGTCGCCAGATGCAAGGTCCCGTGCGCGAGGCTGCTCCCGAACCGCGCCGGCAGCGTGTCCACCCACTCAGGGTACTGATGGATGCGCTCGACCCGGCCCGCCGCGTAGTCCTTCGAGAGCAGGCGCTCGACCGGCACCTCCGCGAAGTCGGGGTCCGTCAGGTAGGTCAGCCGGTCGCGCCAGGCCAGCTTGAGCACCTCCGCCAGCGTGTGCCAGTACTGGACGCTGCCCTCGTCCGGCACATCGAAGCGCTCGAGCATGTTCAGTATCTGGAGCGTGGTCAGCGTCCCGTTGGGCAGGATCACGCCGTGCACGTCGGCGTCGCGGTAGGTAACGGTCAGCGGGTCGGTGACGCGCACCTCGTAGCCGGCGAGGTCCTCACAGGTCAGTATCCCGCCGCTCTGCTGGACGAAGTCGGCGATCTCCCGCGCCAGCTCGCCCTCGTAGATGTCGCGCCAGCCGGCCTCGGCGATGCGCGCCAGGGTCCGGTCCATCCCCGGCCGATGCCAGACGTCCTCAGGCTCAGGCAGCTCGCCGTCCTTGAGCAGGTGCGCGGCGGTCGCGGGGAACTTGCGGATGGCTTCCTCCAGGCCCTTGATGGCGCCGGCGGTCGGCCCGTAGGGGAAGCCATCCGCCACCAGCCGCTGCGAGGGCGCAACGATGTCCTCCCACTTGAGCCTTCCCCACCTCTCCCAGAGGGTCCCGATCCCTGCGCCCATTCCCGGCACCCCGACCGCCAGCGGCCCGTGGACGTTGGCGTGATCCTTCACCGAGCAGTTGTACTCGGAGGAGTTCAGGTCCCTGGGCTCGCCCGACGCCGGCAGTATCTCGTACATATCCTCGCTGGCCGCGGCCGGCGCGGTTGAGTTCGCGTCCACGGACAGGATTCTGCCCGTGGCGCCCTCGCGCACCATCGCGCACAGGACGTAGCCCGTAACGCCCGTCGAGGCCGGCATCAGCATGCACGAGGCCAGCGCCGAGGCGGCCGCCGCGTCGAAGGCGTTGCCGCCCTGCTCGAGCATCCGCGCCCCGATGCGCGCGGCTTCCTCCGGCTGCGCCGCGATCGCGCCCTTGCTGGATACGACCTCTTTCCCCTCAGTCATCGCTTGTCGTCTCCGTCTTCAACTGGCCGCGCACCACAACGCCGGTCACGGATAGGGTATCTCCTCCGTGCCTGCGACCTCGTAGCAGTCTATCTCGTCATTCCACTGCAACCTGACGGCCGCCACGAACTCCGACTGCGGCGGTCCCACCCAGACGGTCACGGACTTCCAGTCGGAGGAGTGCTCGACCACCTTGGCCACCCAGTCCGGCGTGTCCATCAGGGCCGCCTCCTTCGCGACCTCCTCCCCCGGCTGGTAGATGTCCGGTACGTCCTCCTCACCGCTGGGCTCCGCCTCAGTCTGCGGCGCACCGAGTTCCACGTCCTCCGGAAAGACCTGCGCTGGCTCGCTCGGTTCGACCTCGGGCGTCGCGCTCCAGAAGTACAGTGCAGGAACCAGGCCCAACAGCATCAGCACGACCACCAGCACCACCAGCACGCACCCGCACGCCAGACATCCCCCGATCCACAGCCACGGCGACCGGCCCTTGGGCGGCGCATACTGCCCCGGCGGCGGTCCGTAGGATTCTGCTCCCATCGGTCCTTCCTCCCTTGCTAGCTCTGCCCCAGACGCAGCTTCGTCGCCGTCTCGCCGCCGTTGATGACATACAGCAGCGGCATGGGCCGGTCCCAGTCCTCGATGAACTCCGGCCGCGCCTGCCACGGCGTCGCGCTCAGCACGTTCGCCAGGTCCATCCAGAACTCAAGGCGCTTGGGCGTCAGCCCCCATGTCATATGAAAGTGGTTGGCCGGTGCGAACTGCTTGTACTCCACCATCGTCGCGTACTCCGGCACCACGAAGGTGTGCGGCCAGGTGTCCGTGGAGGTCTTGCACACCGCCTCCGCCAGCTTCTCCGGCAGCTCCACGCTCTGCGCCTCGTCCCAGATGAGCGAGAAGGTGTTGGTCAGCGCGCTGTATGCCATCCGCCCGGCAATGCCCTCGATCCCCCCGGGCGAGACGTAGAACACCGAGTTCCCGCCACCGGGGAAGTAGCCCGGGTCCGCCAGCGGCATGGACACGTTCGACATCATCTCCTCTATGCTTGCGCCGGGCATCGCCGCCCAGTCGAAGGACGCGCTGCCCGCGTCGTCCCCGTCCACAAAGCCGCGCTCGCGCCAGACCGCCTCCGGCTCAACATCGCCGAGACCAAGTCCGTCTGCCAGCCGCTCGATCTCCCACGGCTCCCAGACCTTACGGAAGTCCATGAACAGCGGGGGATTGCCGCCCGTCAGCCAGGTGAACGCCAGCATCGTCAGCAGCCCCTGCACATCCGCCTCGGTAGCGTAGGGGGTCGGCGGCTTGGGGCCGTTGTGATCGAAGGTCGAGTTGAACAGCGACTCCATCGCATCCGCCACCGGCAGCGGAATCCCGCGCAGGTCCGAGCCCCACTCAAGCTGGCTCATGAACCCACCGCCCACCGCGTTCAGGTCCGCCATCACATCGCGCACGATCAGATACATCGCGAGGCTCTGATTGAACCGCTCGCTGTCCGCGTCATCACGCAGCTCGAGCCGCTCGCCCACGTGCTCGTCAACCCATGCGCGCAGCGCCTTCTGCTCCTCGGCGTCATAGCCGCCCTTGTTCAGCATATCCGCCAGCAGCTTCATATCCAGCCGGGCGATCTCCAGGCCCAGGATCTTGCGCGTGGGGATGACGTGCGCCAGCGCCGTCTCCATCCCCATCGAGTCGTGCCCGAAGATCACCACGCGCCGGCCCTGCAAGGCCTGCTTGGTGACCGCGGCGTAGGCCCAGTCCACCAGGTCATCGGCGGTCTGCTCGGTCATCACCGGCTCCATCCCGGTGTCCGGCCAGGTGCCCACGTTGATGTGCACCAGCCGCCCGTACTGCGAGATGGCGCCGCTGGCCGCGTGCACGAACACCACGCCCGGCTTGGGGCCGGAGTTGCCGCAGGTCAGGTTCAGCGGCGTGTCCTCCGGGAACTGCTGGAGCAGCGAGATGAGCGAGAGCTGCGGGAAGGCCCAGGTGTCGGGCACGCACACGAGGATGTTGACGCCCGCGTCCTTGAACTGCCGCGCGACGGTGTCCGCCTGCGGCTCACCATCCACGAGCACGTCGCTCCAGACTACCGGGACCGCGGCGCCGTCCGGCGTCCTCACGTGCTCGGCCAGGATGTCCGCGGCCATCTTGATGATGTTGACCGCGCGCTGGCGCGACTCTTCGTCAATGCGCGGGTCGCCCGTCGCGCACACGCCGATCACGGCGCTCGCTCCCGCCTGGACCTCAGATCCGAGTCTCCTTGCTTGAGCCATCTTTTGTCCTCCCTCTCACCCCAGAGAATGGGGAATGGGCAACAGACAATACGCAACAGCGAACCGCGTCTTCGCCGTCGTCTTCGCATATTCCTGCGCGGACAGAAACGCGCTGGCACGGACACTACCTATCTGGTATACTCGGGCAAACCAAGCACGGCCAGGGAAAGGGATAGAGATGAGGCGCCTCGCCGTCGCTTCTGCTCTGATGTTCCTATCACTCTGCCCGCTTGCGGCCCAGGAGATCGAGAAGCCCTGGGAGGACTGGGAGCCCCCGGTCACGGAGGCACTGGTCCCCAACGCCTTCGATATCTACCTCAAGGCCTTCGACCTGCTCGAGGAGCTGGGCGAGCCCGAACGGGACGCTGATTCTGAGCAGGTGCGGGCCGCGCTAGAGGAGCACGCTCTGACCTTCCGCCTCCTGGAGGAGGCGATGATGGGCGACTGTCTCCTGCCCGCCGTGACCAGCTTAGACCAGCCTCTGCCCCACCTCCGAGGCTTCCGAAGCTCGGCGCGGCTGTTCGTGGCGCGCGCCAACCTCCGCGTTGAGGAGGGCCGCTACGCCGAGGCCGCGCTCGACTGCATCGCCTGCGTGCGCCTGGGCGCGGATGCGGCCCGGGGAGGCCCGCTCATTGCCGGGCTGGTGGGCGTAGCGTGCAAGGCTATCGGGCTGCACGCATTACAGGACATCATCCCCGGGGTGCAGCCCGATGACTGCCGCATCGCCATCGCGGCTCTGCGTGCGGCGGAGGCTGAGCACGTTCCCCTTGCCCAGGTGCTGGAGGCCGAGGCGATCGCTAGCAAGGGCAACATGAAGCAGATGTTCGCCCAACAGACATTGCAGATGGCCGAGAACATCAAGACCTTGGGCGTGGCAGAAGAGGAGATTGCGCGGATGCTGGAAGACTGGCAGCCCGCGCATAGCTGGCACGCGTTCGACAAGTTCTTCGAGGCCGTGATCGAGCAAGCCCACAAGCCCTACTGGGACCGCGATGAAGTGCCCAAGCCCGGCGATCAGCTCGTGGACACCATTGTCCCCGTCTACGCCCGGACCGGCTTCAAGTTCGCGCTCGCGGACGCTCGCCTGCGCCTGGCTCTCGTCCACCTGGCCACGCAGGCCTACCTGCTGGACAAGGGCCTCCCGCCGGCGGACCTGGAGGCCCTCGTCCCCGAGTATCTCGACATGATTCCCGACGACCCATTCGCCGATGCCACGCTGCGGTCGGCCACCAGAGATGGTGACTTCGTCATCTACAGCGTCGGCCCGGACGGCGCGGACGACGGTGGCACTGAGATTGACGGGATACCAGAGCCTGACTCAATGGGCGACATCGTCGTGACCCCCTGACGAGAACTCAGACCAAGCAGAAGGTCGCGACCTCGCAGGCGAGGAACGGTGGCAGAGGCTGATCCCGCCAAGGCGGGCCCGCCACGATCTGAGCGCGAAGCTTCCCCCGAGGTGAGCAACTGTGAACGTCATCGTCATCGTCTCCGACACCTGCCGCCGCGACCGCATCGGCGCGTACGGCTGCGAGTGGATGAATACCCCATCGCTGGACGCGCTCGCGGCCCGCTCGATGCTCTTCGAGCGCTGCTACTGCGGCTCCTTCCCCACCGTGCCCCACCGCGTGGACGCGCTGCTGGGGCGCTTCGGCTTCCCCTTCTACGGCTGGGAGCCGATGCCCGAGCAGTTCACCTCCCTGCCCGAGGTCCTCGAGCCGGCGGGCATCGCCACCCAGATGATCTACGACACGCCCGGCATCACCGGCGCTAACTGCGCCCGCGGCTTCCGTGGCGTGCACTGCAACGCCGGCCAGGCCACGGGCAAGCCCAACCTTATCCGCATCGAAAACGAGATCGAGCTGCCGTGCGACGCAGATCGCATCCGCTCCCCGGAATCAATGCTGGCCCGGCTTCGCGACGCCTCCTGGTGGCGGGATGAGAGCGACACCTTCGCCGCCCGCACCTGCCTGGACGCCTGCCAGTGGCTCGAGGAGAACCAGGGGGCCGATGGCTTCCTGCTCTGGGTAGACACCTTCGACCCGCATGAGCCGTGGCTCTCGCCGCTGTGGTACGCGCGGATGTACTATCCCGACTACGAGGGCCAGGACTTCATCCAGGCGCCCTACGACTACCTCGACGACAAGTTCACGCCCGAGGAGATCCGCTGGATGCACGCCCGCTACTGCGGCGAGCTTTCGATGATGGACCGCTGGGTCGGGGAGCTGATTGACCGCTTCTTCGACCTGGGCTTCGGCGAGAACACCGCGATCATCTTCACCTCGGACCACGGGTTCTACCTGGGGGAGCACAACCGCGCGGGCAAGCACACACTGGTCGGCGATCCGTGGCCGCTGTATGAGGAGGACGCGGCGGTGCCCCTCATCATCTATCTGCCCGACGGCCCCCGCGGCGAGCGTTCGGACGCCCTGGTCCAGGCCCCGGACCTGCGCCCGACTATCACCGAGTTGCTCGGGGTCGAGGATGCTGCGGAGCTGCACGGGCGCTCGGTGCTGCCCATCCTGCGCGGGGAGGCGGACAGCCACCGCGAGTTCGCCTTCTCCTCGGGGTTCATCCCGGAGGACCGTCCCCAGCTCAAAACGCGCGTGGGCGTCAATTCAGAGGACGGCTGGTCGCTGCACTTCCACCCCGACTACGAGCCGGAGCTTTACCACCTCCCCGAGGACCCCGCACAGGAGCGCAACATCATCGGGGGCAACCAGGACCAGGCGGACCGGCTGCAGAACGCCTTCCTGGACTTTATGCGTGAGGTGGGCGCCGCCGAGGACGCCATCGAACGCTGCGCGCAGCTCGGTTCCACCGCGTAGCGCGCCCGGCTATTCCTCTGCCCCGAGCCTGGCCGCCGCGGCCGCAGCCACCGCCGCTGCGGTGTCCGGGTCAATCATGCGCGGCGTCAGGAAGATCACCAGCTCGGTCTCAATGCTGCGCGAGGACTTGCTCCTGAAGAGCCCCCCGATGATCGGCAGGTCGCCCAGCAGCGGGATCTTGCGCTCGATGTGCTCGGTTTGCCTCTGCGTGAGGCCGCCGATGATGATGGTCTCGCCATCGCGGGCGCGAACCGTGGCATTGGCTCGGCGCGTGCTCAGGCGCGGTATCCCCGTCTCCGGGTCAATGTCCACGATGTTGCTGACCTCGCAGGTCACCCGGCTGGTGATCTCGCGATTGCCGCCGGTCCAGGGCGTGATGGTCAGAGACACCCCGACCCGAATCGGCTCGATCCGCTCTTGCTCACTGCCGTAGCGCCAGTAGGTCACGCGGATGAACTTGTCCTGGCCGATGAAGAGGCTGGCGCGCTCGCCGTTCGTCGCCGCCATCTTCGGCTGAGCGTGGATGCGCGCGGTGCCCGACTGCATAAGCGCGCGCACGTGCCACGCAAGCTGCCGCGTCTCGATCACACCCCCGGCCAGTCCGTAGCTGTCCCCCTCAGCGTAGCCAACCTGGCCGGTGAGCGTATTGCCCATCGCCTCCACGTCGCTCCCGTGA
>Ga0114922_10002915_pt1 | contig 15977 bp, 11 predicted proteins | sample AartaG_FD_100975 | JGI IMG/M metagenome (GOLD analysis project Ga0114922, IMG submission 100975) | Deep subsurface microbial communities from Aarhus Bay to uncover new lineages of life (NeLLi) - Aarhus_00045 metaG | ecosystem: Environmental > Aquatic > Marine > Oceanic > Sediment | place...
CTCCGAGGCCACCGTCAAGTACTTTTTCCTGGGGGCCATGAGCGCCGCCCTGATGGTCTACGGGTTCAGCTTCCTCTACGGCTGCGCCGGAACCACCAAGCTGGCCGGCCCCCAGGGCATCGCCGAGTATTTCGCCTCGATCGGGCCCATGCCGCCTTACGCCGTCATCGGCCTGCTGCTGGCCTTTGCCGGGCTGGCCTTCAAGATCGCCGCCGTCCCCTTCCACGTCTACGCCCCGGACGTCTACGAGGGCGCCGCCTCGCCCGTTACCGCGCTGCTCGGCTTTCTGCCCAAGCTGGCCGGCTTCGCCGCTTTGGTCAAAGTGCTGGCCATGTGCAACTGGGACCTGCCGGCTGCGGTTAACTGGCTGATCTGGATTATGGCCGCCGCCACCATGACCACCGGCAACGTGCTGGCCCTGTTGCAGACCAACGTCAAGCGCATCTTGGCCTATTCGAGCATCTCCCATTCCGGGTACATGCTCATCGGCGTGCTGGTCGGGCCGGTCGCCGGAGCCGGGCCCATGCGCGACGGCGTGGCCGCCATGCTGTTCTACATCGCCGTCTACGGCGTGATGAACCTCGGGGCCTTTGCCGTGCTCAGCGCCTTTGCCGCCCGCGGCGAACCTTTCGAGGAGCTGGACGACCTTTCCGGCCTGTCCAATCGGCACCCCTGGTCTGCTCTGGCCATGGCCGTCTGTGTCTTCAGTCTGATGGGCTTCCCCCCGACGGCCGGGTTCCTGGGCAAGGTCTACGTCTTCTCCAGCGCGTTCTCGCTGACGGCTGAGCACGCCTTCCGCAGCCCCTTGATCGTCCTGGCCGTCATCGCGGTGATCAACTCGGCCATCGGGGCGGTCTACTACCTGCGGATCGCCGCCGCCGGTTACTTTCGCGAGGAGATCGAGCCGCCCCGCCAGATCGGCGGCCTCTCCGTTCGGCTGGCTGCCTTGGTGTGCAGTGTGGCCATGTTCTGGTGGTTCGTTCACCCGGCCAGCCTGGTCGATCGGGCTCAGAAAGCCACCACCGAGATGGTCGCCGACGCCGTCCCCCAAACGCAACTGGCCGCCGATGAACCACCGGACTAACCCGGGCACCCCGGCGTTGCGTGGCATGGCTTCACGCGGCTGGGTGGCATGGCTTCACGCGGCGCAGCCGCGGGTAGCCATGTCAGACCCATGTCCGCCTACCCATGCTTACCCAACGCTCCGCCTTGGGAAAGCATCCCACCCGCCACTTCGCGCCACCCGGGGCCATCGCCTACAATGCGCCGCATGCCCCGTCTCACGCTCAAAAAAATCCTCGAATCCATCCTCAAGGGTCTCCTTGCCGCCGGCGATGCCCACTGGGCAGCCAAGGGAGCCGCCACCTTCATCGTTGAACTGTCTTCCAGAGTCAAAGACCTGCCTACCGAAGAACAAGCCATCGTCAAAGGCGCACCCCCGGACCAGCTCGAACAGGCTTTCAGCCAGATCGACTTGGCCACCCGCAACGCCGCCTTCGCCGCCGCGGGCGTCCACAGTGTCCAGCAATTCCTCGATCTCTTCCAGAACAAGGTCCTGACCAAGCTCGATCGCCTGGACGTGACCACCCAGACGACCCTCGACACCGTGGACAGGATTGATCAGAAGGTCGACCAAGTCCTTGCCAAGGTCGAACGTCACCACCGAATCCAGATCCATCAGCGCGATCAGCAGATCGCGACCCTCCGTGCTGCCCTCGAGCGTGTCCAGAACGAAGCGGCGGCCGGCGACAAAGAAGCCCAAGCGGCCATTGCGGAGGCCCGCAAATCCGGCGACGCGAACAAACTCAAGACGACGCTCATCCGTATCGCTGACCAGCAGGAACAGGAAATCAAGGAGCGCGCTGCCGACTTCGTCGAACTCTGTCGCGAGATCGCTGCGGTCGCCTTCCTTACCGGCGATCTTGATGAAGCCCGGCGCCGTCTGGACACGGTCCTCCGACTCGTCCCCGACGACCGCGATGCCACCATTGGACTCGGGAATCTCCATTTCACCCGTGGCGAGCTCGACGCTGCCGAACACCACTATCGGCGTGTGCTGGCCCTTTCGCCCGATTCGCTGGAATGGACAACAATTTCGTACGGCAATCTCGGACTGATCTACCAGACCCGGGGTCACCTGGACGAGGCCGAACTGATGCAGCGCAAGGCCCTCAGGATCAACGAGAGACTCGGCCGCCTGGATGGCATGGCCGCCAACTATAACAACCTCGGGGTGATCTACCAGACCCGGGGTGACTTGGACCAGGCCGAACTCATGCAGCGCAAATCGCTGGAAATCAATGAGAAGCTCGGTCGCCTGGAAAGCATGGCCAGCAATTACACCAACCTCGGCGTGATCTACGAGATCTGGCGCGATCTGGACCAAGCGGAGGCCATGCACCGCAAGTCGCTCGAAATCAACGAGAAGCTCGGCCGTCTGGAAGGCATGGCCAACAATTACGGTAACCTCGGGACGATGTACCAGACCCGGGACGACCTGAAGCAGGCCGAGGCCATGCACCGCAAGGCCCTCGAGATTGAAGAGAACCTCGGGCACCTGGAAGGCATGGCCAGCGAGTATGGCAACCTCGGCCTGGTCTACCGGGCCCGGGGCGACCTGGACCAAGCCGAGGTCCTGCTCCGCAAGGCACTCCAGATCAACGAGAAGCTCGGGCGTCTGGAAGGCATGGCCAGGCAGTACGGTAACCTCGGGCTGATCTGCCGGACGCGTGACGATTCATCGGGCGCCCGCGAACATTGGAACCAAGCCCGCGAGCTCTTCCAGCGTGCCCAGATGTCCCACATGGTCGCCGAGGTCCAAGCCTGGATCGACGAGCTTCCGTGAGCTTTGACCGAATCCACATCCCAATCTGGCTGCGTGGCATGGCTTCACGCGGCGAAGCCGCGGGTAGCCATGTCAGACGCGTGTCCGCCTACCCATGCTTACCCAACGCTGGGCGTTGGGAAAGCATGCCACCGGCCGACTCGGAGGTCGGCCGCTACCTGGTCGGCGGCTACAAACGACGTGCCCCCAAAAGACCACGGCAATCATCCGGCCGTTGGCACGAATAACCTCGTAGGTTCACAACCGAGTTGGGCTGCCGTATAGTGCCTGTCCGACCACGGTTGGGCTACTACGGCCACTGGCGCGGTGATCCGCCGCAGGCGGCCCGGCTCTTGCGGAGACCTGCCCATGCGCGAATCCAATTCCCTGCGCGAGTTCACGCCCTTGGCCCTGCTGTTGGGCGTCACCATCGGGGCGGTGTTTGGGGCGGCTAATGCCTTTGTCGGTCTCCAGGTGGGCATGACCATCAGCGCCTCGATCCCGGCAGCGGTCATTTCGATGGGGGTCCTTCGCGGCATTCTCAAACGCGGCACCCTCCTGGAAAACAACATGGTGCAGACGGTCGGCTCAGCCGGTGAATCGCTGGCTGCGGGCATGATCTTCACCATCCCGGCGCTGTTCATTTTCGGCTTTGAACCTGCGTACCTCGAAATGATCATCTGGGGCGGCATCGGCGGCCTCATGGGTGTCCTGTTCATGGTCCCGCTGCGCAGAGTGCTGATCGTCAAGGAACACGGCAAGCTGCCCTATCCCGAGGGCGTAGCCTGTGCGGAGGTGCTGGAGTCCGGCCAGCGCGGCGGAGCCGGCGCCAAGACCGTCTTCCTGGGTCTGGGCATCGGGGCCGTTTACGAGCTGTTTCACGGTCTGGGCTTCTGGAAGAAGGCGGCCTTTGTCAAGATCGAGCAGATCAGGACGGCCGCCTCCCTTGACGCGTCGCCGGCGCTGCTGGGCGTGGGCTACATCCTCGGACCGCGGGTGGCCGGCTACATGCTCGGCGGGGCCGTCCTGGGCTGGTTCGTGATCATCCCGGCCATCGGCCTGTTCGGCGCCGACGCCGCCCAGCCCATTCCGCCGGCCAGGACCTTGATCAGCGACATGGAGCCCGACGACATGTGGGAGCAATACCTCCGCTACGTCGGGGCCGGCGCCGTCGTCCTCGGCGGGCTCGTCTCGTTGCTCAAGAGCACGCCGACCATCGTCTCGTCGGTCTGGCAGGCCCTCATGGCGGTCTTTGGCCGCAAACGCGGCATCGAACGCACCCAACGCGACCTGCCCTTCCCCTTGCTCATCCTGGGCCTGGTCGGGCTGGCCCTGTTGATGTGGTACGTGCCGCAGGTCCGTGTCTCCCACGTCGGGGCCATCGCCGTCCTAGTCTTCGGGTTCTTCTTTGTCACCGTGTCCTCCCGCCTGGTCGGTATCGTGGGCAGCTCGTCCAACCCCGTCTCCGGGATGACCATCGCCGCCCTGTTGGGCACGACGCTCATCTTCACCTACCTGCTGGGCGAAACCGGCGATTCCGCCAAGTTCTCGGCCATCTCCGTCGGAGCGCTGGTCTGCATCGCCCTGTGCATTGCGGGCGATTGTTCGCAGGATCTTAAGACCGGCTTTCTGGTCAAGGCCACCCCTTGGAAACAGCAGATCGGCGAGATGATCGGCGTGCTGAGCGCAACCGTCGCCTTGGCCGGCGTCATTCTGCTCCTGCACAAGTCCTACGGCTTCGATCAGGAAAAGGACCCCAACGCCCTGCTCGCCCCTCAGGCCAACATCATGAAGCTGCTGGTCGAAGGCGTGATGGACAGGAGCCTGCCCTGGACGCTGATCATCACCGGGATGGCCGCGGCGCTGGTCGTCGAGTTGCTCGGGCTTCCCGCCCTGCCCTTTGCCGTCGGGCTGTACCTGCCCCTGGAGCTGTCCACCCCGATCATGGTCGGCGGGATCGTTCGCTGGCTGGTCGGCAAAGCGCACAAACCGGCCGCCGGGGGCCAGGATCGCGGAATCCTGGGCGCCTCCGGATTCGTCGCCGGGCATGGGCTGGTCGGCATCGCTTTCGCCGGCGTGACCTATGGTATCGCCAGATTCTGGGGCAACCCCACCTTCGCGAATCCGTTGAACGGCGAGGAAGGAACCGTGGTGCCCGATCACCTGACGCCCTGGTTGATGGGCCGAGAGTCGTTTCCGCCGCTGCGCTATGGCTTAAGCGAGTTCTGGTACGATCTGCTGCCGCTGGTGCCGTTCGCCGGACTGGTCCTCTGGTTGTTCGTAACAGCCATGCGCCGCATCCCGGTGCCCATCGGGGCGCCGCCGCCGGGCCTCGGGCCGCCCGGTCCGCCGTCACCACCGCGGGAACCGCCAGCGGAACCGCAAGGCCCCCCGCTCGGCGAGGACGAGACCGGGTCGATTCCCCTGGCCGGCGAAACCACCCCGTCTGTGGAGGAGGCGTCGCCCGAACCCGAACCGCCCATCGTCGAGTTCGAGGCCGACCGGCCTGGGCCGACTGCGGAGGACACCGAGGAATCAGGCCGGCTACCCGGTCTGCCGGAAGAAGAGAAGGAAGATCAGCCCCCGCCGCAGAACCGCGACGACGAAGACCAGGGCGACGCTGACCGCTGGCCGCCGCCCAGTCCGTATCAGGGATAGCAGCAGGCATCCCCGGGGACAGGTTGCGGGTTCGGGTACTCACCCGCTGGAGTTCAGCGCCCGCAGCCCAGTAGTTCGGCAATCTTGCCGACCACGTCGTCGGCCCGCAGCAGCGTTTCGCCGACGAGGATGGCCGCGGCGCCGGCGGCCATGACCTGCTCGACGTCGGCCCGGGTCTTGATTCCGCTCTCGGAGACCAGCACCGGCCTGCCCTTGATCCCGGCGCGCCGGGATTCCCCTGTCAAGGGCTTGCCCGTCAGCCCGGCTGCCAGCCGAGCGGTGGTGCCGACGTCCGTCCGTTGAATCGTCAAATCCCGGTTGTTGATCCCCAGCAGGCGCCGGTGCGATGGATCCAAGTCGATCGCCCTCACCAGCTCGTCGAGCAGGCTCGCTGCGTGCACCTCGATCAGGGCGGTCATGTCCAACTCGCCGATCAGGTCGGCATAGCGGCGAATGGTGTCCGTATCGAGCACCTCGGCGATCAGCAGGACCGCATCGGCTCCGTGGCGCCGGGCCTCATAGATCTGGTACTCATCGACCACGAAGTCCTTGCCCAGCACCGGCAGCGGCACGGCCGACTTGACCTGGGCGAGGTGCTCCGGCCGACCCTGGAAGTACGTCCCGTCGGTCAGGACCGAGATCGCCGATGCCCCGGCCCGGTGGTACAGCCGGGCGATGGTCAACGGGTCGAAATCGGCCCGGATCAGCCCCGCCGAGGGCGAAGCCTTCTTGATCTCGGCGATCAGGTGCACCCCGCACGGCGCCGGGCCGGCGACCGCGCCGAAGAAGTCTCGCGGCCGATGAGCCCGTCGCGCTTCCGCCGCCAGGGTCTCCAGAGGCAGCGCCCGGCGGGCCGCAGCCGCCTCCTGGCGTTTGGTTTCGACGATCCGGTCCAATATAGTCTTCAACCATGAACTCCGTCGCAGAGGCTGTCGCGAGTGTAGTCGCCCTCCAGAGGCCCATCAACGCAGCCCGAACCCCCAACCTCTGGCCACCCTATCTCGAGCTGACTGACCGCCTGATCTGGTGGACGGGACTGATGATCATTGTGGTCGCAGCCGGGGCTTGGCTGATCCGAGGCCGATCCAACCCGCTGGGCAACGCTCCGCCCCGGCCCAACCGACTCATGCCCGAACACCTGCTGATCCTGATGGGCGGGTTCTTCTGCCTGGTCTGGCTCTTCCGGTGGCTCCTGGGACGACTGCCGGGCGACATCGGGCTGACCGTCATCGCCGGGAACGCCGCCCAGTTGCTGGGGGCCGTCGCCTGTCTCGCCCTGGCCGCCTCTCTCTTCGAGGGCGGGGCCCGCCGTTTTTCGTTCGGCCGGGGACGGATTCTGCGCCGGCTGGCTGAGGGCCTAGTGCTCTTCTTCGTGGCCATCACCGCCTGCGACGTCATCTACCAAGCCACCGAGGCCTTGATCAAACTGGCCGGCACCGACCCGGCCGGTCTGCCCAAGCACACCGTCATCGAGGCCCTGGCCAACCGGGCCGTACCGGCCTGGGCGCTCTGGCTCGGGGCCGTCGTCATCGCCCCGATCGCAGAGGAGTGTTTCTTCCGCGGCGTGTTCCAAACCCTGGTTCGCAACCTGACCGCCCGTCCCTGGCTGGCAGTGCTGGCCACCGCCCTCGCCTTCGGCGTCGCCCACGCCCAGCAGCCGCAGGTCATCCCCACCATCGCCGCTCTGGGCGTACTGCTGGGGGTCAGCTACGAACGCTCCGGTTCGCTGGTCACCCCCGTCCTGCTCCACGCCCTGTTCAACCTCAAGACCATGGTCTGGCAGGCGCTTGGTGCCGGCGGTTAGGCGCGTCTTCGTAGCGGCCGACCTCCGAGTCGGCCGTTGATTCCTACCCCGGGCGACTCCAAGGTTCCGCCTCCGGCGGACTGCAAACGGCAGGGCGGTTCCCTCGGCATTGTCTTTTCCCGGCCCCGGACGCAGAATCCCTCGAATAACCGCCCCCTCGCGACGTAGGGTTGGGTGGCCGCCCCTTCGCGGGCGCTGCGGGAACTGCGACCCCGGAAGGTTCGAGGCGTGCCGGACAAGGACCGAGAACTGCAAGCCGTGCTCCAAGACTACGCCGCGAGAGGGTTCACCTTGGCCTGCCAACTGCTCGGCAACACCGACGACGCTGCCGAGACGGTCCAGGACGGCCTGTTGGTGCTGTGGCGGAACCGGGCCAAGCTGGACAGCCGCCGCAATCCCCGAGGCTGGTTCTACCGCGTGGTGCGGAATCTGTGCGTGGATCGGCTGCGCCGGCGACGCCTGCAAACCACCCTGCCTCTCGATGAAGCCCGGGCGCCCAACGAGCGCTGCGGCGATCCCTCCGGGATTGCCCAGGCCAACGAATACCGCACCCGCCTGCGCCGCGAGCTGGAGGACATGCCGCCGAACCTGCGGGAGATTCTCTATCTGCGGGACTTTCACGACTTATCCTACGCCGAGATCGCCGAGGTGCTCTCCATACCGGCCGGCACGGTGATGTCGCGGCTGCACCGGGCCCGGATGGAACTGCGAGATCGTATGGGCCGCGGCGACCGGCGCTCAGACCGGGGGTGATGACGTGGCTGAGGAATGTGACCGGATAGGCCACCTGCTGTCCGGCTTACTTGACGACGAGCTGACCCAGCAGGATCGCCAGGGCGTGGAGCTGCACCTGGAGTCGTGTCCGACCTGCCGGGCTACGCTCGAAGAACTCGCCCGGCTTCGTCAGGAGATCGGCGCCTTGGACCAGCCGCAGCCCACGGCCCGACAATGGAGCAGGATCATGTCCGTTACCACGAGAAAGACCAGCCTGGCCCTGGGATGGATTCTGGGCGTCGTCGGGGTGGTCATCCTGGTCGGTTTCGCCATCTGGCAGTTCAGCGTGGACGAGACCGTCCCGGCCCTGATCAAGATCGGCGCTCTGGCCGTCGGCCTGGGGGCGCTTTTCCTGCTGGTCGGCGTCCTGCTGGATCGCCTGGCCGCCCGGAAGACCGATCGCTACAAGGACGTCGAACTATGAACAGATTCCTGGTCGTTACCGCCCCGGGAATCCCGGGGCGTCGCATCGTTCGCACTCTCGGCCTGGTCCGCGGCAACACCATCCGGGCCCGCCACCTGGGCAAGGACATCCTGGCCATCCTGCGCAACATCGTCGGCGGCGAGGTGACCGAGTACACCAAGCTGATGGCCGAGGCCCGCGAGCAGGCCCTGGACCGGCTGATGGCCGAGGCCCGGCAGCTCGGGGCCAACGCCGTCATCTCTCTGCGCTTCAGCACTTCGGTCATCATGGGCGGAGCCGCCGAACTGCTCGCCTACGGTACCGCAGTCGTGATCGAGGAGGGTGATTAACTCCGAGCAGGTCGGTCAGCAGACCCGACGATCAGCCCCGGCGAGTTGGATAGTGAATGTCGGGCCTGCCGACCCGACCTACTTGGCTCCGCCGGCCTGGGCATCATCTTCGGCCTCATCCCCGCCTTTCAGAGCCGCCATCCTCCAGCCCATCGACGCCCTGCGGCACGAGTAGGCGTGACGTCCAAGAGCATGGACACGCGCCTCTCCGCGAGGGCCAGGCTCAGGGGAGCCCCGGGGACTGATCCTAGAGAGCACAAAACGGGCGCGTCGAAACCAGTCTACCGGGCTCGAGGGGGCGCGATTCTGGCTACCCAACTCAGAACTCTAGCTCCGATACATCCAAGCCAAGTTTCGACGCCATGATCTTCAGGACGCCCGCGTACCTTCGCTTGAAACAGTTCGTAGCAACTTCAATGCCCTGCGACTCAAGGTAACTAGCGAGCGGGCGCTCGAACTGGTTGGGATCGTGCCCCCAGGCTCGCAGGACCTGTCCGAAGTCGGCTACCTCAACTAGGTCAGGGAGGTTCTCGACATCCACGGGCGATAAGAAGCGAACTCTAGTAACGGGCCCGGCACCTCCAAGGTCGTCAAGGGAGGAGAGGAGTGCCGCGATCTCCTCCCAGATACCCCACACGAGCGGTACTGGCTCGACCGAGAATATGACGGCCGTGATTGGTGTTACCGTCCAGTCGTAAGCGGGCACTCGGTCATCGCGGAATTCCCCACTGCGCAGGGCACTGATTGTGGCGCGCAGTTGATCTGCCGCTTTGGGGACGTCAATCTTCTTCAACTCCTCCCTCCGCTCTCCGAGTGACAGGAGGCTGCAATGCCTCTTGGCAAGGAACATCCCGCTCTTCAGCTCGAGAATCACGACGCTGTCAGGGTATACGATCAGGTAGTCGGCTCGCCTCTCGTCGCCCACCTCCGGGAGCGGCACGAGACGATCGCCGAACGCGGCGCTCAGAAGCTCATGCGCGTACTCCTCCCAGAGTGCCCCAAACTCCCGTCCGAGTGCCTGGGGATTCAGTTGATCGGTTTGGTTGGCCAAAGCGTACGTAATGATCTCGTGCCGAATCCCGTCGCACAGAGACACTGCGAGGTCGCCTAAGTTCAGCGTGAATCTTCCTACGTCGTGGAGCTCAACAACCGGGTGTTTCGCTACGCCAATCAGGGAATATTCCGCGATCTCTCGCTTGTCATCCCACTTGTCTATTGCCTCTCTGATCTGCGCCAGTGTTCTGGAGCGAACTCGATAGAACGTCTCGACAAGTCGTCCTTCTGTTGGGTTTGCCCTCTCTCCCGGCGCTGGGAGCGCCTCCCATCGCTCGGCGAGTTCATCCGGCGACTTCTTTCTTTCGTGCACTGTCACTACAAGCCCGCCCAGGAGGTAGTCGAGAATGGACACGCCCGTTGCAGCCTGAAATAACTCGCGCAGCTTGAGCGCTGGCCCGGAGGGGTCCCGCCGGTGGAACTGATAAAAGTGGAACGCTCGCGTAGCTAGACGTTCGGGCGACTCGCCTTCAGTTCGGGCGACGTCCTGCAGAAGTGACGCGAAGACCTCCTGCTTCTTGCGACTGTCCCGATTCGGGCACATCAAGTCCCAGGTGATCAGAAGCGCGTCACAGAGGGCGTCCAGCTCACCTGGTTTGCCAAACCCGCGGTCGGCTGTCTCAGGGGCATGCTGTATCACGAGCTGCTGCAGCGTCGAGATCTGGCGTTCAACAAATAGCCCCAATCGCATGCCTTTGGGTGAGCGCTGCTGAAAGGCCTGCAGAGCTGCGGCAGTACGCGGACCGACCACACCTTTGTAGGTCTGTGCGATCGCATCAGCGCTGTACTGCCTCGGCGGAGCGAGGGCCGTCTGGAGCCGCGAAAGATAGCTGAGCCAATCCGCGGCAGAAAACAGCCGCAAGACTCGCAAAAGCCCGTCGAACGTTGCGCTCTTTCCGTAAAGGTTCGCATACCCAGGGATGACGAGCGCGGCATCTATGAAAGCATGTGCCTTGTCGGGACTTCGAGGTGTCATCGGTCACCTTTTTCCGGGGACACAATACCTATGTTTTCGGGGGACACAATACCTATTGGGTTCCCCGAATAGAGAATAGAGCATAAGCCCAGTGTGGCCGGTCAACGGGCTGCACGGGGTCGCTCGGCCGAGGTACCCGGCCCTACCCCCCGTAATGGGACTATCCCGAGTCCCTCGGCCAACGGCCTGCGAGGCTGAGGGCGACCAAGGCGGGAGCCCGAAGGGCCGCTACGAAACTGTGTCACCGAAAACGGTACCAGCTTGGCCGTGGTCGAGAGGTCGCGATGGTGGCTGAGCACGTTTTGCAGGAGGCCACGCGACGACTGGTGGAGTCGTTCAGGCCCACGCGAATTATCCTGTTCGGCTCGCAGACCCGCGGCACGGCGCCTGATCCGGCAGACACGTATCGGTGTTCATCTCGGTAATGTACTCGTTATGCCCGATTGCCACATCGGCAATTGGCAAAGTGGAACCGGCCTGGTCGCGGGCCTCGTGGACCAACCGAAGCAGGCCGCCGCAACAGGGCACACTCATGCGGGCGACGGTCAGCCGCACACCAACGGCCGGGCCCGATCCTGCGAGTCCTGCCACTTGTCAGAGGAGGCGTTGGGCTACGGAATCGGTGGAGGCCGGCTCAACCGTCCCTGGGACAAGCCGGTCGTCGTCGATCTCATGACGGCCGATGGCCAGGTGCTGCCGCAAAGCGCGCGCACGCAGATCGAACCAGTGCCGGGGCTGGAAGCGGATTGGTCGCGCTTCGTCACCGAGGACGGCAAGCAACTGCAAACCGTCGGCCACCACTTCAGCGGCTCGCGCCCACTGAACGACAAAGAGCGTGCCAACACGGACCGGCAAGGCCTGTGCCTGGCTTGCCACCAGGAGATTCCGACCGAGTCCCTGGCGGTGAGCCTGCTGCACCACGTAGCCAAGCACGCCGACGCGCTGCCCAAGACCAGCGAACAACATGCGGGGCTGATACACAAAACCCTGCTGTTCTCCGCATGGGGGCAGGCCGGTGGTACCGTGGCCACGACACTGGTCGCTCTCGCGGTCGTCGGCTGGCTCACCATTCGTTGGCGACGCAAGAAGGCCGCGGGCAGCGCACAAGCCCCGACCGATCCTGAACGTCCAGGTTCCAGGGATAAACACGATGCGTAGCCTTCGTTTTCCAAAATCACGGCCCGGGGCCATTGGGATGCGATCGCGGATCTGCCCGACGAACTCACACACGCCTTCGCCGCTTTCAACGGACGACGAAGGCGGTCTTGAGGCTCGATGAGTTGGCCAATTCTTGATTCCCTTGTAGAAACCCTGGTTTCTGGAGTTGCGTGGTAGCGCGGTGGCGTGCGAGGCGGGGACGGGAGAGAGGCGTATGTACGACGCGGAATCGGCCGGGGCCTTGCGGCACGACATGCGGCTGGATTTGAACCGCGGCAGGTCCCGTAGCGACAATCACCCACGAATCATATCGAGCGCAGGATCCGTCTCCGCATTTTCCGGATAGAATGCCCGCACGTACTACGGCAGCACTGGCGATTGCGGCCTGGAGGCGGCCTTGTTTTCAACCGAATGATGCTGACGCTCCGATCTCCGCCAGCACAGAATAGAGCAACGCCACCGAGGCAATCGGCGGCGTCGGCTCTTCGAACCAGTCGTTTGTCCAGCGCCGCTACTTCCCGTCGCTGAAGATCTGCTTCTTCAGGGCGATCCTTTTCGCTTCGGCGTCCTCAGCGGTGATCTCACCGGCGGCGACATGAGCCTGGAGCTTGGCCCAGACTTTCTCATAGTCGGCTCCGGTCTTCGTTGTGGCGGCGGCCGGTTTCTTGATCTCAGCCCACTTGCCTTCCGCTACCTGTTGGTCTTGCTCTGCCCTGCCTGCCGGGCAGCGAATCTGGCTGCCGCTTCTTCTTCGGTCAGGTGACCTGCATCGATCGCGGCGCGGAGCCGCTTGCGAACCGCCAGAACGGCGTCCTCTTCCCTCAGTTCCCGTCGTTTCCGAACATGTGCTTGCGGGTGGCCACGAGCCTTGCTTCGGCTTCTTCTTCGGTCATCTCACCGCTGGCAACCGCGGTCTTGATCCGCCCGCCGGCCGCTTTGAGGCGTTCGCCAAGCTCCCCTTTGTGGATCTCGTGCCGAAAGGCGGCAGCGTCCTCCTCGGAGACCTCGCCGGCATCCACGGCCTCCGTGATGAGCTCTTCCTTGGCCGCCTGCCACTCGGCCCAGGCTTGCTCTTCAGTCATCTCACCGCTGGCAACCGCGGCCTTGATGCGCCCGCCGGCCGCTTTGAGGCGTTCGCCAAGCTCCCCTTTGTGGATCTCCTGCCGATAGGCGGCAGCTTCTCCTTCGGAGATTTCGCCGGCCTCGACAGCCCCGGTAATGATTTCGTCCTTGACTGCGTACCATTCGGCCCAGGCTTCGTCTCCGGTCATCTCGCCGTTGGCAACGGCAGCCTTAATCCGCACGCCGGCCGCTTCGAGCCGCTTGCCAACCGCTTCACGATCTGCGCCTTGGGCGTTGACGGCCTCCTGTAGTGCCTGCGCCTTGGGTTTTGAATGCAGTTCGGCACGCTCGTCGGAAGCAGCGGCATGTACGATGCCTGACGCCACAAGCGCCAGCGCTACGGTAAGGAAAGTGGCGATGCGCCAGCCGCTGGCCATGGGACGCGTGTTGGCGTTTATTCCTAGAATCCTTTCGATGCGTTGCATGAGTATTCCTCCGTTCGCCGCGAGGGCAACCTGTGTACGTTCGATTCGAAGCGCCTCCAATTGCGAAAGCGCCTTCGCAAGAACCAGCGGATTTCCAGCAGTGTGCACGGCGATGTCGTCGCAGCATTGCTCGCGTTCATGGCGAACCTGACTCGAGAGCCACCACACAGCCGGATGGAAGAACAAGATGATGTCAATGATGTACTGAATGCCGTTGACGAGGTAGTCATGTCGGCGGATGTGCGCGAGTTCGTGCGCTAGTACTGCACGGAGCTGGTCAGGCGTGAGGGATGTGAGCGCAGATACCGGAACGACGACGACTGGCGAGAACCAGCCGACGACCATCGGTGCTTTGGCCAGACGCGATCTCAGAAACCGTATGGCCCGATGAACGCCCAATTCCCTGCAAAGCGTATCGAACAAGCGCCGCGCGTGATCATCGACATCCGCCGTCGCTTCGCGCTTGATCCGATACGCCGCAATCCACTGGACCGTGAACCGAGCAGTCATCAGGAATACGCCAACGCACCACAGCCAGGCGATCACGGGAACGAGCGTGTCGATGCCAGAAACTGAAGCGGACGAGCCTGCGAAGGGCAGGATCGTGAACAACGCAGGTGTCGGCGTGCCTTCAAGCGGCAACAACGCAGGTGTCGGTGGGCCTTCAAGCGGCAGCGCCACTGCGAACGTCATCCCGAACGCGAGCAACGAGCAGGCCAGCGCTACACACCCGACAACGTACCTCGCTTGAGCAGACCGCTCACTCAGGCCGGAGAGCGCCAGTGCAGCGAGCCCCGCGATCACACAACCTTGCCACAGGAAGTGCAGAACGGCCCAGCCCAGCGCGGAAACAACCGGCATGGCGCTGATCGAATCCAGCATCATGAGCCCTCACGCTCCAACCGGTCCAGGAGATCGCGAATCTCACGCCGCTCCTCGGGCGAAGACTTCCTAACCGAGAGCGCCTGCAGGACGAGGTTGCCGGGCGAACCGTCGAATGCCCGATCAAGTAGATCGCGCAGGAGCTGTCGCTGCGTTTGTTGCTGGGGCCGGGCCGCCTTGAAAACCTGTGGCCGAACGGACGTGTCCCGCTCGAGCAGACCCTTGTCAGTCATGATCTGCATGAACTTCAGGACGGTGGTGTAACCGATCTCCTGCCGCTCGCTCAGATGCTGGAGTACCTCGCGGACGGTGCTCGGCCCGCGGTCCCAGATAACGCCGATAATGGCCAGCTCAGCGTCGGTCGGCTTCTTTTGGGTTTTCTTCCTGGACACGGGTCGCTCCCTGCTTAGCTCCACGCTTCACATCGTCAACAATACACGAAGACTTTCGTCAAAGCAAGCTGATTATACGAAAACTTTCGTCAATGTCAGCGGCAACCCGGCCCGCCGACCTTCACTCGGTGTCGACGTCCTCCGAGTATCGGCTGGGAGGTCGGATGAACAGCTTGTCGAAGGCCGTTCCGCCTCGAAGAGCGAGCAATCCCGCGAGCTCAGGCTCGGCGAATATCTCGACGACTGCCCACGAGAGCACCAGGTTTTGCTCAGCCTGGGCGTCCCCTCAAGGAAACCGTCGACCGCGAGCCTGCCCGCTGAGAGTCCCCCACGGTTCCCAAGTGAAACCTGATGGTCATCGACGGCCACCCGCCTGCTACTGGCCAGATCCGTACCGTGTGGATCCCGGAAGAACTGCCCGGAAGTGCAGTAAATGCTTGTCATGTCGCCAATGGCGCTTCGGCAACCCGTCCGGGCAGTCTCGCGGCCTCAGCCACAAAAAGTTCTAACCGTGTCCAGTCACTTCGAGTCTCCACGGAAACGAGCCGCTCAGCCATCAGGTCGAAGGGCTGCCTCATTGTCGGGACGAGGTTTGCGCCGCCGGGGGCGGACTTCAGAAAGAAACATCCAGCAGTTAACGTTTCTCAGGGATAAGGGGTTGCCTGCTCAGAGGGAGGTTTCAGCCCGTCTGAGAGTGCAAGTCCTTTCGCTGGCGGCCGTCGAACTTCCTCCTTCGTCGTCCTCAGTCTCGACGGCTGGCCGAAGCGGGCCCTGCGAAGCCGATTGGAGCGGATCAGCAAGGTGGCCCGAAGCATCCGGGCCCACCAGGACCTGATTCTGAACCGGCGTACCGCCAAGAGGGAGTTCGCTTGTGGGGTCGTGGAGGCCGTGAACCGCAAGATCAAACTGAGCGTCAGAAAAGCGTACGCCTTCAAAACGCCCGAAGCCGCGGGAATCGCCCCCTACCACGGTTTGCGAGGACTTCCCGGCCCGGAACGCGCCCACGAATTCTGCTGAGGAGGTTTTCCTTTGGGGTATGATGACACCAGGCGATGCTAGCCGACTGCTGGCCAGGACCCCACGAGCTTGGAGATCACACCATGGGACTCGATGCACTATTCTCGCCGCGGGCGGTGGCGGTGGTGGGGGCTTCCAA
>Ga0114922_10002917_pt1 | contig 15974 bp, 12 predicted proteins | sample AartaG_FD_100975 | JGI IMG/M metagenome (GOLD analysis project Ga0114922, IMG submission 100975) | Deep subsurface microbial communities from Aarhus Bay to uncover new lineages of life (NeLLi) - Aarhus_00045 metaG | ecosystem: Environmental > Aquatic > Marine > Oceanic > Sediment | place...
AAGTTCGCGACGCGGCTGATCCTCGCATTCGGCATCATCTTCGAAATGCCCGTGGTCCTGGTTCTCCTCGGATTACTGGGAATCGTGACTCCCGATGGCCTCCGGAAGTATCGGCGCCATGCCGTCGTGATTCTGGCGATCTCGGCCGCGCTGCTTACCCCGGCGGATGTCGGGACGATGTTCATGTTGTTCACGCCGATGATCCTCCTGTACGAAATGTCGATCTGGCTCGTGCGGATCGTGGTCAGGCGAGACCCATCCGACGAACCCGAAGCGGACGAAGAGCCGGCCGAGGAATGAAGCCGGTCCTGCCCCTCCTGATCGGGGCGGTTGCCCTGTCCGTCGCCGCACCGGCTGCCGCCCAGGAGACCCCCCCCAGGCGCCGCCCGCCACTTCCCGGCCAGGACACGCTGCGTCTCGACGACGAGTTCTACGAGGACAGCCTGAGGGTCGACCCGGCCGACACCATTCCGAGAATCGACGTCGAATCGCGACGACAGGATTTGGGTGGGACCGCTGGCTTTCCGAGCCGGGACGCGCTGTTCAATTCCCTTATGGAGCTGCCCGGGTATCACGCGCTCGAGTATCGAGGCCGGGAGGCACAGATCGAGGTGGCGACCCAGCGGCTGTCCCTGATCGGGGACGCCCAGGTGAATCGCGCGCGGGATGTACTCATAGCGGATTCCATCCTGTATCGGGGATCCGTGCAGTTCATGGAAGCACGGCGTGGAATCGAGCTGGCCGGGCTCGACGGCTCAGAAGTGACGAGTGACTCAGTCCTGTACTTCGATCTCGCCGCGATGACCGGGACCGTGTATCGCGCCGAGACGCAGTTCGCTCAGCGGGGTGCGAACTGGCGGGTGATCGGCAACGTCATCCCCAAGTCGCAGGATACCCTGTTCGCAGCCAGCAGTGAGTTCACGTCGTGCGACATCGATGAACCGCATTACTCCTTTCATGCCAAGAAGATCAAGCTCGTCAACAACGATGTGATCGTCGCATGGCCGGTCGTACTCTATGTGAGCAATGTGCCGGTGTTCTGGCTGCCTTTCTTCGCTTCGGAGATCAAACAGGGGCGTCGGAGCGGCATTCTTCCCCCGCGCTTCGGATTCAACGACATCGTGCAGACATCGGGCGGTGCGGGCAGGAACGTCACTGACTTCGGCTACTACTGGGCGATCAATGACTACACGGACGCGCAGGCCAGCGTCGACTGGTACAGCGGCGACTACACCCGGGTGAATGGACGCTTCAACTATCGGTGGCTGAAAAAGTTTGTCCGCGGAGGCTTGCTGTACAGCCAGAGTTTCGCCGACTATGGCAACAACCTCCGGTTTGATCTGGACCACGACCAGAGCATTGGTCTGAACACACAGCTGCGTGCCTCGATCGAGTACATTCAGGACAAGCGGATCTACCAGGACCAGAGCTTTCGGCCGGACGAGCAGACGCAGACGATTGATTCCGACATCGGACTGAATCACCGATTCCGGTTTGCCAACTTGTCGGCGAGTGCGCGCCGTCGTCAGTACCTGAACGACGATCGAGTCGAGACGACCCTGCCGTCGCTGAACCTGTCGTTCTCGCCGCTCACGCTGTTCCGAGCTCCCGCCACGAGTCAGGGTCTGTTCAACAACATCGTGTTCAGCGCCGCCGCGAGCGCGAACCGGCGGCTCGTGGAACTGGATGTGGGCACCGACATCGACGCGACTACCGCGTCTGGGAGCGGGAGTCTCACACTGCAGAAGTTGACCCTGCGGGCAAGCGCTGATTATCGGCGAGCCAACGATACACCGTCCGATTCGACCGGTTTTGAGCTTCCGTCGCTGCTCGAGCAGGCGTTGGGCTGGAGTGCAGGCCTGAATTACCAGATCAACCTCGTTGGATCCACCACGTTCCGTCCGTCGGCCCAGATCTCGAGCACGTCGATCAATGTCGATACGCTGGGACTGGGATTCGTGTCGGCCCCGCTACGCACGAGTTTCGGCGCATCCCTGTCGACCGATGTGTTCGGGTTCTACCCCGGATTCGCGTCGTTCGAGCGCATCCGGCACAAGTTCTCGCCACAGGCCACCTGGGCCTACTCACCGGCCGTGAGCATCGATTCGGCGCTGAGCGAAATCCCGGGACTGGGAGCCGCCTCCGGAGCACGAAACACCCTCAGCGTCGGATTCAATCAAACGTTCGAGGCCAAAGTCCGCTCGCAACAAGTCCCACAATTGCCCGCTGACTCAGTCCCGGGAGGTTGGCCAGACTCGTTGGTGGTGACCGATTCGATCAGACCGACGGTTGAGGGTCTCGAGGTCCTGGCAGACGACTCCGTCGCCCTCGGTACCGGACCGGTGGGGGGATTCGACGACCCGACGAGCGTATTCAGAGGTGCCGAACCTCCGACCCGCAGGGCCCAGAGCCGAACTGTCACGGTGCTGGCCATTCGCACCAACGCACTGGCGTTTGACTTCGCCAGGGAGGATGGTGGCTCGAGCCTGGTGACGGAGAAGCTGAGCAATGCTTTCAGTTCGGACCTGATGCGTGGATTTCAGCTGAACATCAGGCACGACCTGTTCGATGGTATCGGAACGGACCGGCGGTTCAAACCGTTCATGGAGGCTCTCACCATGAGCTTCTCACTTCGATCCGGGACTGGGCTCGGGGACATTTTCGGGCTTGGGTCCACACCGGGCGGGGGGCGGGACCGCGCAGGTGAGGAAGCCGAATCTCCACAGAATGTCGACTCCCAGTATCGCTTGAGGGAATTCGAGGGGTCGTACAGGACGGATCCGTTCTCCAATGCCCGTGGAGGCGGGAGCTGGACCGTGTCCTTACGCTACTCTCTCGTCCGGACCAGGGCGACGGAGTCGGGTAATGAGAGCCAGACGATAGACGGAACCCTCACGTTCCAGCCCACCCCCGGGTGGTCGGTTCGCTGGACCACACAGTACAACTTCACGCAGGGAGAATTCGGGACGCAGTACATCACGCTCGACCGGGACCTGCACCGCTGGCGGGCATCGTTCCAGTTCTCCCGCAGCCCCAACGGCAACACGCTGTTCCAGGTCGGCGTCCGGCTCAGCGACGCGCCTGAACTCCACGGCGACTACAACCAGCGTACGAACTGAAGACAGCGCGACAGAAGCTCCTCCCCGCGCTTCGCCTTCGGGCCCCATGGCCGGCTTCTTGAACGTCACATTCGACATACTCGGCGTGGTTCAGGCCGATGGGCGGGGAGTGCCGCCCGCCGGATATCTGAATTCCGCTGATTCTAGCGGATTCGGGCCAGATCGAGGGGCGATCGGCTGACTGCCGCGGCGGCGACGGCTCCGGTCTGCCGATCGGTGTGCTGGCAGACCGCCAGAACAAGTTGTGACCTGCAGGATTCCGGTAGCGCATGGCTCTGCGAATGAGAGGTCGATGACGACGTTTCAGCGACTCAAACACGAGGCTCGGAAAGCTGAGCAACGCTCGGACTGGCGAAAGGCCATCGCTCTGTATCGCGAGGCCATGCGCTTTGACGAACGGCAGCATGGCAATTCCGAACTGGGACTGTTCAATCGAATCGGAGACCTCCACATCCGGCTTGGAGAAGTGCCCCAGGCCGTCGAGTGCTACGAGCAGGCAGCCGATCGCTACGCTGAGAACGACCTTCCCACGAGCGCCATAGCTCTCTGCAACAAGATACTGCGAGTAGCACCTGACAAGACTGATGTCTTCCGGCGCCTCGGCCTGCTTCACGCCACCGCAGGCCTGCTGGCCGAAGCTCGGAATTCGTTGCTCCTGTTCGTCGATAGAACGGTGAATGAAGGCAAACTCGCCCTGGCGATCGAGGCCGTTCAGGAATTCGTAAACAGCACCGCGGATGAGACGATTCGTGTCCAGGTGGCGGACCTGCTTGCTGAGCGCGGCCACCCGGACCAGGCTCAGGCGCAGCTCCGCCTGGCATCGGCCTCCAGCCGGCGCCAGGGCAACGACACCGGGGATCTCGAACCGAGAGTCGAGCAAACTGACACGGCTGGACCGAAGCAGGTCATTCCCGAGGGGACAGAGCCTGCGTCGCCATCGTTCCTGCCAGCGGAGCCGCCGGAAACAGGTGACGCGGTCGGAAAGGCGGAGCCGGAGTCAGAACTACGGCTGGGAGAGCTCGTAGGCGCTTCTGTGCCGGAGCTCGACCCACATGGTGCTGCGTTCGAAATGGTCGAGGACTCAGTTTCCGACTCACTGGACGGTGAGGTCGTGGAGGCCCTGAACAGGTTCCGGGCCCGAGTTCAACCTGAGCTCGACCGGGCGGGACCTCAACTCCACTACGATCTCGGCGTCGCGTTTCAGACCATGGGACTCGGATCGGTCGCCGTGGAAGAGCTGCGGCGCGGGATCGCGGCGCCCGGACGCTTGCAGGCCGCTCACCAGCGGATCTCCGAACTTCTCGAGCCGACCGGGCCAGACAACCACGCGAAGCCCGACGAGGACATACGGCCAGTCGTCGCCGAGCCGGAGCACACGCCCGAGTCGACCTTGCCGGAGCCGGCGGAGCCGGAGCACACGCCCGAGTCGACCTTGCCGGAGCCGGCGGCGTTCGAACTCGAGGAAGTTCCTTCCGAAGAACAGGTTTCTGAGTCCCTCAATCCGGATTTACAGGGTCTACTGTTCCGGGCCCGGCTGGCCCAGTATCAGATCCGGCGGGCAGAAGATTCGGGTCAGACGGACTACAGGTCTCACCTCGATCTCGGGGCGGCATACTCCGCAATGGGCCTTCGCCAGGAGGCGGTCCCCGAGCTTCTCGAGGCGGCGGCCGGACCGACTCCCGTCGCTTCGCGCGCAGTTTCGATGATGCTCGACATCGCCCGGGACAGATCGACGGATTGGGAACTGGTCCTATCGGTCCTCGAGCAGGTGCGAGAGCTGGACGGGACCGGCGCGGCGGAGCCGGTTCTGCACGAACTGGTCGGCCGGTGGGGTGAGGAACACCCGGGAGCCGGTCGCGTCGGGGAGCTGCTCGGTTGGGTGGTGACGGCTGCTCCATCGCAAGAAGAGGTCGAGCCGGCCTCCGAGCCTGGCGCGGAATCGGAAGCTTCGGTCCAGCGGGATGAGCCGACCGGTGACGCGCCTGTAGTCGTGGATTCGTCGTCTCTGAAGGTGCTCGATCAGCTGCTCGGGCAGCCCGAGGATGAGTCGGCAGGCAGCGAGTCGCCGGAGTCGAAAGAGCGCTCTGACCCGGGCCGAGCCCGGGATACGGCGGAGCTGATGATAGCCGAGGGGCGCGTCACCGAAGCGGTATCCCATCTGTACCGGACTCTGGAATCGCTCGAGGATGCCCGCCGGATTCGCGAGGCTACCGCGGTCGTCGACTATCTGCTGGAACTGCGGCCGGATGACGTGGTGCTCCATCATCAGCGCGCGGAGTTCGCGTTGACGCTGGATGACAGGGAACTCCTCGTTTCATCGTATATGAGTCTCGCCGCCTGTCTGCGCCGACAGAACGCCCAGGGAAACGCTCGAACCGTATATGCCCGGATTCTGGACATCGACCCGGGGCACGTGGAGGCGCTCGACGCCTTCGAACAGCTTTCTTTCCTTCCAGGTGGGCAGGGAACCGGTTCAGCCGCTTCCGACTCCAGTCCGTCGGGTACCGACGATAGGATCATCGACCCTGGTCATGACCCCACGCTCGTGGTGGAAGGTAATGCAGAATTCGACGCGCTCCTCGATGACCTGCGGGATCCGGGACCGGACGAGGATGATCTTGGCGATGATGCAGAGGCGCACTTCGAACTGGGGGTCGCGTTCAAGCAGATGGGAATGTGGGACGAGGCGCTCGCCGAGCTTGAGAAAGCCGTCGCAGGACTTCAGGATCCGGTCCGAGTGTGGGAAGTCATGGCGGAGTGCCTCGAGCGGGCGGATCGGAAACAGGAGGCGCTGGACATCCTGACAACTGCCGAAACGTACCCTGGTAACCAGGAATCTCCGTCGCCGGGCGTCCTGTATCGACTCGCGTTGCTTCTGCAGGAGGGCGGGGATGAGGTTGGTGCCGTCCAGCGTCTCCGCAGGGTCGTGGAATTGGACGCCTCCTTCCGGGATGCCGCCAGCCGGTTGTCCGCCCTCTCCCAGTGACGGTATAATCCGGTCGTTCTCCAGGCCGGCGGCCATGCGCCGTGTACCTGAGCTCCAGGGAGAGTATGCTCGAAGCCGCACTTCCGACCCTTGCTGCGTTGCAGGCTCCTGTGCTTGACCGTCTCGCGGTCATGGACGCTGAGTTGCACGGCATGATCACGGCGGACTTCGGCGCAATCAACGAAGTCAGCGAGTATCTGTTCGCGCGCCGGGGGAAGTACCTTCGCCCGACCCTGCTGCTCCTGTCCAGCGAGGTCGGCGGCCAACCCGGCCCCGAGGCGGTCAGGCTCGCGGCGATCGTCGAATTGATGCATGTAGCGACGTTGGTCCATGATGACGCGGTGGATCACTCGCCCAAACGCCGGGGCATGCCGACGATCAATTCCCGCTGGAGTCACCAGGTCGCGGTGATCATGGGGGACTACCTGTACTCGCGGGCCCTTGTCGAAGTGACGAACATGGGGGATGTCGAAGCGATCTCCTTGCTCGCCAACGCTTCGAATCGAATGTCGATTGGAGAGATGAGGCAGCTGGCCTCTCACGACGCGCTCGGCGCCACGGTCAACGACTACTTCAGTCTGTGCGACTGCAAGACGGCATCGCTGATGTCCGCCGCGTGCGAGCTCGGAGCGCTCGTCGGCAAGACCGAATACCGCAAGGCGCTCGGAGGATACGGGCACGATCTGGGCATGGCCTTCCAGATCGTGGACGATCTGCTTGATTACACGGTCTCGTCGGAGGTCACGGGCAAGCCGCATGGACTGGATCTCAAGGAACACAAGGTTACGCTGCCGCTGATTGCGGCACTGTCGCGTCTGAGCGCGGAGAATCGTCGCATTGTAGATGAGCTGTTCGCGGATCCAGCCCCGGCCGACGATCATGTAGACGAAGTGATTGCACTCGTTCGGAATGCCGGCGGTCTGGAAGAGGCCCGCAAGACGGCGCGATTCTACGCTACGTCGGCAAGCCGGCACCTTGAATCACTGCCGGACGATCCGGCGGTCGAGATCCTGCGGTTAACAGTGGAATTCGTCCTGGAGCGTCAGAAGTGAGCATGGACTTCGGCGGCCGCCGACGACCGTCGGCCAAGCGGGTCAGCCTGATCGTGGCCGGGGGAATGCTGCTCGGCTCTCTGCTCACCGAGCTCGCCGCGATCGCGCTGCCGGCGAGCGCGGCCCGTGAGTTCTTCATCACGACCGTTGCTGCATCGCTCGGTCCACTGACGGTGGACCTTCTGGTGATCGCTTTGACGCTTGGTCCACTCGTGTTGAGACTGAACATTCTCAGCGTCGTAGGGATACTACTTCTGGCGTGGTTCTCGCGATCGTTGCTCTGATCGCTCCCGTCCTTCGGAAGGTGCACATATGTTCGGCAATATCGGGATGTGGGAAGTACTTATCCTCCTGTTCATTGTTCTTCTGCTGTTCGGAGCGAAGCGCCTGCCGGAAATCGGAGGTTCGCTCGGCAAGGGTATCCGGGAGTTCAAAGGATCCCTGAAGGAAGTAGAAGGAGAGTTCCGGGAGATCGGCAACGCGGCGGACACGAATAACGGGACGACGAGCGCGGAGCGCGAAAAGCAGGAGCAGAGTTCCACCTGAAGATGCACGAAGGGCCCGGAATCGTTCAGATCCCGGGCCCCCCGTATCTCCGAGGAGCTCTTTCCTCAGACTTGTTCCGGTGCGCGAAGTCTGTCGCGCAAGTCGACCACCTCCGCATCATCCCGTAGCGCCTGGACCCAACGGTCCACACTCAGCTGTGACGTCTGCGATTCCATTTGGGCTCGCAACTGGCCCCGCATCACCTGGAACCGCTCGACATCCGCTTCCGTACGCTCATCGACCTGGAGAAACACAATGGCGTCGCCCGCGTCGTACGGGCCCTCGATGGTTCCCAGGGAAGCACCAAAAGCAGCCCCGACCGCTTCCGTTCCGCGACCGAGGCCCTGGACGAACTGACCGCGCAGGAAAGGTCCTGCCTGTCCGTACGTCCAGCCGAGAGATTCGGCCGCTGCCTCGAGAGACGGAGCGGCTCGTACTTCGTCCAATCTGTCAGCCGCGAGCTCGAGCGCCCGGCGGGTTCGCATCTCGAGACGAAGGGTCTCCTCGATCTGCGGTCGCACTTCCTCGAACGCGAATGTCCCCTCGTCGGCCCGTGAGACTACTTCCAACATGTGAAACCCGGAGCCATTCTCGAAGAACTCGCTGACTTCCTCGAGCGGCGTGAGTGGATCGACCGCCCAGTCGACACCGACGCCCAGTGATCCCGCGCCTGGCACGAAGTCGAATCCGTCTGTGAGCGTCACGTCGGACCGGATCGGTACGCCGAGCTCTTCGCCGGCGGCTACGATCCCTCGGTTCAAGGCGATCCCTTCGAACTCGTCCATGATCCGGAAGATCTCGTCCTCGCCAGCCTCGGACAGGATGATCGGGAACAGGATGTGAGCCACGGCCAGCGTGTCCTGCGCCCGATCCGTGACGGTGAAGATCCGATAGCCCGCCGGCGTCTGCAGGGGGGGCGAGATGTCTCCGACAGCGAGATCGGATACCGACTCGGCGATCGCATCGAGGAGCTGATCCTCAGCAAAGCGGCCCAGGAGTCCGCCGCTGGTCGCGGTCAGCGAATCCGCAGAGAATTCCGCCGCGGCCTCGTCGAACGTCACTTCGCCGGCTTCGATTGCCGTCCTGACAGAGTCCGCCAGCGCAGCCGCGGCCACCGTATCGGCCGCCGTCGGAGTGGTGGAAAAGCTCACAAGGTGGGCGTCGGCCGTCGCTGGCCGCACGAATTGATCCGGATTCTGGCGATAGTACTGGCGCGCGTCTGCTTCCCGGACCTCGATTTCCGTATCCATGAGGAGGGCGTCCGGGCTGGTGGAGATAAATCTCACCGTGGCCGACTCGTTCTGGTCCCGATACGCCTGCCACACCACTCCGTCGCTCATCGCCGTACCACCGGAAATCTGCTGTGCGAGCCGAGCCCGCGGAAGAGTCTGCCGGTAGTACATCTCGATCTGCAGGAGCAGTTGCTCGTCCACCGAGGGATCTCTGAAGAAATCCTGATACTTCAAATAGTCGAAGGCGCCGTTGGTCTGGAAGGCAGGGTGCCGGACCAGGTCGGGAGGCGGGTTGGTTCGAAACGCCTGCCGGATCTCGGTCTCCGTGACCTCGATTCCCAGCCGTTCGATTTCCTGTTCAACCAGGATATCCTGGATCATCGCCTCCCACGCTTCGCTCTCGATCTGCCGCACCTCTTCATCATTCAGAGACCGACCACTCATTGCCCGGGCCCGGTCGATGGCGAAACTGTAGGATTCGCTCCAGCGCGAGTTTCTGACCTCCTGGCCGTTAATGGTGGCGACGACGGGGTTCACTCCGAGTGTCGCCGCCTGATCCTTCTGGCGCACCCAGTCGAGGACGAGCCATGCGGCGAACGCCACGGCCATCACCATCATGACCCACTTCGTATTTGCCCGTATCGAGCGCATGAACATGCGGCACAACACTCCAGCGTCATGGTTTGCAGCCGGGCGATCCCCGGGCGGGTCCGGCACTTGAGCCTGACCGAAAACAAGCGTCAAAACCTACCGGCGAGCCGGCGCGCGGGCAACCGACAGAAGGGCTTCCGGTCGTTTGACACTCTGGAATCGTCACGCCTAACTTCGGTCAGTCGGCGTGACGGCGCCGCGCTCGATCCACACTGCCAATCCGGGAGACCTGGATGCCGCTCGACGAGTCCGCGGAGGACGAGATTTACCGGTTCGAGGAACAGTTCAGACGTCAGCCCGAGAGCCTGGTGTTTGCTCGGCTTGCCGATGCGTACCGCAAGGCTGGGGACCCTCATCGAGCGCTCGAGGTGCTCGAAGACGGTATTCGCCGGCACGCGGAATACCTGAGTGCCCACATCGTTCGAGCACGAACCTACCTGGACCTCGGCAGGGTCGAAGACGCACGGTCCGCGTTCGAACGCGTGATCGAGATCGACGCTCAGAACCTGGTGGCGATACAGGGTCTGGCTGAAATCGCCCGTGACGCGGACGACGGGTTGGCGGAGATCGCGTGGCTGGAGCGCCTCGTTCTGGCTGATCCTCATGATCCGGTGCCTGGCGTCCGCCTCGAAGAACTCCGGCAGTTGGTTGGGCAGGAAGCTGAGGCCGAGCCGGGGTCGGCTGTCGCCGATAGCCTGGACTCAGCGGCGGCGGATGACACCTGGTGGTCTGAGAAGTCTGCCATCGAGGCGGAGTCGCACACGGCCGAGGATCTGCCGGCCGACTCCGGCCTCGCGTCCGAGTTGTGGTCGGGACCGGTGCTGATCCCGACAGACGAGTTGGCGGAAGGCACGGCGTCTGCCGAGGAGTTGGAGGACGAATCCGAAGAACCGGATGCCGGGAGTCCGATCGAGGGACGGGACGGCATCTCGGAGGCCCTGCCGGATCCGTTCGAAGCCCAGGACGCAGATTCGTTCGAAGATGTCGATCTCGGGATCGATGCTTCGGTCGGCGATTCGACCGTGGAGCCGGCAGTGCAGGATGCGTGGTGGTTCGAGCCACCGGCCGACCAGGATGCCTCGCGCCCGGACGGCGAGACGATCGACGATGCCGAATCCGACGATGACGCAGATCTGCTCACACGCACGATGGCCGAACTGTATGCGCGACAGGGGTTGATCGATGAGGCGGAGGCGATCTACCGGGAGCTGCTGCGAGACCGGCCTGACGACGAGACCCTGCGCGACGGACTCGACGCCGTGCTCGGAATGCGCGCAGCCCGCGGTGCGGCTCGCGCCCCGGACATCCAGCCCGAGGTAGTGGAGCTGGAGCTGCCGGAGGCGGCGACCGAGCCGGAGTCGATTCCTGCTGCCGAGGAATTCGCCGCGTTGCTGCGGGCCGGTGAGGTCCTCGCAGATCGCCTTCCCGAGCCCCCGCCCTTGCCGCCCGACTCCGCGACTGACGAATCGCCGGATGCGCGACCGGTACTGGAGAAGTGGCTTCGTGGATTGCGGGGTTGACCGCATGCGCATCTGCGTGCTGCATGGCCCGAATCTGAATCTACTTGGAACCCGCGAGCCCGAGTTGTACGGGACGGAGACGCTGTCTTCCCTCGATGAGAAGATTCGCGTCCGTGGATCTGAGCTCGGCGCGCAGGTTCAGAGCTACCAGTCGAATCACGAAGGGGAGCTCGTCGATCGAATTCAGGAGCTGTCGGATCGCGTCGATGGCTGGCTGGTAAACGCCGCCGGGCTGACCCACACTAGCGTCGCATTGCGAGACGCGCTCGTAGCGAGCCGTAGACCGTTTGTTGAAGTCCATCTGACCAACATCTATGCGCGCGAGCCGTTCCGGCACCGATCTCTGCTGTCGGACGTAGCCATGGGAGTGGTCTCAGGCTTTGGAGCACGGAGCTATCTGTTCGGTCTCGATGGTCTGCTCGACGGACTGCGGAACACCGGGTGAGCGGTGTGATCGGCGCAGACAGCGGTGAATCGCGGCTCCGCAGAATCCGCGACCGCCTGCAGGACGGGAGGCTGGATGGCCTTCTCGTATCGCATCTCCCGAACATTCGATATCTAACCGGATTCACCGGTTCGAGCGCGCTTCTCCTCGTCGAGCCAGGTGTCGCGACCCTGTTCACCGACTTCCGGTACGAGATCCAGGCACGCGAAGAAATCGGCCCAACCGTGGCCCTCGCGATCATCAGCGATGGCCTGTTCGACGAGCTGGCGCTGCGGCTGTCCGAGGAGCCGCCGGGCAGGAGAATCGGTTTTGAACCGGCGGCGATCACCGTGCGTGACCGCCAGGAGCTCGGCGCACGGTGTGGAACCGTGGTGTGGGACGCGGCCGGGGCCCCGGTGGAAGAGCTCCGATCGGTCAAGGATGCCGGGGAACTGGACCGTATCGAGCGCGCGGTAGAACTGGCGGAACACGTACTGTCAGAGATCGTGACCGAGATTCACCCCGGTCGGACAGAGCTCGAGGTCGCTGCCGAGCTCGAACACCGGCTGCGAACAGCCGGGTCTGGATCCCTCCCATTCGAGCCGATCGTCGCGTTCGGCCCCAGATCGGCTCTGCCGCACGCGCGACCGGGGGACCGTGCACTGCGTGCCGGAGATCTCGTGCTGCTGGACTTCGGCGCCAGGGTGGACGGATACTGCTCGGACCTTACCCGGGTGCTGGTAGTCGGCACCGCGGAGTCATGGCAACGCGAGCTTCACGCCGCTGTAGACGAGGCCTGCAGTCGAGCGATTGCTGTGGTATCCGAAGGAATCCCGGCTTCCACGGTCGATGCCGCGGCCCGAGACTACCTGGCCGATCTGAGACTCGCCGACCGATTCGGCCACAGTACAGGTCATGGACTCGGGCTCGAGGTACACGAGTCGCCCAGAGTGCACAGACTGGAGGACAGGCCGCTGGCCGCGGGAAATGTGGTCACGATCGAGCCCGGCGTGTATCTTCCCGGGCGGGGAGGAATTCGAATCGAGCAGGATGTCGTTGTCGAGGCCGGTGGCTGCAGGGTCCTCGGCGAGGCATCCACTGAACTTCTGGAAATCTGACGCGGAACGAATGGCAGATACATCAGACTTTCGAAATGGCATGACGATCGACGCGGACGGAACGCTGCTGCAGATCGTTTACTTTCAGCATGTGAAGCCGGGTAAGGGTGGGGCTTTCGTGCGGACGAAGCTCAAGAACGTGCTCAGCGGAGCCGTCGTCGAGCGGACGTTCAGGGCTGGCGAGAAGGTGACTGAGGTCCGGCTCATCCGTCGGCCGATCCAGTATTCCTATTCGGACGGGGACCTGTATTACTTCATGGACATGGAGACGTACGAGAGTATCCCGCTGAGTAAAGACACGATCGGCGAGGATCAGCTCAAGTACCTCGAGGAGAACATGGAGTGCGAGGGTCTGACCCGTGAAGGTGCGGTGCTCACGGTTGAGTTGCCGCAATTCGTCGAGCTAGAAGTCGTCGAGACCGACCCGGGTCTACGTGGTGACACAGCGCAGGGCGGTACGAAACCGGCGAAGCTCGCTACTGGTGCCGTGGTCCAGGTCCCCCTGTTCATCGAGCAGGGAGATGTGTTGAAGGTGGATCGCACGGCCGACAAATACCTCGAGCGCGTGAACCGATGATCGATCTTGCCTGGTTGCAGAAGCTGATCGAGATGGTAGACGAGTCCGGACTGGACTCCATCGAGATCTCCAAGGGCATCGGGACTCGTATCCGGCTGTCCAAGTCTCCGACGGTACAGGTCATAGCCGGTTCCGGCTCCGGCCAGGTGGCTTCACCGTCGACCGGCGCCGCAATCGCTGCTCCTGCGGCCGGATTGCCGGCGGGCATGCCGGAGGAAGTGTCGAACGCCGAAGAAGAGACGTCAGCCGGGTCTGCACTGCTGGAGGTGACGTCGCCGATGGTCGGTACGTTCTATCGTGCCCCGGCGCCCGACGCGCCGCCGTACGTCGAGGTTGGGGATCGCGTTTCGACGGGTCAGACTGTGTGTATCCTCGAAGCGATGAAGCTGATGAACGAGCTCGAGTGCGAGGTCAGCGGAACGATCCGCGAGATCTGCGTGGAAAACGCTGATCCGGTGGAGTACGGGCAGGTCCTGTTCCGCATCGAGCCTGCTTGAACAACAGGCCACCGTGCTAGATAAGATCCTCATCGCCAACCGCGGGGAGATCGCCCTGCGCGTGATCCGGGCCTGTCGCGAGCTCGGGATTCAGACCGTTGCGGTGTACTCGCAAGCGGATCGGGACTCGCTGCACGTCCGGTTCTCTGACGAAGACGTGTGCATCGGACCTCCGCCGGGACGCGAGAGCTATCTGAACATCCCACGGATCGTGGCCGCTGCCGAAATCACCGGTGCCGACGCGATTCATCCCGGATACGGCTTTCTCGCCGAAAACGCTGAATTTGCCGAAATCTGTGAGCGTTCAGGGCTCGTATTCATCGGACCGACGGCGGACCAGATCCGCCGCATGGGTGACAAGGCGGAAGCCCGGCGGACGATGATCGAAGCTGGCGTGCCGGTCGTTCCTGGATCGAAGGGCGCGCTCGAATCTGCGGAAGAAGCGCGGACCGAGGCCGAGCGAATCGGCTATCCGGTGATCGTGAAGGCGGCGGCCGGCGGGGGTGGGAAGGGAATGCGGGTTGCGGAGTCAGCGGAGGAGATCGAGAACACGTACACGATGGCCCGGAATGAGGCGGCCGCGGCATTCAACGATGCGAGAGTGTACCTGGAGCACTTCGTAGACCGCCCACGTCATGTCGAAATCCAGATCATGGGGGATCGGCATGGCAATGTCGTGCATCTCGGCGAACGGGACTGCTCGGTTCAACGGCGACACCAGAAGCTGATCGAAGAAGCTCCCAGCCCGGCGCTCACGCCGGAACTCAGGGCCGCCATGGGAGAAGCCGCTGTGCGGGCGGCCGCGGCGATCGGCTATTCGAACGCCGGTACGGTGGAGTTCCTGCTGGCCGCCGACGGCAACTTCTACTTCATGGAAATGAATACCCGGATCCAGGTCGAACACCCGGTCACGGAGGTAGTGACGGGGGTGGACCTGGTGAAGGAGCAGATTCGGTCGGCGGCGGGAATCGAACTGCGTTTTTCGGAGCCGCCTGAGCTTCGAGGACACGCGATCGAGTTGCGGATCAATGCGGAGGACCCGGAGAAGGACTTCCGGCCGTCACCCGGAACGATCACCGCGTTTCACTCACCGGGAGGCCCGGGCATCAGGATCGATTCGCACGTTTACGCAGGATATAGGGTACCGCAATACTATGACTCGCTGCTCGGCAAGCTGATCGCCCACGGGAGTACGCGTCAGGAAGCGATCGGGAGGGCATTGCAGGCGCTTGAGGAGTTCATTATCGAGGGCGTGCACACCACCATTCCGTTCCTGTCGAGCGTGCTCCGGCATCCGGAGTTCGCCGCGGGACACTTCGACACGGGATTCCTGGCCCGTATGAAGGATCAGGAGGCCGCCAGCGGCCCGGTGTCCGGCTGAGCCCGGCCCGGCGACACCCGTGAACGACAAGCACCGGGCGGAGGCCCTCGGCGTCGGATTGCTTGGTCTGGGTGCGTTGCTCGTCCTCGCGATCCTTCCCCCGATCCTGCGCGGCGGGGTCACCGACCCGAATCTCATCGGTCCTGCTGGTTCACTGCTCTATTCCGGGCTCGCCTTCCTGTTCGGCGGCACTTCCATCCTCGTGTCCGTACCCGCGTTCACATGGGGCATGGAGCGCCTTGGTGTAATCGGACGCGAAACGGCCATTCGATGGTCCGTGTTCATCGGTGGGGCCCTGTTGTTCCTTCCGTCGGCCTGGTGGATGGTCGGGTCGGCGCTCGATCGGGAATCCGTGGGTGCCGGGTGGTTGGGCATGCAGCTCGGCGGGCTACTCGTGAGCGTGTTCGGCACGATCGGAGCGGCGCTGATCGTCGGTTCGATCCTGCTGGCCCTCACGGTACTCGCATTCGGCTGGTCTCCGGCGGAGAGCGCCGGCTCGGCAGCGCGCGGAGTCAACCGGGGAATGGGCGCACTCGGACGCGGTGCGGTCGTCACCGCTGCGAAGATCCGGGAGGTCGTGCCGTCAATGATGGCGCGCGATCCCGACTCGGACAGCCCGTGGGAGCGGACCTCCGTTGCGGAGGAGACATCTGAGGCGGTCCCGGAAGATGAGCCGCCTGCTGGCAGCCCTTCCGAGACCGGCAAGAAGCCGACGAAGCGAAAGAAGACGAAGAAGGCCGAGGTGGCAGAATCCGCTACTGTAGACGGGACGGATCTGTCAGATCCCGGCGATCCATCGCGCACCGAACTGCCGCCGCTCGATCTGCTTACGCTGCCCGGCGGGCGTGGCCACGGGATCGCCAAATCGGAG